>ERZ773267.227-NODE-227-length-42234-cov-36.711278_pt1 | contig 42234 bp, 37 predicted proteins | sample MGYA00511959_ERZ773267 | MGnify/ENA primary metagenome ERZ773267 (study PRJEB29015, sample SAMEA2738165) | human oral metagenome | biome: human oral; feature: human-associated habitat; material: saliva | place: China | collected 2240 ...
GGTGTTCCTCCATATATCTACGCATTTCACCGCTACACATGGAATTCCACTCTCCCCTCTTGCACTCAAGTTAAACAGTTTCCAAAGCGTACTATGGTTAAGCCACAGCCTTTAACTTCAGACTTATCTAACCGCCTGCGCTCGCTTTACGCCCAATAAATCCGGACAACGCTCGGGACCTACGTATTACCGCGGCTGCTGGCACGTAGTTAGCCGTCCCTTTCTGGTAAGATACCGTCACAGTGTGAACTTTCCACTCTCACACTCGTTCTTCTCTTACAACAGAGCTTTACGATCCGAAAACCTTCTTCACTCACGCGGCGTTGCTCGGTCAGACTTCCGTCCATTGCCGAAGATTCCCTACTGCTGCCTCCCGTAGGAGTCTGGGCCGTGTCTCAGTCCCAGTGTGGCCGATCACCCTCTCAGGTCGGCTATGTATCGTCGCCTAGGTGAGCCGTTACCTCACCTACTAGCTAATACAACGCAGGTCCATCTCTTAGTGATGCATTTGCATCTTTTAACATCTTACCATGCAGTAAAATGTCTTATGCGGTATTAGCTATCGTTTCCAATAGTTATCCCCCGCTACCAGGCAGGTTACCTACGCGTTACTCACCCGTTCGCAACTCATCCGGAAAGAGCAAGCTCCTTCCTTCAGCGTTCTACTTGCATGTATTAGGCACGCCGCCAGCGTTCGTCCTGAGCCAGGATCAAACTCTCATTAAAAGTTTGAGTTCTCACTCATTTCTGTCACTGACAGATTTATTGTTTTTTCTTTGTTCAGTACTACAACTAAAGTTGTAGTGCCCTGCACATTGGTTCGTCTTGTTCAGTTTTCAAAGGTCTTTGTCGCCCTCTCAAGCGACAACTATATCAGTATATCACCTATCCAATATCTTGTCAACACTTTTTTGAAACTTTTTTATCTTTTTTTACAATTTTATTCCCTAATGCCCACAAAATCATTGATAAATCAACATTCAAAAAAGGAAAGGTTACCTATACTCGCCTCTCCCTTTTGTCTTTAACCTCTATAAAAGCGTCCCAGAAAAATCTGATAAGTAGTCCCTCAATTCGAGCAACAGACTTTTCCGGCCCTTGAAGCGTTCGTCGCCTAACAAGCGGTGGTATAGATCTAATTGTTCTTCATTTAAGCCCGAGGTGTAGGCTGCTAGCAAGCTGCGAAGAGCAACCAAATCATCTAAAGCTAGTTCTCGCTGACTCAGTCTATGACTAATGGTGCTGACTTCCTCATAGGACTGGCGATCAAAGCGCCGTTTTTGACTCTCTTGCTTGCGAAGGATGTCATGAATATGATTGCGGAATTTTGTCTTGAAGTAGCGATAGAGGCGGCTTTCGTCTTGACTGATATCTGGATGACTTTCTTCTAGCTGGTGATAAACCAGCATACCCTCTTGTTCCCAGTCACTACTCTCCCATAAATGTACATAATAATCCCGTGCGCAGCGCCGAACAATCCACTGCACTTTCTCATAGCGTTCCTTGAAGTTCATGTTATCTCCTTTTCCTTTGATAATATGATTCTACAAGAAAATATTCTTTTTTAGTGATCCTGTCCCTATCCTGTCTATTTTATGCCCCAACTGGTACCTAACGCAAATAATTTCGACATCTCAGGATCATTTTGGGGCATGTTAGACTTTACAGAATAAAAAAATAGCTTGATTACCAATTGGTAATCAAGCTATTTCAATTAGAAAAGCATCTCTTATTTTTCTTCCATTTTGGACTTAATTTCATCATAAGAAAGGGCATGTGCTTCTCGTTCTAAGTCTTTTTCAGACTCTTCCGGCATCTGGCCAGTTTCATAGAGAGATTTAATTTGAGTGCTATCAAGCGTTTCATATTTAAGGAGCGCTTCAGCAATCAATTTGTGGGTTTCACGATTTGCTTGAATGATTTCTGCAGCTTTATCCCGAGCTTCATTTAATAACTTACGTACTTCCTCATCAATCTCATAGGCTGTTTGCTCTGAAATTGATTTTTGCGGACTGGCTGCGCCAAACATGGCATGATTACCTTCATATTGAACTGGGCCAAGTTTTTCACTCATACCGTATTCAGTGACCATTGCACGCGCCATCTGTGTAGCTTGTTCAAAGTCATTTGAAGCTCCTGTAGTTTGGACATTAAAGATAATCTCTTCAGCTACACGACCACCCATAAGACCAGCCAATTGCTCTTTCATGTCTTCTTTAGACAGAAGCATTTGGTCTTCTTTAGGCAGGGCAATCATATATCCGCCAGCACGACCACGAGGCACAATGGTGACCTTGTGTACGACACGCGCATTGGACAAAACAAGTCCGACAATTGTATGCCCCGCTTCATGGTAAGCGACAATCTGACGATCACGCTCTGAAACTGTCTTATCTTTCTTAGACGGTCCTGCGATTACTCTGTCTTCTGCTTCATCAATATCATCTGCATCAATAACTTTCTTATTACGACGAGCAGCAACTAAAGCTGCCTCATTCAAGACATTTTCCAAATCAGCACCAACAAAGCCAGGTGTCTGTTGGGCAACTAATTTCAAATCAACGTTTTTAGCTAGCGGTTTATTCTTGGCATGAACGCGAAGAATAGCTTCCCGACCTTTCACATCAGGGCGACCAACCAAAACTTTTCTATCAAAACGACCTGGACGTAAAAGAGCTGGGTCAAGAACGTCTGAACGGTTTGTCGCAGCAATTACGATAATTCCTTCATTACCTTCAAAACCATCCATTTCAATCAAGAGCTGATTGAGGGTTTGCTCCCGCTCATCATTACCGCCACCGAGGCCAACACCACGCTGACGACCGACGGCATCAATTTCATCGATGAAGATAATTGCAGGCGCTGCTTTTTTCGCATCTTCAAATAAAGAACGAACACGGCTTGCTCCGACACCAACGAACATTTCAACAAAGTCAGAACCTGAGATACTAAAGAAAGGAACTCCTGCTTCACCAGCAACCGCCTTAGCAAGCAAGGTCTTACCAGTTCCTGGAGGGCCTTCCAAAAGAACACCTGCCGGAATTCGAGCACCCAGCTTAGTATAACGTTTTGGATCTTTTAGAAACTCAACAACTTCAACAAGTTCTTGTTTTTCCTCTTCTGCACCAGCAACATCAGAGAAACGTACTTTGATATCTTCTTTATTGGCAGCACGAGCTTTGTTGCGTCCAAAATTCATAGCGCCACGGGCACCGCCACCGCCGCCCTGATTCATCATAGACATAAAGATGAAGGCAATGATGATAAATGGAACCAAGGAAATCAAAAGATTAATCCACATTCCACTGGAGCTTTCGCGCTTAATAGTTACTTCTGTCTCATGCTCAGCAGCTAGCTTTTGCAAATCAGAAACTGTTGTATCTGATGGCAAAACAACACTAGTAAATCTGCTAACTTTTGAGATTTCCGGACTGAAAAACAGGATTCCTGTCGTATCTTTTGATTCTTTAGGTTTTTTGTAAGTACCCGATACCTCAATAATACTACCATTCGGCTGGTAGCTCATCTCCGTAACATTATTATTTTGGATTTCTTTCACTAATTGACTGTAGTTGATTTGCTGGCTACGACCTGTCACATTTCCTGTAAAGAAATACTGAAAGCCTGTAACAAGGACTACAATAATTAGAATATAGAGAAAAGGATTTTTTATAAAACCATTATTTTGTTTATTTTTCATTTATATCTAGTAAACCTTTATTTTGTATAAACTTCTTCTTTCAAGACACCTACATAAGGAAGATTACGGTAGTACTCATCATAATCCAGTCCATAACCTACCACAAATTCGTTTGGAATTGTAAAGCAAGTATAGTCCGCCTCAATATCAACAATGCGTCCTTCAGGCTTATCCAACAATGTAGCAATTTTTACAGATGCTGCATTTCTTTCCTTGAACAAATTACACAAATTCTTCAAAGTTTGGCCAGTATCGATAATGTCTTCAACAAAAAGAATATCACGGCCAGCAATATCCTGATCAATATCTTTAATGATATTAATCACGCCGCTGCTAGTTGTACCACCATGATAGCTAGAGACCAGCATGAAGTCCAATTCGATATCTGTATCCACATGCTTGATTAGTTCGGCCATAAAAGGGACTGAACCTTTCAAAATTCCTACAAAAATAGGCTTTTTACCTTGATAATCCGCTGTCAGCTGTTGGCCCAGTTTTTTTGCCGCTACTACGATTTCCTCGTGAGAAACCAATATCTTTTTAATATCTTGTTCTAGCATAATTTTACCTATCTAATTTCTGAATATAAAGTACAGTACTCATTATATCACTTTTTAATTCCTTACTCAAATCACTGATAGCGATATTTACAATTGCCAAAATCTGGTGATTTTGCTCTACAATAATCGCTTTTTCGCGTTCCTCAAATGGAATTTTTTGATCAATGAATAGCCGACGAAGTTTTTTATGATGCCCCTTCAAACGAAGAAAATCACCTGTTTTTCTGTGACGTAAAAGAATTGGTGTTTCACGTGAAACAGAAATCGCTTGAACATTTTCACCCTCCAAAGGAGAGCCAAATGAGAATTGGTACTCTCCAAATTGAAGTAGGTTACCACATTCTAACAGAATTGACTCCATTTTCAAATCAGACCTACGACTGATTTTTCTGATTTCAAAGTGCTTATAATCTTTAACCAACTCATATCCATCCTTCAAAGGGTGGATATAATTAGCCTTGGTTCGTAAAATGCCTAAGATTTCTGCAAATTGTTTTTTAGTTAGATTTAAAGAAGGAAATTCCTTTAAATATTCCTGCAGAAGAAAATTTTGTACCTCTGGAATTTGTCGTTCAAACACTTCTAGTTTTGTAATGTCCAACCCCTGCGTCAGATGAGACAGAGCTACCTGTAATTCCTCAACTTCTTTTCCTAAAGAAATCAGAGAATCCTTAAAGCGTGGATTTTCCTTTTCAAGACTGGGAAGATAGAGATTACGGATCCGATTTCTGAGATAGTCATTTTGAAAATTGCTCTCGTCTTCAAAATGCAAAATATCAGGAAAGTCTTGCTTATGAAAACAAAGCAGAGGTCGGATTAATTCCCCGTTTGCAAAGGGTTGAACCTCTGTCATTCCAGACAAGTGGCGCAGCCTTGCTCCTCTTATTAACCTCATAAACACCGTCTCGGCCTGATCATCAGCATGATGAGCCGTTACTAAGGCCGTGTAGCCTTCTGTCAGCATGATTTCTTCAAAAAAACGATAGCGAAATCGCCGAGCTTTTTCCTCAGAAAAATCACCAGAAAAATTTGAGCTGAAAAATTTCACACCAAGTTGCTGGGCAAAATTTGACAGCTCTTTTTCTTCCATATTCGATTCTGGACGTTGCTTGTGGTTGACATGCGCTATTCCCAACTCAATCTCTAGCTCTGCCCTGTTCTGGTACAAAAGATGGAACAAGGTCATCGAATCCAAGCCACCAGAAACTGCTACCAGCACCTTCCGATGATTTTGAAAATACTTCTTTTCCTGCATTTGCTTGCGAAACTTCTGATCGATCATTTCAGAACTCCGTACACATCATCTGCAATTTTAGAAATTGTATCGTAATCCGAATTGTTCGTAAAAACTGCAAGGATAAATGGAGAATCTGCATACACAATAGCAACATCGTGCTTGAAGTCGTAAGCATCACCGATTTTATGGGCAACTTTTGCATTGATATTTTTAGAAATCCGCTGATTATCATAATTTGTTTGAGATAAGGCATCGATAATCATGCCATTTTGCTCATAGATGGCTTCCATGACATTGCCAGCCATTCGAGCAGAGGCTTGTCTGCTCTCTACATCCCACTTTTTACCTGCAATTTTTTCAATAGTATTTTGAAATTGGCTATCAGATTGATTACTTGTATAGTAGGCAAGGATATTATGGGCTACATTATCCGACTCTTTTGCTACACCATTGATTAAGTCCTGCACAGAATATTCCTTATCATTTGCTGATTTGGAAATGCTGCCGCTTCCCTCAGGGTCATAGGCACCTGCAAAATCATTGACAGCCGCTGTATATTTTAACTTTTTATCCAAAGAAAGGCTATGATTATTTAGTTGCTCCTGGGCATAGTAAAGATAAGGAATTTTCGTCACACTAGCTGAGTACATTTGTTGATCTGGATTGATACCTGCTTCTTTGCCCGTTTCTAGCTGTTTTACATAAATAGAAAAGTCAGCTTTTTTGTACTTAGAATTTAGAAGCTCCTGAACCTTCTCCATCCGATTATCTTCTTGGGAAAGAAAATCAACAGAAACCCAACCTTGACTTTCAATTTTAGCGTACTCTCCCTTAGCTGTTTGAGCAATTTGTACGACCTTTACTTTGCTGTAAGCAGATAGTTTGGCTGCAAGTTTTTTGGAAGCATTGAGTGGAACGGTATCGTAGAGAACATAGTTAGGAGCTAGCCATCTTTCCTGATTGACACTGAGAATAGACTGAACTGTATCCTCATAAATGCTATTTTTATCTGCAATTACAAACTGGCCATTCTTTAATTTAAAGATAGGGATCCCAGCTTCATTCACATGCAGCTCTGTCAGCTCTAGCGGCTGATCCGGCAGAAGTTTCCCAGCTACCTTAGTCAAAGTAGCATCTGTAAAAGTAGGTGTTTCTTCATAAACATTAGGATTTCTAGGGATACTCGTATGATAACGGCCATAAGCTGTACCTGTAAGCTGATACTTTTCTTCTTCGTCTAAAACAAGTTCCTTGTCCGTACTGATTGCTGTTTGACTGCTCCATAAGGCTGGCAGTAAAAATATCAGCAAAAGTAACTTACGCATGACCTCCCCTTTCCTTTTTTGTTTCTTGAAGTTTTAAAGCTTGATTCTTTTCGGATAATTCTGCTAGTTTTTCATCCGAAAAAGATAAAAATTTCTCTATATTTTGAAGTAAATGTTCCATGACTATTGTGGTAATAAATCTGGTGTTGTGTATATGTATTCCCCTTCTTTTGAAAAAGAATACTTGGCACGAGCATATTTGGCAGCATAGCTGTCATCTTTCAACTTGGTCGCAATATCAGACTGATATTCCTTATCTTCACCTAGTTTTTCATATTTTTTTTGTAGTTGTGCATATTGAGCACGGCGATTGAGTAAAGTTTCGTAACTTTGGTATAAATTATAGGCTGGAAGAATAAAAAGTAGCATGACTAAAATTAGAACCCATCCCATAAAACGATTTCGCTTCCGACGTTCCTCATCGAGGTATCTGCGACGCTGATTTTCATCTTGGATAAAGCGATTATTTATTTGAACAATATTTCTAGACATTTTCTTCAATCCTTGTCTCACTGATAATTTCATACATTTTAGCGGCATCTTCTTTTTTAGTGCTGTCTTTCATTTCAAGAACCCGCACTGTTAGTAGCTTATTGCCAAAACGAACTTCAATTTGATCATTGATTTTCAAATCTGTCGAACTTTTTGCCAGGATTCCATTTACCTTGATACGGCCTTTATCTGCTACCTCTTTAGCTACAGAGCGCCGCTTGATAATGCGTGATACCTTTAAATATTTGTCTAATCTCATAGTCTTTTCCTCGATTTTCTCTTAATATTCTATCATTCTTTTGAAAGAAACCAAGCCAAAAAGCTGAAATTTTACCGAATTGTAATGTTTATTCAGCTTTTCGATTCTTGATTTCTACCAGTTTTTCACCAAAGTTCAGCAAATTTTCCAAAATCTCGAAATCTTTTTTCTTCCGAACATCAAAAACGACTTCGATCAAGCCTTTCTGCTCACCAATTCGAGCTTTTAAATTTGTCGCTGACAAGGCTTCAAAATAATCCTGAGTCAGATAGATTTGCTGAGAGATTTTTTCAAAACGAATAATGACAGACTCTTGCTTCCGCTCAGCAAGCACAACAAAAGCCTGATCAAGATAGGACTTGACTAAGCCAATCTCTAATAGGTAAGCCACTACGTCCGGATATTCTCCAAAGCGGTCAATCAATTCATCTTGTAGATGTTCATAGTTTACACGATTGTCAATTTCACGAATTCTCTTGTAAACCTCGATTTTCTGACGTTCATCAGAAATATAATCACTTGGAAGATAGGCATCAATCTGAAGATTGATTTCAGCATTGCTTTTTTGACGCTTGGTTTCCTTACCTTGCTTCTTAGCAATGGCTTCTTCCAAAAGTTGAGAATACATTTCAAATCCTACAGAATCAATGAAACCTGACTGTGAACTTCCTAAAATATTTCCTGCTCCTCGGATAGACAAATCCCTCATCGCAATCTTAAATCCAGATCCCAACTCAGTAAATCCTTTAATGGCTTCTAGTCTTTTTTCTGAAACTTCAGTTAGAGTCTTATCTGGACGATACATAAGATAGGCATAGGCAATTCGATTGCTGCGGCCAACCCGACCACGAAGTTGATACAAGGTTGACAGCCCCATGTGGTCAGCATTTTCGATAAAGAGAGTATTTGCATTTGGAATATCGACACCTGTTTCAATAATCGTTGTTGTGACTAAAATATCATATTCGCCATTAACAAAGTCTAAGAGGGTATTTTCTAAACGTACCTCAGTCATCTGTCCATGAACATAACCAATTGAAGCCTCTGGAATCAACTCTTTTAATTCTGAAACTTTTTGCTCAATGGTGTCAACTTTATTGTAAAGGTAGTAAACCTGTCCACCTCGGTCTATTTCACGTAAAACCGCATCTCGAATAACAGTGAGGTTATTCTCTAAAACATAGGTTTGGACTGGATAACGATTTGTCGGTGGGGTTTCAATTACCGATAAATCTCGAATTCCTAACATCGACATGTGAAGGGTTCTTGGAATAGGGGTAGCCGTCAAGGTCAGAACATCAACCTTCTTTTTTAGTTCCTTTAACTTTTCCTTATGCTTGACACCGAAGCGCTGCTCTTCATCTATCACCAGTAGCCCCAAATCGGAAAATGTCACATCTGCTGATAGGAGGCGATGGGTACCGATAATAATATCAATCTGCCCTTTTTCCAACTTTTCCAGAGTCTCTTTTTGCTCCCCTTTGCTTCTAAAACGGCTGAGAACATCGATATTTACGGCAAAATCATTGAAACGTTCTTTAAAGTTTGTGTAGTGTTGCTGAGCTAAAACAGTGGTCGGAACCAAGATAGCCACCTGTTTATGATCGTTGACAGCCTTAAAAGCAGCCCGCATAGCCACCTCTGTCTTCCCAAAACCAACATCTCCAACCAAGAGTCGGTCCATAGGACGGTCACTCTCCATATCTTTCTTGATTTCCTGGATACTTCTGAGTTGGTCATCTGTTTCCACATACGGAAAGGCATTGTCAAACTCTACTTGATGTTGGTCATCACTAGAAAATTGGAAACCTTTTAATTGACTACGCTCTGCATATAATTTAATAAGGTCATCGGCAATGTCTTCAACCTGATGCTGGACTTTTTGCTTGGTCTTTTGGAAACGCCCATCATTTAACTTGTTAATTTTAGGTGCTTTTCCATCGCTAGCTACATATTTAGACAAAAGATTGATTTGATCCACTGGAATGGAGATACGATCCGCATTTTGATACTGAATCGTCAAATAATCTCGATGAACTCCTGAAACTTCAATCGTTTCAATTCCTAAATAGCGACCAATACCGTGGATATTATGAACCACATAGTCGCCTTTTTCCAGCTCATTATAGTCTTTCAACCTTTCAGCATTAGAAATATTTTGACGACGAATCCTACGTTTGATTTTTTTCTGAATCATCTCATGTTCAGTAATCAAAACGATTTTTTCATCGACAAAATTAAATCCTTGAACTAGATTTCCTTCTATGAGCTGGACAGCTTTTTCATGGATGTCTTTTTCCTTGATGTAATCTAAATGAATCTCATAATCCTGTAAAGTTTTATGTAAACTTTGTAAACTTGAGTCTGAATTTGCCTGTAAGATTACCGTATAGTCCGATTTCCTAAAGCGATTGATTTCTTCTTTTAAGAGAGGAAACTGGCTAAAAAATTCCTGCATTGGATATTGATTGAATTGATAAAGTGCATCAAATTTTAGATTTCCTAAGCCTTTATGGAAATTAGAAAAAAATGTAGCAGGTTTATATTTACGATAGTCCTGATAGTTATTTGCAAAGTATTGTTGATTTGACAGTGCTTTACTATTTTGTAAATCATCTGTCAAGATATGGGCAACTTCTAATTCAAACTGGGCATGCTTGTCCATTATCTTTTGAAAATCATCAAAAAATATAGGAGTGTGAGTTGGTAGATAGTCTAAAATAGTCCATTCTTTCTTATAAAAAAAGGAAAGAAATTTGCGAATATCTGCATGATGATATTGCTCTCTAACAGAGCTTAATACTTCTTCTAAATAGGATTTTAAAGAAGGATCAATAACCGTAGAAAGAGACGCTTCAAGATTTTTCTGTCCTCTTGCATAATCTTCTTCTGTTAATAGAAGATCTGTAACAGGCTCTATCAAAATCTGTTCCACATTTTCAAGAGAAAGCTGATTTTCAGGATTGAAAATCCTTATGCCATCAATCTCATCTCCAAAAAACTCTATCCGATAAGGATATTGAGCCGAGCGTTCAAAAATATCTAGAATATCCCCTCTCAGACTGTACTCTCCTTGGCTGAGAACTTGCGAAACTTTTTTATAACCGTTCCTTGACAAAGACTTTACTAGCTTGTCAAGATTATATTCTTTAGCAACAGAAAGGATAAGCTCAGATTTTTTAAAAATATCAGGCTGGGGCAATAATAAACGACTGGCTGCAACGTTGATGATTATAATCCCATTTTTCTCTTTGTCCGATAAAAAATTCATGGCCTCTAACCGAGCAAAGATTTTTTCTTGAGATGAAAAAACAAACTCAGCCAAAGGTGTATCATCTGCCAAGAAAGTATAGACCTTTTCTTCTCCTAACAAAGAAATCAAATCACTAGCTAGACGCTCTGCTTCGTTTTGACTCGAAGTGATGACTAGGATTTTCTCCTGCTCTTCTAAGCTGCTAGCAATCGCCAAAGCCTTTGTTGAAGCTGAAAGTCCCATCACTAACTGCCTAGTCTTCTTTTGTAACTGTCTCTTCCAGTCTACAATTTGTTTGTTTCGACCAAATAGATCAAGTAGTGTCATTGTCTTATCCATTGTATTGTTGCATTGTTTGCTCAAAATTCTCAGTTTGTAAATAATGATTTACAGCACTGTCAACTTTCTCTAATGTATTTAAAATACTGATATAATCTTCCTCATCAAATTTCCCTAAAACATGATGAATAACTGACATATTATTTTTAGGTCTTCCTATGCCAATTTTTACTCGCTTGAATTCCTGTGTTCCAATATGTTTAATGATGGACTTGATACCATTGTGTCCGCCAGCTGAACCCTTGGTACGAAGACGGATTTTCCCAACTTCCATATCCAGATCATCATAGATAACGAGTAAGTCATCTATATCCAAGCCGTAGTAAGTGAGCAAGGCATGGACTGCTTTCCCACTTTCATTCATAAAAGTAGTTGGTTTTACAAAATAGACTTTTTCTCCATTCAAGAAGGTTGAAGCAATTTCTGCTTGAAAAATCTTATCTGCTGTAAACTTTAGATTTAATTCTTTACACATCTTGTCAACTAACATAAAACCAACATTGTGTTTTGTTTCGAAATATTTATCTCCTGGATTTCCCAATCCAACAATTAATTTTGTCATTTTACTCCTTTATAAAAGCCAAAAGGGCTGGAAATTTCTTTCCAACCTAGGTATTTTAAATTTACACTTGATTTACACGTTAAAGCGGAATTCCATAATATCGCCATCTTGAACGATATATTCTTTTCCTTCTTCACGCAAGCGGCCAGCTTCTTTTACAGCCTTTTCAGAGCCATATTTCACTAAATCGTCATAAGACATCGTCACTGCTCGGATGAAACCTTTCTCAAAGTCTGAGTGAATGATTCCAGCTGCCTGAGGAGCTTTCATGCCACGCTTGAAGGTCCAAGCTCGGACTTCCTTTTCACCAGCAGTAAAGTAGGTTCCAAGCCCCAACAGATGATAGGCTGCACGTGTCAATTTGTCTACACCTGATTCTGTTAAGCCGATAGCTTCCAAAAATTCTGCCTTGTCTTCATCATCTAGTTCAGAAATTTCTTCCTCTGCACGCGCTGAAATGACAACAACTTCAGCATTTTCTGTAGCCGCAAATTCACGAATCTGCTTCACATAGTCAATATTGTCAGGATCGGCCACCTCATCTTCACCGACATTGGCCACATAAAGCACAGGTTTAGTCGTTAAAAGAAAGAGACCTTTGACGATTTTTTGTTCTTCTTCTGTAAACTCAATTGTGCGAGCTGACAGACCGTCTTCCAGAACTGGCTTGATTTTTTGTAAAACATTAAATTCTGCAACTGAGTCCTTGTCCTTCTGGGTACGAGCCATCTTCTCAACACGCGCATAGCGTTTGTTGATACTTTCTAAATCGGCCAAAATAAGCTCTAGATTGATGGTCTCAATATCAGCCATAGGGTCGACAAAGTCAGACTCACGCCCCTGTTCCCGCATGACATTTTCATCATCAAAGGCACGAACTACATGGACGATAGCATCCACTTCACGGATATTGGCCAAGAATTTATTCCCTAGTCCTTCTCCTTTTGAAGCTCCCTTTACAATACCAGCAATATCTGTAAACTCAAATGTAGTGGGAACCTTCTTTTGAGGTTTAATCAATTCTGTTAATTTGTCCAAACGAGCATCTGGCACCTCTACCCGACCGACATTTGGATCAATGGTCGCAAAAGGGTAGTTGGCAGCTTCTGCCCCTGCTTTTGTAATTGCATTAAATAAAGTTGACTTGCCCACATTAGGCAGTCCCACAATCCCTGCTGTTAAAGCCATTCGTATCTTCTCCATTCATCTTTTCAATCCAAACCATTATACCATAAATCCTTATCCTAAACAGCGGATTTGAATGAAAAATTTCCTGCTTTCTGGATAGAATTAAAAAATATTTTCTACAAAAAATGATATAATGTAGTTAATATTTTGATAAAAGGAGTTAGCCATGAAAAAAATGACAATTAAAACCTTTGTTCTTTCTTTCTTGACGATGTTTACTTTACTTGTTTTAGCTGCCTGCAGTAGCAGTCCTAAAAAATCCTATTTTCAGTTGATTGACCAAAAGACCAAGCAAGACAGTCGGATCACTCTTGAGTATAAGGGCGATGATTTGCTGAAAAATGAAACTAGCAATGTTTTCTATTATGAGCCTATCGGATTGACAAAAGATACCGCCAAAGAGCAAATTGGGGGCTACATGAAAACGCTGGAAAACACTAAAGGACTTACTAATAAAATCGAATATAAAGACGATCATTTGACGCAAAAGATGACGATGGATTTTAGCAAGGCAGATATCTCAGAACTGAAAAGCAAGCAGCTTATTCAAACAGATGGAGACCAAAAAGCTAATTATATCAGTTATAAAGAAACGGTAAAATCTCTTGAAGCTTCTGGTTATAAAGAAGTCAAAGATGGCAAATTTGAAGAACTTAAATAAAAGCAGAAAAACGAGGCTGGGACAAAAGTCCCAGCCTCTCAATTGTCTTTGGATTGTCGAGCAAGACGCAGTGGTTGAGTGGGCTCTACTAGGCTGATTTCATCAGCTTTTACAGCCCTACTCAACTGTGCGGAGGTGGGACGACGAAATCAAATTCTAACGAATTACCGATTTCTATCCCAATCTCGTTCTTTGTTGATGAGGTAAATCATTCAAAATCAAGCTAAGTCTAAAATATGGACTATTCAATGACCTTCTTCATTTTTCTTTCAAAATCATATCTGCTCATCATGACAACGTGTTCGCAGTTGCTGCAGCGAATCTTTATATCTGCTCCCATGCGGATGACTTCCCAACGATTGGCCTTCTTGCCCGTTGACTTAATGGTACAGGCATGGGGCTTTTTCATTTCTACAAAAGTTCCAAGTTCGTACATCTTCTCTCCTTTTGACAATCTATTTTTTATTCTCTTAAAAATACAGATTGACGCTTTTCTCAACCCTAGCTGTATTATACCACAAGTTTAGAATCAGCTGGCATGCAAATTATAAAAATAAGACAAGGCGGATCGAGTCAACCTTGTCTTAAATCTTATCTTCTAATTGGTACGGACTGGCGTGATCAGCTGGATAAAGTTTTCAGCATCTTCACTTGGAACCAAGGTGAAAGGCCGAACAGCTGAAATAAAGCTGATGGTCACCTTCTCGCTGTCGACTGCCTTTAGCGCTTCGATCAGATAGGTGGGATTGAAGCTGATGGTCAAATCTTCTCCTGACACACTTTCTGTATCAATTTCTTCATTTACGCGTCCAACTTCTGGTGAATGGACATGGGCGCTGACAATGCCCTTCACAATTTCCAATTTCACTGTTCCATTTTGGGTCGCATTAGACAGAAGACGCGACCGTTCCATGGCATGACGTAAATTATTAGTATTAAAGGTCACAACGCTTGAAAATTCTGTCGGAATCAAGCGGTCTGTGTCAGGATAGTTTCCTTCCAACAGGCGTGTATAGAAGCTGATATTTTCACTTCTAAAGAGAAGTTGATTATTGGCAAAGAAAACCTCTACTGTTTCAATTTCGTCTGTGAAAACAGCTGTAAATTCACGCAGAGAACGGCTAGGAATCACCACATCGAAGTCATCCCCCTTCTTGTCCAAAGTAATTTTCTTTTGGCTCATCCGGTGAGAGTCTGTCGCAACTGTTTTGAGGGATTGATTATCTGTCAAGACAAAATGAACACCCGTCAAAATAGGACGACTTTCTTGCGTACTGGCAGCAAAAGCTGTCTCATTGATGATATTTTTGAGGACTTTTGTTTCTAGAACCAAAGGATTGCTAGTAGAGACTTCTTGGATACGTGGATATTGATCAGCATCTTTTCCTTTCAGCGTAATTTCTGATTTGCCGCTGGTAAGGACGATTTGTTTTTGCTCAATTTCTTTAAAATCAAGCACGATATCTGGCAAGCTAGAAATGACATTGATAAAGAAATTTGCTTCAAGGAGGATAGAACCTGGTGAAGTAATCAAGAGCCCGGCATTCTCATTTTGCACTGAAATGAAGTTTTCAATTGAAATTTGGCCATTTGAACCAATCAAGGTAATGCCTTCTTTCGTTACATCAATTTTAACAGTTGATAAAATTGGAATAGCGTTTTTGGTACTGATAGCTCTCTTAGTTGTATTCAAGGCTTGTAGGAATAAATTTTTGTTAATAGAGAAGTGAATCATAGGGACTCCTTTTATTATTTATGATTATTAAGTTAATAGTAATAGTAGTTCTTGTGGAAGCTGTGGAAAAATGGAGCAAAGTATCTAAAATCAAGTTTTAAGACTTGTTCACAACCTGTGGAAAAAACTTCAGATAAGCTAAATCTTTTCCACACCCTTATTTTATCTTGTTTTTGATATTTTCGATTTCAAGTCGCAGGCCATCGTCAGTTTCGAGTCGGCTTTTGATTTTTCCATGCGCGTGAATGACAGTTGTGTGGTCTTTGCCACCAAATTCTCGCCCGATTTTTGGTAGGCTATTGTCTGTTAGTTCGCGAGCTAGATACATGGCTACCTGTCTAGCCAAAACGATATTTTGGACGCGACGACTTCCCTTCATTTCTTTGACACTGACGCCATAGAAATTGCCGACTTCAGACTGGATTTTTTCAATCGGAATAACGGTCACTTGACTAGAGTCCTGCTTGCGAGCTCGAATGGCTTCAGCAGCGATGTCAATCGTAATTTCCTTGAGATTGCGGACTCTTGCAATGAGCGTAATATCATTGAGTGCTCCTTCTAGGTCACGGACATTCGAGTCAAATTGTCCGGCGAGGTACTCCAAAGTATCATTAGGGAAAATATAGTCCAGATTTTCGATTTTGTTTCGGAGGATGGCAATCCGCGTTTCAAAATCAGGTGGTGTAATATTTTGAGTAAGGCCCCATTTGAAGCGTGTGACTAAGCGCTCTTCCAAATTATCAAGATGATCAGGACTGCGGTCGCTGGTTAGCACAATCTGCTTGTTATCGCCGTGCAGGGCGTTGAACGTATTGAAGAATTCTTCCTGGGTAGAGACTTTTTTGCCGCCAAGAGACTGGATATCATCAATCAAGAGCAAATCCAAGCTTCGATAGATTTTTTTGAAATTATCCATGTCACCGAGCCTTAGATGCTCCAGAAAGTCATTGATAAAGGTTTCCGCTGGAATATATTTTACACGCGCATCAGGAATATTTTCTAAAATTTGATTGCCGATAGCATTCAGTAAGTGGGTTTTTCCTAGACCTGGACCGCCATAGATAAATAGGGGATTATAAGTAGTCGCTAGATTTTCAGACACAGCCAAGGCTGCTGCTTTGGCCCAGATATTCCCGTCCCCTTGTACAAAATTATCAAAGGTATATTTAGCTTTTAATCCAGTATCAATTGGCGGCAAACTTGGCCGAAATGGAGTTTTTTCAGGAAGTTCTTCCAGCTGATGTTTCGAAATACTGTCATGTCCTGCTTCTTCAAAGACGTATTTGGCCGTGATTTGATCGTTGAAAATTTCAAAGCCAGCTGTGAGAATAACGCCCACTAAGTTTTGTTCCCAAAATAGCTGTTTGACTGGGCTATCCAGAAAGATAGTGGCCTGGTTATTTTCAATGGCTATTAATTTTGCTTCTGCAACAAAAAAATCATAGGTTGTCTGTTTTAGTTGAGTAGCTGAAAGTTCTAAAATTCTTCGCCAAAATTCTTGCTCTTTGGTCATTGCCTCCTCCTTTTCAAAAAATTATTCTCTATGTCGACTCTCATTTTAACATAAATCGGCCAAGTTTTCCACAACTTGTGGAGAAAAATTAACAATGTTCATAAGACTTATCCACAGATTGTGGATTACAAGTAAAATCCTTATTTTTCAACAATTTAGGCCGCTTTTAAAGGTGGAAAAGTCTGTTAGTTTGAAAAAAGAAAATAACAGCCCTATTTCAGGCTGTTTATAATTCTTTGGTACTCTTCCTCATTTTCAAAAGGAATAATGATCTTTCCTTTTGAAGGAGTTTTCAATTGAATAGTGACATTGAGGCCAAGGATTTTTTTCAGTTTTTCTTCTTCTGAATGGGCAAAAATTTCTTTGTTCTTCTTAGTCTTTGACTTTTTGGTCTTTTGTAATGAAAGTTCAAGAGCACGAACGGATAAATTATCTTGAATGATTTTGTCCAGCCAAAAGACTTGTTCTTCCTTTTTGAGTGGAATGAGGAGACGAGCGTGCCCTTGCGAAATCATTTCCTCTTTGACAGCGTCCATCATAAAAGCTGGCAGCTGTAACAAGCGGACAAGATTACTGATGTAAGGCCGAGATTTTCCCATGATTTTTGCAATTTCTTCATGGGTCAATCCTTTATCAATCAGATGCTGATAGGATTCTGCTTCTTCAATCGGATTGAGGTCTTCTCTTTGTAAATTCTCGATGATGGCTTGCTTCATCATGTCATCGTCAGATAGGTCTTTAATGAGGGCAGGAATCTTTTCTAAGCCAGCAATCTTAGCAGCTCGGAATCGTCTTTCACCTGCTAAAATTTCGTAACCAAATAAGGAAGATTTTCTCAAAATAATGGGCTGGATAATTCCATTCTCTTTAATAGAAGCTGCCAATTCATTTATTTTTTCTTGAGAAAAACTCTTTCTAGGCTGATAAGGATTGGTTCGAATGTCTTTTAGTGGTATGTATTGATAATTTTCCATTTGTATATAGCATAACACACCTTTACGATCGTGTAAAGGTGTGTTGACAATTATGTAAAGGATTAGTTGTCACTTAAGTCCTGGGTTGATTTGGTCAATTTGATGGTCGTAGTAGCTTCTTTACCATCCCTAAAGTAAGTCACTTTCAACTCATCTCCCAGAGAGTGTCTGTAGAGAGCAGATTGTAAATCACTGGTTGACTCAACATCCTTATCGTCAACTTTTGTGATGACATCGTATTTCTGAAGTTTATTTTCAGCAGGCATTCCTTCTTGCACAGAGCGGACAAGGATACCTGATTTTACAGATGAAGGCAGACGTAATTTTGCTAAGTCAGAAGTGGCGATATTAGATAAATCGAGCATTTGGATACCCAGAGCAGGACGAGTTACTGTTCCAGTTTTCTCTAATTGCTTGATAATATTGACAACATCGTTTGATGGAATTGCAAAGCCCATGCCTTCTACAGCAGTTTGGCCATTGTGAGAGATTTTGCTGGACGTAATACCGATAACTTGCCCTTGGATATTGATGAGTGGGCCACCAGAGTTACCAGGGTTGATAGCAGCATCTGTTTGCAAGGCAGTCGTTGAAATATTTTGGCCGTCTTCAGATTGCAAGGTTACATTTCTACCTAAACTAGAGATGATTCCTTGTGTAACAGAGTTGGCGTATTCTGTTCCGAGAGGGCTTCCGATGGCAATAGCAGTTTCTCCTACTGTCAGGGAGTTGGAATCTCCAAATTCAGCTACATCTTTCACCTTTTCAGAGCTAATTCTTACTACAGAAATATCAGAATAAACATCTGAACCAACAACCTCACCAGGAACCTTACTACCATCTGCTAGTAGAATATCAGGATTTTTTGCTCCATTTAGCACGTGAGTATTGGTGACAAGGTAGGCATATTTTCCTTCCTTCTTATAAATAACGCCAGATCCCTCACTAGCTACTTGAGGATCGCTGGTTGATTCATTATTGATCACTCCTTCTTGATTAGAACCTGTATAAGTAATCACTGATACAACTGCGTTTTGCACCTTTTTTACAGCCTTTGTGGTGTCGGTTGTGTTTTTATAAGACGTTGATACAGTGGTCTTTGAGCTAGAAGGACTAATATTAGCCATTTTATTATTAAGAAATGCAGTGGCTAAATTTCCGAGGCTTCCGCCAATAAATCCTACAACTAAAACAATAAAAAGCAACAAAGATTTTTTAAAGAAATTTGAAGCGTTTTTCATATTTTCCTCCTTGATTACAATTGATGAAATTATATAAATCTATTCTTAATTATAACTTAAAATTCACAAGTTTTCCACAAGTTGTGGAAAACTTATAAAAAATGTTGATGGAGGTTAGAAAATATATAGATTCAACAAGTTTTTCATAAAAAACTGATGTGAATAAAGTGTGAAATCCATGTGGATATGATAGAATGGAGATATGAAAATAAAGCTTGTAACCGTTGGAAAATTAAAAGAAAAGTATCTTAAGGATGGAATTGCTGAATATGCCAAACGCCTGAGTCGATTTTCTAAGTTAGAAATTGTAGAATTAGCAGACGAAAAAACACCAGATAAGGCCAGTGAACTAGAAAATCAGCAAATCCTCGAAAAAGAAGGAAGTCGGATTTTAGCAAAAGTCTCTGAACGAGAATTCGTGGTTGCTTTAGCTATTGAAGGAAAGCAATTTCCTTCAGAAGAGTTTAGTTCTATCTTGAGCGACATCACAGTCCGTGGCCTTTCCGACATTACTTTTGTGATTGGCGGCAGCTTGGGTCTGTCTCCTGCTGTCAAAAAAAGAGCCAATCTACTAATGAGTTTTGGAAAATTGACCCTGCCTCATCAATTGATGCGCCTTGTTTTGGTAGAGCAGATTTACCGGGCTTTCATGATTCAACAGGGGAGTCCTTACCATAAGTAAATCTTGACGATACTAGATTTTTCTGATAGAATGAAAAGGTATCGGTCTCATAGCTCAGCTGGATAGAGCATTCGCCTTCTAAGCGAACGGTCGCAGGTTCGAATCCTGCTGGGATCATAATATACACTACTCAGACACGAAAAATTTCGTGTTTTTTTATTGTATTTTTGAGAAAATGACATTTCAGGAATAAAAAATGACATTTCAGGGAAAGATGACAGATTATTTGAAATTTTATTTATAATAGATCTTGTAAGGTAACACTTACGAAAAAATTTTTAGGAGAATCTATTATGAAAAATACTCAGAAAAACTTTAAAACAATCGCTTACTTCCCAGTCTTGAATGAAAAAGAACTTAAAGAAGTTTTTGGAGGAGATTCAAGAAATATCTTCTTAAAAATTAAATTTAAGAAAAAATAACATCGATCACTGAGGGGATGGACTTATGTTTGAATTATTTTTTTGGATATTACAAGCTGCCATTGAAGTATATTTCACTATTGTCATATATGAAAAGATCAATAAAGTAAAATCGAGTTTTTACTTTACTTTTCTGTGTGCTATAGTCTTAATTTTATTACCCTTACTCATATTAAATTTAGAATCTATATTTTCTTTGTCAAGGCATGTTCTATATTTTCTTTTACTACTGATTTATCCTCTTTTTTTCTACAGGTATTTTTATAAAAAAGAAAAGTTATCAGCTCTTTTCTCTATATTTCTATCTCTTCTTCTTTATTTAACAGTTCAGGCTCCTACTACATTTTTTTCCGTCATTATTTCCTCAATTACAGGGGATTCATTTGTAAACGATAATTGGGCTGTCTTTTATATCATGATAAATAGTATCTCTGTTTTATTAATGCTTAAGTTTATTGATTACTTACCATTTTCTATAAGAGATTTTAAAGAGGAGGTCTTTAAAAAGACAATTAAGAGAATTAATATTTTTTATGTTATAGATATTTTCATTTTAAATATTTCTCATTGGTTGAGTGAAGATGAGCATTTTAATAGTTTTAGCAGTATGCTAGCGACTATTTGTTTCTTGATCTTTATGACGACTCTTTTCTATTTGAAAGCGATTCGGGAAAAGTATGAAAAAGAAGAGGAGATTCGACAAAGAGAATTGGAACAGTTGCAGCTGCAGCAGTACACAGATGAAATTGTTTCTCTTTATAATGAAATTCGTGGCTTTCGTCATGATTATGCTGGCATGCTGACTAGCTTTCAGACAGCCATCAATACGCAAGATATCAAGGAAATTGAAAAAATATATCAAGAAGTTTTAGTCGATGCGAATTTGAAATTACGTTCAGACAAATACACCTATTTTGATTTGAATAATGTTGGTGACTCAGCTCTTCGAAGCGTTATGACAGAGACTTTGTTCAAGGCGCGTGAACACCAGATTGATTTGACATTTGAGGTTAAAGAGCCTGTTGAGACATTACCAATTAAGCTATTAGATGTGGTAAGAATGGCCAGTATTTTGCTAAACAATGCTGTTGAAGGCGCAATTGAAAGCTATGAAAAAATGATTCATGTGACTTTAGTTCAACTCGATACAGAAATCATTTTTGTTGTAAAAAATTCCCGCAAGCAAAGAAAATTAGATTTAGAAGAAATTTATAAACCAGAGTTCTCAACCAAAGGTTATCGAAGAGGCCTAGGTTTAAATAATCTAAAAGAAATTTTAGAGAATTATGAATATATCATGCTGGATACAGAAATAAGTAAGTATGATTTCACCCAAGTATTAACAATTAAAAGAAGGAATAGTTTATGAGAATCTTAGCATTAGAAGATACTTTAGCTCACCAACTCCGCATGGAAAAAACTTTAGCAGAGATTGCTGAAGAAATGGGGCTCGATATCCAGGTCAAAATCACAGGAAAAATTCAGGAATTTAAGGACTATGTCGAAAATGAAGATGTCAATCAGATTTATTTTCTGGATATAGATATTAAAGGGGAAGAGACCAAAGGATTGGAGGTCGCTCGTTTTATTCGTCATCATAATCCATACGCCATTATTGTCTTTGTAACTTCAAAATCAGAGTTTGCGACCATGACCTTCAAATATAAGGTATCTGCTCTTGACTTTATTGATAAGGATATTAACGATGATTCGTTTAAAAAACGTATAAAAGAGTGTATCATTTATACGAAAAATACTCTAATAACAAACACCAATATGGTTGATTATTTTGAATATAGCTATCGAGGCAATGATGTGCGCGTGCCATTTAACGATATTTTGTATATCGAAACCTCAAGCTCCTCTCATAAGTTACGAATGGTTGGAAAAAACTTTATAAAGGAATTTTATGGAACAATTGCCAGTGTTCAAGAGCAGGATGAGAAAACCCAACGTTTCTTTGCTTCTCATAAATCTTTCTTAGTCAATATCGATAATATCTGCGATTATGATAAGAAAACAAAGGAAATTATATTTTATGAAGGCCGTCGTTGCCCTGTTTCCAGGCTAAGAACAAAACATTTAAAAGAAATTTTAAAAAATAAATAAAAAAACTGTTGACAAAGATTCAAAACCTGATATAATAGAATATGTTCTGAAAAGAACATAGATGGTCCGTTGGTCAAGGGGTTAAGACACCGCCTTTTCACGGCGGTAACACGGGTTCGAATCCCGTACGGACTATATTATCCGCCATAGCTCAGTTGGTAGTAGCGCATGACTGTTAATCATGATGTCGTAGGTTCGAGTCCTACTGGCGGAGTAAAAGAGTTTCAGGTATGCGAATTACCAATAATAAAAAGAGGACAATTGTCCTCTTTTTTGTGTGATATGAGGCAGAACTTTGAGAAGTTTGATATAATAATTTTAGAAAATATGTTCAAGAGGTTTCTATGAAATCATTAAAATTTCAGTCTGTTTTTGACATTATCGGGCCTGTCATGATTGGTCCTTCCAGCAGTCACACTGCAGGAGCTGTGCGCATCGGCAAGATTGTATCTTCGATTTTCGATGACACACCGACCGAGGTTGAATTTCAGCTTTTTAATTCTTTTGCAAAGACTTATCGCGGACATGGCACAGACTTGGCCTTGGTAGCCGGTATTTTAGGAATGGATACAGATGATCCTGAAATCCCTAACAGCCTTGAAATTGCCCATAAACGCGGTATCAAGATTGTCTGGACTATTCAGAAAGATAGCAATGCTCCTCATCCAAATACGACAAAAATCACGGTTAAAAACGCCTATAAAAGCATCAGTGTAACGGGTGTATCTATTGGCGGTGGAAATATTCAGGTGACCGAGTTGAATGGTTTCTCAGTCTCGCTCAGCATGAATACGCCAACCATTATCATCGTCCACCAAGATGTTCCAGGTATGATTGCCCATGTCACGGAGGCTCTATCACGCTACAATATCAATATTGCTCAAATGACGGTGACTAGAGAAAAAGCAGGCGAGAAAGCGATTATGATCATTGAGGTAGATAGTCGTAGTTGCGAAGAGGCTATCGAAGAGATTCGGAAAATTCCCCATCTTCACAATGTCAATTTCTTTAAATAGGAGAAGAGATGTTTTATTCAATAAAAGAATTGGTTGAGCAGGCTGATTTAGATTTTAATGGCAATGTCGCTGAACTAATGATTGCGACCGAGTATGAATTGACAGGGCGGGAAAGAGACGAAGTTTTACGCCTGATGGGCCGAAATCTTGAAGTGATGAAAGCCTCAGTCCTTCTTGGGCTTGACGAGAGCAAGTCTCGCAGCGGATTGACCGGTGGAGATGCAGCCAAGCTACACCACTATATCCAGTCAGGGAAGGCCTTGTCAGATCACACTGTGCTGACTGCTGCAAAAAATGCCATTGCAGTCAATGAGCACAACGCTAAAATGGGGCTGGTTTGTGCAACTCCTACGGCTGGTAGTGCCGGCTGCTTGCCAGCCGTGCTTACATCAGCGATTGAAAAATTAGATTTGACAGAGGAGCAGCAATTAGACTTTTTGCTGGCTGCTGGTGCTTTTGGCTTGGTTATTGCCAATAACGCTTCTATTTCCGGCGCAGAAGGAGGCTGTCAAGCTGAGGTGGGCTCTGCTTCTGCTATGAGTGCAGCTGCTTTGGTTCTGGCTGCTGGTGGCTCTGCTTTTCAGGCGAGTCAAGCTATCTGTTTTGTCATCAAAAATATGCTGGGCTTGATTTGCGATCCTGTGGCTGGTCTGGTAGAAGTACCTTGTGTTAAAAGAAATGCTATGGGAGCCAGCTATGCTTTCATCGCAGCAGACATGGCTCTGGCCGGAATCGAGTCCAAAATCCCTGTTGACGAAGTCATTGATGCCATGTACCAGGTCGGCTCTAGCCTGCCTACTGCTTTCAGAGAAACAGCTGAAGGTGGTCTTGCTACAACACCTACAGGTCGTAGACTTTCAAAAGAAATTTTTGGAGAATAAATAGTCTCTTTGAGTAAGAAAAAATGACTAAATATGTTTAGTCATTTTTTTATTATTTTAGTAAGCCCAAGCAGATAGTCCTTGTGCACTGTAAGCACGGTAAGCTGCTTGAATTTGATCTTCAACAGTTGCAGTAGATCCCCAACCTGGCATTGTTTGGAAAAGACCACTTGCTCCTGATGGGTTGTAAGCATCGACTTGTCCGTTAGATTCGCGGGCAATGATGTTTTCCCATGTAGATGCAGACACACCTGTCATTTCAGCCATACGAGCAGCCGCATAAGAACCTACAGCACCTGGAGTATTACCATTTGCGAGTACGACACTTGATGAATAGCCAGAATAGTCTGTTGTTGCAGTAGCTACAGGAGTTTCCGTAGCTACTGGTGCAGCTGGAGCTACAGGGGCTACTGGAGCTGGTGCGGGAACAGCTGGTGTTGCTGATGAGGCAACAGGTGCTGATGTTGTTTGTTTTGCAACATCTTTCAAATCACCCAATTCCAAAACTTGTCCAGTCATGATAAAATCTGGATTTGAAATTTTGTTTAATTCTACCAAACGTTCAACAGTTGTTTTTTTACTTTCAGCGATTTCTGATAGGGTATCTCCAGCTTTTACTGTATAAGATTCAGCACTAGCAACAATAGTTGATGCAAATAGTGTTGCTGTAGCAATCGTTCCTGCTAGAGTCAATTTTTTCACTTTCATACTCATTTTAAAAGTTTTCTCCTTTAGTTATAATACTATCATACACATTAAATATTACTAAAAGATTACATTTTAAGTGCGAATATTACAAAAATATTGAGATTTACACATAAAAATATTATTTTAAAAGGATTTTTAGTGTATTTCATTAGATCTCTAACAAAAATATTGCTATCAAACTTATACTATTCTTTATTTTTTTAAGATAAAGAGCAAGATACCGATCAGGAAAATAGAGAGAATAGCCAGATTGTCAATCATTTTCCAAGAAAGTTGTCGATAGCGGCTTCTTCCTTCACCACCACTATAGCCACGCGCTTCCATTGCGATAGCTAAGGCGTCTGCCCGTTTGAAACTAGAAGCAAATAAGGGAATTAAGATTGGAATGATTGATTTAACCTTTTGAACAATCGTTCCTTCGCCAAAATCAACTCCGCGAGCCCTCTGAGCGTTCATAATTCTCGTGGTATCGTCCATTAAAGTCGGTACGAAACGCAGACTCATAGAGAGCATGAGGCCAATTTCATGCGTAGGAACTTTAAAGACTTTGAGTGGCTTTAGTAGGGCTTCTACTGCATCTGAAAGGCTGAGCGGTGTCGTGGTTAAGGTCAACAGAGTTGAAAAGAAGATAATCAAAACAAAACGGCTAAAGATAATCCCCGCTTGTGAAAGCCCAAATTCCGTAATTTTAATGAAACCAAATTGGAAAAGTACCTTGCCTCCCGCCGTTAGAAATAGCTGGAAGAGGGTGGTAAAGGCAATAATGAAAACCATTGATTGAATTCCCTTTAGGAAGAATGTCAAAGGAACTTTTGAGAGAAAAATCAGAGTAAAAACGAAAACAAATAGCAGCAAATTAGTGATGAGATTATTGGCCCAGAAAATTAATAAGATAAAGCAGAACATGGCCAACAATTTACTGCGCGGATCCAATCGATGGATGACTGAATTTCCTGGGATATACCGTCCTAAAATCAATTTATCCATGTATCATCTCCTTAAATTCCTCAATCGTAATCGGATAATGAGCAAATTTCATTCCTTTTTCAGCTAATTCTTGAGCAAATTTCGTGATTTTAGGCACTCCTAGCTGAATCTTTTCCATAAAATCAATATCTTGAAAAACCTGAGCAGGCTGCCCGCTTTTGACAACGCGCCCCTTCTCCAAAACATAAACTGTATCAGCAAAATTCGCGACATCATCCATTAAATGGGTTACAAGAACAATGGTCATTCCAGCTTGATGCAGTTTCTTAAAGAGTTCCATCAATTCCTTGCGTCCTGCTGGATCAAGTCCAGCCGTTGGCTCATCCAAAACCAAGATATCAGGCTCCATTGCTAGGATTCCGGCAATGGCGACCCTTCTCATCTGCCCGCCAGAAAGTTCAAAAGGACTGCGGCTAAATAATTCTTCAGAAATGCCGACAAGGCTTAATTTTTCACGTGCTAAAGCCTCAGCTTCTTCTTTAGAAATCCCAAAATTTTGCGGGCCAAAGGCCACGTCTTTCAAAACAGTCTCATCAAAAACCTGACTTTCAGCAAACTGAAACACCAAACCGACCTGTTTACGAACTTGTTTGATGTCTTTGTTTACGGAATTTGAAGTGATGGTGACATGATTGACTTGCACGCTGCCCTCACTCGGAGTCAGCAAGCCATTCAAGAGCTGTAAAATGGTTGATTTTCCGCTACCAGTGTGTCCAATCAAAGCCGTATAGCTACCATCTTTGATTTCCAAATCAACTTCAAAAAGCGCTGGACCCTCAAATGGAGTTCCAGCCTGATAGGTATAACTGACTTTATTTAGAGTAATTCCCATAATTGTTCCTGCAATTCTTTTTCAGTTAAATAGGTTTCTGGCAGAGTCAGCCCAGTTTGAATCATGGCAGCCTTGACCTGGTTGACAAAGGGTTGATCCAAGCCCAAGTCTTCCAAATCAGGTCTAGAAAAGAGTTCTCTTGGTGTAGCAGTGGACTCAACCTGACCATTTTTCATAACAAGTACACGGTCACTCAGCGAAATCTCGTCCAAATCGTGAGTAATGGAGATGACTGTTAAATGATTCTTATCTTTAATTTCCTTGACAGTCCGAATTAATTCCAGACGTCCTTCTGGGTCTAACATACTGGTTGCTTCATCCAAGATGATAATATCTGGCTGGAGCGCGACTACGCCAGCAATAGCGACTCTTTGCTTCTGTCCGCCAGAAAGTCGAGCAGGTTCTCTCTCTTTAAAATCCTGCATGCCGACTAGCTCCAGAGCTTCGTGGACCCGTTTCACCATCATCGGATAATCCATGCCTTGATTTTCCAGACCAAATGCAACGTCATCCTCAACAGTCGCCCCAACAAACTGATTATCAGGATTCTGAAAGACCATGCCTATTTGGCGACGTTTTTCCCAAACATTATCAGCCGTCAATTTATCTCCAGAAATGATGATATCACCACTCTCGGCCTCTAAAAGACCGTCAATCAAACGAACCGTAGTCGATTTTCCGCTACCATTGTGACCGACGATAGACAACCATTCTCCTTGTTTCACGTGAAACGAGACGTCTTTTAAAATATAATCTTCAGACTTAAGGTCATAGCGATAACTAAGATTTTTTACTTCAATGATATTTTTCATATTATTTAAATGTATCTTTAAAGAGATAGGCACTGCCCTTGAAATAATCATAGCCAGAATAAATAGTGAAAATCAGGGCTATGTAAAGGAGAATCTGACCGAGTAACGTCCAATGGAGCAAAAGAAAGAGGATGGCAAACATCTGCGTGAAAGTCTTGATCTTGCCTGGCATAGCGGCCGCTAGAACTGTTCCGCCAGTTTCGACTAGGAGAAGTCTCAAACCAGTGACGGCCAGCTCTCGGCAAATGATGATAGCTACTACCCAAGCAGGAGCCATTTTCATTTCAATCAGCATGATAAAAGCGGACATAACCAGCAGTTTATCGGCCATAGGATCGGCAAATTTTCCAAAATTGGTCACGACCTGCCACTTGCGCGCCAGATAGCCATCCAGATAGTCTGTGATGCTGGCAAGGGCGAAAATGATTCCAGCTAGGATATGCATGGCTGGCGAATGGCCAAAAGTCAAAATCAAAATAAAGATTGGAATTAAGGCAATTCTGGCAAGGGTTAAAGCGTTGGGGATATTCTCTTTTTTCATCATTCTTCCTTTATGATTCAATTGTAAGGGTAATTATAGCACTGTCGCTGGTCAAGGTAGATAGGTCTATTTTTTGACTGCCGACAGTGACAGTGACGCCTTTCACGACTCCTAGAGTTATTGTATAAGTTGTGTTGGGAGAGAGTGTCACTGTTTGGCTTGATTGGGTTGGAGTAAGGGTTATACCCGCTGCCAAGTCCGTATTTGTCACACTAATCCAGCTTTGGGTGTTGCTCGCTGAGATTGTTAACTGAGTAGTTTGCGACTCGCCGCGATATTTTGCAGTTAAATAGTTTCCTTCTCCAGTGACTTCCAGCTTTTCTTTTGTTGAGCTAGAGTCTGTAGTGGAGGTCTCAGGTGGAGTTGAACGCTCTTCGAGACTTGAGCCAGAGACGAGACTGTAACTATCGGAGCTGGTAAACTGCGGAGTAGTTGTATGTGCATATTGCCAAACATAATAGGTGACAAAAATAATGATAGACAGGGCAACTACTAGGAAATAAAAGAGCGGAAGTGAAAAGGAACGATTTTTATATTTTCTGCTTCGAAATTCTTCGTTTTCAGCTAATTCAATTTCGTCATAAACGACAGTATTATCTGTGTCGTATGCCTCCAATAGAATCTGCTCGTCTAAATCCAGAGCCCAAGCGTATTTTCGTAGCAGGCTACGGACGTAAAAGGCATTCGGAAATTTTTCGTATTGATTGTTTTCAAGAGCCTTTAGGTAGTCAGTTTTTATATCTGTTTTTTTGGCTGCATCTGCTAAAGTAAGTTTTTGATTTACTCGAGCAAGTCTGAGTACCTCTCCTATCGTTTTTTTTTTCATAGGGATAGTCCTTTTCTCTTAGACATTATTCTAACAAAATTTTGAAATAAACTTGGAACTATTTTGGGAAAATAGTAAAATCTGTCATATCACACTGGTTAATAAAGCGACGTCCGACTTTTAAGACGTCATTTAAAGTGATATCCTGTAAAATCTTAGGTAAATCAAAAAGATTTTCCCCTTTTAAATGCGGTTCATACTGGGTTGCCATGTATTCAAGAGAATTCAGACCATGCAGAAGATCTCCAAACATTTCACTTTTAATCGTGTCTAGATGTGTTTCTGTGACATCTGGATCCTGAGTAAACTTCCGAATGGCTGAGCGGAATTGATGAGAAATTCCTACTGGTTCCTGCGTGTCCATAGTTAGGATGACAAAGTGGAAATCCTTTTCCACCTCTACTTCAAGAGTGAGCGAATTGTCAATCTTGCCATTTTCATACAGAGTCTGGAAACGCTTGGAAGTCCAACCAAACATCATGGCAAAAAGCAATTTCAGGGCAATTTTATAGCGATAAAGCTCCGTATCCTGTATCGCATCTTTCCCACGAATACCGATCGCCAATTTAGGACTGGCAACTTCCATCCGACTAGTAGCAGTTGGAATTACTGGCTGTAAGATGAGAGGCTCTTTTTCAATTGTTTCAGTTAATAATTTAGGAGATAAGGTCTCTTGTGTTTGTATGATATCTTCAAAAGTGGACTCCAAGTCGAAATTTCCAATGACAAATAAAGTCATGTTGGATGGACGGTAGAAAAGCTCGAAGTTTTCTGTTAGATCTTCTACAGTAATATCCATGATTGACTCTGTCGTTCCGGCGATATCTTCTGCTAGTGGAGTTTGAGGGTAGAGATTGCTCAAAGCACCAAAGAAGAGCCGATAATCTGGATCGTCTTGGTACATCTCGATTTCTTGCTGGATAATTCCTTGCTCACGCTGAACAGATGCTTCTGAAAAATTAGCTTGGGAAACGAGTTCCTGCAACAGCTTCAGATTTTCTGCTACACAGTTTGTCGTAGAAAACAGATAGCTGGTCCGTGTAAAGCTTGTAAAGGCATTACTTTCTGCGCCAAACTTGGTAAATTCCTGCAGCAAATCCTCGCCGTTTTCATGCTCGAATAATTTGTGCTCCAAAAAATGCGCAATCCCTGCTGGATAATGAGAAACTTGCTTTGTTTCACGTGAAACAACCTTAGTATCAACAGAGCCAAAATGTGTTGAGATGATGCCGTAGGTTTCATTAAAATCATTTTTAGGGAGTAGGTAAACCTGCAATCCATTTGCTAGTACCGCCCGATAGATGCTTTCTCCCACGGCTATATAATTGATTCTTTCTAGACCTGGATTATGCATTATTTCCCTTCCATAAAGTAAATCGCCTGTAATTTCAACTGCTGGGCTGCCTCTATAAGATCAGCTTTGCTGACATTTTCTAATGCTTTCAGCCAAGCCTCTAGTGATAAAAATTTTTTCCCTAGAACAGAGGACATGTATGCACGCTCAATCAAGGTGTTTTGTCGATCCTGAGCCAGAAGTATGGAATTTTTCAGCATATTCTTGGTTTGCTCAAGTTCTTCATCTGTGAAATGTCCCCGCTTCAAATCTAGAATTTGGCGGTTGATTAAAGCGATGGTCTTTGTCCGATTTGCTCGGTCAATTCCAGCATAGATTCGCATCAAACCAGAAAAAATATCAAAACTACTAGAAATAGTGTAGGCTAGGCTCTCTTTTTCCCGAACATTGACAAAGAGTTTGGAGTGAGCAAATCCTCCCAATAAGCCATTTAAAACAATCAGGGGCAGATGGCCTCTATCTCCATATTGACTAGAAAAATGGTAGGCCAGTTCAACAATAGACTGATGCACATCTCGCTGCTCCAGCTTTTCTCTAGTTATATTTGAATAGTTTTGTTGGTAGCTAAGCTGTAAAGGCTGCTCTCGTTCAGAAAACTGGAATTCTTGGATTTTCTCACGGACAGCAATCTCATTAAAATCACCGGTGAAGAAAAAATCAATTTGATCCTGATTTAGCATTTGCTGAAAAGCAGCAAAACTAGTTTCAGCTGTTTCTTTTTCTACTAGCTCGATTGTTGCCACACGCGGAATCCGCATTTCTGGTAAATCGTAAAATAAATTATTTAACTCTCTGTGAGCATGGTAGAAATGATTCTCAATTTCAGATTCCAAGTCTGTTAAAACATTTCTCTTTTCAATTTCAAAGGTTTTGGTATCAAAAGCCTGTCCATTTGACAGAGGAAAAAAGAGACTCGCCTTCAAAAAATCTAGCATTTCATCTGCCAACATATTCTTACGGCTCAAGAATTGATCCCGCACGAAAGAAAGATTGATATCTAGATAATGCACTAATCCCCGTCGTGAAAGGCTTGTTGAGTAATTAGCACCGTATAAATTCGCTAATTTTTCTCGAAAGGCTTGCGATGTTGGATAAAGAGCATTTGAAGTCTCTAGCATACTGGCCGTAAGAACCCGCCCAGCTATTGTTTTTTCAGACATAGGAGCTGAAAATCGCACTTTAATTTTATTGGTTTTAAATTTTTCTGATTGAATGAAGTGGAGATGTACTCCTTTTATGATTTCCATTGCGCTCCTCATACCGAATAATATAGACTTCTATTATAACACGAAATGCTATTTAATGCTTTGTAAGGATCGGCAATTTTAGTGATTAAAGCGTTTTCTGTTTTTCTAGTAAAACTTGTTCTTGAATGAGACTACCACGGAACAGTTTCTGCTTAAATTATGATATAATGACAAGGATTGAGGTGAAATATGGAATATAAATTATTTGACGAATACATTACTCTACAGGCTCTCTTAAAAGAAGTCGGCATTATTCAAAGTGGTGGAGCAATCAAGTCCTTTTTAGCAGATAATCAAGTCTTTTTTAACGGCGAACTAGAAAATAGACGAGGGAAAAAACTTAGAATTGGAGATGTCATTTCTCTCCCAGACCAAGAGCTGGAAATTGTCCTCCTTGCCCCAAGTCAGGAGGAAATCCTTGAACACCAAGAGGAGCAAGCAGAGAAAAAAAGAGTGGCAGACTTAGTTAAATCTATGAATAAGGACTTGAAAAAGTCTCAACCAGCAAAAAAAGAACAGAAGAAAAGAAAGCCCGAGCAGAAAAGTAAAAAAGCCCCTGTTCGCTTTCCAGGAACCTAAGCCATGTGGTTAAAAACGCTGAAAATTAAACATTTTCGTAATTACCAGTCTGCGGAGGTTGATTTTGATCCTGGTCTTAATATCTTTCTGGGACAAAACGCACAGGGGAAAACCAATATTCTTGAAGCCATCTATTTTTTGGCACTTACTCGCAGTCACCGAACCAGAACTGATAAGGATTTGATTCATTTCCAAGAAAAAAATCTTCAAATTTCGGGAATTATTGAAAAAACAGCGGGTAAAATCCCACTTGACATCGAGTTGACACCAAAAGGGAGAATCACCAAAATAAATCATTTAAAACAAGGGAAATTATCAGATTATATAGGGGTTGTCAATGTTGTCTTGTTTGCTCCAGAAGATTTACAGCTCATTAAAGGCGCCCCTGCTTTACGCCGAAAATTTATTGACATTGAGCTTGGGCAAATCAAGCCCATCTACCTTGCCGACTTATCTAGCTATAATCATGTGCTCAAGCAAAGAAATGCTTATCTTAAGGCAAATGATAAGGTAGATGAAACCTTTCTCTCTGTTTTAGATGAGCAACTGATTGATTTTGGTTGTCGTGTCATGCAACATCGCTTAGAATTTATTGAGAAGCTAGAAGGTTTTGCTCAGGAAAGCCATAGCGATATTTCTCAAGGGAAAGAGAAATTGACAATCAAGTATGTATCCTCTGTTCCGTTTTCGTGTCTCGAAGACTTGGAAGCTTCTTTTCGAGCAGCCTTATCAGAAAGCCGTAGACGGGATCTTTTCAAAAAAAATACAGGTGTCGGACCTCACCGAGACGATATCAACTTTTTTATCAATGATATGGAAGCTGGATTTGGTAGCCAAGGCCAACATCGTAGCCTTGTCCTATCTATTAAATTAGCTGAAATTAAACTCATCGAAAATCTCACGAAAGATACTCCAATATTATTGCTTGACGATGTAATGAGCGAGCTTGACAACATGCGTCAATTAAAATTACTAGAAACTATCTCTCAAAACATCCAGACATTCATTACGACAACCAGTCTTGATCACTTGCAAAATCTACCAGAAGATATTAATATTTTTCAGATAAGTCAAGGCGTAATTAAGAAAGAAGAGAACCTTGGTTTTACAAACAAGTAAAATAGTTGTAAATTTAACTTACAACTTTGTAAACTAGAAAACAACCTTGTCAACTTCTTGACAAGGTTGTTTTGATTTATAATTTTATTGGACAGAGTAGTTTGGAGCTTCATTTGTGATTTGTACATCGTGAGGGTGACTTTCTTTCAAACCAGCACCACTCATCTCAATAAATTGAGCATTTTCATGAAGTTCTTGCAGATTAGCTGCACCGACATATCCCATACCAGAACGGATCCCGCCCAACATTTGGAAGACGATATCTGCAGCCGCTCCTTTATAAGCTACACGCCCTTCAATTCCTTCTGGAACTAGCTTATTAGCTTCATTGACAGAACCTTGGAAGTAGCGATCGCTGGAACCTTTCTTCATAGCTGCGATAGAGCCCATTCCGCGGTAAGTTTTAAATTTACGTCCTTGGAAGATTTCAGTTTCACCTGGCGCTTCGTCTGTTCCAGCAAACATGGATCCAAGCATAACTGCATTTCCACCTGCAGCAAGGGCTTTGACGATATCACCTGAATACTTGATTCCTCCATCGGCAATAATGGTTTTTCCATACTCACGCGCAACTGCAGCTGCATCGTAGATTGCTGTGACTTGTGGTACACCGACACCGGCAATGACACGAGTTGTACAGATAGAACCTGGTCCGATTCCGACCTTAACCACGTCAACACCTGCTTCATAAAGAGCGCGTGCTCCTTCAGCAGTTGCGATATTACCCGCAATCAAGGTGCGGTCTGGGAAGTGTGCACGAATTTCAGCAATTTTACGTAGAACGCCAGCAGAATGACCGTGTGCTGTATCAATAACAATGGCATCTGCTCCCGCTTCGAAGAGGGCTTCTGCACGCTCAAAAGTATCTGAAGTTACACCAACGGCCCCCGCAACAAGTAGACGACCAAACTCATCTTTAGCTGCATTTGGAAACTCAATCACTTTTTCAATATCTTTAATGGTGATAAGACCAGAGAGGCGACCGTTTTCATCTACTAAAGGTAGTTTTTCAATTCGGTGTTCTTGCAAGATTCTTTCAGCCGTTGTTAGATCAGTTCCGACTGGGGCTGTAACAAGATTTTCACTAGTCATGTGATTAGAAATTGGTTGATTGTAATCTGAAATAAAGCGCAAATCGCGGTTGGTTAAGATACCAACCAATTTACGATTTTCCATCGTTTCAACCACTGGTACCCCACTGATGCGGTAGCGTCCCATCAATTCATCCGCTTCAGCAATTGTATGATTAGGAGTCAGGAAGAATGGATCAATAATGACACCGTTTTCAGAACGTTTTACCTTACGAACCTCATCAGCCTGCTGTGCAATAGACATATTTTTGTGGATGACACCTAAACCGCCGGCCCGGGCAATAGCAATCGCCATTTGACTTTCAGTAACTGTATCCATAGCCGCAGTAATAATTGGGATATTTAATTTTAAATTCTCAGCAAGTTTTGTACTTAAATCAGCATCATTTGGCAACACATGACTTTCAGCTGGAATAAGCAATACGTCATCAAAGGTAAAACCTTTTTTCAGAAATTTAGTGTCCCAGTTAGACATCCACAGTTTCCTCTTTTCTTATATATTGAGCAGGGCTCGTCTTTTTATTGTTATTATCATACCATTCTATAGGCATTTGTCAATGATTATTGTGTAAAAATTAAAAACCATCTCTTTTTTGGGTAAAAGACGATGGTTTTTGTCGCAATTAGATCTTATCGTTCGTTATTTAAAGTAATTAATTCCCATTGCATTTTTGACTTCTGACAGGGTTTGTCCAGCAACTTGTCGAGCACGATCACTGCCTTCTTTCAGCATGTCATAAACTTGCCCCATGTCTTTTGCAAACTCAAGTCGACGCTCTCTGATTGGTCCTAATTCCCGCTCTAAAATCTCTAAGAGATAGCGTTTAGTTTTGACATCACCCAGACCACCACGTTGGTAGTGTTCTTTCATAGCCGCAATTTCAGCAGCATCTTCTGGTCGACCAAAAACATCCAGATAATGGAAAACCATATTACCTTCGATTTTTCCTGGATCTTCAACTTTGATGTGGTCGGGATCAGTATACATGCTCATGACCTTTTTCTTGAGAGTATCCATATCATCCGCTAGATAAATCCCATTGTTCAATGATTTGGACATTTTAGCATTGCCATCAAGCCCTGGCAGACGACCAGCCGCTTCATTTTCTGGATAGATGCCTTCTGGCTCCACCAAAACTTCACAGTCATAAGCATGATTGAAGGAACGAACAATTTCACGTGTCTGCTCAATCATCGGTTTTTGGTCATTTCCGACAGGTACATAATTGGCCTTAAAGGCTGTAATGTCAGCTGCTTGAGAGATAGGATAAACCAAAAATCCAGTTGGGATACTTTCTCCAAATCCTTTCTGAGCAATTTCTGTCTTGACTGTCGGATTGCGCTCTAAACGAGCTAAAGACACCAAATTCATGTAGTACATTGACAGTTCTGCCAACTCTGGAATTTGACTCTGGATGAAAATAGTTGCTTTTTTTGGATCCAGTCCAGCTGCTAGATAGTCTAAGGCTACATTGCCAATGGATTCTACAATCGTTTGTGGATCTTTCGCATGGTCTGTCAGAGCTTGTTGATCCGCCAGAAAAACAAACATCTCATACTTGTCTTGATTTTGTAAAAGGACACGGTTACGTAGACTTCCTACATAATGACCAATATGTAATTTTCCAGTCGGACGGTCTCCAGTTAAAATAATGGGTTTTGTCATTGCTTGCTCCTCAATTAGTATTGCTCTCATTATATCATTTTCAAAGAAAATGCGGAAGAAGCTAGAAGAAAAAAGAAGAAACGCAGCTCAAAAAACAATTGATTGACAATATGTTTACAGTACATTTACAAGATTTACGGCATATTTATCTCATAAAATAGTTTTTTATCCTATAATAATTTGAAAAAAGAAGAATTTTCTAGTAAAATGTAAGGGATTATATATATAGGAGAAAATCATTGCTTACAGTATCTGATGTGTCACTGCGTTTCAGTGATCGAAAATTATTTGATGAAGTAAATATTAAATTTACAGAAGGAAACACTTATGGCCTGATTGGGGCGAATGGTGCGGGTAAGTCCACCTTCTTGAAAATTTTAGCTGGAGATATTGAGCCGACGACAGGCCATGTTTCTTTGGGGCCAGATGAGCGACTTTCTGTTTTGCGTCAAAATCACTTTGACTATGAGGATGAGCGGGCCATTGATGTTGTTATCATGGGGAATGAGCACCTTTATAATATCATGAAGGAAAAAGATGCTATCTATATGAAGCCTGACTTTTCTGACGAGGATGGGGTTCGAGCGGCTGAACTGGAAGGTGAATTTGCTGAGTTGGGTGGCTGGGAAGCTGAAAGTGAAGCTTCTCAATTGCTACAAAATCTCAATATTCCAGAAGACTTGCATTACCAAAATATGAGTGAATTGACGAACGGCGACAAGGTCAAAGTTCTTCTTGCCAAGGCTCTTTTTGGTAAACCTGATGTCTTGCTTCTAGACGAGCCGACCAATGGTTTGGATATTCAATCCATTACTTGGTTGGAAGATTTCTTGATTGACTTTGACAATACAGTTATTGTCGTATCCCACGACCGTCACTTCTTAAATAAAGTTTGTACCCACATGGCTGACCTTGATTTTGGTAAGATCAAACTTTATGTCGGGAACTATGATTTCTGGAAAGAATCAAGTGAATTGGCAGCTAAGTTGCTCGCTGATCGAAATGCTAAGGCGGAAGAAAAAATCAAGCAATTGCAAGAGTTTGTGGCTCGCTTCTCCGCCAATGCTTCCAAGTCTAAACAGGCAACATCTCGTAAAAAGATGCTGGATAAGATTGAATTGGAAGAAATTGTTCCGTCAAGTCGGAAATATCCATTTATCAGCTTTAAAGCGGAGCGTGAAATCGGGAACGATCTCTTGACAGTAGAAAATCTTTCTGTCAAGATTGACGGCGAAACCATTCTTGACAACATCAGCTTTATCCTGCGTCCTGGCGATAAGACGGCTTTGATTGGACAAAATGATATTCAGACAACTGCCTTGATTCGTGCCTTGATGGGAGATATCGACTATGAAGGAACTGTCAAGTGGGGCGTTACAACCAGTCGGTCTTATTTGCCAAAAGATAATTCTCGCGACTTTGCGGGCGGTGAATCTATTCTTGATTGGCTCCGTCAATTTGCTAGCAAGGAAGAAGATGATAATACTTTCCTTCGCGGTTTCTTGGGTCGGATGCTCTTCTCTGGCGATGAGGTTAACAAGTCTGTCAACGTCTTGTCAGGTGGAGAAAAAGTTCGCGTCATGCTATCTAAGCTCATGCTTCTCAAGTCAAATGTTTTGGTCTTGGACGATCCTACTAATCACTTGGATCTGGAATCTATTTCTAGTCTGAATGATGGTTTGAAGAACTTTAAAGAGTCGATCATTTTTGCCAGCCATGACCATGAGTTTATTCAAACCTTGGCCAACCATATCATCGTTCTCTCAAAAAATGGTGTGATTGACCGCATTGACGAAACTTATGATGAATTTTTGGAAAATCAAGAAGTTCAGGCAAAAGTCAAAGAACTTTGGAAAGATTAATAAGTTGTCAACATAAGTTGACAGAGGTTTACAGAGGCATGAAACAACGTTTCGGCCTCTTTCTCTATAAGAAACATGGAAAAAATCAGATATTTTTTTAAGAAAAATTGGCTTTATTTGGCTTCCTTCATCTTACCTTTTCTCATTATGTGTTTCGTTTATCTGAGTCAAGGTATTTACTGGGGAAGCGATACTTCGCCGTTACTTGGAGACGGCTTCCATCAGTATGTCGTATTTGATACGACCTTGAGGAACATCCTTCATGGAACGGATAGTCTTTTTTACACGTTTTCAAGTGGATTAGGACAAAATTTTTATGCCCTATCCAGCTATTATCTAGGAAGTTTCCTTTCCCCCTTCGTCTACTTTTTCGATTTAAAATCAATGCCGGATGCGGTCTACTTGTTTACTCTTATCAAGTTTGGCTTGATTGGCTTGACAACTTGTATCAGTATTAAAGGGATCTTTAAAAAAATTCCAGAAACACTAATCTTGATTCTGTCAACTTCCTTTGCCTTGATGAGTTTCTCAGTCAGTCAACTAGAAATTAAAACTTGGTTAGATGTATTTATATTGGTACCCCTTATCATCTTTGGTTTACACAAGTTGATGAATGGACAAGGGAGAGTTTTATACTTTACAAGCTTGTCAATTCTCTTTATCCAGAATTATTATTTTGGTTACATGATGGCTCTGTTTTTAGTTCTTTGGTATCTCGTTCAGCTTTCTTGGGATTTTAAGGTCAGGATTCGGTCTTTCCCTGATTTTGCTATCGTTTCAATATTAGCAGGGCTTACTAGTCTAATTATGATTTTGCCGACGTATCTAGATCTGAGTTCACATGGTGAGACCTTGACAAAGGTTGAAGATTTGTTTACTGAAAAAAGCTGGTATCTAGATATTTTTGCTAAAAATTTTATAGGAAGTTTTGACACAACTAAGTATGGCTCTATTCCTATGATTTATGTTGGTCTATTTCCTCTTATTTTAAGTATCTTGTTTTTCACGATAAAAAGTATTAAGCTTCGCGTGAAACTGGCCTATATTTTGTTGATTGGCATTTTTATAGTGAGCTTCCGACTGCAGTATTTGGATTTACTCTGGCAGGGAATGCATGCGCCAAATATGTTTTTACATCGCTATTCTTGGCTTTTTTCTCTTCTTATCATTTTGATGGCGGCAGAAACGCTCAATCGTTTGGAGGAAGTTAAATGGTGGCAAGTATTCCTTAGCTTCCTGCTCATTTCTTTTGGTTTTCTAGCCACCTTATACTATGGTAAACGCTATGATTTCCTTGGTCCTGAAAATTACATTTTTACTTTAGAGTTTTTCTTTGCCTATCTTTTAATCAGCTTTGCTTTCATTCGTTGTCACGTTAGGCAGAGTATGTTTACACTATCTTTACTGTTTTTTGTGGTTTTTGAGCTCACCTTAAACGCTTATTATCAGGTTGATGGTATTGCTAAAGAATGGGTCTTTGCAAGTCGTTCTTCCTATTCTAAAAAGATGGATGAAATTGACAAACTTGTCAAGTATAGTAAGAGGGAAAATAGAGATTTCTTTCGAACAGAGAGGCTTGATCCTCAGACTGGGAATGACAGTATGAAATTCAATTATAATGGAATTTCTCAATTTTCATCAGTCAGAAATACGCAAGCTAGCTCGACTTTAGATAAATTAGGATTTAAATCGGCAGGAACGAATCTCAATCTCCGCTATCAAAATAATACTATTTTGATGGATAGCATCTTTGCTGTAAAGTATAATTTGTCTGAAAAAGACCCACAGAAATTTGGTTTTTCTGCAGAGAAGACTGAGAGGTCAATGACACTGTATGAAAATAATTATGCTTTGGGCTTGGCTTTTTTAACTAATGATATTTACACAGATGTCAAGTTTACAAATTTGACACTTGACAATCAAACAGCCTTTTTAAATCAATTATCAGGTTTGAGTCATAAATATTATGAGCGGATTTCTATAGTTGGTAATGAGGCAGAGACTGAGGGAAAAGTAACTGCAAGCATCGAAAATGATAGTCAATTAAGTTATGCTAGCATAACCTATACAATTGAGGTAGCTGCAGGTAGTCAAGTCTATGTCAACCTTTCAGATCTTGATTTTTCAAACGATAATCAAACGGATGTCAATATCACTGTAAATGGAATCACGAATCGTTACTCAACTCACAATGTTTTCCCATTTTTGAATATTGGATATTTTAAGGAAGCACAGACGGTTTCTATCCAATTTTCTTTTCCAGAGAATCGGACTGTGACTTTTAACCAGCCAGAATTTTTCTCCGTGGATGTGAATAAATATCAGCAGTTAATAAGTAAATTGAAAGAACAAGAAGTTTCTGTGACGACAAAATCCAATACGGTAACGGTTGATTATCATGCAGATAGAGACAGTTCTCTCTTTTTCATCATTCCTTATGATAAGGGCTGGACGGCTAGTGTGAATGGCAAGAAGGTTCCGTTAAAACGTGCGCAAAATGGTTTTATGAAACTTGATGTGGGTAGAGGAGCGGGTAGAGTTACTCTATCATTTATTCCAAGGGGATTAAAGGAAGGTACAGTGGCCTTCATTTTCGGTATAGTTCTATTTTTCTTCTACGATAGAGTTCGATTTAAATGGAGAAAAAAACATAGAGATAGTTCAGCATAGGCTTTACATCATCAAAAAAACTTTAGAATATATGTCTATTTTTACAAGTTCTTCAATAGTCTGTAATATAATTCATCAAAGTAATAAGGTTCTGTAATACTTTTGCTTTAGGATAGATATATCACAGAAAAGGAGAATTTTAAACATGAATGTGTATTTTAAAAATAGAATGATGAAAGCAGGCTTGCTCAGTTTGATGGCAGGAGCTGCTGTTTTGCTTCCTATTGTAGCCAATGCAGAAAGCTATTCTGTCAAGTCAGGTGACACCTTGTCCGCGATTGCTGCTTCTCATCATACGACTGTTGACAAGATTGCTCAAAAAAACAAGATCAGCAATATCAATCTGATTAGTGTTGGTCAGGTTTTAGAACTGGATGATGATATTTCTGAGCAGGTGACTGTTGAAAAATCAGATACGACTGAAGAAACAGTGGTAAGTCCAAATTATGGTTTGAGTGCTGAGGATGCAGAGGCTAAGGAGTGGATTGCTCAAAAAGAGTCTAGCGGCAGTTATACAGCGCAAAATGGGCAATACTATGGTCGCTATCAGTTGACTATCACCTATCTAAATGGAGATTTGTCACCAGAAAATCAAGAGAAGACAGCGGATGCTTATGTAGCAGGTCGTTATGGCTCATGGTCAGCCGCTAAAAACTTTTGGTTAGCGAATGGCTGGTATTAAAACTTTATTTAGAAATATGTTTATGGGGACTGGAATTTGCATTCTAGTTCCTTTTTTATAATTATTAGTAAATTCTTGGTTGGAATATAATGTTTTTGTATCAAGATATTTACAATGCTGTAAACTTACTTGACAACTTGAAATACTCATCAGATTGGGCAAAGGTTATTCGTTGTTCTCCTTGCTAAATCATGCTATAATAGACCTTGCTCAAGCGACCTTCAATCGTTGAAAGCACAGCACGACCTTCAATCGTGAAATAACGAAAAGATGGGAGAACACAATGAGTGATAACTCTAAGACTCGTGTCGTCGTTGGTATGAGCGGAGGTGTCGATTCATCAGTAACTGCTTTGCTCTTGAAAGAGCAAGGTTACGATGTAATTGGCATCTTCATGAAAAACTGGGACGATACAGATGAATTTGGTGTCTGCACAGCTACGGAAGACTACAAGGATGTAGCTGCTGTTGCAGATCAGATTGGCATTCCTTACTACTCTGTCAACTTTGAAAAAGAGTATTGGGATCGCGTTTTTGAATACTTCTTGGCAGAATACAGAGCTGGTAGGACTCCAAATCCAGATGTCATGTGTAACAAGGAAATCAAGTTCAAGGCCTTTTTGGACTATGCCATGACCTTGGGGGCAGACTATGTGGCGACTGGGCACTATGCCCGTGTGGCGCGTGATGAGGATGGCATTGTTCATATGCTTCGTGGTGTGGACAATGGCAAAGACCAGACCTATTTCCTCAGCCAACTTTCGCAAGAACAACTGCAAAAAACCATGTTCCCCTTGGGACATTTGGAAAAACCTGAAGTTCGCAGACTAGCAGAAGAAGCAGGCCTTGCGACTGCTAAGAAGAAAGACTCAACAGGGATTTGTTTTATTGGAGAAAAGAACTTTAAAGAATTTCTGAGTCAATATTTACCAGCCCAGCCTGGTCGCATGATGACAATGGATGGCCGAGATATGGGCCAGCATGCTGGGTTGATGTATTATACCATTGGACAGCGGGGTGGTCTTGGAATTGGTGGTCAGCAGGGCGGTGACAACGAGCCTTGGTTTGTAGTCGGAAAAGACCTTAGCCAAAATATTCTTTATGTCGGTC
>ERZ773267.229-NODE-229-length-42015-cov-4.671568_pt1 | contig 42015 bp, 52 predicted proteins | sample MGYA00511959_ERZ773267 | MGnify/ENA primary metagenome ERZ773267 (study PRJEB29015, sample SAMEA2738165) | human oral metagenome | biome: human oral; feature: human-associated habitat; material: saliva | place: China | collected 2240 ...
AATTGCGCGGGCGCTAGCGATGGAGCCGAAAATTATGCTTTTTGATGAGCCAACTAGCGCTTTAGATCCGGAGATGGTGGGAGATGTGCAGCGAATTATAGAAAAAGTTGCGGCGCAAAAGTCGATGGCAATTCTAATTGTGACGCATGAAATGAGTTTTGCGAGGCAAATTGGCACAAGAATGATTTTTTTGGAGGGTGGAGGAATTTTGGCGGATGATACCCCGGTGAAGGTGATGGAAGAATCGTCTAATCCAAGAGTGCGAGAGTTCTTTCAGAGCTAACCTAAGCCCGAAATTATTAAAATAGTATTGACTTTTATATTTATGTGTGGGATAATAGAAGGACGGGGCACTCAACTTAGAGTAGCTCCCGTTAGTATTTTTAAAGCTAGTACCAGTAGTGGGGAGGTAGAATTGGTTATGAAGAACAGAATTAAGGAACAAAAGCTTTCGAAAAATCACTCGCATTGTGGCAAAAAGATAGATCCGTATAGTGCGTATCTTCCAAGATTGAAGGCGTGGACTTTTGTCTTTAAAAAGAGTTGCACTAAAGCATCTGGCTTAACCTTCTTGAAGGATTTTGAGGATTTTTTGTCAAGTTCCAAAAGATTGGAATTTGATATCCATGAAGATTGCAGCCTAAGGGGGTTTCTGTTTGGCAAAGAAGATGTAGATGATGGCGAAAGATATCAAACAGCGAGACTGATAAGTATCGAAAAAATTGATACAAACTCATCATTATCTGATCAAGCCAAATTTGAGATGGCTGCAAAATTGGAAGCTTCATTTGAACCGCCAGTAGCTAGAATCATCTACCGTGCAACAATGATTGGCTATAAGCGATTCTACTTCCTTGAAGAGGATCAGGATAAAAATTTGGTATTCGGGATAAGAGAAGACTAAACTCTGGTGCTAGCAACTCACAAAATACCCAGCTTAAAAAAGCTGGGTATGTTTATTTTTAAAAAGCATTTAAAGTTTTGACAAGCAATTGGTTTGATTTTTCTATTAGGTGGGTAAATGTTTCAACTTTTTAAGGTAGTCTTTTTGTTGTTTGGTGATGCGGTGGCTTTCGCAGGCTTTTTGAATAGTTTTTTGATGCGTCCAACGATCAAGGCACTGATCTTCTAGATAAGGGATGGTTGCTTGCCACTGTTTAGCTAAAGCTGTTGCGAAAAACCAGGCTACCATTATTTTTAAATAATATTCTTCCGAATCAATGGCGGCTGGGATTTTTAAATATTCTGGTTGAAAATCTGCATCTAAAAAGTGAGACATGAGGATTTTGAGACCAAACCTGCGAGTATAAACTGGTTTTTTGTTAACCCAAACTTTAATTTTTTCTAATAATTCTGCATGATGCTTTTGGAAAACTTTGGGTGAAATAATGTCGCAGACCGCCCAGTTATCAACGAACGGCAGAAAAACATCGACGCTCTCGAGACATTGATCGTAATTTTTGATTTCGGAAATTAGAATACTATGTAAAATATTTTCGTCATAATAAGAGTGAGGCAAATCTTCTAGGAACTTTTTGAGAGCAGGAGACGGGTGGCTAGCAGAACCTTGGATGAGTTCCTTAGCTAATTTACGTAATTCGGGGACCTTCACTCCTAGGATTTGATCGCGTGATATTGTAGGTATGAGTTTGCTTTGAAAATCTGCATATTGCGGATCTTGTAGTTCTAGAAGGGTCTTGAGGATATCCATAATAATAGCTTAAAACAAAGCAGGGGTTAAAGCGAGTGTTTTACTCAGTACGGTTCTGCTCGGCGCTGGTAATTTGTTTGAGAATGGGTAAGACCAGACAAATTACTCCGATTGCTAGGGTTAGAGCCAGAGCTACGATCCCGAGATAATCTAATTTTGGCCAAGCAAATAAGATCCTATTATCGGCGGTAATGCCAGCCAGGTATTTGGAAGTTAAAATGCCAGCGAAAATCGCACCAATGGAGGCAAGCAACATTGGGATGATTGCTTCGAGCAAAACCACCAATCTGAGCTGGTTAAGGTCAACTCCCATTAGCCGCAAATTGCTGAAAGATTTTTTGCGTTCAAAAATTTGGCCAATAGTAGCTACCGCTACGCCAAAGCCAGCCACTACGATCGAGAGAGCAGTCCCAAACACGATCAATTCTACTAAGCCAGCAATTTCTGCTAAGGTGTCAAAAATGGTGTTTGAAGGTTTTTGGATATAAATACCGCTATCATAATTACGATTAAAATTATAGGCAATATTGCGAATATATTCTCGACCGAGGTTAGCTTTAGTATTATTATCAAACACAAACATCAGTGAACGCTCAGAAACGACTCCCTTTTCGTTGGGATCGAAGGGTAGTAAAGTTATCTGATTAGTTTCGTAATTTTTCGAAACGATAACTTGGTCTTTGGCCTGCAGATTCTTGGGGCAGGCTAATTTGGTGAGTTTCTGAAGATCCTTGCAAGAGTATAAATTTCCTGATTTACTAGACTGTCTGGAGTCATTTTTGTCCGCTTCGGCTGAAAAATAATAAGTTTGATGATAGGATTTGATGGTTTTTAAGTTCGGTTGTTTAGTAATTGTGGCTAGGAAGGCTTCTCGATCAGCTTTGCTTGACTCATCTTGAAAAATTACTTCAACCGTATTGTCACGTTGGACTTTTTGCTCAAGGTCAAAGACGGCACGCTCGTCTTTTTTGATCGAACCGTAGGTTACCTCAACGCTAGCGATAGTGGTCATAAAGAAACTGCTAACAAATAAAGCAAGTACAACGCCACTGACACTAGAAAAAGTAGCTTTGGCGAATTTTTGGAGGTGCTTAGCGATCATTAAGCTAGTCATCTTGCGACTACAAAAACTCAGCAAATTTGCAAATAGACGGGTAAGAAAAGCGCCAGAAGTGAGTAAGCCAATCATGATGATTACAAAAGTGGCAGCAAACCAAAGCATCCCAATTCCGGCGTTTTTCATATACCAATTCTCCGCGCTGAGCCGAGTAAGTTGCCAGATCGAGATAACAGCTATAACTAAAGGCAGAAGTCCTAAAATAGAAGGTTTGCGCGGAAGTTTTTGGATTTTAACGACCCCGAGAGGCGAGGATTTGACTTTACGTAGGGCAATGGCGTTGACCAAAATTACTACTAGGAAAATTAGGGCGACAGTGCCGAGATAAAGAGGTAAATCAAGCGTAATATCTTGGAGGAAGAAGCGCTCCTGACCAAATTTTAGGTTAGCCAGAATTGTTACTTGAGTAATTTTATATAAAATCAGGCCACAGATTACCCCAACGCCAGTGCTAGCTAGAGCTTCAGAGAGGATAATTTTGTTGACTTGACGCTTGCTGGCACCTAGGAGGCTGAGCGCAGCATAACGCTGTTCGCGTTGCACCATGCCGATGCGCATGGCAGAAATTAGTAAAATTAACATTGGGAAACAGATTCCGAGTCCACAAATTAGCATAAAAGTGGTAATAATCATTTGCGACCTGGTCTCAGGAATTCTCGAAAAATTTCCTAAATCAGAATTGCCAAAGGCAGAAACCGTTTGATTCAGTTGTTTACCCGGTTGGTTAGCTCGTGTTAGCCATTGATCGGAAAGTCGGTAGATAGCTAGTTTAGAGTCGGGTGAGATGAGGATATTATTTGGGATGCCAAGTTTGACTTGGTATTTAGCATAGCGGTTTTGCAGAGTTGGCTCCCTTTTGATCAGTTGAAAAAGGGCAGGTGAAACAAAGACTTCGTTGGCTTTAGGCTGACGTTTCAAGCCAGGAATGAGTGGCGAATGCTGACTAATTTGACGCATACCAATTTCGTTAATAGTTTGTTTTTGGTTGGATTTATAGTCGAAATCGGTCATTTGGTAAACAAATAGAGTTTTATCCTGAAGACTCTGGTCGAGCGGAAATTGAACTGATAATTTGCGATTGAAGGCAATTTGCAAAATCCAAGCTTGGCGAGAGCGCTGCATAGACAAGGCATTGCCCAGCGCTAAACTAGAGAGTAAAGCCACCATCGCAAGGCTAATTGCAACCACCATTACAAGATAGCGGAACCAACCTTGCTTATCAGTACGTTTGAGGAAAAGTAGACCCAACTTCATTAGGCTTCTCCTACTACTAAGCCATCTCGCACGATAACTTCGCGGTCAGCATAAGCAGCAATAGTCGATTCGTGAGTGACCATTACTACTGTAGTATTGTGTTCGCGAGCAGTTTTGATAAAAAGTTCCATAACTTTTTCAGAATTATAAGAATCGAGTGAGCCAGTCGGTTCGTCAGCGAACAAGATTCGCGGCTTAATGATCATCGATCGAGCAATAGCAACACGTTGGGCCTGTCCGCCAGATAGTTCCCCTGGGATATGTTGAGCAATTGATTGGACCCCGACTTTTTTCAACCATCTTTGCGCCTCTAGATAGGCTTCAGATTTTTTGACGCCGTTGATTAAAAGCGGTAAGGCCACATTGTCAAGCGCGGTAAGTTCTGGTACTAATTGGCTGAATTGAAAAACGAAACCAAATTGTTCTCGTCTAAGCTGATTACGTTTTTTGTCCGATAATTTATTGATATTTGCGCCGTCAAAGATGACTTCGCCGGAATCGGCCCTTAAAATACCAGCTAGACAGTGTAAAAGGGTTGATTTGCCGGAGCCGCTGGGCCCCATAATGGCGACAATTTCGCCTTCTTGAATAGCTAGATTTGCGCCACGCAAAGCTTGAGTTTGCTTGCCAAAAGATTTTTTAATTTTTCTCGCTTCAATGATCACTTATGAGCTCCTTTCTTAAATTTAATAAACGGCTTTCTGCTAAGTCAATCCAACGCAGATCGGCTTCGATATGAAAAATAGCGTGGTCGATTAACAGCTTATTGGCGGTAGAAACTTTTTTGCGGCGCTTAATTAATTCACGCATACGCGCAATATGAGAATGTCGTTGTCGGTATAGAAAAACTTCGGCTTGACCGCCCCGCAGCAAAGCTAAGACAGTTTTGATATAGAGAGTGGCTTGTAAATTTTCAGCAGGAGCTTCGGGCGATTCTAGCCAAGTTTGAAAAACTTCCAGACCGATATTAGTAATTTGATACTTAACTCTTTCTGGCCCACCGCTTTGTCCGGTGTCTTTAGTTTCGGCGACCCGGCCATCACGTTTTAACCGTGCTAAAGTTGAATAGATTTGCCCAGAAAGAATTGGTTTTTGTTGAGCAAAAAACTTATCGTAGAGTTTTTTGAGCTCATAGCCGTAGTTTGGTTCGGCTTCTAAAAAACCTAGAAGGGCATATTGGGTTTCCATATTTTTAACTATACACTCAGTGTATAGTTAAAGTCAAGTGAAATTTATTAACTAAATTCCTGCAAACTTAATGTGAGAAACAGCCGAATATAGAGAACCGTCCCGAACAAGAAAATCAGCCTTCAGCTGATAACATTTCTCAATCTGAGCAATAAAGAAGAGGGGGAGACCCCCTAAAATCGAGCCACCCGCCATTTCTGGCGGGTCCTCATGAAGATAGCACCGAAGTGGTATCTCCGACGTTGGAGCTTTCGTTCCGATATCTTTATGGAAACCGTAATATGCAAGAATACAATATAAGCCAGCCCATTCGTAGCCACCACTCTTAATGTCGCGTCCTCTTAAAATCGGTCATTTTCGGAAGACTCAGGTCTATTCGATTCTGCTTTAGTCCATATCAATGAGCTAATCGATAACGGATCAACCGATCTTGATGAACTTAATTCTAGCCTAGCTAAACTCCTACAATCTCAAGAGTCATTAACTTAATCAGCTGGAAAATTCAATGAGGCGAATGCAAATTATTTGACAGATATAGTACGAGGCGAAAAAACAGCTCGGTGAAGAATCCTACCGACAAGAATTTAGTAATGTGGAAGATAACAACGAGCAGATTCAAGTCGCTTCTAGAAAAGTACAGAATGTGGATGATCGTATATCGTAGATAAAGATCTATATTAGTAAAGTCAAAGACTTGATGGATGCAATGAGAAGATTTTAGTCGGCATATTCAAATAAGAGAGTGCCAAACGTCTGCTCTTTTGAAGCGCTGTTTTTGACTGGTATTTCACACTGAAGAACAAATTCGAGTTGTACAAACTCGCTATTATTAAATTTCAAAAGATGTGGATAGACTTCGAAATCAAAATCAAGACAGTCAGCATCAATTAAAACATATTTTTTGTCATTTTTACCACGAAAAAGATAAACCCAAGTATCAGGTTCAACCTGATAATGGTTGCTTTCGACAAGATCTTCACAATCATACGCGGTTATGATTCTTTCTCGTTCTAATTTCGATAAATACATATTGTATATTATACAATATCTCTAAGAAAAAACAAAGATAATCGCTTTATAGGTGTTATTTGACTATATCATCAGGTGTATAATGGCCTTTTTGTAGTATAATTATAGTAAGGCTAGTTATAATTTAATTGCGGAGAAATACATGAATGATGACAAAAAACGAATAAAAACTACCAAGAAAGTTTATCCTCAGATATATTCTTATATTTTGCCTGATGTCCCAGAAAATGAGGGTTGGCAAAAGGTGGGTTACACGGAGCGAAAAGATGTTGATGCTCGCATACTAGAACAAACTCAGACTGCCGCTATCAAACTACGCTACCAGAAATTATGGAGCGCAAGTTCGTTTTTTAAGTCAACTGGGCAATTTTTCACAGATAAGGATTTGCATAAATATTATGTCAAGAACGGCATAGCTAAAAGCCAAAAACAAGACGACGGTGGCTTGGGTGAAGAGTGGTTTTATTTTGATGGCACCCCAGAAGTATCCAAAAGACTATTCGATGAATACGCCGAAAGAAACTATTTCGGTCAAACTAATGGAAAAGTACCATATGAACTACGTAAAGAACAAGCGCAGGCAGTTTCTAAAACTCTTATTTACGCTGAAAAACATCAAACTACCGACTTTTCCATACCAAATAAGCAGGCAAAGTTTTTATGGAACGCAAAACCACGTTTTGGTAAAACACTCTCTTCTTATGACTTCGCTAAAAAGTTTAACGCTAAAAATGTCTTGATCGTAACCAATCGCCCAGCTATCGCTAACTCTTGGTTTGATGATTTCGAGAAATTTATTGACGGGTATTATTTCATTTCCACAACCGATTCATTAAAGGAGCGCCGAATTTTAACTAGGGATGAATTCCTGAACAGGGCTAATGTTTCAAATGAAGATAAGCAAATTACTTTCTTGAGTTTGCAGGATCTAAAAGGTGGTCAAATTTTTGGCGGTAACCACGATAAATTGGGATGGGTCGCCGCTCTTAATTGGGATCTGTTGATTGTTGACGAAGCGCACGAGGGCGTGGATACGGAAAGAACCGATAAGGCTTTTGACAAAATTAAGCGTCGCTTTACCCTGCATCTATCTGGGACTCCATTCAAAGCTATTGCTGACGGTTATTTCAAAGAAGATCAGATCTTCAACTGGACTTATATTGATGAGCAAAAAGCCAAGCAAGAAGAGCTAAAGAGCGGTAACGATGCTGGCGATCATGTTAATTTGCCAGATATGCGATTATTCACTTATAAGATGTCTGATATGTATGGAGCTAGACGATGAAAATATTGATTTCGCTTTTGAACTGAACGAGATGTTTGCGACGGATGCAAACGGTAGATTTATTCACGAAAATGATATTTTGACATTCTTAAACCAGCTAACCTACAACGAAAAATATCCATTTTCAACTCCCGAGCTAAGGGCTGAACTAAAGCACACATTTTGGCTAGTTGGTAATCGCGTCGCCTCGGCAAAAGCCATGGAAAAACTATTGCGCAACCATCCAGTTTTCGGCGAATATAAGATAATCCTTGCCGCTGGCGATGGAAGACCGCAGTCCGACGATGATTCATCCGAAGAAGAAATGCAAAATATTACTGCTAACGGAAAAGCCTTTGACAGAGTCAAAAAAGCTGTCAAAGAAAACGATCGTACTATCACCTTGTCTGTCGGACAATTAACGACTGGCGTGACGATAGAAGAATGGTCGGCTGTCCTAATGTTGTCGGACATCAAATCCGAATCCTTATATATGCAGGCAATCTTTCGTTCTCAGAATCCATACAAATTCATCAATAAAGACGGCGAGACTTATCGTAAAAAATCAGCCTATGTATTTGATTTTTCACCAAATCGGGTGCTGAGGGTTTACGATAAATTCGCTAACAGTCTTTTGGCGGATGTAGCACAAGGAGAAGCCACCGAAAAAATCAGAGAGCAAAATGTAGCAGAACTTTTGAATTATTTCCCAGTATTGGCAGAAGACAAATCTGGCGAGATGATAGAACTAAGCGCCGAACAGGTATTAACTTTCCCGAAAGCCATCATCGCCAAAGAAGTAGTGAATCGTGGATTCGTGACGAATTTATTGTTTGTCAATATTGGAAATGTTTTTAATATTCCATCAGAAGTTATCTCGGCGTTAAATAAGGCATCCTCGACAAACGATACTGGCAGACAAACTAAGAATGAAGAAATAAATCACAACCCAGACCGCAAATCAGAGAGAGACCATAGGATATCAGTAAATAAAGATAAGATCCTTGGCAATAAAGTCTATGGCACGAAGATGCAAGAAATTATCGCATTAGCATCGACAGAAGAAACCAAAGAAGAGACTATCCAAAAAATTATCGATGATTATATGAATGAGGCTGCCGAACCATTCGAAGCTTACAAAACTATCTACTCGCCATCGAAGACAGAGCTTGAAGAGCTTCAAGATAGCCACCTTGAAAAAGTAAAAGAAATAGCTGAAGAATATGTTTCTAAAGACTTAACTGATTCTAAGAATCAGACGGAGCTAGCCGAAAAACTATCAGAGCTAATCGAAAAAGACTTGCCAAACGATCTCGTGGTCCATAAAGAAGAAGAAAATTACCAAGAGGAAGAGATGAGTGAGATGGACCAGATTAGAAAGAAACTGCGCACATTCACTCGAGCTATCCCGTCATTTGTGATGGCAAGCAAAAACGTGAATGAAATCACTTTGGACAATATTGAAGATACTGTTTCAGACGAAGACTTCGAAGAATTATTCACTGAAAACGATGGCATGCCTTTTACAAAAGATGATTTCCGGATGATTCGTGGACCCTGGACCAATCCAGAAACTGGCGAAGTTTTTGAGGGATTTTTCGATCGCTACACATTCAATGCGGCGATTCGGGAATTCGAAGAAAAACGACAAGAAGTAGCTGATTATCTTTATTCTGGGGCAAAAGAAGACATCTTTTCTTATATTCGGCCATTAAAAACTAATCAAATTTTTACTCCAAGAAGAGTAGTAAATCAAATGCTTGATGCACTAGACAGAGACAACCCTGGCATTTTCACAAATCCCGATATAACGTTTTGCGATCCATACGTTAAGAGTGGTTTGTATATTGCAGAAATCGCTAAGCGCTTAAACCACGGGCTTGAAGAGAGGTTCCCTAATCAAGATGAGCGTACTAGTCATATTTTTGAAAAACAGCTTTATGGCTTCGCACCGACTAGGATCATTTATGATATTGCTAAAAAATATGTCTATGGCGGGTATCCAGACGTTAAGACCGATAATCTAAAACAACTTGATTTGACCGATAATTTCAAGAAAGGAGAAATATTAAACATGAAATTCGACGTAATCGTCGGCAACCCACCTTATCAAGAGACAAACGCCAATAACAAGATGTCGAGAAGCATATATCCAATTTTTGCAGAACAGGCTACCAAAATAGCTAAGACAGTTTCACTTATTATGCCGGCTAGATGGATGAGTGGAGAAGATGGTCCATACAGAGAAACGAGTGGTTTTGTATCTAAAATGAAAAGTTATGGAATCAAATCATTTGTTCTTTTCCCAAATTCACAAGATGTATTCTCCGGAGTAGATGTGAAGGGTGGAATTTGCCATTTTATTATAGAGAGAGGCTACAGCGGAAAAGTAAAATATTCTCTTATTGACAATAAAAAGATTTTCCAAGACGAAGTAGAGTTTAGTAATAAATTAGATGATAATATCATCATTCGTTTTCCAGAACTAATTAGCATTGTGGAGAAAATAGATTATTCTGTCGGACATGATAAAATCACGGAACCCATTCGGATTTATTTCTGACTTTTTCGTTAAAAATAACGAAAAAGTCAGTAGAATATCAGAGAAGCAGGTGTCGCCAGACGATTATAAAATCATTGGGCTAATCAAAGGAAAGAGAGAGTTTCGTTATATTCCAAACGAGGCGCTAAAGAAAAACATAGATGGGGCGAAAGCTTATAAAGTATTTATCCCTAGAGCAAATGGATCTGGTGTTTTTGGTGAAGTATTTAGCACGCCGATGCTCGGCACGCCGATGCTCATATGTACTGATACCTTCTTACAAGTTGGTCAATTCGATAATAGCATTGAAGCTGAGAACTTACTGAAATATGTAAAAACAAAATTCTTCCGTGCAATGGTCGGTGTAAAGAAAACCGCTGTGTTTAACTATAAAGATGCTTTTTCTTTTGTGCCAATTCAGGATTTCACTGCGGAGTCAGATATTGATTGGTCTAAATCCATCATAGAAATTGATCAACAATTATATAAAAAATACAACTTAAACGACAAAGAAATTGCATTTATCGAAGAAAAAGTTCGTCCAATGGAATAGAAGTTTTATATGACCGAGCCTCATGTAGATATTATCGAAAACGCCATCCGCAGACACGGTGATCTGCTGGATATTCTTTTGCTAGATAGAACACGAACTACAAAACGAAAATCGCATAATATCTTATGGGCTACTGACTCTTATCTTGGTCATAAACCAGAACAAGAAATATCTATTTTAGACATCACCGGACCAAACACACACCTGATTCAGCCTCGCATTGCAAAGTCAAAAGAAGAACAAAAAAAACGCAGCCAAGATAAAGCAGAGGTATTTACGCCAAGAGATATTGTATACCAGATGAACCAGCAGATTGACTGGAATTCTGATCATTGGCCGGTAGATGATAGTAATTGGCAAGATTACATGCGAGAGCTCCGTTTGGAAATCACTTGCGGCGAAGCCCCATTCATCGTCGGTCGCTATAATGCTGCAAATGGCAAGAAAGTGCTAAAGCTAGACGACAGGGTTGGCTTTCTTGATCGTAAGCTCCAAATTGCAGGAAAATATACAACAGATAAAAAATCTTGGATTGAGTGGGCTATGACTGCATTTCAGTCTTCCTATGGCTACGAATGGCAAGGCGATAATTTAATTCTCGCCCGCGAAAACTTGCTTTATACTTTTATCGACTATTGGAATGATAAGTTTCCAAAAGATAAAATAAATCTTGAACGAAAAATATCAAAAGAAAAGACGGAATTATTATTAAGAATCGCCGTGATAATTTCTTGGAATATCTTCCAGATGGATGGCATAAATAATATCGTGCCAATGAGCGGTAGCGCAAATAATGATAGCTCCGATCTCCCACCAATGTTATTTATGCTGGGTGAGAAACCCAAAAAACCAAAGTCTAAAAAACCAACTTATGTGAAGATTATGGATTGGGGAAAAAATAAGACAATTAAATTTAAGGATCTGTTAAAAAGCTAGAAAGGATAAAATGGAATCAGAAAAATACTCAATCAATAACGTCAAAGTTAATATTTTGCTGGGCTGGGTGCAATCTGGGGAAATCGCCATTCCAGAAATTCAACGCCCCTTTGTTTGGAAAAAGTCTCAGGTGCGCGATTTAATCGATTCTTTATATAATGGCTACCCGGTCGGCTACATTATCACTTGGCGCAACTCTGGAGTTAGATTGAAAGACGGAACCTCTTCGCACGGAAAGCAGATCCTGATTGACGGGCAACAACGCATTACGGCCTTGCGCGCGGCGATTAAAGGCTTGCCAGTGGTTAACGATAAGTATAAAGAAGAGCGAGTGATTATTTCTTTTAACCCTGTGACTGAAGAATTTAAAGTACAGGATAGCAGTACTAGACGCGGCGCAGAATGGATCGCGGATATTTCAGAAGTGATGGTAGAAGACTTCAGTAGTCTTAGATTTATTGAGGAATATTCAGATAAGAATTCCGTTACTATTGATGGTGAAAAGAAACCGCGTTTTTCTAGAGAAGAATTATTCGAGATAGACAATAAGATTCGTAAGTTGCTGCAAATTAAAAATAAAGACATCGGTAATATCGAACTGTCTTCAGAGCTTCCGATTGATATCGTCAACGATATATTTATTCGCATCAACCAAAAAGGCACTAAGTTGTCTAATGCTGATTTCGTGATGAGTAAGATTGCTGTATATGAGAAAAACGAGGGCGACGAATACGGCATGAACCTGCGCAAGTTTCTTGATTATTTCTGCAACCTCTCCATTGAGCCAATGCAGTATAAGAATATTGAGGCGAACGATAAAAAATTTATTGAGACGGAGTATTATCGACACATCAAATGGCTTAAAGACGAGCAGGACGATTTGTATGATCCTGAATATGATGATATTCTGCAAACCGTTTTGTCGCTACAGTTCGACCGTAACAAACTAGGAGAACTAGTATCTTTACTCTCAGGGCGTGATTTTGAGAAAAGACTAGATGGGTTTAAGGAGATAGCCGATGATTCGTTTGCTAAACTAGAGGACGGTATCTATAAATACACCAAGGAATATAATTTCAAACACTTTATTCAGAACATTTTAATGGCAAGTGGCTATAGTAGCAAATCCATCTTGACCGCACAGAATGCTGTGAATTATATCTACGGTATCTACTTAAGGCTAAAGGACATCGATGACGTAAATGCGGAAACATTGAGCTATGTCCGCAAACTATTTGTAATTTCTCTTTTGAAATCACGTCTGACCGGTAGCTCGCTTCCGTTTAGCGAAGACTTTAAGCGTATTAAAAAACCAGGCGATCTGGCGGAGTTTGTTAAAACATTGGAAAAGCAAGAATTTTCTGAAGTTTTCTGGGAATCAACTTTGCCTGATGAACTTGATAAAACAAATACCGGCAACCAATTCTGGAATGTGTTCGTGGCGGCTCAACGCAAGCTTAATTACCACGGATTTTTGACTAAGAATCTCAAGGTGGCAGATATGACCACGCCCAATATTCACCATATCTTCCCCAGAAGCTATTTGGTGAATATTGGGCTGGATAAAGACATGTATAATAAAATCGCCAACTTCGTCTATCTGCGTGATGACGTGAATAAGAAAGTAGACGATGTCGCGCCAAAAGAATACATGGCCGAAGTGATAAGTAACGGCGCTTATAATAGCGAGATTGAAAATGAAAGAGACTTGCAAGAGAACTTGGCCGAAAACGCCATACCTAGGTCTATCGTGAACTGCGATATTGATAATTACGAATATTTCCTAGCTGAAAGACGAAAATTGATGGCAGGGTTAATCAAGAAATATTATGAGGGATTATAATATGGAATTTACTGCCGAAAACCTAATAGGCTTCTTTGAAACAAAGTTACAAGAAGCAGAAAAAATAGATCCCGTTGAAGACGAGATGAAGCTTATGCGGTGGTGGAATTTATGTAAGACATGTTGCAAGAAAATGGGGCGAGCGTACGAAGAGCGAACTGAAAACGTATCTTTTGTGTCTCGAGTCTATTCTTATAGAACTGTCTCGCCAGAAGAGATAGAGCGCAGACGCACGGATGCGAGAACCAGGGGATTTAATGAAGCGAAAAACGTTATTATTGACACAATAAATGATTTATCAACATTCGGTTACATTGGCACTCAATATGACCACGCCAATAATAAACATGAGGATACGAGCAATATGATAATTCAAAATAACATTATGCAATCCCAGTCCCAGTCTATGAAAATAGATTTGTCTGCATACGACCCCGAAGTCCAGGAATGTATAAATGAATTAATAGCCGAACTACGAACCGATAAAGACAAGAATAAAATTAAGAAATTACTATCAAGACTCACCGACATTAGTGTCGATGTTTTGGTGGCTATCTTTTTGCACACTATTGGTCTTTGATATCCATATCGCGCCTCTATTTGTGGAGTTCAGGGTGGAGGAATAGACAAGCATCTGCTCCGCCATGTTCTATAAATGCGTCGTATGGGCCCTCGAGTCGGCGTTGCTCGAGGTACGCCTATGAGAGTTCTTGCAGTTTCGTAGCCCTCATAGGCTTTTACATTTAACCTTACTTTGTTTGTTTTGCAAGTCTATTTCGATATATTCAATATCTACGTTAGAACTGAGCCTTTTCAGAACTACAGAATAAGCTCCAACGCTTAATGAGCTTTTTATAATCTTTAGCAGATTGACGAGTACAAAACTGCGCAGAATGTGGATGATTCAGACAAAAACAAAAACCTCTCCTTATCTAATATCGTATTAAGTTACTAGATAAGAAGAGATTTAATTTTTCATATGGAGCCTCGAACCGGGTTTGAACCGGTGACCTCATCCTTACCATGGATGCGCTCTACCAACTGAGCTATCGAGGCAGTGGTGCTGGAGGTAGGACTCGAACCTACGAAGGCCGAAGCCGGGAGATTTACAGTCTCCTGTCATTGCCACTAGACGACTCCAGCAAGTCATCAGGCATAATACCTAACGAGATTATATCAAATCTTGCGCCAACTGACAACTTTTGTTATGATATTTCTACACCGCAATAAAAAGCGTAAAAACGCCGCGTTAGCTCAGTTAGTAGAGCAGCCGCCTTGTAAGCGGCAGGTCGTCGGGGCAGAGCCGACACGCGGCTCCACGAAAAGAAAGAAAATCGAGTGCTTGCACTCGTATTTTGTTTCGACGAGTGGGCGCTTGTGCAAAGTACACGCGGCTCCATTTTTTATTATAGAAATTAATTTTGGTTAAATAACACGGCGACGATTAGTGGGCGGATTAGCCGTTGTCTTTTTGACAGGAGGTTTAAGATTAGAAGAGAGACGGTTAGCTTTGAGTAAGCGCGTTTTGGAATTGATAGGACTGATTGAGCTCCGTTTGGTGATGACGTTAGCGGCAGGTTTATGAAGAGAAACCTTTTTAGGGTTTGCTAAGGAGGTGCGTTTAGTAGTCTTATTATGAGTGTGAATATTTTTAGCTTCTGATTCTTTTGTTTTGGTATTTTCCACAAGCTGAGCTTCAATACGAGCCGTGATAGCAGTGATAGCTTCAGTATCTTTAGCTGCCTCGTGAATGGCGAGTATTTGTCTTAGAGTGGCGACGTTGCGGTCTAGAGAATAAGCAGTCTCAAGAGCTTCGATAGCTTGGCGACGATGGCCGAGCTTTTCTTCGGCTTTTGCGAGAGCAATATGGCGTGCCGGTAAGCCGCCTTCTAGTTCCAGGGCTTGCTGAAAAGCCATTGCGGCTTTTTCGTAAGCACCAGTTTCAAGATAAATTAAACCAGTATTATGCAGCGAAGAAGGGTTATTGTCTAAAGATTGCGCAATTTCGAAGCACTCGATAGCTTCATTAAATTTTTTACTTTTAGCATAAAGGATTCCAAGTCGATTGTAGGCGGCGGCATTACGCTCGTCAATTTTTAAAATGGTGAGGAGAGCTTTTTCGGCACGGATGGGTTTGCGCTCGCGCATTGAAGTCTGAGCGATAGACCAAAGCTTCTTGACTTGAGGAGAATTCTTAGTGGTCTCAGTGGCGAGCTGTTTGGCAGCGAGATCTGGAAAAAAGAAAGCCAAATAAATGGCAAAAATAACAATCAGAAATATTGCTAACATGACTTTATTTTAACATAAATCAGCGATAATATGCAATTTGACGTGGCCGTTGGCATAAAGATTATGGTGCAACTGCAAAAGATTAGGGAGTTTAGCGAGGAACTTGAGATTATTAGTTTTGAAAAAAGATTTATATGAAAGTTCAATAGCGGTAGCGGTGACACTAAGCGCAAGGTCGCGGGCACGATCTTTTTTTGCGGTGATTTCAGCGGCGATTTGGTACAGGTCAGCGGGTTGGGCGATCAGGAGTCGCTTGGCGAGTTCGAGGACTTCTGAAGTAACTTTTGGTGGCGTATCAAGGCGAAAATTTTTGCGCAAGACGAAGAGTTGCCCTCGAGAAAGGATGGTAGGTAAAAGGAGAGAAGGCTGGCTAGTTAGAAGCAAAAAATGATAGTGATTTTTGGGCTCTTCCAGTAGTTTAAGGAGAGCGTTCTGGGCAGCTTCAAGGATTGTATCAGCGTGATTGATGATGACAAAGCGTTTACTGCTCTGCTTAGTACGAGTCCCAGCGATGAGCTGACGAATTTCGGCGATATCAATCTTCCCTTTTTCGCTAGGATTAATAATGGTAGCATTAGGAAAAGCCTGTTTGATAATAGCCTGGAGGTTAGGTTCGTCTGGAGAGAGGGCGAAAATAGCGAAATTAGTCCGCTTGGCAATTTCGGCGAGTTGATCTAAACGGTCGAAGAACATTACTTAACCTCGGGCGGAGTATAATCTGGGAAGAAAGTTTGGAATTCCGGTGGTAAGGGAGCATAAAAAATACGTCGTTGATGATCGGCTTGGGGGTCAGTAGGATGTGGAATAGTAATTTCGAGCGAAAAGGCGTGCAAGAAAAGACGCGAAGATTCATGTCCGTAGACTCTGTCGCCTAGAATTGGGGTATTAAGATATTTGAGATGGACGCGTAATTGATGTGTGCGACCAGAAATTGGTTTTAACTCGAGAAGGGAATATTTTCCATGGTGGGCGACTTGACGATAATTGGTTTGAGAAGGTTTGCCAGCGGCGTCGACGATGAAAGTAGTGGGGTGTTTGAGGCTACGGGCGATTGGCAGATCAATTAGTGCAGCTGGTAATTTGGGTTGACCTTCGACGATGGCGAAGTAGGTTTTATGGGTTTTGCGATTTTGAAACTGCTTGCGCAACATAGCTTGAGTAGTGGGATTTTTGGCTAGGATAACTACTCCAGAAGTATCACGATCTAGACGATGGACGATTAATCCGTAATCAGCGAGGGTGCGCTCTGGGCAGTATTCGCCTTTTGCGACTGATAGTAAACCGGCAGGTTTATTAACGACTAAGACATTGCTGTCCTCATAGATGATGGCTGGATCTGCGTACTTCTTTTGAGTTGCGGGTACTATCAGAATAAGTTTTGCTCCCGGCAAGATTTTAGTGTTGGGTTTTTGGATAATTTTATTATCAACAGATACGAAACCAGATTTAATAAAAGTTTGCAAAGAGGAACGGTTATACTCGGGATATTGGCGCATTAATAAGTGATCGAGGCGAATTTTTTCAGGAGCTTCTGGAGTAGATTCTAAAATTGTGTCGCCATTAATGACACGCGACATGGCTGGTTTACTGAATTTTTTGCCCGTAATAATCATAGGGCAATTTTAACATTTTTCATAGGAGATGACTAGCGCAGGCCAAAGGCAGTCTGAGCTTTCAGGAGTTTTGCCTGAGCAACTTTGTTGGCATATGCTTCTCCAGAGACGAGAAGATCAAGAACGAGCTGGTCTGGGATTTGGTCGAGTTTAGATTGAAAGTCGGTCAAGAAGCTGCTGACTGAAGCGGCGACTTGTCGTTTGAGATCGCCGTAAGAAGTCTCACCGCTCCAGGTAGAGATGACGTCTTGAAGTGGAATTCCGGTAATGAGAGCCTCGATTTGCAAGAGATTACTGATGCCGGGCTGATTAAACATATCAAATATAATTTTACCGAGACTGTCGGTGGTGGCAGACATAATTTTCCTGGCGGCTTTAGCAGGGTCGTCAGAAAGCATGATTTTGCTATTCTCGGCGGCGGTAGATTTACTCATTTTTTTGACTGGAGTTAAGAGATCACGAATGCGGATGCCGTTATCTTGTCCCATGAATTTGACTTGGTCGGCCGTTGCGGCTGGAATAGTAAAGATTTCACCAAAACGGTGGTTGAAACGTTGGGCGAGGTTGCGAGTCAATTCTAAATGTTGGAACTGGTCTTCCCCAACTGGTACATAAACAGCATCGTAAAGTAGAATATCCGCGGCCATTAGAATAGGATAATCAAAAATGCCAACATTGGCGGAATCTTTATTGTCGCCTTTTTCTTTGAATTGAATCATTCGAGAGGTTTCGCCCATGGTGGCAAGACAATTTAAAAGCCAAGTCAGTTCGGAGTGGGCTGGCACAAAAGATTGACGATAAAAATGAACATTGGGGGTAATTTTTAGTCCAGCAGCTAGATAGTATTTAATTTCGCGCAGAAGATTTTTTTGTAAATTGCCATCTACTTCAGAAATAATGGTGTGAAGATCAGGGATAAAAATATTGATTTGATGATCGGCAGAATGACGATTAGCAAGACGTACCATCGGCAGTAGTGCCCCTAGAAAATTGCCAAGAGTGAGTTCGCCATTGACGCGAATGCCAGTAAGAATTGTTTTCATACCATAATTATACATCATTTTGCGCTTAACGGTGGGTTTGATATTGGACTTAAACGAAAAACTGTGTTAAAATAAGCCAGTCGGGGCATTAGCTCAGTTGGCTAGAGCGCTTCAATGGCATTGAAGAGGTCATGAGTTCGAGTCTCATATGCTCCACCATGTTATTGACATTTTAATAACCCGCGGTAGCCGCGGGTTATTTTGATTGTGAGGTTATAAATTTGGCAGTGAAAATATCCCCTAGATTAGGGGGATATTTTAGAAATGATTATTCAAGTAAAATTTGCATAGCGGAACGATATTTATCGGCGTGCCAACCAAAACTCTCAAAAGATGCCTAATATCTCAGTTTGTTAGGAGTTCTCTTCTGGGAGGAGGGCAAGATGGGTGTCGCGGAGCAGATCGTCGTCGACTGGGGAGGGTGAGTTCATCATTAAATCAACGCCGGAGCCATTTTTAGGAAAGGCGACGATGTCTCGAATATTTTTGATGTTTTTGAGAATCATAAAAATCCGCTCAATGCCAAAGGCGCAGCCGGCGTGAGGGGGCGCGCCAAATTTGAAAGCGTTCAACATGCCGCCGAAACGAGATTCAACATAGTTTTTATCAAAGCCAAGAATTTCAAAAACTTTATACATGATGTCAGGATTGTGATTACGGACGGCGCCAGAACAAATCTCGCATCCGTTCATGACCATATCATATTGATCGGCTAAAAGAGCGAGCTTTTCGGTATCTGTGTGGGCAGTTTCTAGGGCAGCTAAGCCTCCTTTTGGCATAGAAAATGGATTATGTCCAAAATCTAATTTATTTTCGCCATCATTCCATTCGTAAAATGGGAAATCAACGATCCAGCACAGAGCAACCAGGTTGTCGTCTTTGAGATTGAAATGGTCAGCAAAGGCGATACGAAGTTGGCCGAGGACTTGATTGACTTTTTCCCGGGTGTCGGCACCAAAAAATACGGCATCACCGTTAGTAGCGCCAGTGCGCTTTTTAATTTCAGAAAGTTCAGCTTCAGAGAGGAATTTGGCAATAGGGCTGCGAACGGTGTCATTTTCGTAAATAAGGTAGGCTAGACCACCAGCGCCATGGCGACGAGCCAGTTCGGTGAAGTTGTCGATTTGAGAACGCGAAAGATCAGCACCGTGAGGTACACGGATGGCTTTCACAACTGGTGTTTGGAAAACTTTGAAAGAAGTGTCTTTGAAGGTAGCGGTAAGATCAATAAGTTCAAGGCCATAGCGTAAATCTGGTTTATCGACACCGTATTTATCCATAGCTTCTTGATAAGGAATGCGGGGAATATCATTAAAGAGGAGTTTTTTGCCGCCAAAATCTGTTGTGAGTTGTTTAATGAGTGGCTCGACAGTTTGACGGACGATTTCACCATCATCGATAAAAGACATCTCGAGGTCGAGCTGATAAAAATCGCCGTAGAGACGATCGGCACGAGGGTCTTCGTCGCGGAAACAAGGAGCAATTTGGTAATAGCGCGGAACACCGCCGACCATTAGCAATTGCTTAAACTGTTGAGGGGCTTGAGGTAGGGCATAGAATAAGCCTGGTTTAAGTCGAGACGGAACCAGAAAGTCACGAGCGCCTTCTGGTGAAGAATTAGCAAGAATCGGAGTGGTGATTTCAATAAAATCATGCTGGTCCATGTATCGGCGTAGAAGCTGGTAATATTGGGCGCGAGATCGAAGTAAATTTTGCATGGAAGGGCGTCGCAAATCAAGATAACGATATCTAAGACGGAGATCTTCGCTAGATTCAGCGCCGTCGTCATGAGTGTTGACTGGTAAAGGCTCGCAACGGTTAAGAATTTCGAGAGAGTCGACTATGAGTTCAAAATCACCGGTAGCAATATGGGGATTTCGGAGATCAGGAGCGCGCTCGCGTAAGGTGCCTCGAGCTGAAAGCGCGAATTCGTCGCGGACAGTCTCGGCAAGCTTAAAAGCGGCAGCGGTTTCTGGGGTTATAACAAGCTGAATGATTCCCTGGTGGTCACGAAGGTCGATAAAAATCAAGCCACCATGGTCGCGGCGGGAATTAACCCAGCCCATGACCGTAACGGTTTTTTGCAGATGATTTTTTAGTTCGCTTGATAAAATTCTCATGGGAATAATTATAACATAGTTTGACCTCTAATAAAATGGCACTAGCGGTGAATGGTTGAGCTGAAAAGTGTTATAATTTAGAAAAGGAGAAAAAATGGCACAAGATTTGATTTTTGATTTAATTGAGAAGGAAAAGACTCGTCAGAGCGAGGGACTAGAGTTGATACCGAGTGAAAACTATGTTTCAAGAGAAGTTTTGAGGGCTTTAGGCTCAGTACTGACGAATAAATATAGTGAAGGTTACCCGAATTTTACAGGGGTTAGTGCAAAGGGAGAAGTTTGGTCTGAACAAAAAGTTGCAGAGGAAATTTTGCCAAATTTTCGTTATTATGGTGGTCAAGAAAATATTGATCGTGTGGAACGATTAGCGATTGCACGAGCTTGCCAATTATTTAAGGCTGATCACGCTAATGTGCAGCCCCATTCTGGGGCAAATGCAAACGAAGCGGTGTATTTTGCTTGGTGCGAACCGGGAGATAAGATTTTAGCAATGTCGTTGGCGGCGGGCGGTCATTTGACACACGGAGCGTCGGTGACGCGAAGTGCTAAAATTTATAATTTTATTTCGTATGGCGTAACGGAAAGTGGCGACATCGATTACGAAGAGCTAGAACAAAAGGCTTTAACAGAGAAGCCAAAAGTGATTTTGGTGGGATATTCGGCCTTTATGAAGGTGCCAGATTTTGCGCGAGTGGCGGCAATTGCTCAAAAAGTTACTCGGAAAGTGCAGGCGGAGACTGGTGAAGAATTTGAGATTTTATTGATGGCAGACATGGCGCATGTTGCTGGGTTGATCGCAGCTAAGGAGCATCCAAACCCGTTAGCTTTTGGTTTTCAGGCGATGACAACAACTACGCATAAAACTCTGCGGGGGCCGCGGGGTGGTTTGATTTTGTCAATGGGTCAGATTGGCTCGCCACTGAAAAAACCGGAGAAGAAATTAGTTAATTTGCCGACTTTAATTGACCGGGCAGTTTTCCCTGGCACGCAAGGTGGTCCGCTAGAACACGTTATTGCTGCAAAGGCGGTGGCTTTTGGCGAGGCTCTGCAGCCAGAATTTCGGAGCTATGCTAAGCAATTAAAAGAGAATGCTAGGGTTTTGGCAGCGGAACTGATAAAGAGAGGATTTGTTTTGCAAGGTAGCGGCACAGAAAATCATTTACTTCTGATTGATACGCAGGCTAGTTTTGGGATCGACGGTAAATTATACGAGCAAGCGTTGGATTTAATAGGATTAACTTTGAATGCAAATGCCTTACCGAGCGACCGAAAACAAGCTTTTCGACCGTCTGGGGTACGACTTGGCACACCTGCTGTGACGACGCGAGGTTTAGGAGTGGAAGAAATGGCTAAAATCGCGGAATATATGAAAAGAGTCGCAAAAATTTGTGCTGAGGCTGGAAAGCTGGAGAATTTAGGGCAATTTAAGGATGAGTTAGAAGAAATCCGAGCGGCGGTGCGAGAATTATCGTTGGAGTTCCCGGTTCCAGGAATTGAGGAATTTTAACTGTGGTATAATGGTTCTGTTGGGGCGTTAGCTCAGCTGATAGAGCGCGGCATTCGCATTGCCGAGGTCGCGGGTTTGATTCCCGCACGCTCCACCAAAAAAGATAAAATGATTGGCTGTAAAAACCCGCTTAATCAGCGGGTTTAAGAATTGTGTTTTTTGGTAAATTAATTTTTACGGGATTTTTCATTAACTATTAGTAGAAAATAATAAATATGTAATATGGTTGTAGCGATAATAAATCCTCTTAAATTATCTGGTCCGACTGCTAGTATCCATATCCAAACCATCCATGAGAACCTGAGGAGGATGATATTAAATTTGTCACGAAGAGGATAATAAAGATAAAATTCTTTCTCCTTTATTTCTTTCTGCCAAAATAAGAGCGTCCCAGTCCATACTTCTACTAGCGTAGCTAATAAAATAATTAATGGAAAGTTATGAAAGCCGCATACGATCACATAGATAAATCCTGCTACGGATAAAGCAATATTCGCAATAGGATTTATGTCAATCGACATTTTATTAAACCAGTGCTTTGACGGGTTGTTTTTGACGTATTTGCGGTATAGATATCTATCTAGAGCATCTGACATAAATAAAATAGTGTAGAATACGGCAGTTAATAATAAGGGAGGATTAAATAGGACTAGCCAAAAAATCAACCAAAAACTTCCAAAAAACCTAAACCCACAAACTAAGTTTTGCAGATTCTTTTTAATGATTTGCATTGTTGAATAACTTACAATACTCATATTTCACCTCTTAAAGAACTTTCTGGCATTTATGCCAAAATGGTAGATAATAACCGAAAGTGGTTATATTTTTTATTATACCTTATTTTTTGTTATTTGTCAATGTATAGATTTTAGATTTGAAGTATAGATGAGATGTGAGTAAGCCAAAAAATACCACTCTTGGAGTGGTATTTTTGGCGAATAAATAGCTCTGCGAGTCTATAATTAACGCTTGGAGAATTGTTCTTTCTTGCGAGCGCCGCGAAGTCCGTATTTTTTGCGTTCTTTCTCGCGAGAGTCGCGCTTAATAAATCCGGCTTTTTTAAGCACAGGTCGAAGATCGACCGCCTCAAGAGTGAGAGCTTTTGCAATCGCCAGCTTGATGGCGTCGACTTGACCAGCTAAGCCGCCGCCAGCAACTTTAATAGTGACGTCGAACTCTTTTTGTTTCTGAACAAGGGCTAGTGGATCGGTGACCTCAGCTAGATAAGTCTTGTTGTTAGAAAGATATTCAAGAGCTGGTTTGTCGTTAATAGTGATTTCGCCCTTGCCTTTATAGAGGCGAGCGCGAGCAGTAGCCGCTTTACGGCGACCAAGTCCGTAGGTGTATTTTGTCTTAGTAGCAACCATTATTTAATCTCCTTTGGGGTTTGAGCGGTATGAGCATGCTCTGGACCGGCAAAAACACGGAGACGAGCTAGACGATCGGCTGCGAGTTTATTTTTTGGCAGCATGCCTTTAACAGCTTTTTTAATAGCGATACTAGGATCTTTAGCGATGACTTCCTCGAGTTTGAGGCTTTTGAGGCCACCAGGGTAGCCACTATAGTGATGATACATTTTAGTGGTCATTTTTTCGCCTGTTATTTGAAGGTCTTTAGCATTAATGACGACTACGTAATCTCCATTGTCAGTGTGTGGAGTGTAAGTGACCTTAGATTTCCCCATTAACTTATCAGCGATAACGACAGCTAATTTGCCAAGTGGCAAGGTGGCAGCGTCGATGATATACCATTCGCGCTGAATTTCAGAGGTTTTTTGACTGTAAGTTTTCATAATTATTTCTCCTCCTTTTTAGCAGGAGCGGCTGGTTTCTGGTCTAGATTGATATTATCTACGAACGAGATAGTAGCCATCTCGGCATTATCGCCACGACGGTAACCAGTGCGCTCGATGCGAAGGTAGCCAGAATCGCGTTTAATTTGCGGGGCGATAACGTCGACGAGAAGGTCGGCTATCTCAAGATTATTGAGGCGAGAAATGAGCAGACGACGATTAGCTAAACCGCCTTTTTTGGCGATGGTGATTAATTTTTCGGTGCCGCGACGCATTTCTTTGGCGCGAGCAAGAGTAGTATTAATAGATTGATGTTCGATCAGGGAGCACATAAGCCCACGCAAGAGCGCTCGCCTCTGATCGGTTTCACGGCCGAATTTACGGCCTTTGTATCCGTGGCGATGCATATTAGATATTTAACTCCGTTAATTTTTCTTTAACTTCATCTAACGCTTTACTGCCGAAACCTTTGAGCTCTTTAAGATCAGTATCGGAAAGCATGACAAGGTCGCGAACTGTTTTGATATCGTTGTTAACCAAGGCGTTAGCGGTGCGAGCTGAAAGACCAAGATCTTCGATGGGGAGCATAAGTCCGGCATCTTCATCTTCGTTTTCAGTACCAGGGGCTGGCGTAGACTCAACAGTGGTACTACCAGCAAGTGCAGTGTATTGGTTTACCAAAATTGCGGCAGCTTCTTCGAAAGCTTCACGTGGAGTGATGGTGCCATCGGTATCAATTGAAATTGAGAGCTGTTGTAGATTGGTGTCCTGCCCAACACGAGTGTTCTCAACTTTATAGCGTACCCGGAGAACTGGGGTAAATACTGCGTCAAGCGCAATCATATCACTGTGAACCCGATTGACACTGGACTTGTCGATAGAGAGGTAACCGCGACCAGATTCAACAATAAAACGCATTTTGAGAACGTACTTAGGATCATCAATGTGACAGATGACCTGGTGCGGGTTAGCGATTTCGACTTCAGAAGGCAATTTAATATCGCCAGCGACGACGCGTTTGTCGCCATCTTTTTCAGATTGGTCACTGCCTTTAATTTCGAGAGTAAGCTCAATCGGAGCGTCACTGTGCGATTTGAGGCGGATATTCTTGAGGTTGAGCATGATATCAACGATATCTTCGCGGACGCCTGGCAGAGTAGTAAATTCGTGAGTAGCGCCTTCGACACTAAATGAGGTGATGGCGGCGCCTTTGACGCTAGAAAGTAGGACGCGACGCAGAGAATTGCCGAGGGTATTGCCATAGCCATAATAAAGGGGTTTGATGACAAATTCAGCACTGTTAGCGCCAAGTTCTTTGACTTCTGCAAGATTTGCTTCGTGAATAGCTTTTGTAGTCATATGCTTTCTCCTTAGCGTGAGTAATACTCGACGATTAATTGTTCGTTAATGCCCACCTCGGCTTCTTCGCGCTTTGGCAGCCCGGTGACTTCGATTTTCATTTTTTTAGCGTCGCTTTTTAACCAGCTGAGTGGTGTTTGAGAAGCGGCGGCGACGATGTTTTCAAGGTCTTTGAAATATTCGGACTTCTGAGATTTTGGACGAACTTCAAGAATATCGCCAGGCTTGAGGCGAATTGAAGGGATATCAATTCGACGTCCGTTGAGAGTGAAGTGCCCGTGTGAAACTAGTTGGCGGGCTTGACGACGAGTGGTCGCAAAGCCGGCTCGAAAGACTACATTGTCGGCGCGGCGTTCCAAGAATTCAAGGAGTTTTTCGCCGGTAAGACCGTCGGCTTTAGTAGCTTCGCTCATCAGTTTGGCAAATTGTTTTTCTAGAAGACCGTAGAGACGGCGGACTTTCTGCTTTTCTCGTAGTTGAGTCAGGTAAAGACTGCCGCCGCGTACGCGCATACCAGCGTGTTCGCCTGGAATACCAGTTTTCTTGGCCATGACTTTATGAGCTTTTGGCGCGAGGGCGAAACCTTCGCGACGGCTCTGTTTTACAATAGGGGATCTATCTCGTGCCATTACGGTTTCCTTTCTCCCTTAGGACGGACGCCACCATGGGCGATCGGGGTCACATCGGTGATACTGCTAATTTTAATACCAATATTAGAAATGGCGCGAATCGCGCTATCGCGACCAAGACCAATGCCTTTGACGAAAACGTCAGCACTGTTCATGCCATGATCTTTTTTGGCAATTTCAGCAGCTTTTTCAGCCGCAACTTGAGCGGCGTAAGCGGTGCCTTTTTTGCTGCCACGAAAACCGTTGGCGCCGGCCGAAGAAGCGGAAAGCACCTGGCCTTTTTTATCAGAAAGGCTAATAATAGTGTTGTTAAAGGTAGCTTGAATGTGAACTTGACCAGAGGTGACAACACGTTTGCCTTTTTTAGTTTTTTTAACTGCAGGAGCCTGAACTTCTGGATTGGCTGGAGCAGTCGGTTCTTTGCTTTGTTCTGTCATAAATTACTCCTTAGGTTTTGCTCGCTGCTTTAGGTTGTGCACCGCCGACCGCAATCGCTCTACCCTTACGAGTGCGTGCGTTCGTACGGGTACGTTGGCCGTTCACAGGGAGTTTCGCCTTGTGGCGGATACCCTTGTAGGAATTAATATCCTTGATGCGTTTGATATTGTTGGTTACGAGGCGCTTCAGATCACCTTCAACGGAGTATTTACTAGAAATAATGTCGTTGATTTTCTGTTCGTCAGCCTCGGTGAGATCTTTCACCCGAGTGGTAGGCTCAATTTTGGCCTCCGCAAGGATGGCTTTTGAGGTAGTGCGTCCGATACCAAAAACGTAAGTAAGGGCAATCCATACTTGTTTTTCGGAAGGGATGACTACGCTAGCAATTCTTGCCATGCTTAACCCTGCCTTTGCTTATTCTTAGGTTTTTTCTTATTGATGACTCGAAGTACGCCTTTACGACGGACAATAATGTCATCAGGGGAGATTTTTTTAACACTTGCACGTACTTTCATTAAGTGTCAAAATCCTTTCCTTTAATGTCGTTTGGCAAAGATCTTGGTGAGAACAGAATTGCTAGCCAAAAAATTGCGAAACGGCAATTGATATTAATCTTTGAGGCGGAAGCTGATTCTGCCCTTTGTTAGATCATAAGGGGTTAACTCAACTTCTACCTTGTCACCAGGCACTAAACGAATATAGTTTTTTCGCATTTTTCCGCTCATGTGCGCGATGATAATATGACCATTCTCGAGTTCAACCCGGAACTGGGTATTGGGCAGAGCCTCAACAACTCTACCTGTGAGTTTAATCACTTCCTTTTGACTAGCCATAAATTACCCACCTAGTGTAGCAGATTTTATTGGAAAAGTAAATAGGGATTTAGCTAAAGTTATTAGATTTTGGTAGCAGAATCGGAAGTTGATTGGCTTACCAGCAAGGCACGGAGAAATTGGCGACTCAGATAGGTTTGACGCGCTTCGGACCACTCGCCGGTACAGGTAATAATAGTGAGAGCTTCTGTGTTAGCTTGCGGAGAGGTTTGAGCTTCAAACATAAAATCATCGGCGTCGCGAATCGAAAGCGAGCGATTATCAAAGACTTGATAATTGAAAATTGTGCCATCGCCGCGTTCGATTGCAATTAAGTCGCCGGATTTTAGAGTGTGGAGTTTTTTGAAAATACCATCTTTGGTAGGACCACCATTGTGTCCATCTAGGAGAACTGTTTTGCCACCACCAGGTTTACTGGAATCGCGATACCAGCCGGCGTCAAAGATACTGACTGGGGTGCCAAGCTCACCGTTTTTTAAGATACCAACTTCGAGAATGCGAGCTCTTTGGACCCCGAGTTTTGGAATCGTGAGATAGCGCGGCTTGTTGGGGGCTACGGTATAGGATTCTTTTTCGCCCTCGCTAATCTCTTTTTCAACAGCAGGATCGATTTCAGTAGTGGAAGAGATATTGCGCCGAGAACCGGTTTTAGACTGGTAATATTGCTTTTCCCAGAAAAAAACTTTTAGAAATCCAAGCCCGACAATGACAACAAAAACTAAGAAGAAAGCTTTTGGGAGATATTTCCGCCAGTTATTGAAACGTAGCCCCATTATTCGTAGGTGTCGTAGGTTACCATTAGCGCTCGGGAGTCTAGCTGACGGAGATTCTCGAGTGCCACCGTCACTACGATTAGAAGACCTGTACCAGAGAGTGATAAGCCAATGGGGGCGCCAGTTAGGATAATGAAGATATAATCGGTGATAAATGGTAACATGGCGATAAGTCCGAGCGCAAAAGCCCCAAAGAAGTTGAGGCGGGTCACGACTTTTCCAAGATAATTAGCGGTAGTAAGCCCAGGGCGAACGCCTTCGATAAAACCACCTTGTTTTTGGAGATTGTCGGCGATTTCTTTGGTATTGAAGATAACAGAAGTGTAAAAATAGGTAAAAGCGACCACTAAAGCGAAATATAACGCTGGGTAGATAAACCATTGTGGAGTAATACCGTTAGGATATTGAGTAGCAAAGTTATTGGCGCTAGGGGCGGTAAATAAAGTGACGAGTTGGGTGCCAAGAGTATTGCCAGGTTTGATAGTTTGGATGAGCTGACCAATTAGAGCAGGTAGAGACAGAAAGGCAGTCGCAAAGATAACTGGGATAACGCCGGCGGCGATAAGTTTAATAGGTAAAATTGATTTGATACCACCATAGCTACTATTGCTATGAACACGTTTAGCGTAATTAAGCGTAATAATCCTTTGCGCTTCATTAAGTTTGACCAAGAAGTAAATCACTGCCAGCATGGCGATACTGAAACCAATAATAATACCAAGAACCATGGGGTTAACTGGTAAATTGAGCCAGCCAAATAAAGAAAGTGAGCCGGCCGAGGTATTGAAGAGCGCCCGAGTAAGGTTAGAAATACTAGCTGGCAGTTGAGAGATAATGGAAGCAAAAATAATCATAGAAATACCATTACCAATTCCCTGTTCAGTAATAAGCTCGCCGAGCCACATCAAGAGAATTGAGCCGGTTACCATGGCAGTGATAGAAAGCGCCCAATCGGCGATGGAGGGCGAAAAAGTAGTGACGGTATTTGAAGCAACTGCTGATTTGAAGAGGATGAACATGTAAGCAATCGATTGGACGATGGCTAGTGGGACGGAGAGAATACGAGTCCATTGATTAATTTTGCGGCGACCGGTTTCGCCATCTTGTGAGAGCTCCTCAAGACTGGGGACGGCTTTCGTAATTAGCTGGACAACAATTGAAGAAGTAATGTAGGGTGATAGCCCTACTAGAATAATAGAGAAAGCCATCAAACCGCCGCCGGAAATTAGGTTGAGAAAACCGCCGAAGTCGGATTTGGAAATTAGGTTTTGAATAGCCTCCCGAAAAGTAGTAGGACTTCCGAGCGGTACTGGAATATGAGCTAAGACGCGGTAGATAATGATAATGCCAAAAATGATCGCGATCCGCTTTAGCATGTCTTTGTTTTTGAAGGATTTGAAAATATTTTTGAAATGCATAATATACTCTGTTACTTTATTTATCTTAACACAGTTTTTGAATTTAGGGGAGGGTTTAATGCGCAGAAACAAATTAGTTTTTATTTATAAAAAACATAAAAATAGCCCTTTGTGGGGGCTATTTTTAGGGAGAATTTAGGCGGCTTTTTTAATGCGCTGAGGCACAGCTATTTTGGTAAAAGTGCCGCCAAGTTTTTCGATCGCGCTAACTGCGGACTTGCTAGCAAATTGAGTGTTGAGATCAATTTTAGTGGTAATTTCGCCACGCAAAATCACTTTAACCTTGACGTAAGGGCCCGAAATCAAACCAGCTTCAGCGAGAATGAAGTTGTCAACTTTGCCTTTAAGGTGATTAAGATTGTCCGTGTAAACAACTTCGGCTTTGGGATGAAGAGATTTGAATCCCTTGAGTTTTGGAATGGCTTGCATAATAGCGCGTTGACCACCCATGAAGCCAGCCGGCATTTTACGGTGACCGGAGCGGGCTTTCTGACCTTTGGTACCGCGACCAGCAGTTTTACCTTGACCGGCAGCGATCCCGCGGCCTTTTCGAGTTGGGCGGGTATTGGCATTAACTTGGAGTTCGTGATATTTCATTATTTGGTCTCCTTTTTAGCCTGAGCCTTAGGCATTCTGGTTTTAGTAGTTTCCCACTCGCTCCGAGGAACTTGCTGGCGTAAACCTTCAATTACGGCGTAGGCAATGTTGACTTTATTAGTAGAGCCAAGTGATTTAGAAATTAAGTTTTTCACACCAGTCAAACCAATGATTGAACGTACTACACCGCCGGCGATAATACCGGTACCAGGAGCGGCCGGCTTCATTAAAATATTAGCGCCGGTAACCTTAGCCTCTACTTCATGGTGAATAGTCTCGCCGTTCAGAGGGAACTCGATCATGTTTTTCTTGGCTTTGACGGTAGCTTTTTGAACGGCTGAGGTAACATCACCGCCTTTAGCGACACCGATGCCAACTTTATTTTTCTTGTTACCTATTGCGACAAGAGCTTTGAAGCGCATGCGGCGACCGCCTTTGACGGTGCGGGAAACGCGGTCAATATTAATAGTAATTTCTTCAAACTCTTTTGGTGCGATATCAGCTTTAACTCGATCGCGACGACGATTGCGGCGGTCGATATTGCGACCAGCGATGTCCTTGGTTTGCTTAGTAGCAGCGACTTCGTCGGTCATGCGAGTAGTGCCGGCTTTATTGATTACTCGAGGTTGTTTCTTGTCTTCGGTCATATTAAAACTCCAATCCTTCTTGGCGGGCGGCATTAGCTAAAGCAGCCATGCGACCAGCGTATAATTTTGAGCCACGGTCAAAGACGACCCGAGAAATCTTGGCTTTTCTAGCTTTGGCGCCGATTTCTTTGCCAATCATGGCGGCTTTTTCAGTTTTGGTGCCAGCCAGTTTACTACCAACTGTAGTGGCATAAACTAGAGTAGTTTTAGTGTCGTCATTAATAATTTGGGCAATAATATGTAGATTGCTGAAATTGACGCTGAGGCGAGGGCGTTCAGCAGTGCCGTGAATGTTAGCGCGTGTGCGTTTTGCACGATGAATTTTATTCATTATTTCTTCCCTGCCTTTCCGGCTTTGCGGATGATGACTTCGTCAACATACTTGATGCCTTTACCTTTATATGGTTCCGGTTTTTTGAGTGAACGAATCTCAGCGGCAACTTGGCCAACTTTTTGTTTGTCAATGCCAGAAACGGTGATTTCCATTTTGTTAGTGGTGAGCTCAACGCCATCTGGAGCAGTGTATTTGACAGGGTGCGAAAAGCCAAGGGCCATTTCAATTTGCTTGCCGCCGCCAGAAAGGCGGAAGCCGACGCCGTTGATTTCGAGTTTTTTCTCAAAACCCTTAGTGACGCCTTGAACGGCGTTGTTAAGTAAAGCGCGCTGCAAACCGTGCCAAGCACGAGATTTGGGTTGATCGTCTGCGCGCGAGACGATAGCTTGGTTGTCCTTTACGGTAGTAGAAGTCTGAGCCTGTACAGGGACCTGAAGCGTGCCTTTTGGGCCCGCGACAGTGATTTCAGTGTCGCCGACCGTGATTGTCACGCCTGCAGGAATCTCTACAGGTAGTTTTCCGATACGACTCATAAGTCTCCTTAGTTAATGTCTAAAGCATTTTATCATATTTTTTTGAAAATGGCAAGAAATCCTAGCCTGATAACAGAAAAGCCAGCTAAATTAGCTGGTTTAAAAAGATCTCAGATTAAATTACTAAACTGAGAGTACAACTCCTGGTTTGATCCAAAAAGTTTCTAAACTCTTGGAGCCGATTTGCATTGTTGCAGAAATAGAATCACTGCTTGCTGCATGTTCAGGCGAACTAATCGCTGGGTGATAGTGACCGTAAAATAGACTGCAGCGATTCTTTACGTTAGACGCTTGGATAATTTTAGCAAGATTAGCCATTCTTCTCGCACTCACTCTACTAACTTTGAAATTAAAAGAAAATTTATTCTTGACTTTTTTCGGACATAGCCCCGGTGGATAATGGCAGAAAATCCGACTAACTTGATTCTTTGAATGACAAAGTTGTTGGATAGCTTGCTCAGGCTGTTCTAAAGCGTCAATCCCGATCATTAGCGTGTTTTGGTCAAAAAATTTGACACCAGAGACATAATCAAGATTGACTTTTTGCTATATAGATTATAGTCTTTGGCTTGATATTTTGGCGATGTACTATAATTTGTATGATCGACGATGTGATCCGTGATGAGATTTTTGCCATTACCGCATACGAGAATTGCCTTGCTCCAAGTTTTTGCAAGGGCTTTTAGAATATTTTGAATAGCTCGGTTCTCGATTTGTTCTAGCTCTTCTCGTACAACTAGATCCATAACTTCTGGATATTGATCGGTTAAAACTTTCATAAAGACACCAGAATCTGCTGTTTTAAAAATGAGCTCATCTGGGCACTCGATCCTTGTTCGGAAATATTTTTTGAGTACCTCACGGACGTCGTGGCAGCTGCAAACTTTATTATTTGCGGCATAGTAATATTTAGATAATTCAGATAGAACTGGGCCTCTGGCGCCGGCAAAATCGCCGTTTATGATTAACGAATCACCGTGGAATGAATCCAGGATAAAATCTGCCACTTTTTTAGACACCAATGGATCGCCATGAATGTCATTTACAACATAAAGCATATATTCCCCCCTTTCTAATTTTAAAGAATAGCTAGTAGAAGTAGCTTTTTTATTATACTCTCTTTTTCTTATTTTGTCAATAGCTGAGCCTGGCGCACTCTGTTTTTAGTATCAAAAAACTGCATCTTGCTGATGCAGTTTTAAGGGTATTTCAAGTAAATTACCAAACTTTGATGAGAACTTCACCGCCGAGACGTTGTTTCTTGGCTTCGGTGCCAGTCATCACGCCTTTTGAGGTGGAAATCAAAACGATACCACGACCAGATTTAACGGTTGGGATTTTCTCAACGCTAGCATAAATACGGCGTCCAGGTTTGCTTACCTTGGAGATTTCGTTAATGCGAGCATTTTGCATAGGCTGGTTGATTACTACATGCAAGATACTGCGAGGCTCAGCTTCTTCGATATCAAAGGACTCGATGTAGTTAGCTTTTTTCAGCCCTTCAACCACAGCAACTTTGAGCTTGGAGGTAGGAACGCGGATTTCGGTTTTGCCTACCATGATAGCATTACGGATGCGAGTGATGAGATCGGCGATTTGATCTGTAGATTGTAATGACATAGTACTCCTTTCTCCTACCAACTACTCTTGATTACGCCAGGGATTTCACCCTTACTAGCTTTTTCACGGAATGTAATACGACTCATGCCAAAACGACGCATATAACCTCGTGGACGACCGTCTAGAAGATCACGGTTTTTAAGCCGAGTTGGGCTGGAATTACGAGGCAGCTTTTGCAAGCCCTCGAGATCACCAGCGGCTTTAAGCGCAGCGCGTTTAGCTTGATATTTTTCATACATTTTTTGCCGTTTTTGATCACGGAGAACAGCTGATTTTTTAGCCATTATTTAGCCTCCTTTTCAAACGGCATACCGAATAGTTCTAGCAACTTGGTGCTCCCTTCGTAAGATCCGTTTTTAATAATAAAGGTGATTTCCAAACCATGTAAGATTGCAGAGTCTTCAAAAGTGATTTCAGGAAAGACCGATTGCTCTTTCAAACCGAGACTGTAGTTACCTTGTTTGTCAAAAGAGTTGCGTGGCACGCCGTGGAAATCGCGAACGTGTGGCAAGGTAACATTGATCAGACGGTCGACGAACTCATACATTTTATCGTTGCGTAAAGTCGTGAGGTAACCAACTGGAGCGCCCATGCCTTTACGGATTTTGAAACCTGCAATCGACTTCTTCGCTAAACGTGAGGTGGGAGCTTGTCCGGTAACCTTCGCTAGGGTTAGTTCCACTGTTTCGGTGAAGCGCTTATCGTCGCGCTTTTTACCAACACCACAAGAGACAATGACCTTCTTGAGTTCTGGGATTTGATTAATGTTTTTAAGACCGAGGTCTTTTTGTAAAGTCTTGGACTCTTTTTGATAGAGTTCTTTAATGCGTGGAATATATTTTTTATCTGCCATTATTTCTTCCCCTCAATTTTCTTAAGGTTGGATAAATCGATGCCGGTATGAATAGTCTTCTTGCCGCCTTTAGGGTTAAATTGGGTAGCTTTGAGATGGCGTTCACGAAGACCGATACCTTCAATCATAGCTTTGTGATCGGCTTTAGCCATTTTGACGATTTTACCAGACTGACCTTTGTGAGATCCGGCAATAATTTTGACTTGATCGCCAGTTTTGAGATGTTGTTTCATTAGAGAACCTCCGGAGCTAAGCTGATGATTTTAGTATAACCGAGATCGCGTAGTTCACGAGGAACGGGACCGAAGACACGAGTACCTTTAGGAGTTTTATCGTCGTTGATCAAAACGGCCGCGTTATCATCGAATCGGATGGTTGAGCCATCAGGGCGACGAATTTGACCACGGGTGCGGACAATGACGGCTCGCACGACGGCTTTCTTTTTGACGTTGCCAGTAGGGGAAGCTTCCTTAACGCTGGCGGTGACAACATCGCCGACGCGGGCGTAACGGGCGCGAGTGCCACCAAGAACGCGGATTACCCCAAGTTCTTTGGCGCCGCTATTATCAGCGACTTTTAGGCGACTTTCTTGTTGAATCATGCTTTATCTCCTTCCACGTCATCTTTTAGCTTGACGGTACCATGAGATTTCTCGAGAATGCGAGATAATTCGTAATGCTTGGTTTTAGAAATAGGGCGGCATTCAGTGATTTCGACCCGATCACCGACGTGAGCCTGATTTTCTTCATCGTGAGCAGTATATTTGCGGTTGCGAGTATATTGCTTGCGATAGAGAGGGTGAGTTTCCCGATTTGCGATGGAGACGGTGATGGTCTTATCACGTTTGTCGGAGGAAACGATTCCTTGTAATGTGTGCGCCATTACTTAGCTCCTTTCTCTTGGTTGATTTTAGTTAACAATCTAGCGATTTCTTTTTTGAGTTTCTGAATAGCGTGGGGATTTTGCAAAGTCCCATCTCGCAGGCTTCTTTGAGCAGTCAAAAGCTCAGCCTGTTTAGCGGTAACTTGCTCAGTGAGGGATAATTTTGGAGTAACCTTAGAATTAGCCATAATTAAAACTCCTCTTTCTTAACGAACTTGACGCGCACGGGTAATTTGTGGCCGGCAAGACGGAAAGCTTCCCGAGCTAAATCTTCTGATACGCCGCCGATTTCAAACATGATAGTGCCAGATTTGACTTTAGCGACGTAGTACTGAGGCTCACCTTTACCGGAACCCATCTTGACGTCGAGAGGTTTTTTAGAAACTGGAGTGTGTGGGAAGATGCGGATCCAAGTTTGGCCACCACGTTTTAGGTAGCGAGTAATAGATTGGCGAGCTGCTTCGATTTGGCGAGAGTTAATTCGCTCGTTATCGAGAGACATCAAACCAAATTCCCCGAAAGCTACAGTATTGCAACGGGTAGCGACGCCATTATTCTTGCCTTTACGGACTTTGCGATGTGGTACTTTTTTGGGTAGTAAAATAGCCATATTATTTCTCCCCCTTATAAATCCAAACTTTTACTCCTACGACGCCGGCGATGGTCTGAGCGTGATGACAGTAGAAATCGATGTCGGCACGGAGAGTATGGAGAGGTACGGAGCCTTCAATAAACTTCTCACGGCGAGACATTTCGGCGCCATTGAGCCGGCCAGCTACTTCAATGCGGACTCCTTTTGCACCAGCGTTCATAGTAGATTGGCAGGCCATCTTGACGGCACGGCGGAAATTCATCCGCTTCCCAAGTTGGAAGCCAATATTTTCAGCTACTAGTTTAGCGTACAGCTCTGGTTTGCGAATTTCTTCGACATTAAGCCGTACTGGCTGAGAAACAAAGGTCTCTAATTGGCGTTTAAGTTCATTGATACCAGAGCCTTGTTTGCCAATTACGGCACCAGCTTTAGCGGTCATGATAGTGATGACGGTTAAGTTAGTGCTGCGTTCGATGTTAATTTTGGCGATAGTGGGACGTGATTTGAAGCGCTCTTCAATTACTTCACGAATTTTAATGTCTTCAATCAGCCATTTTTTGAAATCGGTCTTCTTGGTAAACCATTTAGAGGACCAGTCTTTGCTGATTTGGAGACGATAAGAGATTGGGTTAACTTTCTGGCCCATTATTTTTTCTCCTTATCTGCGGTTTTGGTGCCGCTTTTTTCAGCTGTTTTAGAAGTCTTAGCAGGTTTAGTTGTGGATTTCTCGGCTGCTTTTTTAACCTTTTCTTCCCCAGCAACTTCAACAAAGATATTACTGGAGATTTTTTCAAACGGTAAGGCGCGACCACGAGAAGCTGGAACGTAACGACGCATGCGAGTGCCGGCGGTTACTGAAATACGATTGATGCGCACAGTTTTTGGGTCAATACCTTCCTGGTTCAGTAAATTGGCGTTGGCCGATTCGACGGCTTTACGTACCGCACGAGCGGCGCGGCGCGGGGTATGTTCTAAGATCACGACAGCGTCGGCAACATAACGATTGCGCACTAAGCTAGCGACGATACTAGCTTTGCGGGGCTGGCTATCAACGCCTTTGATGTAAGCGTGAGCAAATTTAGTAGCCATTACTTACCTCCCTTAGCAGCTTCAGCAGCTTTTTTGCCGCCGTGGCGTTTAAATTTACGAGTTGGAGCAAACTCGCCGAGTTTGTGACCAACCATATTTTCACTGATGAAAACAGGAACATGGACTTTGCCGTTGTGGACGGCGATAGTACGACCAACCATCTCAGGAGAGATAGTCGATTGACGAGCCCAAGTCTTAATAACGGTTCGGTCTTCGGCGGAGAGAGCTTTGATTTTCTTTGCCAGCTTGAAGTCTACAAAAGGACCTTTCTTTAAGCTTCGGGACATATCCTATCTCCTCTTTCCTTCGTGGCGACTACGCACGATCATTTTATTAGTTTTCTTATTACGACGGGTACGATAACCGAGAGTAAGTTGACCCCATGGTGTACGGGGGGCTTTACCAGAACCGTGACGACCACCGTCACCACCACCGTGGGGGTGATCGGTTGCGTTCATGACGACACCGCGGACGGTTGGGCGGATACCTTTACGGCGCTTGCGGCCAGCGGCACCAATTTTAATATTTTGGTGCTGTAAATTACCAACAGTGCCAATGGAAGCCTGGCAAGTGGCCAGCACTTTACGAACTTCGCCAGATGGCATCTTGATAGTGGCGTAGCCACCTTCTTTTGCCATAAGCTGTGCGGATGTACCAGCTGAACGTACCATTTGCGCCCCGCGACCAGGAGCTAACTCAATAGCGTAGATGAAAGTACCGACTGGGATAGCTTCGATTGGTAAACGGTTAGAGTCTTCGATTGCAACATCTGATCCAGTTTTAAAAATGGTACCTTTAGTCATCGTTGCATCGGCAATCACATAGTAATAAGTATTATTTTGGTCTTGAACGCGAGCAATACGAGCGCTGCGGTTCGGATCATATTCAATTTCGCGAACCGTAAAGGTATAACCCATTGGTAGGTTATGCGTCAGAATGCGGTAATGACGCTTGACTCCGCCACCACGGTGACGTACGGTGATACGACCACTATTATTACGACCAGCAGCCTGCTTTTTAGCGCGGGTCAGCGATTTGAGCGGCTTCTTGGTTGTAATCTGGTCAAAATCCTGGGTAGTCTTTTGACGTTGGGCAGGAGTGGTTGGACGATAAGCTTTAATAGCCATTATTTCTTCTCTCCTTTATCTTTTGCTTCGGCTTCGGTATCAGTTTGCTCGTCGAAAACGCGGATCTTGTCGCCATCTTTGAGAGTAACGTAAGCTAGTTTTTTGTCCTGGCGGTAAGTAGTGCCTGGATAAGCATGTTTCCCACGAGAAAAGCGAGTAGCTTTCCCTTTGCGGATCAAAATTCGAACGCTGGTGACGGTGACGCCAAATTGTTCAGCGACCGCCCGAGCGACAGCTTGTTTACTAGCGTTGGTTGGAACGTTAAAAACGTAGGTGTTCTGAGTTTGAGCGCGATAAGTTTTTTCAGTTGCGCGAGGAGTGACTAACATTAGTTTTGCTCCTTTCCAAGCAGCCATTCTTCGGTAGCTTTTAATGAATCCTCGTTGAAGAGAACGAAATCAGCGTTCAGGATATCAAAAACATTCAGATAAGTAGAACGTACTAGTTTGACATTAGGGAGGTTGTTGGTGGTGCGGATAGCTTCTGGTGTCTTTGCTTTGACTACCAATAGAATACTCTGGTCAGCAATCTTTAGATCTTGAAAAGCTTTAAAAGCATCTTTGGTTTTGCCGGTGAATTTGACGTCAACGAGACGAACGGCTTTAGCTTGATTTTTGAGGCTAAGAGCTTGCATAACAGCAATGCGCTTGGCTGATTTGGTGATTTTTTTAGTAAAGTTTTCTTCGCCAGTACGACCGAAAGCTACACCGCCGTGACGCCAGATAGGGTTACGAGTAGAGCCAAAGCGAGCGCGACCAGTACCTTTTTGCTTCCAAGGTTTTTTGCCGCCGCCGCGAACTTCGCCACGTTTCAAAGTTTTGGCGTGAGAGCTGCGGGAGTTCGCTAAATAGGCATCGTAAGCGGTTTTAAGTAATTCGTGATTTTTAACTTCGAGTGCGAAAATTTCCGGGTTGAGTTTTACGGTAGATGTAGCCATATTATTCCTTTCCCTCCATAGTCACAATACCTTTCTTAGGTCCTGGCACAGCGCCTTTCAGCCCAATAAGGTTATGCTCTTTATCAATATAGGCCACCACGAGATTTTTGACAGTGACTTGGTCATGGCCCATGCGTCCAGGCATTTTCTTGCCTTTGAAAACCTTTTGTGGATACATTGAGCCGATAGAGCCGACGCGACGGATATTGCCTTTAAAACCGTGAGTGTTACGCGATTCATTAAAATTCCAACGCTTAACGGTACCGGCGAAGCCTTTACCTTTGCTGGTGCCAGTGACAGCAACTTTATCGCCAAGTTTGAAATTTTCGACCGTAAACGTATCGCCAAGTTTGCACTCCGGCGCGTCTAGAGTGCGAAATTCCTTGAGAACTTGTGGATTGATATTTTCTCCAGCCTTTTTGAGGTGGCCGGAAACCGACTTGCTCAGATTCTTACCCTGACCGTAACCTAGCTGTACAGCGTTATAACCGTCAGACTCGACAGTTTTAATCTGAGTCACTGTAGCTGGTCCAGCTTGAAGTATAGTAACAGGCGTTACAATACCATCTTCGCCGATGATCTGGGTCATACCAATTTTGGTGCCGATGATGACTTGCATCTGTTTCCTTTCCCTTATAGCATTACGAAAACTAGACTTGTGAGCAGTTTCCGGAGACTTACTCTGGCGTCTAGTCGTATATGCTGTTATTAGAATATACGTCTTTATTGTACCATATGATTGAGAGATAAACAAGGCCTTTTAAGTAAATTTTGGCCAGTCTGGCGAGAGATTTCTGTGATAACCTTCAAAAAACACCCTGATCGGATGTTTTTTGAGAGTTTATTCTCTAAGAGAGTTAGAGAGTATTGAGGTCGGCAGAGATTACCTCCGAGCTTGGCTCGGTGATTTCTGGTGCAATTTCATCGGTCGATTCAATTGGATTTACCCCAGTACCAACTGGAATCTTGCGGCCGATGATCACGTTTTCTTTCAAACCGCGCAGGTGATCAACACGGCCAGAGATAGCAGAATTGATCAAGACGCGAGTAGTGTCTTGGAAGGAAGCGGCTGAGAGGAAAGAATCTGACCAGATTGAAACTTTGGTAATACCAAGTAATAAACGGGTGAAGCTAGCCGGAGTCTTGCCAGAGGCGACAAGAGCTTGATTTTCATTCATAACTGCAGTCAGGGAGACGATATCGCCCGTTACGAAGCTCGAATCGCCAGACTCTTCAATCAGAACACGGCTAAACATTTGCCGCACAATCACCTCAAGATGCTTAGCAGAGATTTCGTGCCCTTGAGCAGCGTAAACTGACATTACATCATTCATAATGTAACGAGCGGTTTCTTCAGCGCCTTTATACTTCAGCATATCCTGTAGGTTAAGCGAGCCTGCGGTCAAACGGTCGCCAGCCTCGACAACACTACCAGACTTAACGACAAGTTCAGCGTCCCCAGGAACTTCTACGCGAACCGGACTACCAGCAGCAGCAAACAGGACGATTGCATTATCTAGCAGTTGGACGTTGCCATCGAATTGGGCAATCAGAGGTGATTTGCCTCTACCCTTATCTGCTAGAATATCGCCAGTTTTGACATTCGCTCCATCTTTGACTTTAGCCTTACGCCCGTCAAGTTCAAATCGAAGCTCTTCGCTGCCAGTTTGAGGGGTAATCTGGATTACATAATGATTACCGTCTTCCCATTGCTCGATGGCGCCAGCAATTGGGGCGATCCAAGCCTGGCCTTTTGGCGTACGTGCTTCGAGCAACTCCTCAACACGAGGGAGACCGCGGGCAATAGCACCAGAGCCGGCGACACCTGAACCGTGTTTAGTATCCAAAGTCAATTGGGTGCCCGGTTCGCCAAGAGACTGAGCAGCGATCACACCAACTGGCTCATGAGCGGCGACGAGTTCGCGGGTGGACATATCGATCCCGTAAGCTTTAAGAGGAACACCATCGATAGCAGTGGTCGTCAAGATGGATTGAATCTTAACGAACTCAATTTGATTGTCGTCGTCGATTTGGTCAGCTAGCTCTTTAGTAATCAACTGGTCGGCATCGAGATAACCAGGGATCGCCTCGGCAGTGAAACGGCCCGCAATGCGCGCAGCAAAGCTAATACCAGTCCAATCGGACTCGGATTTGTAAACGGTGAAACCGGGATCAGCAGCTTCTTCATCGGAAGTAAAAACGTCTTGAGCAACGTCGACAAGACGACGAGTCAGATAGCCAGAATCGGCAGTACGAAGTGCGGTCGAAACTTGGCCCTGGCGAGCACCACGAGTAGCGATGAAGGATTCAAGTGTGTTAAGACCTTTTTTGTAGCTAGACTTAACTGGTAGCTCAATCTCATTGTTATTGATATCAACCATGATACCGATTTCGGCGGCGGCAAGTTTAATATTAGAAATGCTACCGCGGGCACCAGAGTTAACCATTACAGCAATATCCGTGTCCATCTCAGTCAGCTTACTCTTTAAGAAATCTGAGATCTGCTTGTCGATATTACGCCAGTTAGCAACAGTGAGATTATAACGCTCTTGCTCAGTCACCAAACCTTGTTCGAATTGTTCTTGAATTTCGGCAGTTTTGGCGTCGCCCTGCGCGATAAACTCGGAAATTTCCGGATAGGTCGGATAGTCATCTTTAGCGGTAGAAACCGAAGCGATCGTCTCATATTCAAAGGCGAGGTCTTTGACGGCGTCAGCAGTTTTGACTGTAACATCGGCACCATATTTATCAAAGATATTGGCCATGACTTTCTTGAGTTGTTTGCCGGTCTGGATCGAGTTGTCGTAAGGATAATCGGCGGGGAGAATTTCGTTGAAGAAAATACGCCCGAGAGTAGTATTGCGGATCTCTTTTTTAGCAAAAACACGAATTGGGGTTTGCAGGGCGATCAGGCCTTGGTCGTAAGCCATTTCAGCTTCATAAACTGAGCTGAAGGCTAGAGGCTTATCAGATTCGGTGCCTGGTTTGTCGTAGGTTAAGTAGTAGCTACCAAGTACAACGTCCTGATAGATAGCAAGAACTGGAGAACCATCAGCTGGCTTCAAGAGGTTGTTTTGTGCAGTCATAAGCTCTTGAGCTTCCTTCTGAGCTTCATCGGAAAGAGGAAGGTGGATAGCCATCTGGTCACCATCATAGTCGGCGTTGAAGCCGGAAGCGACAAGTGGATGAAGCTGAATAGCCATACCATCGATCAACTTTGGCTGGAAGGCTTGAATGGAAAGACGGTGAAGAGATGGAGCACGGTTCAAGAGGACGTAGCGACCCTTAATTACTTCATCAAGTGCATCCCAAACAATCGATTCTTTAGCTTCAATCATACGAGAAGCAGCACGAGTATTTGGAGCATATTCGTGAAGGAGCAACCAAGAAATTACGAATGGCTTAAAGAGCTCTAGAGCCATAAGTTTTGGCAGGCCACATTCGTTAAGCTTAAGATCTGGACCGACGACGATTACTGAACGACCGGAGTAGTCGACACGCTTACCAAGAAGGTTCTGACGGAAGCGACCCTGCTTACCTTTGAGAAGGTCGG
>ERZ773267.237-NODE-237-length-41311-cov-13.099161_pt1 | contig 41311 bp, 57 predicted proteins | sample MGYA00511959_ERZ773267 | MGnify/ENA primary metagenome ERZ773267 (study PRJEB29015, sample SAMEA2738165) | human oral metagenome | biome: human oral; feature: human-associated habitat; material: saliva | place: China | collected 2240 ...
GGTGCACAAAACATTCAAAACAAGCTGCTTTTGTGCTATAATATATTGATATGTTTTATCGGTTAAAAACACCAGTAAATATAAGGTTTATTATCTAATCGTCAATAAATTCGTCAAAAATTCTAACCGAAAATTTTAGACACACTATCATGTGCCTTTAATCTCATTTCATCGGTATAGTGAATGTACGTATTAATGACTGTATCGACAGTATCACCTAATAAGGATGCTACTGTTTTTATATCAACACCATTTGCCAATAACCTTGTAGCATAGGTATGTCTTAAATCATGGATAGAAGTATTTGGTAAATATCGTTTTATCATTACTGATACCGCACCAGTACCGCCAGTTGGATTGTTAAATAGATATAATCCGCTGGTGGTATTTTTATATTCAAGAAGTATATCAATTAGTATTGGTGGTATTGGTATTTTCCTGTAACTATTTTTTGTCTTTAGGTTGCGGATCATATACGTGCTTTCACCACTATATGCGAACTGCTTATTCACATCAATAATTGCATTGTCAAAATCTATATCATCCCATGTAAGACCTAAGATTTCGCCATACCTCATACCTGTATAGGCAGCAATTGAACACACGATATAGTATTTGTAATTGTGGCCTTTTAGCGATGTTAATAGGTGTGTTACATCATCTTCATTTATGGCATTGATTTTAGTTGTTTGTGTTTTATGTAGTCGCTTAATATTTTTGCAAGGACTACTATTAATAATTCTATATGGCGATACTGCATAATCGAATACCTTTGTTATAATAGTAATGCACATATTTTTAGTGGCTATTGATTGTTGTAAATCATTAATTACTTTCCGAATTTGTATTTCAGAAATATCTTTTACTTTCATATTGAATAGCGTGTTGAATTTCTGAAATGCATTGTCATATGCTTTGAATGTAGAATATACATTTGCTTTGTTTTCATCTGTATATATCTTGTAAAACTCAATAAGCGTTATATCCTTTAGACTATCATCAAGTGGACTGGTGATAGTCTTTTTTAGGTTATCGACAATTTCTTGCCCATAAAGTTTAGCGTCTCTTTGTGTGGCAAAACCCTGTTTAGATTTTTGCTTCCATTTTATTCCGTTTTTATAACTGACAATTATTTGGTAATTGCCATCTTTTTTACGAACCGTCATATTATATTGCATAATTCACCTCATATGATGTGCGTATAAAAGTTAATACCATCTACATCGTCAAATTGCCTTGCATGAGCCATACGCTCAATTAAATCAACATTAGCGGTATTGTACATATCGTCATGGATAATGTGGCCTAATTCGTGTAGTATTCCTTGCTTTTGTACATCTCGTGGCTTATTACTGTTAACTAAGATTGTATATGTTCCGTCATCATTTAGTTTTAATACCGCAGTTTGTGTTTTCCGTAGCTTTATATATATCAAATTGATGTTCATACTATCATCCCCTTTGTAGGGTTATTGTATATTATTCAACATGGAATTTTTTACACATCAATAAATTGTTTGTAGTTGTCTAGAATATTTATGTAAAAATATTTTACAGCTAAATCTTTATCGTGAAATAAATCTAAATATACTACGAATATTAAATCTGTATTTATGTTGTTTGCAATAATTTTTTTTGATACTAAATCTTTTTCTTCATTTGTTAACAATGTTGATTTTTCCACTAAGGTTGCATAAAAATCTTCACTTATATTTATTACATGGCTATATAACTTATTAAATTTGTTATGATCTCTACCACATAAATCAAACATGTAAAAATGATAAAAATCTTTTCTAGTTAATTCGTGCTTATCGTTTATATAGTCTAAAGTACCTGCATCGTAAAGGTTTTTAATGATTAAATCTTTTATAGAAACTAGATCGGATAAAATGTTACTTGTTTGTAGAATCTCTAATTTTGTTGGTTTGGATTTGTCTTTTTTGCTAATGTATTCACGATAGAATATATACACAATAACTAGAATTATCAATGCTACGATAATAAACGAAAACATTTTTATTATCCTTTCTTTTTTAATATGTTGATTGCGTGAATAACAAAATCAATATCATCTTTAGACATATCTTTACTTGCATCAAACAATAAACGTAAATCAGGATTATCTTTAATCGCTTGTGCGTATTCTGACACAGATGGATCATTATAATACTGTTCGTTTGTATCAGATTTGTCCTCTATTAAATCTGATTTTTCTACACCAAAATAATTAGCTAACTGTTCTATTTTATTCATTCTAGGCATTTTAGTGCCGTTAGCCCATGTTGAAACAGTTGATTTGTTTAATTTTAAATCGGCTACTAAATCGGCTTGTGTCTTTTTGTTTCTTGCTAACAAATTACTTAAATTTTTAGCAAATACCTTTTTGTAATCAGAATTCATGATAAACTCCTATTCTTCTCGCCTGTATAATCATATATTAATACTTAAAGTGGTAATATACAATACCATTTTATAAAAAAGTTTACTTTTAGTATTGACATTCTACTTTAAGTAAACTATACTAATAATCGAAGAAAGGAGTGATAAGTTGAAGAGATTGAAAATTTCTTTAAAAGCAGCACGAGTTAATGCAAATTTATCTCAAGAAAAAGTAGCTAAAAAAATGAAGAAATCAAAGCTCACAATAAACAATTGGGAGAATGGTAAGACAGAAATTGATTATGCAAATTTAATTACATTATGCAATTTATATTCTGTAACTATTGATGATATTGTTTTGCCATATTAGTCTACTTTAAGTAGAGAGAGGAAATGAATGAACGAATTACAAATTTTTAAAAACAATCAATTTGGTAACGTACGTATTGTAATGAAAGGTCAAGATCCTTGGTTTGTTGCAAAAGATATATGTAATTGTCTTGAAATTAACAACTCAAGACAAGCATTAATTCGATTGGATGATGACGAAAAGAGTAGTGTCATTTTAAATGACGGTACTCCGGGAAACCCAGAAAAATCTATCGTCAACGAATATGGCTTGTATAGCTTAGTGCTTTCAAGTAGAAAGCAAGAAGCTAAAGAGTTTAAGCGTTGGATTACACATGATGTTATCCCTCAAATACGCAAAACAGGACAATACGTTGCAGATATACCTAAAACATTACCAGATGCATTAAGAGCGTATGCTAACGAAGTTGAAGAACACAATAAAGCAAAAGCCTTGATTGAGGAACAAAAGCCAAAGGTTTTATTTGCTGATAGTGTGGCAGCTAGTCATACATCTATATTAGTTGGAGATTTAGCAAAGTTACTTCATCAAAATGGAGTAAAGGATATGGGGCAAAAACGATTGTTTAATTGGTTGCGTGAAAACTCATATTTAATAAAACGCAAGGGTTCTGATTATAACAGCCCTACACAAAAAGCAATGGAAATGGGCCTATTCCAAATTAAAGAAACTGTTGTAAGTCATGCTGATGGTCATACATCGGTTAATAAAACTACGAAAGTAACAGGAAAAGGACAACAGTATTTTATTAATAAATTTTTAGGTGAATGAAAATGATAGTACAAAATCGAACAGATCTAAAAATAGCCAACAAAAGATTTGGACATACATCCACAAGGTTCGGATGGGCTGGCAGAAATGATGAGTACGCACAATACTGGCGAAAACTTATCAAGAAAAAATGGCCGTTAAGAAACAAATCCAGATGGAACAAAAAAGTTGTTCTATCTTGGGTAAAGTTAGCTAGAACTGCTGATTTACACGCAAGGAATGAAAAGCGATGGAGAGCCTAGTATACACGGCTAACCAAGTAGCGGAACTATTTCAAATTTCACTAACTGCAGTATATGACCTAAGAAATAAAGGCAAGCTAAAACAACTACCGAATGTAAGCGGTGTAAGGTTTAGTAAAAAAGAGGTTGAAGCACTAGCAGGGATTGAAAGTGAATACTCGGCTATTGGTTACAGAAAGTTAAAAAACGAAGTAGAACGATTGGAAAAAGAAAACAATCGTTTGAAAAGTGAAATTAAAAAAATCACCAGCCAAATGCTAGTGATTGTAGGTAATGAATTATGAAATTGATTTGGATGGTAAGAACAATAGCGTTCCTAATGATAATAGGAACAGTAGGTTCTGTAGAAATCGATAGAATTGATTTTTACACAGCATTTTTACAAATATCATTGGGGTTAACCCTACTCATCCTTTCAAATTTCTGGATGAGAGAAATAAAAAAAGCACGCTAGACCGACCAAAGCCATAAGCGTGCGTGTAGAGTGATTTTGTTATTACTCTACTTGTATTTTAACACAAGGAGAAATAAATGGAAATTAATTTAACACCGATTGTTAGTAAAAACGAACAAGTTTTCAAATGGAACAAAGACGAAATTAAAACATATTTTGAAGCACAACTAGAAAAGTATAAAGGGCTTGTAGTGACGGAAGAAAACTATAAGGAAATGGTAAGTGCTAAAAATGAAATCGTTAAGTATCGGACAACACTTGATAAATTCTGTAAAGAGAAAAAACGAGAACTTAAAAGACCGATTGAACTGTTTGAGGAAGAGGTAAATGAAGTATTGAAAGTTGTTTACGATGCAGAAAAACCATTGGCGGAACAAATTAAATACTTTGACGAAAAAGAAGTACAAGCAAAAACAGAAACCATCAACAAGTTTATTGAAAAGATGGTTGAAAAGTATAACGTTCGTGCAGAATATGCGGAACAACTACAACGTGATAAACGCTGGTTAAATAAAACTGCAAAGATGAAAGACATTGAAACCTCTATTGAGGGAATGATGATTGAAATTGCAAAGCGACAACAATCGGATGACGATTACAAACAAATTCTAGCAGAGAAAGAAGGAATGATTGAGTTTGTGGTTGATACTTGCAACCAGCAATACGAATTAGCCACACCGATTACTTTTAATGAGTGCTGGCCTGTAGTAAAAGATATGCCACTAGATCAAGCTAGGGCATTTATCAATGCAAAATTTGCTAAACGCAATGAAATGGAAGAGGCTGCACGAGCAAGTATCACAAATGAAACAGTTGAAATAGTAGAAACATCAGAAGCAAAAACAAGTTTAACAGTAACTGTATATGACTTAACAGAAGAAGATGCAAAAGATTTAACTGATTTCTTGGAAATGCGTGGTTACAAATATAAAGAGGTATAGATGGATAGTAGATATATAGCGGTTAAAACTGTACCGCAATCAGCGTTGAAAGTAATTGACTTTGGGAAACTTAAAGGAAAATATGACATTTCCCCTCAATGGCGATGGGAAATCTTAACCGAAACATATGGTATGTGTGGAATTGGTTGGAAATTTGAAGTTGTTAGTACTCAACAAGTACCAGTCGAAGAAACCAAAGAAACTATGTTGTATGTATTGGTAAATCTATACATCAAAGATGGTGATGAATGGAGTGAACCAATTCCTGGATATGGTGGCGATTTCCTAATCTACAAAGATAAGAATGGTTTTCACGGCAACGATGAAGCATTTAAGATGGCCGTTACTGATGCACTAGGTACTGCAGCAAAAATGATTGGTGTAGGTGCTGATGTATATAGAGGATTGCAAGATACAAAAATAAATGCAGCAGCAGAAAAAGAACGGAAAGAAAAAGAATTTGATCCACACAATGCATATGGAATTGTTTTGAAGATGGCAAGTGAACATGGGGTGAGTGCAGAACAAGTAGCACAACAAGCAACTAAAATGTTTGGAATGTGTGTTATCGATAACATTTCGAGAGACCAAATGTCTATGCTTTATGACTGGGTAAAAGGTTATGAAGTGGACAACAAATAACATTGAACTGTTGCGTTCGCCACTCGGTGTGATGGTAGTAATACCAGCACCGAATGACAATGACCTAGCAAAACTAGATAAAGAAAAGGAATACGTGATAGAGATTAAAAAGAAGTCAAAATCACGTAGCATGAACGCTAATGCATATTGCTGGGTTCTATGTCAAAAGATAGCGGAAGTCATGAGCGCTCATTCGTATACATCTAAAGAGGATGTGTACCGCAAAGCAATTAAAGATTGTAGCCATTTTAGTTACGTTCCAGTACGTGAGGATGCCATAGAACGATACATTCAAATATGGCAAGCACACGGAATAGGGTGGATAGCCGAAGATGCAGGTGAATGTAAAAGCCTACAAGGTTATCACAATGTTATGTGCTACCACGGAAGCAGCGTGTATACAGTATCAGAAATGCAACGATTGATAGATTGCTTAGTGGATGAATGCCATCAACTAGGAATACAACTTGATGATAGCGATTACATACAATCGCTAGTTAAGGAGTGGGGGAATGAACAAGAAAAAAAGACTTGATGATAAACTCTACAAAATCACAAGACCGAAAGCTATCGAACGAGATAGTATAGATGGCTATCCATGTTGCGTAATATGTGGCGCACCTGCAACGGAAGTGCATCACATATTGCCTAGGGGTAGAGGTGGAACAAGCGAATTAACCAATCTAGCATGCTTGTGCAGATATTGCCATAACAATTTAGCACATGGAGTATTTGCCAAAGAAACAAAAAGTAAGCTAGAAGCGATCATTGAAGAAAGGACAGATAAATATGAACGAGTTAATAATGATTAGAGCATACGTAGAAAATCGCATTGAATATTACAAAAAAGACCAAAATAGTAATACGTTTAATAATCGGATAATCTCAGAACTAGACGCAGTTTATGCAATGGTTAATAGCGTATTAGATGCAGAAGAAAATGAAGCGGATGAAATTGCTAGTGTGTTAGCACGAATTGCATTACTGGGTAAGCCATTAAGTGAAGATGAGTTTATCGAAACGCTAAACAAGGACTAGCCTATGAGCGATAACAAAAAGTATTACTATCTACGGCTGAAAGATAATTTCTTTGACAGTGATGAGTTGAAGATATTAGAAAGCATGAAAGACGGCTACTTGTACAGTAATATTCTTTTAAAACTCTACCTACGAAGCCTAAAGAATGACGGAAAGTTGGTAGTAAATGAACGCATTCCTTACAACGCTGAAATGCTAGCAAGTGTAACAGGTCATCAAGTAGGCACTATTAAACAAGCGTTATCTATGTTTAAAGAACTTGGACTTATAGAGGTATTAGAAAATGGTGCTATCTATATGTTGGACATTCAAAATTTCATAGGTAAAGGTAGTACCGAAGCTGATAGACAAAGGCTTTATGACAGAAGAATATCTGAGGAACGCAAACAAAATAAACTAACTCAATCAAGAAATCTTGAAGAAATCTGTAAGAAATCTACACCAGAGATAGAGATAGAGTTAGAGAAAGATACAGAGATAGAGAAAGAGATACATAGTAGTGCAAAAAGCACTACAACAAAACGCAAGCGTTTTGAAAAACCGACTATTTCTGACATTGAACAATACTGTATCGAACGTAACAACAATGTAAACGCTGAACAATTCTTTGACTATTACGAAAGTAACGGATGGAGAGTTGGTAAAAACTCAATGAAAGATTGGAAAGCAGCGGTTAGGACTTGGGAGCGTAGCGAATACAGAAAACATAATTATAAAAAGAATAGCAAGGAAGATGCAATAAACGTAGTTAATAACTTGATGAATAAGTTAGGGGGTGTAGAAACTGAACAACCAACAACAGACTTTGAAAGCACTATCGATGTTACAGATAGCGTGGTCTACTGATATGTCAGAACAACGTATGCTGTTATATGTCAATATGCTTAGTGATGTTAACACTGTTACTTTAGAACAGGCCATAGCTAACTTGATTAATAAATGTAAATTTCTACCTACGATTGCAGAGATACGTGAAGAATGTACAGCATTAAGTGCATATGTGAATATGCATGATGAAGTGGAAACCGCACAAACTGCATGGGAGAAAGTAATCAAAGTAGCAGGCACTTATGGTTATGACAATGGAAAGGAGCATTTAGATGGAATAACCTTAACGGCTGCAAGGGCGATATGGTCATCCTTTGACCCTAGAATGGGTCATGAATATAACGAGGCAAGTTGTAGATCGCAATTCATCCGTTGCTATGAGCAACTGGTGGACCGCGAGAAACACCGCCAACGTATGGCAAATTCAATCAAGGATAATCATTTGTTGTTGAAAGCACGAGAAAAGGCACAACATGATAAGGCTTTGATGAGTGTTGGTCAAAAGCAAATTGAAATGACAAGCACAGGCAACTTGGTCGAGGTGGCAAAAGAACCTGTAGATGTCATGAAAATGTTAGAGGAAAGCAAGATATCAGACAAAGCGAAAGCACTCATAAAGGGTGCAATAGGTGGATAAATGAAAGAAATGGTGAAAGAGTTTGATGTAAGCGTGAATGTAAATTTCGATGTTAGCTTTCAAATGCTGGCGAATAATGAGGCACAAGCACTAACTAAGGTTGAAAATTTGCTTGAGATTATGAGGAACGAGGCAACAGTCGATTGCCACATTCACCCTAGCTACGATGTATATGTTGATGAAGTCGAAACAAGACTAAATCATATTAGTTACTGAAATTAATTTAAAAGCTCTGTAAGGCGAGTTAATATTTTGAACGATAAATCATAAGCAACAAATAGTAGACACACCATAACAAGGCGGTGCGGTACGTAGAATTAGAAAATAGGAGTTAAATATATGAACCAAGTACAACTATTAGGAAATTTAGCACGTGATGCTGAATTGAGATTTACACAAAGTGGGAAAGCCGTGGCAACTTTTACAGTAGCTGCTACGAATACTTATATTGACTCTACAACGAATGAAACGAAAGAACAAACTGCTTTCATTAATTGCGTAGCATGGGGCAAGAATGGAGAAGCAGTTGGCAATTGCAAGAAAGGGGAAAGGCTGCTCGTAAATGGCCGTATTCAAACACGGTCATACGATACGCAAGATGGGCAGAAACGCTATGTTACGGAAGTGGTAGCCGATTTTGTAGGAAGAAAGCTTGATAACGATTTTGATACTACTAGTAATTTTGACAGTTTTGAACAACCGCAAAATGAAAATATTCCATTTTAAGAGGTGAAAATATGGTTAGGTTATTGGTAGTGATGCATTGTGGAACTAAAATTTACGACACAAAAACATTTGAAAACAAGGATGACTTTAAAAGATATGTGAGAAGTGTAGATTCGGGAGATACAAAACTGATTAGCTTTACAGATACATTCGGAACATTTGTTGTGTTATCTCCGACTAATTGTGTTATCGAATGTGAAGATTGCAAGGAGTGAGTAAATGCAATTAGTACAAAAGAAACGAAAACAACAATATATAAAAGCCTATTGTCTAATGTATATGTGGTATATGCATGAGGCACATTGCGAATGGGTTGAGTGTGTATCATATGCAAGTCCTGGTGCAAGACCTAAAGCGGATGGGTTAAATCATGGTAGGCATTGTTTGAAGTGGTTATTGGAATATGATGCACACTCAATGAGTGGAGAAACGAATATATGGGGGATAGTAAGGGGCGATTAATATTGAATGCACCATGTAAGGGGGGAGTAGAGGTAGTAATGAAAATACTAGATGCATGTTGTGGTTCTAAAATGTTTTGGTTCGATAGAGAACATAAAGAAACTGTTTATATGGATAACCGCACATTAGACACAACACTATGTGATGGTAGGAAATTAATTGTGAAACCTGATGTAATCGCAGATTTTCGCAAGATGCCTTTTGAAGATGAAACATTTCATCTTGTTATTTTTGATCCACCACACTTATTAAATGTTGGTGATAAATCGTTCCTAGCATTGAAATATGGGAAGTTAGAAAAAACATGGCAAGAGGATATTGAACAAGGCTTGTCAGAGTGTTGGAGAGTATTAAAGCCGAATGGAACGATGATATTTAAATGGAATGAAGAACAAATAACGTTACCAATGGTTAAACCTTTGTTACCATGCGAACCGCTAATTGGCCAACGTAGGGGAAAAACAATATGGTTGGTATTTTTCAAGGAGTGAGTATTAACATATGAATGAATACCAAATTATTAAACAAATAGGTGAATGTCCTAAATGTGGATGCACAGAGTTTATTATTAATTCAGAGGTTAAAGGAAATGTTTCTTATTTTGTAAGTCTAGTTGGTGAAGAGTGTGATAATTCAGAAATGTATTCGGGGTTAGACTATAACCATGATGAATGGTGTATTTGTGCTAATTGTGAAAAACAACTTTTTAAGTATAAAGATTATTATGCTAGTGGTGATTTTTTGCTTGAATAAAATAACGGAAATAAAAGGAGGAATAAACATGAATAAGATTGTATCAGCTTTATTGGTAGTAGTTATGATTGGTGCGGTTGTGTGGAGTTTTGCATTTGGTGTGCCGATGTATATGGTGTGGCAACAACAAAAAGCTGGTGAGGCCGAACTTGCTAGAGCGGAACAAAATAGACAAGTTGCAGTATTAGAGGCTAAGGCAAAATTAGATAGTGCTGAAAGCCTAGCACAAGCGGAAGTAAAACGTGCAGAGGGTACTGCAAAAGCAAATCAAATTATCGGTCAATCATTGAAAGGTAATGAGGCATACATTCATTGGTTATGGGTTGATACTTTGAAAGATAGTAAAGACCAAATTATTTACATTCCAACAGAGGCTGGTGTGCCTATTACTGAAAGTTTCAGATTGAAAGAAAATAAATAAAACGATGTGAACAATATATAGAGTGGTGAGTAGATGAAAGTAGAATTATTTAATGACAATTTTCAAAATTTTAAGAGGTATGGAATACCAAAGGCACAATTGGTAATTGCTGATATTCCATACAATTTAGGTAACAATGCCTATGCAAGTAATCCTATGTGGTACGTAGGGGGGATAATAAGAACGGAGAAAGCAAAAAAGCTGGTAAGGCTTTTTTCAACTCCGACTACAATTTCAACATTGCAGAATATTTTCACTTTTGCAATAGGTTATTAAAGAAAGAGCCTAAGGAACGAGGGAAAGCACCATGTATGATTGTATTCTGTTCGTTCCAACAAATGCCAATGGTAATTGAATACGCTAATAAACATGGGTTTAAGAATTATATTCCTATCACGTTTAATAAAAACTATTCCGCACAAGTATTAAAAGCTAACATGCGGATAGTTGGTGCTACTGAATATGCATTAATTCTGTATCGTGAAAAACTTCCAAAGTTTAACAATAACAAAAAAATGATATTTGATCACTTTGAATGGAAACGTGATAACAAGAATATCATTCCTAACATCCACCCAACGCAAAAGCCTGTTAACGTACTGAAACGCTTAATAGAAATATTTACGGATGAGGGCGATGTAATCATCGACCCTGTAGCTGGTAGCGGTAGTACGTTAAGGGCGGCGATGGAACTCGGAAGGAGTGCATACGGCTTTGAGATTGATAGAAGAATGTATGCAAAAGCAAAAAATGTAATGCTGGGTGATGTAAAAGTACAAACAAATTTGATGGAATTTGCAGAATAAGGCGGTGATGAAGATTGCCAATAGACAAGAAGAAAAAGAAAGTAAATAGTAAGCAGAAAGGAGCAAGAGGTGAACGCCTATGGCGAGATGTATGCCGTTCCAATGGGTTTGATAAGGTAAGGCGAACAGTCCAATATTGCGGTAATACAGGCGATGCATCGGACTGCGTAGGTTTACCAAATATCCACCAAGAGGTGAAGTTTGTAGAAAACCTCAATGTAAGGAAAGCCTATGAACAAGCAGAACACGATGCAATACAAGCAGACAATGGAGATATACCTATAGTTGCATGGAAGAAAAGCAATCAAAAGTGGCTTGTAATCATGAGTGCTGATGATTTCTTCAAAATATATAAGGAAAGTGAATGGAGTGAGGAACATGGCAGTTAATACATCGGTATATGGTGTTCCGTATAATTGTAAAAATTGGTTAGCACTAGCATCAGTAGTATGGGGCAACCTTGATGTGACTGATGCCCTTGAAATTGTAGGCGGTAATGGTGCTGGTAATCGTAAAAGAATAAGCATCCAAGATGAATTTAAACTAATCGATGAAGTCATTGAGCGTTGCAAGCGAGGTATGAGTAATAGACAAATCATGGCTGAATTGAATATTACGAGTAACCAGGTTACAAGAATGAAAATATGGGGTGATTGGATAAATGTTAGTAAAGAGATTAAATGAATATGTTGAGTTGCCTACACGAGGTAGTAAAGATGCAGCTGGATTAGATTTATATTGCCCATTTCATATTAAAGTACCAGCGGATAGTCAAAAGAAAATACCGCTAGGAATAGCAGTAGAAATTCCAAAAGGTCATATGGGGTTATTAGTACCTCGTAGCAGCATGAGTAAAACACCATTACGATGTGCAAATAGCGTAGGGGTTATCGATGCAGATTATCGAGGTGAAATCAGCATTGTATATGAAAACATATCTTGTAGCGATTACACAATATTTAGAGGTGATCGCATCGCACAATTAATCATCGTACCAATAGCAAGGGTTGATGTAGTAGAAGTAGATAAACTAAGCGAAACAGAACGTGGCGATGGCGGTTATGGTAGTACTGGGAAATAAGAAAGAGATATAGGCGGTGAAATATCCGCCTTATCATAAGAGGTTGATATGTTAGGCTATAGCGGATATACAGAACATTCTGATTATTACATAGCACCACATGATACATGGGAAAGTGCATTTGAATTTCTAAAGCAACTGGCTTGTGAAAGTGGCGATAATGAATTTTGTATCGGTGAGGTGCATCAAACAAGCGTGTTAGAGTTTGGAAATATAAAATGGTACAAATGGAATGAAGATAAAGGGGAGTGGGAGCATGAACGATAAACAATTTACAGATGAACTATTTAGACGCATGTATGATCTAGGGTACAGAAAAGCAGAAATCGAAGATGATACACTATTTTTCTTTGTCAGCGAAAGAGATTATCTATGTCCGTTTTCGCCACGTGTTCCAGTGAAATCTACATGCTTTGAAGAGAAAGACCAACTAATTGATGTTGGCAAATATTTAGGTGTTGTTGACTGGAGCAAAGTAAAGATTGACACACCAATATTAGTTAGGAATGATGGGTGTGTGTGGGTAAGAAGATACTTTGCGGAATACAAAAACGGAAAAGTGCGAACTTACTATGATGGTGCTACATCGTGGAGTTCTGGTGGTAGGATGGATAGTTGGGCGAATGCAAAACTAGCAGAGGTATAAATATATGACATGGTTTATGTTCTTTTGCTTGTGGGTTGCAATTGATAATACAAATAATGGTTATGCAAATGCAATTATATTTGTAGCGTGGAGTGTGTTGGTTTATATGCTAGCCATTAATGGTGCATTTAAGGATTGAGGTGATTAATACTTGAGTGAAATTACATGGGATGAGAGAAAACTGATCAATGATGCTATAGAATATTTACAACCAGTAAAGTTGGTAGATGTACAAATAGCGTCAATCAACGAAGAAATTAATCGGTTAAGAAGTAATATTATATCGATAGGTGCGATTGATTACAGTAAGGACAGAGTATCAGGCGGTGGCACTCCGCAAGGGTTAGAGGGGAGTGTAGCTAGATTTTTGGATATAGTGAAAGAGCGTGATAATCGTATTGATGAGTTGTCTGAATTAAAATGCGATGCGATCAGATTGATTGATAGCTTAGATGAAAAATTAGGGGCAATCATTTTGAGGTACGAATATGTGTTGAACAATACTACCGAAGATGCTTATAAAATGATTGGATGCTACTCGGCGAAACAGGCAAAGAGGTATAAAGAAAGAGCGTTGATAGAATGTGGAAAAAAGTTGTCTGCAAATGTCCGTAAATGTCCGTAAATGTCCGTATAAGTCTTTGTCAATATATAGTAGAATATAAGGTGTAAAGGTTGCCGATGAGCAATCGTGCTGTTGCAGGCACAATAATGAGGTGCGGTTTTATATTTTATTAAGATTTAGAAATACACGAATTGTTTTTCAGTCATACATAATCTATATTCTTTCTGTTCTCCGCACCTCATATATTGCATTTTGTAAACTGATACCGCATCCTTTCCAATGATGCAATAAAAGATACGTGATTTCATGAGCCTCCAAACAACTGAAATATATCTAGCGGTATCGGTTTAGAGAGTGCAATTATTTTTGAATAATCATTACACTATAAATGAATAAAACTATCACATAATGAGATATATCGCCACGGATATATCTCATTTTTTGTATAAAGTTATCAAAAGGGGAGAAATGATGACTGATATTATGTGTTGTAAAAGCAAATGCTTAAACAACAAGAAAGGGAAATGTACGGCTAATGTCATTGAGTATGATGGATTATGCCAAACATATATTACACAGGGGAACGCAAGAAAAAGCACATGCGGTTTGTGTGTACGATCTAATGGAAAGCTAAAGCGGAAAGGTGGTGAAGTATTAAAATGATTAAAGCGATTAAACAATTCATTAAAGATAGAGCTTTATTCAAAAAAGCTGCACAAGATTTAGATAATAAAGATCTACAGGCAAAAGCGAAATATGCGTTTGAACACCGTGAGGATACCATCTTGGGTGTAATTGATTACATAGCTATTGTAAGCGGTGTATTAATCCTAGCGGCGATTGTGTGGTGCTGGGTGTGAACTACCAACCAACAATAAAGAAACTACTCAAAGCATTACAGATGAACGGTAGGCGATATGTAGTAGATGTAAGGCAATCATGGAGTAAATACGATAAGCCTTGCAAGGTATATATCGTCAATCGGATGTATACAGAGGAAGAGTACAAACTGACATTCCCTCGTAAGTATAAGAAAGGGAAAACGTTCAAGCAAGGACAACTCTATAAGAAAGAAAGTGAGTACAGTAGCACCAAACAACATGAGGTGTTACTTTTTTTAGTTAAGACATATAAAGGTGGTGAGTAGCATTGGCGAGTATAAATGAATTAGCAAAAAAACTAACTAAGAAAGAACGCATATTCGCTGATGAATACGTTAAGACCACCAACGGAACACAAAGTGCAATTACTGCTGGATATTCAGAAAAGACGGCAAGAACTAAAGGTAGTCAGTTATTGACAAAAGTTAACGTCCGTCAATATATAGATGCAGTCATGAATGAGCGTAGTAAAAACACAATCGCAACGGCTGATGAAGTACTGGAATACTTGACTAGGGTCGTTCGTGGAGAAGAAAAAGATGCATTTGGTTTAGATGTATCTGTTGCCGATAAAACGAAAGCAGCTGAACTGTTAGGTAAACGGCACATGCTATTTACTGACAAGGTAAAACTTGATGCAGAAATAGAGATTGATATATCTGACCGCATGAAACAAGCAAGGGTGAAATCTGATGAAGTACAACAAGGCACAACTGATTGATGCGTTGGGTTCGTTCACGCATGATCCATTAGGCTTTGCATATTTCTCTTTTCCTTGGGGAGAAAAAGGAACGCCACTTGAAAATTTTGATGGCCCTGACGAATGGCAAGTTAATGCTTTCAAGAAAATAGGTGAAGAATTACGCAAGGGAAAGTCATTAGCTAAAGCAATTCAAATCGCAGTAGCATCTGGTCATGGTATTGGAAAGTCAGCGTTTTCATCTATTTTAATTTTATTTGCTATTGCTACACATGAGAATACGAGGGGAGTTGTAACCGCTAATACTGATACACAGTTAAAGTCTAAGACTTGGGCGGAACTCAACAAATGGTACAACCTGTTTATAGGTAAAGAGTTATTCACCTATACCGCTACGGCTTTATTTAGTGCTGACAAACAGTACGAGAAAACATGGCGGATAGATGCTATTCCGTGGAGCGAAAGTAATCCAGAAGCATTTGCAGGCTTGCACAATCAAGGCAATAGAATACTAATCATATTCGATGAAGCATCCGCAATATCCGATAAGATATGGGAAGTAACAGAGGGGGCTTTAACCGATAAGGAAACAGAGATTATATGGTGCGTGTTCGGTAACCCTACACGTAATAGCGGTAGGTTTAGAGAATGTTTTAGAAAGCATCGAGCATACTGGACTACATATCAAATAGATAGCCGTACTGTTAAGATTTCAAACAAAGCCAAATTGCAAGAATGGGTTGATATTCATGGTGAGGATAGCGACTTTGTAAAAGTGCGTGTACGAGGGATATTCCCTAGTGCATCGGACACACAATTTATATCCGCATCAATTGTAGATGAAGCACAGAGACGAGTATACAAAGTAGGACAATTCAATAACCTACCAACGATTATTGGCGTAGACCCTGCATGGACTGGTGGTGATACATTAGAAATCGTTATGCGTAATGGCTATCACATGAAGTGTTTAGCAACGATTGAAAAGAATGACGATGATATGCGTATGGCTAACCTTATTGCACAATTTGAGGATGAATACAAAGCTGATGCGGTATTCATTGACCAAGGGTACGGAACAGGTATTTACAGTATCGGTAAGTCAATGGGGCGTAAATGGCGGTTAGTTGCCTTTGGCGGTAAAGCACCTAATGATATGTATCTCAACATGAGAGCCTACATGTGGGGTGAGATGAAAGAATGGCTAAAAGAGGGCGGTTCAATTCCTAATGACCAGGGGTTATATGATGATCTAACCAGTCCAGAGGCTATCATCGATAAAAACGGCCGCATCCAACTGGAAAGCAAAAAGGATATGAAAGAACGTGGCTTGCCATCACCGAATAAAGGCGATGCATTAGCCTTGACCTTTGCATTTAGGGTCACTAAAAAAATAAATGGCAATCAAAAGAGGGTGGCGAATACGGAATACAATCCGTTTAAGTAAAGGGGGTATGCGAATGTGCATGAAAAACAAAATGCCTGATGTTAAACAGCCAGCACCAGCACCAGTAGTACAAACTGATGATTTGACGAAAAAAGATGAACAATGGTTCACCAATAAAAAACGTAAAAAAGCTGGATTTGATAGTACTATCTTGGCTAGTGCATTAAATCAAGGCACAGGCAAATCTACATTAGGTGGCTGATATGAGTGGTACTATCTTATCAAATCTAGCAAGGCAACCGACTGAAAACAAGTTAATTAAGCCTAAAAACTATGGGCGAATTAAAACTAAATTTAATCAGATGTTCGACAACCGTCAAAAGTACATTGCAAGGTGGAAAGATATTCGAGACTATCAACTACCATTTCTTGGTGTGTTTGATGATGAACAAGACCAATCCAAAATCTACACCGATAAGATTAATAATGGTGTAGCTTGGGAGAGTTGCCAGATATTCGCTAGTGGTGTAATGAGTGGCATGACACCTCCTAGCAGAAAATGGTTTAAATTGACTATGGAAAATGCAGATGTAGCAGCAAATAGTGAAGTAGCGGAAGTATTAGATGAGCGTGAAGAAATACTATATGCAGTATTTGCTAAATCTAATTTTTACAACACGGTACATCAGGTCTACATGGAATTGCCATTCGGACAATCACCAATGAGCGTAATGCCAGATAGTAAAGCAGGTGTAAGATTCACATCCTATCCAATCGGTACTTATGCATTGGAGTGCGGAAGTAATAGCGATGTAAACACGTTTGGTAGAAAGTATCGAATGACTGCTGATCAGATAGTCGAGGAGTTTGGATACAACGCTTGCCCTGTCAATGTTAGAAATGCATATGATGATGGTAAAGGCAATGCAAAAACATTTATTGTGTGTTGGTTTGTGTTACCAAACAAAGACCGCAAAGACACAATCGGTAATAAAAATATGCCTTACTCGTCCATCTATTGGATTGATGGCAGCCGAGAAGATGAAGTATTAAAACATAGTGGTTTTAATGAATGGCCTATTCCTATTGCAAGACATACCACTCATGATTTGAGCGGTTATGGCAAAGGGTGTGCATGGTTCGCACAAGCAGATGCACGAATGTTGCAACTACTCGAAATGGACTTAGTAACCGCTATTGAACTTGGTATTAAACCGCCGATGAGTGCAACTTCCGATGTGATTGGTAATGTAAATCTATTTCCTGGTGGCATTACGGAAATTGATACAGGTGGTAAGGTTGAACCTGTATTCAATGTAGGAATTGATGTGGCGAATGTGCAAGCTAAAATACAATTCGTATCTGAAAGCATAAAGCGTGCTTATAGTGCGGATTTATTTTTGATGCTTGATAATCTTGGTACTACACAGATGACCGCAAGGGAAGTCATGGAACGTACACAGGAAAAGCTGCAACAATTAGGCCCTGTAGTTGAACGATTGCAATCTGAATTTCTTAATCCGATTATTGAACGAACCTATGCGATATTAGATCGTGCAAGTGTATTTCCACCGATTAGCGATAAGCTGGCGGAACAATTAAACGGACAAGATGTGAAGATTGAATACATTTCACCATTGGCACAAGCACAAAAGGTATCGTCTTTAACATCTATTGAACAGTATTTTGCATTTCTGATGTCATTGGCACAGGGCAATCCTAATATCCTACAAAAATTCAATTTTGAGGAAGCAGCGGATTATTATGGTGTAAATCTCGGTGTACCTGCAAAAGTTATTGTATCGAATAAAGAATACATGGCTAAGATGCAAGAACAACAACAGGCACAAGAAGAACAAGAGGAACAAGCACAAATGATGCAAGCAGCACAATTAGCACCACAAATGGCAAGTGCGGCGAAACAAGCAACCGATGCAGCGAATGATGGAAACCCTGTAATGCAACAATTAATGGGAATGGGCGTAGGTGTGTAGATGAAAACTAAACAAGAACGAATACGAGAGCGCGATATTGAGGCTCTTAACCACGTACTAAGTACTGAACTTGGTAGGTGGTTTTTTTGTAGGCTTTTAGACCATACCAACATATTAAAGCAATCGTTCACAGGTAATTCAGAAACGTTTTTCAACGAGGGAAGACGCAAGGTTGGTTTAACTTACATGAATATGCTTGGACATATTGGGGATGGTGTTGAGGGTGTAAAGAAGTATCACCAAGCACAACTTGAATATATCCAACAGCAAAAACTATTTAACGATTTAGAAAAGAAAGGTGAATAAACCACATGGCAGAAGAATTAGAACAAGGCACGAATGATAACACAACGAGTGCGGAAAGTGGTACACCACAAGAACCGAACACACAAGGCAACCAAAACACGATTTTAGGCGGTAGTGGCGGTGATAATAACACCGACCAAAACACAGAACCTGCAGAGCCTACTGTATATGATTTCACACAAGCATTTGAGGGTGGCGAAGTCGACCAAACCATCGCAGATGAGTTTTCCAAATTGCTTAATGGTGTAGGTGCTACGCAAGAGCAAGCAGTAGAATTGGCTAAATTCGGTAGTAAGTACGCTGCTGATCTAGTGAGTGCTTATGAAACACAAAAGCAACAAGCATTAGATGAACAGTACAAAGGCTATGCAGAAACCGCAAAAGAAACATTAGGGGTTAAATTTGATGAAACTGTAAGCCAAGCGGCCGCAGGCGTAGAGGCAGTAGAAAAGACAATTCCTAATATTCGTGAAATCTTGGCAGAAAACGGCTTAGGCAATCGGTTAGAAGTAATTCAATTATTCGCACATATTGCTAATATGGCTGGCGAAGATAACAACGCAGGAAACGGACAAGGCGGTAGCACATACATTTCCGAAGAGGAACGTGCAAAAATGCTTTATCCATCTATGAAGTAATTAATAAGAGGAGTATTAAATGGCAACAATTGGAACTATGAACCCTACATTATTAGATGTGCAATCTAGATTAGATCCTAATAATGCAATTGCACAAATCATCGAAATGATGAACCGAACAAATGAAATCGTACAAGATATGACTATGGTTGAAGGCAATTTACCTACAGGTCATAAAACAACTGTACGTACAGGATTACCTGAAGCTACATGGCGCATGCTTAACTATGGTGTTAAACCTAGCAAATCCAAAACCAAACAAGTAACTGATACTTGCGGTATGTTGGAAGCATACGCTGAAATTGATAAATCCTTAGCAGATTTAAACGGCAACTCCGCTGCATTCCGCCTTTCCGAAGATTATGCTTTCCTTGAAGCAATGAACCAAGAATGGGCCTCTACATTATTCTATGGTGATGAAAATTCCCCAGAAAAATTTGTAGGCTTGGCAGCACGTTATAATGATAGATCCGCAGAAAGCGGTAAGAACATTATCGATGCTGGTGGTAATGCAAATCTTACATCCATCTATCTCGTAGTGTGGGGTAAAAATACTGTACATGGAATCTATCCTAAAGGTTCTACAGGCGGTATTACGCACAAAGATTTAGGCGAACAAACCTTAACAGACCCAGAAGGTGGCCGCTACCAAGGCTATCGTACACATTACAAACTTGATACAGGCTTAACTGTACGTGATTGGAGATATGTTGTACGTATCGCTAACATTGATGTTGAGGGATTAACTAAAGATGCTAAAACTGGTGCTGATTTAATTAATTTAATGATTAAAGCAGAAGAACTTATCCCTAATATGGGTATGGGCCGTGCGGTATGGTACATGAATCCAACTGTACGTACATTCTTACGTATGCAAAAGAACGAAGCACACAAATACACTATTTCTGAAGACCAAGAAATGGGTCATACAGTAGTTCGTGCTAATGGTATTCCAGTACGCAAAACTGATGCGTTATTGTCTACTGAAGCACATGTACAATAATAGGGGGTAACTACATGTATATCGATAAACAAAATACATTTTTCTACAAACAAGCCGTAACAGCTAATGTCAGCTCCAATGTTGTTATGAACGGTAATGGCGGCGATGCTGAGGAATCCTTGTGGCTTGTAATTCGCATCGACAAAGATGTAACTGGTACTCCGTTGTTTAACTTGTATACTTCTGATACTGAAAACATCGCAAATGCAGTATTGTTACATGGTATTACGCTAGCGTCTAACGCTAAAGCTGGTACAAAAGTTGCGGTACGCTTATCTAGTGGTGCTAAGAAATACTTAAAACTCAATGCCAATAACATGACTGCAGGTACAATCACCGCATTCTTAACACCTGATGTACATTTAGTATAGGGGGTACACATGGAATATATCGTTAAGAAAAAACTGTATCACAATACATTAGGCTTGCTTAATGAGGGTGAAACAGTAACTTTCACAAAAGAAGAAGTTGCAGAATATGACAAAGATTATTTTGATACTTTGTTTGATACTGTAGGAGCAGAAGAAACCGAAGAAACTGCAGATGGCGAAGATAAGCCAAAGACTAAATCTAAAGGCAAGAAATCGGAAGAAACTGCAGAATAACAGAAAGAGGGGTGCGTATGCATCCCTCTTTTTTAATACAAAGGGGGGTAATATGACACCTACTGATATTTGTAATATGGCTCTTAGTCTTATCAATGGTGGTAGGATATATAGCCTTGATGAAGAAAACGAAACAGCTAGACAATGCAGGCTGCACTACGATGCTACACGAAAGATGCTATTATCACAGTTTGAGTGGAATTTCGCACGAAAGCGTGAGAAGTGCATCCAATCAATGCATAAATTGGATGGCTATCAATTTGTATATGCATATCCTGAAAAGTGCTTACGTATTTTAGGGGTCATTCCTAAAGGGGAACGATTTAGAGTGGAAAGCCAAAAGGAATATGATGTATTTACTTTTGACGATAACACAAAGTACATAGTGAGCGATGTACCGCTTGCGTACATTGACTATGTGTACGATGTGAAAGATATAGATATATTTAGTCCTGTATTTGTACAGGCTTTAAAATCAAAAATGGGTGCAGAATTAGCCATGCCGTTAACTGGTAATAGCGGTTTATTTGACCAATGCTATAAGTTGTATCAAGCAGCCACACAAGAGGCTAAATCATTAAGTGCTAAGGAACGTAGGCAAGATATGCCTTATGTGTCTAACTATGTAAAAGCAAGGAGTTGGTAATCATGAAACCGATGTACATTTCACAACTTGCATTTACAACTGGTGAGATTTCGCCTGATGTATCTAGGCGGTATGATCTCGACCAATTCAAAAGTGCGTTACTGTTAGCAGAAAATGCAGTCATTCGTCCATATGGTGCGGTGGCTCGTAGGCAAGGTTCAGAATATATAGGGCAAGTAAAAAACAATGATAAGTCAACACGGCTATTTGAATTTACAGCCGAAAAGAATAAATCGTTTCTACTTGAAATCGGCGAGCGATATATTCGTGTGTGGCGAAATGGTATCTATACAGGTATCGAACTAGAAACACCATTTGAAAGTGATGTAGTCGATAAATTGAACTGCATCCAAAGTGGCGATGTAATGTTCATTTGTAGTGGTAAATACCCTGTTAAAACGCTATCTCGATATAGCGATACAGACTGGCGATTTGATACATATAAGTTGTCAGAGCAACCATACGGCGAAGTCAATACAGACAAAGAAAGTACTGTAATCTTGAATGGCGATACCTTAACAGCTACAAAAGATATATTCAATGCTGATATGGTTCATTCTGTAATGCAGATTGAGCATTTTGTGAAAGCAATTACAACTAACAGTACTGGTTCAGTAATTGAAAGTAGTAGATGGGTATATGGTGATGAACGTGGACATGAAGTGCATAATACGGATTATAACAACATCAATTACGATGTAGAACAATTTAGTACTGATGAGGATTTGTCATGGAAATTTACATCGCACGGCACATGGAATGGTACTGTTAAAATTCAAATCAGCAATGACAATGGCACAACGTGGAAAGATTACAGGGTGTATACATCCAACAATGACTACAACGTAACGGATACAGGAAAGGTTAGTCCTAGTGCTAAATTGAAAGTTGTATCTGATTTGAAAGGTGGCAGCGTTAATGTAGACCTATCATTCTTGCCACATTCTAACTATGGCGTGGTTGAAATCAAAGAATTTGTTGATAGCAAGCACGTTAAAGTAAATGTATTGAATGGCGTTGTAGAAAATGAAGCTACAACAAAATATAGATTTGGACAATGGGGTAAAGGCCTTGGTTATCCTCGTGTATGTACGTTTTATCAAGACAGGTTTATCCTAGCATCTAGCTTTCAATACCCTAACTACATATGGTTTAGTCGCACAGGTGATTATTCAAATTTTGGTGTAGAAAAGGTAGGCGGTACGATTACAGATGATAGTGCAATCACACTACCTGTAATTAATCGTAAAATGTATGACATCCGACACTTGATACCTGCTAATGATTTATTGATTTTGACGAGTGGTAACGAATGGATTATAGATGGTTCTAAAACCATCACACCTACAAACTGCAATCTACGCACACAAACCCAACGTGGTGCATCTGAATGTGAGCCACAATACATAGGGAATAGATGCGTATACGTTCAAGCTAGAGGGTGCGTAGTGCGTGATATGGGTTACTCTTATGAAAGTGATAACTACACAGGGGCTGACCTAACTCTATTCGTTAAGCATCTAACAAAGTATCGTAACTTTATCACAAGTGCTTATGCACAAGACCCTGACAGTATTGTGTATTACGTAGCAGATGATGGCACAATCAACTGTTTAACCTACATTCCAGAACAAAAGGTGTATGCATGGTCGCACTTCACCACAAAAGGCAAATATAAATATGCTGAGAGCGTGGCAGAGGGAGAACAAGATAGTTTATATGTCATTGTTGAACGCATATTGAATGGTGAAACGATAATGACAATTGAACGGTTTGAGCCGATGTACAATAGCGATAATGACAACGTGTATATGGACTGCTATACACGTATGGAAAGTGCCAATGATATATCAACAATTACTGCACCGCATTTAGTTGGTGAGGAAGTGCAAATCGTTGTAGATGGTAGGGAACGCCGAATTAAGGAAGTACCGCCTACGGCGATCATTAACATTGACGGAAAAGCACAAAGCGTAGCCGTTGGTATTAATTACACTACACGATTACGTATTCCAAGTGTTGAAATGCAAATACAAGATGGTACATTGCAAGGTAGACAATTAACGATGAGTAGGCTATCAATGAATTTATTAAATTCGTTCGGTGGTAAAGTCGGAAGAAACTTCAACCATATGGATGACATCTCTCTACCGCCACTCAAATTATATAGCGGCGATAAGGTATGTATATTGCCAAAATTCGATGGAGTGTACTCAACCGATGCATCTGTATGTATTTTGCACGAAAAACCTTATCCGTTTAACCTTTTGAGCGTAACAAGAGAAATAGAAATAGGTGGTGGTTTTCCAAATGTTACAGGATTTTGAGATTTGCCCTGTAAGGCACACTTCATTAATTCATGACTTATATATCAACTTACGGCCTATAGACACCTTAGAGGTCAATATAGCGAACCAAAATTTTCCGAATTATGGAAAAAATGATTTTGTGAGTGATATATGCAGTGATGACTACGAAAACCACATTGTAATTGAGAATGATACACCAATAGCCGTATATGGTATCTCAAAAAAGCCAATCAACGGAATGTACTGTATTTATTTCTTGGGAAATAAGATACTAGATACCAATCTGAAACTACAAAAGGAATTTCTAAAACGAAGTAACGCAATTATAAAAGAGTGGTTATCCACTCATGAATGTTTATTCAATTTCATACATAAGGATAATCACCGCTCCAAGAGATGGCTTACATCACTAGGGGCGGTGATTCATTCTGACATCACACATAATGGGTTAGAACTATTTATATTGAGAAAGGGGGATGCGAATGTGTAATCCTATTGCATTGATGGCAGGTCAAATGGTAACTCAATTATGGGGTCAACATCAACAAACTAAAGCACAAACTGCAATGTATAATGCACAGGCACAAGCAGCCGAGGCTAACGCTCGTATATCGGATAGGAAACAACAGGATATAGCGAACCAAGCACTACAAGAGCGAGATAAAATGGATGCTCGTATGCGGTTGATTGCAGGGCAGAACACGGCCGAGGCTGGTGCTACAGGTTTGTCAATGAGCGGTACACCACTACAACTAATGGCAAGTAGCTATGATGAATATAATAAGGATATTCACAACTGGGAAACTAACAAGAATAACAGTATCTATAATGAATATCTAAATGGTTTAAACTACCGCAACGAGGCAAGCACAGCAAGAGCATCCGCATCGAACGCCAAAACACAGGGGCGGTTAGCGATGGTTGGTACTATATTGAGTGGTGCATCTAGTATGTATGGTTTAAAACAACAATATGGCGGCAGCGGTAAATACATTACTCAATATGGTGGCGATTTAACAAGTGCTACTGAAAGGCCTGTAAAAACTGTTAGAAAAGTATGGACTTATGGTAGGTAGTTATGAAATTAGTTAATTATGAACAAGAGCAACGCTTAAATACCATCAATGGCAATATTCATAGTTACGCAAATGAAATGGCTTATGGTGGCAACACACAAGGCGTGGATAACCTCACAAAGGCCATTGGTGATTTAGGCAACACAATGTTGACGATACAAAAACAAAAGGAAATGACCGATGTTGTAAATGCAACAAATGAGTACAATGCCATAATGAATGATTGGCTATATAACCCTGATAATGGTGCTATGAACCGAAAGGGAGAAAATGCTTTAACAATTCCGCTTGATTATCAAACTCAAGAGAAAAGAGCAAGGCAACTTATATTCGAGAAGTATGGTTTTAAATTCAAAGATGCGGTCAATGCCTTTAATAAAGTTGTAGACAATGATATTACTAATACAACAAACACAATCAATAAGTTTGTGCGTGGTCAATTTGAAGATAGTGCTATGAAAGCATTAGATATGAATGTGCAAAATATATCTAATAATGCGGTAGTAAATGCTAGTCCTGATGCATTTGATGATGCCATGAAACAAGTGAGCGGTAGTGTGGCCGCACAATTATCTAATCTTGGGTATGATGATAATACTATCCGTTTACAAGTTAAGAAAGCACAACAAAATATTGCCACAAACATGATTGAAAAGAAAATGGCTGACGATGATTTGGATGGTGCAAATAAGATTATTAATCAAGTTGCTATGTCAGGCTTAATCGATGAAGAAAAAATCATGGGTTATCGTCAAAAGGTACGCAATGCATCAATGGTATTAGCCACATCAGATGATAGCAAGATTGATGGTGTTATTAGCGAGTTTGACCCTAATGACCCTGACTTACTAACTAAAGTTACTGATAAGTTATTTACAAGTGGTTTTGGTAAAGTCGCTGGTGCTAGTGGTGGTGGAAACGCAAGCGTTCAAGACCTTATGGATGCGGTTATGGGGCAAGAAAGTAGCGGTGATGCTGGAGCAGTTAATGGCAGAACTGGTGCTTATGGACTATTTCAAATATTACCTAGCAACTGGGCTGAATGGAGTGAACAAGCTGGTATAGCTGGTGCGGACATGACAGACCCTAATGCGCAAAAGAAAGTGGCTGCATATAAACTTGGTGAGTATGCCAAAGAGTACGGTGTTGAGGGTGCATTTGCTGCTTGGTACGCTGGACCAGTTAATGGTGCTAGATGGAGAGATGGTGCACCTGATGCCATTGATAGTGATGGTAACCATTACTCATGGGATGCACCGCAAGGCAATGGTGATGAGCCTAGTGTTCGCCAGTACATACAAGAAGTTAAAGCAAAATTATTTGGTGGTGAAAAGGCTAGAGAAGAAACACCAGCCGAGGCACAAAAACGAAAAGATATGATCCAACGCAACGTGGCTACACGCTTACAAGTTATGGCTAAACGCAAAGCACAAATACTTGAAAATCAAAAAGTAGAGATTGAACAACGTGTAGCGGCAGCGGTTAGAAATGGTGCGACTGATATTGAGGTGTTAAAACTAAGACAAGATTATGCAGAAACACATCCTGAATATCAACGAGAAATGCAAGGACAATTAAACCAAGCACAAATTTCTGTAAATAAAGCGGCGGCAAAAGCAATGCAAGCAAAAGAGGTTAATGTGTTAGGTGTCAAAACCGCTATATCCAACGGACAATTCAAGTCTATGGATGATTTAAACGATTTTCTTGGTCAAATGGGAGTGTATTTTAATCCTCAACAATTAGCGCAAATCAATCATGAATTTGATGAATATTCAAATGGTACTGGAAAGTACTCACCTGAAATGTCAGGTATGAAAAGTAGCATAGAAAGCTTAGCTGGTAGAAAGATAGATGGTGTTGAATGGCAAGGTGTATCAACCGCAGTTTATCCTAAAGTACAAGAGTTTAGGGAGAAAAACGGATATGACCCATCGCCAGCACAAATGGCACAATGGGGCGCTGATGCGGTGGCAGAACAAACAATCGCATCAACTGAAACTGGTAAATATTGGGGTGTAGGTAATCTAGCAAATACCTTTGGTGGTAGAGGTGCTGCATTATCTTACACAAATGCACAACTAGCATCACAAGGCATGTATGGTTTATATAACACAACTGGTGCAGATGGTCAGCCATACTATGTTTATAAAGATGCTAGGGGCGAAGAACACACCATCACACCAGAACAATTAGCTGAAAGGTTAGGTCAATAATGAATAAGATTACACCTGAACAAGCGACAAATGGTTCATTTGAAATTAAATCAAATGCAAATGTAGGTTTTGTTGGCGGTATTCAACAAGAAGTAACAGACAATTCATATAGTAAGGCTATAGGTAACGCAGTTAGTGGCATTGGTGATTGGATAATAAAAAACCCATCAAACGTTACAGTCGCTGTAAATACAATGAACGCATTGACACAAACTGATGTTACACCACAACAAAGTGAAATTTTACAACCTGTAATGCATCGTGCAGAGCAAATCTACTTATGGAATAAAGCGGATTGGGCACAATCAGCACAAGATAGCGGTAATGCACTAGGTATTAGTCCTGACATTATTATGGCCAGTGGTCAAGATGGTATCAGACGAGCAGAGGCGGCCGCAGCACAAATTAATCGAGGTAAAACTATTAATGAAGTATATGAGTTGTATCCTGAATTAATTGGCATTAATTATAAAAGCTCCGCAGAGGCTATTACTACTTTGCAAAACTTACAGTCAGCAAAAGCTACACGAGGTATTTTTGATAGCATTCAGCAAAGTGTTTGGGCGATGAATGACCAAATCAAATTAGGCAATGTAGGCTTTGAATTAGCACATACTACCGATAAAGACCGCATCAAAGAACTAACCGATGAAATGGAACGCTTACAAGGCAACTTACAACAATATCGCAAGGCGGATGCATTAGATAGTCCGTTGCAAGCTATTGTAGGCGATACTACCGCACAAACCTATATGATGGGTAAACATGGCGGTAGAGGCGCAATTGTAGGTGCTGTAATTGGTGGTGCTATCGGCGGTTTAGCCACGGATGGTGTTGGTATTGGTGCAGGTGCTGCAACTGGTGCTAAATGGGGCGGCGGCATTGATATGACATACAATATGTATAAGATGTCATTTGGCAATAAATACCTCGAACTAATAAATAAACGTGATGCACAAGGGAATAGGGTATACTCCAATGATGAAGCCTATAAATACGCCATGTCATTTGCTGCAATTGATACTGGTATTGAAATGGTATCAACACGTTTCATGATTAAAGGTGTAGGTAAAGTAGCACCAGCATCCATTATGTCAAAATCATTAGAGGGTGCTACATCTAACACGATTAAAACATTTGATAGAGGTATTGGTGCTACAGTCGGACAAATGGCAAAAGCATCCTTAAAAGCTAGCGGTTCGGAGTTAGCCGAAGAAGGTTTACAAGATGTCAATGAAAAGGTACAACATAACATTTACCGCAATGCAAACGACTTAGAGGATGCATATTCAGTTGGTGATATTGCATTGGGTGCAGGTGGTGCGATGTTACAAGCACTACCTGCGGTGATTGGTTTAGGCACACTTGGCGGCGGTGTAAGTGGCATCCACACAATGAAAGCGTTCCATGAGTTTACAAAGCTAACACCAGAGCAACAACAACAAGCAGTGATGGCGGAACAAAACCGCAACGGACACGCAATTATGCAATCGCTAAAACAAGATGCATCATCCAATCAAATTGCAAAAGAAAACCCTGAACTATACGGAAAAATCGTACAAGCACAGGGTGATAAGGTAGGCGTATCTACTGCATATGTAAATGTCAATGAAATGGCAGAAACAGAGCAAGGGCAACAAGCCATTAAAAATATGATTGATAGTGGTTTAGTAACACAAGAGGAAGTATCCAAAAGCATCGAGGCGGATGCAGATATAGCAGTACCAATTGGCAAATACGCACAGTTGAGCGGTGGTTTAACCGAGGAAACCGTAAAAGCCTTAGAGGAAAGCACATACTTTACTCGTGGCGGTATGAGCATGAAAACCCTTGAACGTGCAAAAGCGGAAGTAGAGGCCTTTAATAATAACCTAGTGGATGCGACAGAGAAAAAGGCCGCACGAGTTAAAGAAAGCATTATCCGTGATGAATTTGAAGATGCAAGCGACATTGATCGTGAAGTACTAGACCAAGTATTTGCTAACCCTACACAGGTTAAGCAAGCATACAATAACTTGTACAAAAACCTAGTGCAAGAGTATCGTGAAAACTACGCAAGCGACTTTGACAATATGGATAATGCTATCAAAGAAGCTACGGCAAGCGGTGTAGAGCCACAATGGCTAACTGATTACAAGTCTAACAATGGCGGTAAAGCACCACGCACGAATGCAGAACGTAGACGTGCAGCATTTCATTCTAGTGTAGCAAAAGCACAAACTGCATTCGCTGATAATACGGAAGCACTTAACCAAAGCAATATCCATCATGCTGATATGGAGCATACGCTACAACAAATTGAAAGCCTTGAACGCTTGCATGATAAGATTTTTGCATTAGCCGATAACGATATAGCGTTACGAATGCAATTATCCAAGAGTGGATATGAAGTGTACAACAAAGTAGTTAAAGCAATTGGCGAAAGCACAGATAGAAAACAACGTGAAACGGCAAAAGCTAATGCGTTGTTGATGGCACAACATGCTGATGTAATGGCACAATATATGCGACAAATGGGCCGTGGTGGTTATACTGCTATGGATTATTTGCGTGATAGCGTGCGTATCAACATGGATGCGGTTTTAGAAAACCAAAAAGGGTATGCACAACAATTGGCAATGCATCAAAAATTACAAGCCGATATAACTCAATGGGGGAAAACGCTAACTGATTTACAAAACGGAACGCTTAAAAGAAGTGTAAATAGAATAATGTCAGCACCTTTAGTGTTTAGCACAATTAAAGATCCTGACTACAAATTTACAACTGGTGATGTTTATATAACAACGAAAATGCTTAATAAAGTATTTGCCACTAAGCATGCACATAAATTTGACTTAAATGTTATGAAACAATTACCTGGTGCGTTATCTAATCCGATTGCAATATTCAAAAACTTTGACCCTATTGCTAATGCATCGGTAAAAGGCGAAATTGTTGCTGTTGTTGAATTAAAAGATACGCAGAATAACTTTATTCATGTTCCATTGGTTTTTGATGTTCAAAGCGGAAGAGGTGGCTATCAAACAAGGGTTAAAAGTATATTCCCTAGAGTTAATGCTACATGGTATTCTAATGCAATAAATAATGGCGATTTGTTATATGTTAATACGAAAAAAATAAACCGACTAACAGTCAATAACGTCCAATCAAGCGGACAAATGAGTGTTAATCAGTTTATGATTAACAATAGTATACTAAACGAAAAAGATTTAGACAAGCTTCGAAAACAATATAATTATCAGTACTATCAATCCGCATGGCATGGTTCACCGTATGACTTTGATGAATTTGATTTAGGTGCTATTGGTAGTGGTGAGGGGAACCAAGTACATGGTTGGGGCTTATATTTTGCTAAAAATAAGAAAGTATCTGTAGCGTATAAAGATGTTTTAGGAGCTAAAGGCTCTTTTGTTATATTAAACGGAGAAAAATGGACTATAGATGACGAAGGAGATTGGACAAACGGGGAAAAAAAAGTCGAGTATGGTAGTGCATTAGGTTATGTTTTTGACGAATTGGAAGAACATGGGACTAAAGAAAAAGCAATAGAATCATTACAGAAAGGCTTAGATAAAAACAGATATCGTGATAAATATCGAAACGAAGCAAAAAAGGCAATTGATATATTAAGAAAAAGCGATGCTAGCGGAGTAAAGGGTGGTAAGTTATTTAAAGTAGATATCCCTAATATAGATACAATGCTTGATGAAGATAAATATTTCAAAGAGCAAAATAAAGATATTGTTAATAAAATAGTACTAGCGGCTAACGATTTAGATATTGATAAACGCAAAGCTTTATTAGAATACTATAAAGAACATCAATCATATACTACTAACAGAGAATATGAAAAAATATTAGGTAAAATACAGGAAATAAAGCGTGGACAAGAATATTTAGCTGATGCATTACTTAACGATGTACACAAAATAAAAGAAAAAATTGCTAGAGAAACGGCTGCAGAGTACGGATATAACTTTGATGAGTTAAAAGCAGATAGCACTTTAGAAATGGCTAAAAAGCTATTTGGTGAAATGAATAAAAAATTATCAGTACTAGAAAAAGAAAAAGAAACTGAGTGGGCTAAAGAAAAAGCAAGACAAGATAAGATTTTGGAAAATATAGGTGGTACATTTACCAAAGCACCATATACTGGACGAGATGTTTATCTTGCATTATCAAAGGCATTTGGCGGAGATAAAGGTGCATCTGAATTTTTAAATTCTATTGGTGTTAGTGGCATTACATATGATGGATATACGGATGGTAGATGTTATGTTGTATTTGATGATAAAGCCATTAATATTATCGAAAAGTACAATCAATCCGTTAATGGTATGACCGAAATCATGGAAGATGGTGAACGCATTATCAGCATTTTCAAGACAGCAGATAGAAGTACATTCTTACACGAAATGGGGCATGTGTTCTTTGATGATATTCAAAAACTAGCATCTATGGACAATGCACCTAAACAATTACTTGATGATTGGAACACGCTCAAAGAGTGGAGCGGTTGGGTTGATGGCGAAAACGTAGATAATACCAAAGCACATGAGAAATTCGCACGAGGTTGGGAAAGCTACTTGCGAAGTGGCGAAGCACCAACAAAAGGACTACAACGTGTGTTCCGTCAATTCTCTAAATGGTTAACTCGTATTTATCGTAGTGCGCAACGGTTGGGCGGTGAAGTACCATCTGACATTAAAGATATAATGGCACGCATGATAGCTACGCAAGATGACATTGAAAACTACGCACATGAGCAAGCATTAGAGCAATTTGAAAATACAAAATTGTATCAACAATTGAGCGAAACCGAACAGGCACGAGTACAAGGATACATCGCTGATATTAAAGAAAAAGCAAAAGAACGTGTAATGCGTAAGTACATGAAAGAATTAGACAATCGACCTATTAAAGAATGGGAAGATGTGAAAGACAATGTAGAAAAAGAAATTGGCCAACGATTAGCCGAAGAGCATCCTATTTACAAAGAACATAGACGATATATTGCATTGGGTGCTGGTGCATTGGAAAATACTCAATATCGAACTATTGAGGGGTTAGAAAAGGCAGAACGTGAGGAAACTGGCAGTACTTACGATGAAGCAGTAGCACAGGAGATGGAACGTGCGAAAGATGCGTTTATTAATGATCCGAACGCAGGCAAATCTAATCAAGAAATAGCCGAAGAAATGTTATTATCCAATCAAGGACAAATGGAACTTACGCAAGAGGAAGCACGCTTGATTAAGGCACATACCAATAAAGACCTTGCTAAGAACTGGGAATTACTAAGCAAATTACAAAAGCTAGACCCTAACAGTGAAAATCTTGATGAAGAATTGAAACCAATTGAAAAAGAATTGACGAAAGCTGAACGCATCAAGAAAGACAATGCAAGGGTAGCACAGGAATTAGGTAGTGTAACTAAAGAACTTGATACTGCACAAGAACGCATTGAAAAGCTAAAAGCACAGTTACAAGAACGCATTGATGCGGTGCGTGCAATTCGTGATGGTGGATTTGGCACTATTCCGAAATACATGGAACGTGCTAAAAATGAATTAGGTGATTTGACACTTAGCCAAGCTAGCCAGTACAAGAAATACCAAAATCAAGCCGTAAGAGATGGCAAGAAAGCAGATAGTGCATTGGCCGTTGGTAAGGTTGATGAAGCATTGTATGCTAAACAATCACAAATGCTAAACCAAGCAAGGGCAAGAGTAGCGTTTGAAAATTCAAAAGCCATTAAGAAATTGCGTGTTAAATTGTTAGACCAATTGAACCGCATGACACGTAGTCAAAACCCTATCATGGTTGAGCCTAATATGCGTTATTTCTATTCACACATGGCATACCAAATGGGATTGACTAAGTACGATGGCCTACAACCTGTTAATGGGTTCGATATGATGGCCGTGATTAAAGCACTCGATGCAGATGCTGACATAATGGGTGATAAGGAAGCGACTGTACAACTTGAACCATGGATATACGAAATGTTCGATGCTCAATCGCCTAGAATGTTTAGCACACTAAAAATGAGTGAACTCGAACAGTTAGAGGAACTCATGACAGGTATGTACAAGAGCGGTAGAACTCAATATGAGGGAAGTACACTAATCGATGAAAAGGGGAATAACGTTACCATTGATGACGCTATATTCCAAATCATTGATAAAGCATCCGAAACATTTGGTAGAGATAACGGAAACGTATTCAACGAACTAAATAATCGCAGTAAAGTTGATGCATTATCTGATAAAATAAACGATTTCCATTTAGCATTGCTAAAAGCAGAAACATTCTTACGCAGATTGGATGGTGGAAAGAATGGCCCTGCAGTTAGATATATTTACGAGCCAATTAATAAAGCTACTCAGAAATTTAACGAGTACAAAGAAAAATCTATGTATAGATTGGCCAGAGATGTAAAAGCGGTATATTCCAAGAAACAACTATTTGATGTTCGTAATGATCATCTTTATAGCGTAGGCGAATTACGCAATGTAACCAAAGAGCAAATCATCATGCTTGCCTTAAACTGGGGAACAGAAAAGAATAGACAACGTGCATTAGAAACTATCCAAAGTAATGAAGTAGAAATGGAGAGAGCGTTCCAAGAATACATGACCGATAAGGACTGGGAGTTTGTCATTCGTACATGGGAGCATATCAATTCATTCTATGAAGAGCGTAGTAAGGTACAAGAGGAATTGTATGGTAATCCTTTGAAGAAAGAAAAAGGGATTACATTTACAATTGGTGGTAGAGAAATACAAGGTCAATATTTCCCTATTGTGTACAACCCTAAAGTAAGTGCTAAAGTATCTGATTTCCAAACAGAGGATATAGCCAAAACGATGATTGCTAGTAATGCAATCTTTGGTACAGGTATGGGTGCTACTAAATCACGTTTGGATGTAGTCAAAGGTAAATCCTTAATGCTTGATTTCGATGTTATTCCTAATGCTATTACGGAAGCTATTAACCACGTTACTATGCGTAAAGCGGTAACGGATGTAAATAAGCTAGTCGGTAATAGCCGTTTCCAAGAATATATCGTTGATAAATTTGGTATGGAAACATATCAATTCTTGCGTACATGGGTTAGGGATAACTGGAAAGATGAAGCAGCAAAAATGAGCGAAGTCGGAAAGTTATTAATGACCCTTAAGAAAAACACTACAACAGCGGTTATGTCAGGCCGTATACCAGTAGCGTTGCAAAATGCGTTGAACATTCCAGTTGCTATGTATCGCATCGGTGTAGGGAATACACTTAAAGCCATTTATAGTGCTGGTGCTGGGTTCTACGGACATGGAACATCAACATATAATGCAACACGTGATTTTGTGTTAAATCAATCAATCTTTATGAGAGAACGCATTCAAACATTAGATAAAGATTTGAAACAAGGTTTATCTATTAGCGGTAAAGGACTGCGAATTGGTGATACAAATATCGGTGGTTATAAGTTAGAACAACTGGGCGAAGTCAGAGATGATATTAATCAAATGGGATTTAGACTTTTAACCGAAACAGATTTTGCACTATCCATTCCCGTATGGAAATTTGCCTATGACAAAAAAATACTTGAATTACAATCTAAAGAGGGTTTAACCGCTGAATTTGTAGAGCAAGAGGCGATAAGTGCTGGTGATAGAGCTGTAAGAGATATATTCGGTAGCGGTGATACAAAAGATAGTGCAGCTATTCAACGTTCTAGGGATGCATGGGTTCAATTATTCGTACCATTCTATTCCTATGCGAATACCCTTTACAATATCATTGCAGAGGGCAACTATGCACGGAAAGACCAAGGCGATTATTGGCGATTTGTGCGTGTGTTATGGTGGACAGTAGCTATGCCAGCATTAGGCATGATGGCATATAAAGCTATGACGAATGGTGATGATGATGACCCAGAGAAATTAGCGAAATCATTCATAGAAGAAACCGCATCACAAGCAATGATGGGTGTACCAATTATTCGTGATATATCTAATATGGGTATGAAATACATCTTGGGTGAAAAGGTATTCAATAAAGGTAATACGGTGATAGGACTATCTATTATCGAAAAACTATACGATGTTATGGGTGCTATTACATCTGACAAAAAAGATGGTGTTGATTTAGGTCGCAGCCTATCGCAAGTATCAAACCGCCTTACAGGATTTAGTGATACTGTAACCGATGGAGTATGGACGTTAGCTAAATTTGCACTAACCGATATAGATGCTAAATTAGAAGATGTGATTATGTCCATCATTTTAGATAAAAAGCTAAAAGATAAAAAATCCAAGAAGAAAGACAAACATTAATAAATAAGGACTACTCAATTATGGGTAGTCCTATTTAATTGAAAGGAGTACATATGATACCTGAAATCAATCAACCAAGCGTAGTATATCAAGGTGATGGCGTAAATAAAAAATGGGTATGGCCATACGACTTTAACAGAATTGAAGATGTATCATTTACGATCATTGATGCGGATGGCAATCGAAGTCTACAAACAGGCAATATCGAATATGATAAAGAAAATAAAACGCTGACATATCCAGTTGAGGGTGATGCATTGGATGCTAATCATAAAGTAGTATTAGAACGAATTACACCAATCACTCAAGATACAGATTTGCCTGATGAGTATCCGTATCAAAATATTGAACACATGGCGGATAAACTGACACTCATCATGCAAGAAATGCAGGATAAGATGAGTAGAGCTTTACTTATTCCTATTGGCAGCACCGATGATGCAGTAGAAACCGCCAAGAATATTGTAGAAACATCTGTTAAGGCTGCAAATGATGCTATCAATGCATATAACCAAGTCAAAGCTAAGGCGGATATAATTATCGACGATGCAGAAACGATAAAAGAACTTGGAGCGCAAATCACAGAAATTGGTAGAACTGTAGATGATAAACTGGCGAACGCTAACACCGCATTAGATGCAACGAACACGAATTTATCAAAAGCAGAAAAAATGGTAGCGGATGCTAAGACATACGCAGGTCAAACAACTGTTGACAAGCGTGATATTAATTCATTAGTAAGCCAAGCACGAACTCTAAAGACCGACATCGACAATAAACAAACATCAATCGCAAGTAATGCAATCAAAGCAACTGATGCAGCTAAACGAGCGGAAATCGCGGCAAATAAAGCGGAACAAATCGCCTTGCCTAATGGCGGTGGTTTGATTACCAAGACCGAAGCAGATACAAAGTTTATTTCTAAAGATAGCCTATATGGCATTGTATCCGTTAAAGACTTTGGAGCGGTAGGTGATGGTGTAGCAGATGACACGCAAGCATTCAAACGTGCTAATGATAATTTGAAAAACAAAATATTGTTAATTCCTAATGGCATCTACAAAGTGAATGAACATGTTTCATTTGATACTGTTGATAGTGTTATGGATATGGGTACATACAACAATATTAAGCCGTTCTACCCTACTGAAACACCAATGCTTAAAGGTGCATCAAATATTGCGTTTGTGAAAAACATCCAATATGGCGATGAAGTAAATCAATGTCAAGGCTTTACCTACAACGATAAAAAGAATGTATTTGTACTAGCTTGCATCAATGGTGATGGTACAAAGCAAAATATATATGAACTCAATCCAGATACATTTGAAATCGTAGGTACGTATAAGTTTAGCGACCAAGAACGCATGGGCCATTGTAACACCATGTGCTACAACACATACACGAATAAAATTTATCTTGCTAACGGCTTGAAGAATGGAAATAACTTATCTGTATTTAATGCGGATACTATGACATTTGAAAAGACTATCACATTGAATGAACGTGTATTTAATATTGGATATGATCCTATCACACGAACTTATGTGAGCATTGTACCAATTAGCGGTCAACAACGCTTACGTGAAGTCAATTTTTACAATGATGATTTCCAAAAGATGAAAACATATCAAATTGACTACCAATATGATGACTTTAACAATAATGGTGCATTAATGCTTAACGGCTGCATCATGAGTGCAACGCTCGGTAGTTTGGTAGAATGTACTCCATTTGGTGAAGTTAAACAAATTATTGAAATCAATAAGGCTACAGAAATTGAGGATATAGCATATTGCAATGGTAAATTCTATTTTGCGGTATTGACGATACAACCTAATAAACGACATAAGGTCGATATTTATGTTGGTGATCCAAACAGGGATTATGCAAATTCAATCAATACTGCACGATTGGCAACGCTTGACTATCTAAAACTTACTGGCGGTACATTGAATGGCGCACTTAAAATGGCTAATAACACTTTAATCGAGGGTTATAAACCTGATGGTCATGGTGTTGGTATAGCTAAGGTATCTACTAGCGGTAATGTTGAACTTGGCGATAATTCTGTTAATACGTATGTTAAAGGTCAAGAATTCAAACACTTTGACGGAACAGATAGCTATACGGTAATTACTACTAAACATTATGGCACGGCTATTTATAACAAGGCTAAAGCCGATGAAACTTTTGTTAAAAAGACAGAGGCTGGTTCTATGGGGTTCGCTTATGAGTTAGTTGAAACCGCAGCCGATTGGAACACATTCACAAATCAAGGATGCTATGAAATTAATTTTGATGGCGGTGCTAACAATCCGCCACGAAGTCATAAGCAAGGTATGTTGATTGTCTTTAACTTTGGCAATGGCAAATTAATCGACCAAACATTACACACATTAAATGGTGAAACTTATCACCGTACATTCCTTGCTAACCGATGGGGCGGTTGGGGTAGAAATCAAACATCCTTAAATAGCAGATTGCAATTGTGGAGTAGTAACGGAACAATCGAGGTAGGTGTAAATGGATAATATTACTGTTAATGGGGAAGTTGTAGCTACACTAACCGAAAACGTCAAAGACATAGGGAATAGTGAGTGTTTAAAAATTCTAATCGGTGGCAAGTCTTATTATGCTAGGCTTGCTACCGACACGAGCAAACTATTTGTGTACAAGGAAAACAAAAAACAATATGTACAGAAAGACCCTATCTTTTTTGAAACTTTTCGATACGAAAGAAAATTCGAAAACTTTGAACAAAGATTTAATTTATGGTTGCCAAAAGGGGAATACTCGATCTCACTTGGAGCATCATCAACAACTTCAAAGACAATTACCATTGCAGAGGGAAAAGACGTTGTTATTGCATTTAAATGTGCAATAAATAATAAAACAGGTAGTGGAAACAACTATTTGATAATCATGGATGGGAGTGGAACTCTATGTTACATTCATAACTACAACAATCGAAGTAATGCGTGGTTCACAATATCTAGACAGGGAGATTGATTATTCGTAGGGAGATATAAATGATTGAAATATTTTTACCGATGTTTGATGAGGTGTTTAATGTGAGTGAGGCAGTACGAATTTCATTAGCTATATTTACAAGCGTAATCCTTGTATTTGTAGATACATTCCTAAGGGTGTTGGTTGAAGCCAGAAATTACAATTTGGCAACAAAGAGAGAAGTTACAATCAAAAATATTATACTAGCTATCCTATGGAGAGGTTGGGCGGTAGTAGAAATTGACGGAAAACCTAAACGATTTTTAGTAAGTGGCAAGCTACGAGCGGATATGACTAAGAAATTAGTCAAATCCTATCCGTGGCTTTTTTTATTGTCATTTATATTGTTGACATTGCCAGATGTAGAAATACCTGTACTAGGCAAGGTAGATGTATTTTTAAGTACTTTGATGTATTTGATTCCTATATTCATTGAGTTGGCAAGTTGTGTAGAGAATATGATTGAACTTGAATTTGTTGAAACGATATGGTTCAAGCGTGCGATTGAATTATTTAAACAGGTGATAGGGTTCGTTAAATCGGTAAAGGATGCGATTAAATGATTGAAAAAATAAGTATACGAGAAGTACTGACAATCATCATATTAGGAACTGTAAATATAATGGCTATCCTATATGGTTACAACGAGTTGGCGATGAGTATATCGTCAGGACTGGTTGGATATTTAGGTGGACGTGAAAGTAATAAAAAGGAGCAACAAAAATGGAATTAGGCGAATTAAGTGCGGTATACGAAAGCAATGGCAACCCTGCTTGTGTATCGAGTGGGGTTAATGATGCAGGCGGTATTTCTTATGGTACGTATCAATTAGCTAGTAATTGTGGTAGCGTTGATGAGTTTTTAGGCTGGGGATTACGGCAAGGCGGATTTTATACAGACTACGCAAGAGCATTGGTAGATAGTGGCGAAATCAATAGTGATGAATTTATCGACCAATGGAAAGAAATCGGTGCTATTGATAGACAAGGATTTGCACAGATGCAACATGACTACATCAAAGCTAAATACTATGATGTAGCGTGTGAATTGCTACAAGATAACCTGTTCAATGTGGATAAACACTCCGACACATTAAAAGATGTTATATGGAGTAGAACTGTACAATATGGTGTAGGCAATATCGTTGATATGTTCAACGATGCATTAAAGTTAATGGAAAAGGCTTTGAATTTAGAATTGCCTAATCTATCCTACGTTGATGATAAACGCTTTGACTATGACATCATCGCTTGCATTTATGATGTATGTATGACTACTGCATGGAATAATAGTGCATTGCGTGATAACTTGAATGAACGTTTCGCAGATGAAAAGTTTAGAGCATTGGAAATGCTGCAAATTGAATTAAATGAGGTGTAAGCCATGTTAATTAGTAAGTTGGTACAAACTATCAAGGAACACTACAAAATAGCCATAGCGATTGCCCTATGCGTTTTTATCGCTATTGTAGGTGTATGGATATATCATCACAAACAAAAGCAATTAGAAAAGCCAGTTGTAATTACACAACAACAAGCTAAAGCACCTAAAGAATTGTCAAAAGCAATTTATATTACCGAAAAGGAAGCACAAGAAGTTATTTCCAAAAAGGAAAGAACACAACCGATAGCGACTTATTACACAGAAGCACCAACAGTTGAAGTGGCAGCTGAACAGGTGAAACAGGATATTGCACATAGCAACCCTAATGTACCTAAAGCCGTTACTGAAAAATCTGATAGAACCGCAGTAGTTGCTAACACCGATGAACAAAAAGTCGATGTTTACAAAATCAATCTAAACAAAGGACACAAGATAAAAGCTGGTGTTACTTTGATAGATAAACGAGCCTTTGAAACTATAGGCTATCAAGCAGGTAAGGTTGAAGTGTTGACACATTTCAATGGACAACATTTAGAGGGCGGTAGTGTACTTTACACAGTAAAGGAATGGTGATCTAAATAATCTCCGAGTTGCACGGATTGCAACAATCAACTGTTAGTTGACAGTTGGAAAGCATTACTTTATAACTGAAAGGAAAACATTATGGCACAAGTATTTACATTTGAAGGAAAAACACATCAATTCGCAGAAGATATTCAACCAAATAAAGAGGGGTTATATATGGCCACCTTGAAAGACGGCGATAACGTAACGTGTGAAATGTGGTTTGTTAATGGTGAATTGAAACGATTAGTTGAATTAGACTAAACGTATTAGAGGGTAGCTTAATTGCTACCCTCTTTTTTTATTTCGTCAAATATTCGTCAAATTCTAATTGTAAAATGTGGTAAAATATGAGAAGTGATATTTACCGCAACCAAGATTAATTGCAAATATAATAATAATTGTGAAATAATTGATAATCCATAGTGAATTGGAGTATAATATATTGATATGTTATGACCATGGAGGAGAACGACATGAAACGGGTTTTA
>ERZ773267.242-NODE-242-length-40737-cov-13.478762_pt1 | contig 40737 bp, 42 predicted proteins | sample MGYA00511959_ERZ773267 | MGnify/ENA primary metagenome ERZ773267 (study PRJEB29015, sample SAMEA2738165) | human oral metagenome | biome: human oral; feature: human-associated habitat; material: saliva | place: China | collected 2240 ...
TCACCGCACCATATTGGCCTGATATGAAACATTTTCTTGAACAATAAAAACTCCAAATGGAGTTTTTATTGTTTGATTTCATCAACTTTTTCTTGAATTCTTGTTGTACTTTCTTCGAAAATATCGTTAATTTTACTGTGCATTACAGGATTAAAGAAACGATACTGATCCTTAATCTCTCATTCATAAGGATTATATGTTGCTAAAATAGTATATTCTTCATTGCTATTTTCTGTAGAATCTTCAGAATTCTTGATTGGAAGACTCTTATAATCATCAGCATCTTCTAATAAATCAAGACGGTTACGCTGAAAAATAATGTCATTATTATAACCTTCTTTTTTTGAATGTTCTGTATATGTAGTAAATGTAACAGTCCGTAAATCCCATTTTGCACCATTATGTACATATTGGTGAGAATTTTCCTCTGCTGAGTCTGGTTCCAAATAGCTACTCACTGACTTTAGTGGAATAAAAACGACTTTAGTTTGTTTGATATTACTTTTTGGCGCTATAAGAACACTAATCATCTGCTTTCCTTCTATATTTTCAACATTCATACGCGCCTCCTCTCTTTTCTCAAGTAATTGAGTATATGCTTGATTTACAAGGATCTCGTTAGCATGAGTCGTATAATCTTGATATTTTTGTCACCCAATAATTCCAGCCACAACACCAGCAATAATTAAGCTTTTTTTCGTTGAAAGTACAGATTTTGCTTTTTTTGCGCCAGTGACACCCGCGCGAACAATATTTTTAATTCCAGTTGTTATTTCCATAATATAAAAATTATTTAATACATTCTACAATAATTTTTATATTTGTCAAATAAAAAATTCTCGAAAGAATTTCTGGTGTCTCCGACAAGGATCGAACTTGTGACTAAGCCTTAGGAGTGCCTTATTATTCCACTTAACTACGGAGACGCGAAAATATTGTAATCAAAAAAATATTTTTTGCAAAATTATTGCAAGTTTTTAATTTTTTTGTACAATAAGCGAAATTTTAATTTTTTCTATGATTTTGAAGCGAAAAAAAAATATTCATTCCAAAAAATATGATCGGATGAAACGGTCGATGGCGATGATTGAAAACGATTCAAATCTTTCTGAATCTGAAAAGCAACAATATAAAAATTTTTTGGCGATTACGGAAAGTATGGGATTGGATGAATTTCTTGAGTTAATTCAGTCTCCATGGAGAATTTTTTGGATGAATTTTGTTGCTGGAATGATACGTGGCATTGGAGCACTTATCGGGGCGGCTGTCGTTATTGCATTGATTGGATGGCTTTTGTCGAAGGTTATTTCACTTCCGCTCATTGGCGAAAAATTGGAGCCATATATTCATCAGGCGCAGTCAGAAATCCAAAAATATACGGAAAGCACCAATTATAAAAATAATTTTGAACAAATGCAAAAAACTTTACAAGAAATCCGTGATGAACTCAAAAAAAATCCTGTTTAGGATTTTTTATTTTATTTCATGACAGAGGATTGTAAAGATATTTCTCCCGCCTTCAAAGAGTATATTTTTTTCAATGGAAAGTCAAGATTTTTCAGCGATATTTTCTATCTCTTTGAGCGAAAATCAATGATAATATCGACCAAATTCTCAAATTTTAATCTGAAAATCATTATTGCCAATATGATTTTTTTGATATTTGTCTTGTCATAAGAGATTCCAATTAGTCAGATAAATTTTCCCATTTGACGCAAGTATTTTTCCTGCATTTTTAAGTACGCGTATTCGTTCAGTTTCATTTTCTAAATGATGAAATGATGCTAAAAAAATAATAGCCTCATATTTTTCTTCGACATTTATATAGACACTTTCTTCGCCAAACTTCGCCAAATAATCTTGCATTGTCGAAATAATAAATTGTGTATTAGGGAATGAAGTTCTTGCTTCTAATAAAAGGTTTTCTGATGCATCAACTCCAATATATTTTTTTGGAACTTTGCCAAACTTCGCCAAATAATTTTCGACAAATCGTCAACTTCCACATCCAATATCAAGGATTGTTTGAAAATTATTTTTCTCAATATCCTCAAGAATTGCGTCGAGTTCTGGCCATTTGAGTTTTTTTCGGCTTTGTGCAAAGGTTTTTGCAAAAGGATTATAATCAACCATATTAGCGTTTTGGAAATAATTTTTCGAGGGTTTTTTGATTTTTTCGCCAGTTTTTGTCAACTTTGACACGCAATCCGAGAAATACTTTTTTTCCAAAAATTCCTTCCAAAATGAGGCGCGATTTTGTACCAATTTCTTGGATTTTGGAACCATTTTTTCCAATCAAAATTTTCTTTTGAGATTCCGTTTCTGTATGAATATATGCTTGAATCGACAATATATTGCTATTGTCGACATTGGCGATTTCGACATACGACGCGTACGGAATTTCCTCTCCAAGTTCAGCAAAAAGCTGCTCACGAATAATTTCTGAAACACGAAAATCCACGGGTTGATCAGTATAATAATCTTCGTCATACAAATACGGCCCTTCTGGCAAAAATTCTTCAATTTTTTCAAGCAACGGCTCAAAATTTTCTTGTGTTGTAGAATTGATCTTGAAATCGATATTTTTTCCAGGATAAGATTTGGCGAGATCTTGCTTCGTTTCCACACGAATAATCGGCTTATTAATAAACGATAAAACGGTATCAATGCGTTCATCTTCAATGCCTTGGGGGCGCGTTGGATCAATGAGCCGCAGAATAACATCAGCTTCACGAAGGGAAATAAAGGCTTCTGCATTGATACGCTCATTGATATTTGGCGAAGTTTTGAGGGAATTTTTTTCAACTTCATGAATCCCTGGGGTATCCAGAAAAATCATCTGCACTTCCTTTTTAGAATTGGTATAAATTGCTGTCACTGAGCGTTGCGTCGTCTGTGGGCGCGGTGAAATTGCTGAAACTTTTTCTCCAATGAGTGCGTTAATAAATGTTGATTTTCCCGCATTTGGTCGCCCGAGAATGGCGATGTATCAAACTTTTGGCATAAAAATTAATTAGATTTTTTCCATTCTTCAATTTTTTTACGAAGAATTTCTGAAGATTTTATAGGATTTTGTTGGCCGATGACCTCGTCATCAAAATTCACATTTGGTCAATTTTCGCAGCGACCCATACAGGCACTTGGCTCAATTTTAATATTTTCATCGTAATGATAAAATTTTTTGTCGGCTTCCAGGCGCTTGATAATATATCATGAAAATTTTTCTGAACATCGTTTTCCAGTACAGACTTTGATAATTTTTTGCATAAAAATATTTTAGCAGAAAAAAAGAAACTTGCAAATAAAAAATTCCCCGAAGGGAATCGAAAAATTATTCGGCAGGTTTTGTTTCATTTTCTGTTGGAGAATTTTCGTCTTCGATTGTCACGAGATTGATTCGATAACCGAGAAGTTCACCTGCGATATTAATATTTGTTCCACCGCGACCAAGAACTTTGGCTTTTTCACTGTCGCGAACCGTTGCTGTGATAATATTATTTTCGTCATTGATTTCAATTTTTTCGACAACACCAGGTACAAGCGCACGACGAACCATTTCTTCTTTGTTGGTTGTATAATTGAGAATATCAATTTTTTCACCAAAAAGCTCATCAACAATCGTGCGAACGCGCATTCCTTTCGGTCCGATGAGACAGCCAGCTGGATCAATATCTGTATCATCGCTCGCAACGATAATTTTGGTCTTGATGCCAGGCATACGAGCAATTGAAACAATTTCTACTACGCCCTCTTCAAGTTCTGGAGTATTATTTTCAAAAAGTTTTACTACGAGTTCTTTGTCTTTTCGAGAAAGTACTACACGAGGTCCTGTTGTCTCATCGATTTCAACTTTTCGAACATAGAGTTGCATACGCTGACCTGGTGTGTAGCGATCTTTGGAATTTTGTTCGCTTTTTGGGAGAACAACCTGATTTCCATTATAATCAAATATGACGCGATTTTTTTCTACTAACTCAACGCGCATTCCAACGATGGTATCTTCTTTGTCTTTGAAAAGGTGATACAATTTTTCTTTTTCTGTTTCACCAATTTTCTGAACGATTACATTTTTGGCGGCTTGTGCGGCGATACGCCCAAAATCATCAAAACTTTCAATATCGTCAGAAACATCAAGTTCTACCATGTCACCAATTTCATAACCAGAATCCGCACCACCAATTTCTTCATACGAAATTTCGAGATCTTCGTCTTCCACTTCCTCGACAACTTCTTTCAAAATAGAAATTTCGAGTTTTCCAGTGTTCATATCAAGATGTACATTTACATCAGCATCTTTGGAAGCAAAATCACGCTTATAAGCGGTTTTAATAGCGTGTTCAATGATTTCTACGAGTTTTTCTTTTGGAATTTTTTTCTCAGCGGAAATGATATCAATCGCTGATTGGATATTTTGCAAATCAAGCATAAAATTTTAGAAAATTTGTAAAAAAAGAACCGCCCATTCGGGCAGATCTCATTGGTTTGATTATATGAATTTTTGAGAAAAAGCAAATTTTTTTAAATAACAGAAATGATAATGTACAAAAAATTATATCAAAAATATACAAGTAAACACAAAAAAGTATGAATTTTTTTAAAAATTTTTCGTTAAATAAAAGAAAGTTAAGAAAAAATACTTGACAAATATTGACTTTTATGCATTGAGCACTATAATGCAACAAACAATACTTGTAATATTGTTACTGTTTTTTTAATTTTTTATTATGAATAAAGCTTTAAATTTTGTGATTTCCTCGTTATTTCTTGCGGGAATCTTAGTAAAAGGAGTTGATGCTAGCTCTGATATATCTATTAAATTTACTCAGGATGTGGAAAGCGGTATTACAAGTGATTTTCAGGTGACTGCCGAAGTAACGGGAGATGTTCAACTGAGTTCTCTTCGATTTTTTCCGTCAGACACTCGTGAATGTACGGATAAGGATCGGCGAGGTAAGCTAACATTCAAATCAGGAGAACCTGTAACATTAAGTTTTGAAAGATTTAATGGTAGATATGTTTGTGCTATGGCTCAGGAAAAAATAAAAATGTCAGCAGAAATGTTGGCCAATCCTGGTCCCATTCTATTGCCCACAACTGTTACACAGGCCTCAGCTATTAAAGTTGGTTACAAATTTAATGCCGCAACAATTGAGTGGAAAAAATCTCTTCCAACTAAGACTGATGATAAAATTTCGCTTGAAGTAGCTCTGACAGGTACAAATATTCGAAAAGCAGTATGGTATTTTGATGATACAAATAACTGTCAAAAACCAGAATCTGCCGAAAATATTTTTAGTCTAAAAAATGAAGGAGGGGTATTTGAGGTTGATGCTGAGAAAAATAATGGAAAATATGTGTGTATCGAGACATTGCAGGAGGACGAGGCAGCTGATAGAGGCGTAGTAACAAAATTTGCCTCAGAAAATCGGGTTACATTTAAAAATGCAGTTCCAAATGAAGCACCAACTCAGCCAGTACTACCTGAAGCTAAGCCAAACAATGGTGGTGGATCATCAGGAGGAGGTTCTTCTGGTGGTGGGCCAGTATATAGTGGAGGCGGATCATCTTCATCTTCTTTATCTTCATCTTCATCATCAGTTTCACCATCAGCTTCAAAAATAACTCCTACAAAAACGACAGAAGTAAAGGGTGACGAGGCTGTTCGTGTATTTGCCCTCACTGGTACGGTAAATCCAACAATCACAACACTTGACGATGCTCGTCTTGATGAGTTCATGAAGAAAAATAATATTGCTGTCGCTGACAAAAATATTGGAATGACTCGTGCTGAAGTAGTGAAACTTCTTGCTCAGGTAACTGGACAAAAAACAGATTCTGTAGATGTTACAAAACTTCAATATGCTGATGTTGGAAAAAATACAGAATATGCAAAATATATTGCATTTGCGACAGAAAATAAAATTGTTTCAGGCTACGAAGATGGAACTTTCCGTCCAAATAATATCATTTCTCGTGCAGAATTGATGAAAGTTCTTGTGAATTCAATTGGCTACAAACTTGCTGACAAACAAACTCAGTTTGTTGATGTAGAAGCAACGCATACACTTGCACTCTATATCCAGACAGCCTACAATAACAAGATTATTAATGGTGTAACGGCAACTACTTTTGAACCAAATCGTGCTATCACAAAGGGAGAATTTGCAAAAATTATTTACAATATTCTCTATACAAAATAAAAAATCCCTAATTGGGATTTTTTATTATTCTATATTGAGATTTCCGAAAGTAAATTCTTTGGCACCAATTTGCACCCAATAGCCTCCATAGAATCCGATTCCAATCTCATTGATTCTCTCATCAAGGAGATTACGATGATGCTGAATACTTGCTTTCCAATCATTCAAAATTTCATCAACAGAATGCTGGCCTCGCCCAAGATTTTCAAGTGCTACACGATAGAAATAATCATTTTTCAAAAGCCTCTCACCAACGCGTTCTCACTGAGAATCTTCGTGTTGAAAATGCTGACTTTGGAATAATTTTTTGGCATATTCTTGTGCTGTTTTGTTCAGAATAGTATTTTCTTTGAGTGGTTCGAATCCCATCTGGATGCGATATTGATTGATAGTTGGGATAAAATCTTTGGCAATATCGTTTTGTGTGAGGGTTTCGATTTTTTTCTGTGTCAAAAATGGAATGCCATTGTAGTCGAAATATAGATAGTATTCATTAATATTTGGAATTTTTGGGAAAAATACTTCACCATTCTCGCCCTTGAAAGAGTAAATTGCGTTGGTATCAGCCTGATAGAGAAGTTCGCCATCATAGGTGATAGTTGTGCGGACTTGATCCAAAATTTCTTGAAGTTCCAAATAATCAGATTTATTCGCGGAGTAGAGGCTAACATTTCCCTCGTTGAAAAATTCTGACTCGTAGAGATTTCTTGCAAAATCGTATTGCTCATCGAATGCACGAGTTACGAGCTTTTTGAATTCTGCACGGCTAATTATTTCCTTTCCTCCAAAAATATGATTGGAATTTTCGTCAATAATCCCAGCTTCTCGCGCAAACAAAATGTATGGCGCAAAAAATGAATTTTCGTGAACATCTTCAAAAGTATTATGAAAATGCTTCGAAGTTTCTGTGAAATCGAGTGAAATCCCCATTTTTTTTAAAACCAGAAATACAGCCATTTCTCGTGAAAGTTGCTCTTCGCTTGCTGGTGTTGGCGAGAAAAAAGTGTATGTTTGGAAACTTTTTTGATCGAGAAAAAAATCTATCATTGTTCGTCATTCGCTGATCGAAGGCGTCGGAGAAAAAAAATTTTCCAAAGAAAGGATATCTGATAACGAAACTTCTGTGGTTTCGGGGATATCTGCAAATGCGGATTGTGTAGCCAGCATTGGCACCAAAAAAAGTGCTATAAATTTTTTCATAAAGGTTAATTATACAATAAATACGAAAAAAGTATAGCACTTATATTTTTAAATTGCAAATATTTTGAGTATTTTGTTAAATTTTATGCAAATTGTTCAAAATAAACACTTTCAAATCCTGCATTTTTTATTTCTGTCACAAAATTTTCCACCATTTGAGGATTTCCACACAAATAAAATTCTGCATTTGCTGGTGCCTCGATATCTTCAAATTTCATGCGTCCTTCGCGATATCCGTCGACTTTTTCGCCTGAAACATATGAAAAATTTTCAAGATTTGGAATTTTCGCCAATTCATCTTGATAAAAAATTTTATCTTCGGTCGAAACGGAAAAATATAATTTTTTTGAAATATCCGGAATCGCGTTCATCATTTTGAAAATCGGCGCCAATCCTGTTCCAGTCGCGATAAAAATTTTCGGATTTGTATTTTCCTGCAAAATAAAATTTCCAAAAAATCCAATCAAATTCATTTCGTCACCCGATTTTTTTTCTGTGAGAATTTTTCCACCACGGCCGTTGGATTTGATTTTTATGAGGAAAGTTGCAGAATTTTTAGTTTTTTTTGCGACCGAGTATTGACGGCGGAAAATACCATTTTCATCGTTATATTCAAATGTTGCAAATTGACCATTTTTGGCTGTTAGATTTTCAGGTTTTTCAATAGTAAGCTCAATTGTTGTCGAATTAAGGTATTTTTTATCAATAATTTTAACAATATGTCAAGTATTTTGCTGTCATTCTTCATATGGCACAAAATCCGCTTTGGTAACGCCACACTCGGGACATCTCCAATCGTCAGGAATATCAGAAAATTCGGTTCCAGGCGCAATTCCACCATCTGGGTCGCCAATTGCTGAATCATAAATAAAACCACACGGCACACAAATAAATTTTTGTCCTTTTGGAAAATTTTTCATTTCAATTTTATAAAATTTTTTCCTAGAAAATTCGAGAATTTTCCCAATTACGAATAAAATATTGAGAATGGCAAGCGGAAAAATCGCCCAATTTTTTGCAAGCCCGATCTGAATCATAATGAGAATCGGAACAATATAGGCAAGTCGATGTAGTTTTTTCCAATTTTTCCCGAGTTTTTTTCGAGAAAATTCGTTGGAAGTCAGCGTCAGGATAAGAATAATAATCTGCGGTAGAATTCCAAAAATGACGAGAATTGACTTGCTTTTGGCAAACATTTCGATATATGGAAGCATCTGATAGAGATGTGCAAGCGATAAAACCCCAATCAAAATCCCGAGCTCTTCACGAAATTTGAGGAGTGTACCAAAAATTTTGATTCCAAAAACGCGCGAAAAAATCGGAAAAAATAGAATCGCATAGAGCAGATAGAGTGCTACCGACGCTCCAATAAGAGAATTTTTCCAACTACTGACTGCAAAAAATCCAGCCACGAGCGCGAGAAGAAGAGTGATAATTTTAATTTTTTTCTCGTGTTTCCAGAGAAAATCGTCAAGTTTTGAAAACATGATTTATGAAAAAAGTTGCATATGAGAATTGGACATCCTAAAAAATTCACCAGAATTTTTCACCAAAACCGCACCAATTTCAGGAAAGTTATTAATTTTTTTGAGAGCAAAATCCCATGACATAACAGAAAAAGCCGTTGCGAGCGAGTCAGTGAGCATGCCAGCATTTTTTGTAGTAGATGAAGTCTCCAGAAAAACCGCCGAAATTTCTCGAGCTGATTCTCCAGAATGTGGATTGATAAGGTGATGAGATTTTCCAAATTTTCGCTTATTTCCGGCACTACATGCAAGAAAAGAATTCGAAAATTCCAAAATTCCAATAGCTTCACCATCAACAAATGGGCTTTCTAATGCGATTTTCCAGATTCCACGACACGCCATATCGCCACCAAAATTAATGAGAAAATCAATATTTTTGGGTAAATTTTTTTGTAAAAAATTAAAAATCCAATCAATCAAGTATCATTTTCCAAGTCCACCAAATTCTAATTCAAATCATTTTTTTATTGAAACAATATTTTTCGAAATTGTCAAAATTTTGTCCAAATCCTGATGAATAAATTTTTCTGGCGAAAAGAAAAAATCAGAATTTCCGTAGCCAAGCTCCGTGAGACGCTTTCCGATGGTCGGATCAAAATATCCATCCGTTTCGCGCGCGATTTTTTGCATGAAAAAAATCATTTTTTCCGTATGCTCGTCTAAAATATTTTCGCCCCTTTGATTGAGTTGATAGAGCCAATTATCCTTTTTAAATCGTGAATATTGATCATCAAAATCATCAAGAAAAGCGACAATTTCCGAAAATTTTTCTGAAAAATCATCGCTTGAATTAATTTGTAAAAAAAGTTTGGTTCCGATGCTTAAATGCTCAAATTTTTGCATATTAGAGAGTGGAAACATAGTTCACAAAAGCTTTTGTCGTGAGAGAAGCTCCGCCAATCGCGTCTACATTTTGAAGGTCAGAAATTTTCTGTCCAATAACTTTTGTAGAAATTTCTTTTGAGAAGTTTTCAATGAAATTTGCTGACGTTTGATCAGTATTTTCGGCAGCTTTTACGCTTGCAGATTTCACTACACCAGCTTCTACTTTTGCAGAAACATCCATAAATACTGGTCCGCTTGGTGCTTCGTATTTGATAGAATGTGTTTCATCATCAGAAGTTGTTGTGTCTGTTGACATCGAAGTAGTCGATTCTGTTGTTGATCCAGAATTTGTTGGCTGAATAATGACATTTTTATTATTTGGGTCAAATTCAAATCCGGCTGTTTGAGGGGTTTGAGTGGTATTATTTGTTCCACATGACGCGAGAAACACGAGACCCGAGATTGCGAGGAGAGAAGTATTTTTCATAAAATTTTTTTCAGAAAATAAAGCAAACACATTATACAAAACAAAAGTAAAAAATAGGAAAGGATTTGAAAAAAATTTGCAAGTCCCGATTTTTCAGTATAATTTGAGTATGAAAAATACAAAAAATATCTTCATTATGGTGCTTTCTGGTGCCTACAACTTGGGTGATGAACTCATTTTGACATCAGAAATTGATTGGCTTGAAAATCGCTTTCCTGAAGCGAAAATGACGATTGCCACGTATGATGAAAAGTCTTTTTTGGGCGATCAAGAAAAATATCATTTTTTGAGCTTTTTTCCGAATAATATCAAAAAATTTCCATTTCAAAATCTTAAATATTTTTTTCAAACTATTTGGACGATTTGGAAATCAGACTTGATTGTAATCGGCGGCGGCGGAATTTTTTTTGATAATGAACCTGGTATTTCCTTTCAAAAAAACCTTTTCGAATGGAAGTTACGATTATTTTTTTCCCGACTTTTTCGAAAAAAAGTGATTTTTATGGGAATTTCTCTGGAAGTAAAAAAGGAGGAAAATCAAAAAAAATTGGCAAAAATTTTCCAAAAAAATGACCTGATTTTGGTGCGAGATACTCGAAGTACTGAGATTCTGAAAAAATTTTGAATCGTATCAACGACTTTGTATGATTCGGTATTTTTGATGCCACCAAAAAATCTAGTGAAAAAATCAAAAATTCATACGGTAGGAATTTCATTGCGAGATGGATTTTTGAGTCCATATCATGTCGAAATTCTGTCGAATTTTGTCGAAGTTTTGTCGAAGAATAATAAAAAAATCGTATTTCTTTCACATTCGATTTTCCTATCGGAAAGCCATAATGATATACATTTTGTGAAGAAAATTTTTGGCGAACAATATGATATTACTTTGTCGATGAATGAAACTATTGACAAATATCAAGAAATTGATGTGATGATTTCTATGCGCCTTCATGCGACGATTCTCGCAGCGCAAAATAATATTCCTGTGATGATGATTCCATATGGGCCAAAAACTTTTTCATTGGCAAAAATTCTGGAAATTGAATCATTTATGATTGCTGGTGAAGATTTTACTCTTGAGGGAATGTTACATAAATTTTCTTATTTAGAAAATAATTTTGAAAAAATGCAAGAGAAAATTCATTCTAAATATCGTGATATTCATCAAAATTTCTTGCAAAAATTGGAGAAAATTGATATGATGGGCTTATAATATTACAATATGTATGGATTTCGATAAAATTAAAAAATCTTTTTCTGATGCGATTGATTTGACATTAGAAAAAGCAAAAAACCTCGGGAATAAAACGCTAGAATTTGCGGGGGATACGCTTTCGCAGACATCATTATTTGTTCAAAATGAGGATGATTACCTTGAAAAACTCAAAACAAAGCGCCTTGTGGTTATTGCGTTTGACGAAAATTCTCAAATTGAAAAAGATTTGATGCTCAATTTGGCTCTTTGGCAGTCGAAGGCATTTGTTGATATCGCGACACTCAAATATTTAAATCGTGAAAAATCTGAAAAAATTATTCAGGATTTTGGGTATATTTTGCCACTGGAAATGCGAATTTTTTTCCAGGGCGAAGAAGTCGCTCGTTTTTATGATTTTGCGGAAATTGAGGCTTGGTGGAATGCTGACAAACGTGATTATTTTGAGAAAAAACCTGAGGAAAACATTTCTGAAAATAATGAGAATATTTCTGAAAATATTATTTCTGACACAAAAAAAGAACCTTCTTCCGAAGATCCTCTTGCATTTTAATTTTTAAAAAACTGATATGATTAACGCTCTCGATTTTCTTTTTCTTGTATTGGCATTTGGATTTATTCCTGTTTTTGTTCTTGTTTCTATGATTTTGTGGCGCATTTACAAAAATATGGATCGCATTGACAATATTCTCACTTTTTTTGAATCAATCATGTCATTTACGCGAAATCTTGATCAGATTCCAGGACTCATTGTTTCCAAAATTACTCAATATTTTAAATAATTAGTCCTCCACGCTTGTATCAATCATTTTGAGATATTTTCCTAGCACGATTTTTCCTCGTGCTATTTTTTGATCAGGAAGTGGCTTAAAATTGGTTTCGTTACACGCCAAATAATTTTCCGTCGAACCAAAAAATTTCCCTGTTGCATCAGCCTTTTCTATTAAAACTTTCAAAATTTTTCCAACAGATTTTTCCGCCAGTTTTCGTTTTTCTATTTGCCCGTGTTCCAAAAGTGTTTTTGTTCGCTGCTGTGCGATATGATTGGGAATCTGATTTGGAAAAACTCCAGCAGGAACGCTGTAATGATCGACATGCCCAGAAAATGGAAACGCATGCAGTTGAGTGATTCCAAAATCATCAATAAGTGCGAGTGTATCAGCAAAATTTTCATCGGTTTCACCTGGAAATCCGGCGATAATGTCCGCACCAATATTGAGAATCACGCCATCTTCACGATTCAGATTTCGTAATTTTCAAAGTACCTCGCGTACTTTCTTGCCGTCATAATGACGATTCATTTTTGCAAGAATTGGCGTTGATCCAGACTGAATCGAAAGGTGAACGTATGCAATAATTCGCTCATTTTTGAACAAATCAATGAGCTCGTCAGAGAAAAATTCTACTCCGAGCGAAGAAATTCGCACACGCTCAATTTCTGTTTCTTCAAGAATTGTCTTGATGAGATGAACAAATTGAGAATCTTGAAAATCGTTGGAACTTTCCGCTCCCCAAGCGCCCAGGTTGATTCCTGTCAGTACAATTTCTTTTCCACCGCCGCGAACAAATGTATGAATTTCGTCCAAAATTTCATCAATCGGCCGGAATTTGTGTCGCCCACGAGCCTGCACCGTCAGACAAAAAGTACAAAAATTATCACACCCAGTCTGTACGACCATATATTTTCGCGTGAAAATTTGTTTCAGATTTTTACTCCGAAGTGAACGAAGTTTTGTTTGCATCATTTTTTTCTTTTCTTCTTCGCTCATCGCAAAATCGCTCGGATCTTCTGGTAAAACCTCGATTTTATCTTGAAAATTTTTCAATTCGTGATATATTTCATAAAATTTTGGATCGACCACTCCATCACGAATATTTCCACAACCCGAGAGATAGAGTTTTTCTCATTCTTTCAAGGTTTTGAGTTTTTTGAGCGCGTGTTTGACCCACTTTGCCTTGGCGCGATCCGTTACCACACACGACGCGATAAAATAGCCCACTTTATCCTCCAAATGTGGATGGGCAAGCCATTTTTCAGCAAAATATTTATTCGTTTTACAACCAAAAACTTTGTATTCCATAATCAAAAAATATGCTACAAGATATGATTTTTGAAGAAATTGTCAAAATAAAAGTGATTCCGCGCGCAAGAAAAACGGAAATTATTGGAACTATGGATGATGGAACACTCAAAATTCGTATCAAGGCGGTTCCAGAAAATTGAAAAGCCAATGATGAATTGATTGGATTTTTGAAAAAAATAACGGGCGCCGATTGGGAAATTCTTTCAGGTGCTACGGCAACACGAAAATTACTCAAACGAAAATAAAATTCCCAAAAGGGAATTTTTTATGCAACTTTTGCTTGGTAGAGATTTCGTCCCACTCGTTCGATAAAATCTTTATTTTGAAGATTCATATAAATCGTTGTACTTTTTACTTGACGAATTTTGAGAACTTTATCAGTAATTTCTTCTGTAGAAAGTGGTCCTTCATTTTTCTTGAAAATATCCAAAATTACATCCAAAACAGTTCCTTCTTTATATCCCCATTCCTTCAAAACATAGATTCCGCGCCCAATCAGAACAAATTCTTCATTGCGAATAAGCTCGTTGTGAATCGTGGAAATTTTCACTACTTCACCAAAATATTCAGTAATCGCGTTCGCAATGTCCATAAAATGCATTGGTTCGCGAGATTTTTTGAGTGTATAAATTGCTTTATCTTTCAGAGTTGCTGGATTCAAAATTTTCCATTTTTCGAGACCAATATATTTTCCTTCGCCCTTTACAACATCCAAGAAAATATCCATTACTGAATCAATCATTATTGAATCTAATTTTCCAAATTGTGCAAAAAGATTGGTACGAATAGCATCATATAGAACGGCTATTTCTAGAATATCGCCTCGTTTTTTGAGGATTTTTACCGCTTCCTTGTGGATAGTTTCGATCATTTTTTTCGAAACTTCTGGAAAGTGAAAATATGAATTTGTCCCCAACTGAGGTTTTGATTTTTGGAGTTGATAGTCTGCCTGAAGAAGAATATCAATAATATTAGCATTAAGTGTCGGATCAAGCCCGATATCCGCGATAATAGCGCTAATCAAACGGTCGCGAATCATTACGCCGCCGTGCATTTTAAGAATTTTTTCTCCAGAATTCTGAATTACCACTAGGTCGCTGGTTCGCATGATGCGCCCAATTTTTCGGATTCCTACATCTTCGATTTGTCGAACGCGCTCACGAGTAATTCCGTACGCATTCCCAATTTCTTGAAGGGTTTCCTTATTTCCGTTAAACCCAATTCGACGCATAATAACTGATTTTTCTTTTTCTGTTAAAGAATTGAGAATGGAATGAAAACCAGCAGTTACTTGAGCAGTAGTAGTCATAATAAGCAGTTCACTCACTGAAATAAGAAATAAACTAGTTAATATAATATGATATTTTTTGAAAAGTCAAGCAATTTTTTAAAAAGGAAGTGACATATTTTGTTTTTTTCTTTCGTTTTCCTGATGCGCATCAGGATGTATAATATTTTTGTACTCTCATAAATTTTCTTTCATTTGTTTATCAAGGTAATAACTTTCAGTATTTTGAATTTTTACCCGTTTTGAAAGAAAAAATCCACAAATAATCATACACACAACACTCGCACCAGCAAGCGGAAAACCACTTTTAAATTCTGTCGCACCAAAAACATTGTATGCAGGTGAAAGAAAAATAATTTGCATAATCGCCACCAAAATCATCGTCGAAACAAAAACAACCGCTTGTGTATCAGAAAGTCGAAAAGGCACATAGGCACGAATTTGTTCTTTTTTTGTGTGAGACAAGAGAAAAAATGGCACAATGATCACACTCACCAAAATTCCGTATCCAATAAAACCAAGATATCGACTAAAAGGCCCAAAAGTTTGCACGCCATTTGTGCTCGAAGTAATTTCAAGCCACGGCATAAAAAGAGACACAAATAACAAAAATGCCATTACTAAAATAAGTCTTCCAGAAAATGGTAATTTCCCAGCTCCAAAGCCCAAACGCGAGAAAAAATTCAAAATTTGTTTTTTTAATTTTCTATTTTGAATATTTGTGTTATACTGTGACATATTAAAAAATTATGTGTTCACAGAGTAGTCAAAAATATTTTTTTTTCAAGATTTTTCCAAAAATTTTTCTTCCAAAATTTTCGCCATTTTCCCTCAATTTCCTTTTTTAAATTTTTCAAAAATGATAAAAAATTCTCGCAACATTTTTATTATTCTTTTTATCGGAATTTTTCGTTTTTTCAAAATTGTCATTTTTTGAATTTTTGCTCTTCTCTTTTTTTGAAAAATCAATACAATGCAGCAAAATGATAAAAATTTTCCATTTTTAGAAGAAATGCTTGAAAAATGACCAGCGCGATTTTTTGCTTTTCCAACAGCAATTCGGCTTGGTAGAGCGATTTTTTCTCCGATTTTGTTTCTTTTTTCCCAAAAAAATGCTTCCTCAAAAAATGATAAAAATTCGTAAAAAAGGTTTGACACTCCTCGAATTGATGATCAGTATGGTGATTTTTTCGCTTGTGATGATTTTTATTTTATCGTCCGTACAATCGATGATGGCGGCACGCATCAAAAGTATGAACCGTATTGCGCTCACGGAAGAATTATATTTTTTCTCAGAACAATTATTCACGGCGATTAAAGATGGCGGAACCATTGATTATGAAGAATACTGGAATCGAAAAATCTACAACACAGAATTGAGTGACTCGCATTACAAATTTGCTTCAGGAATTGGAAATTTTGGTCGCGGAACGAGTGATTTAACAAAAAATAATTTTTGAGAAAATTTTTTCTATTGTCGAAGTGCTGATGATTCCAATCGTATGGGAACTGGCGGTTGTGCGGAAAATTCTTCATTGAATAACAAAAATACAAATTTTGTGGGAAGTATGCAACGATATGGTGAATACGCGCTTCAATTTTGGGATTATAATGCGAATGCAAATGCTGACAATGGTGACGAAAATAATGATGGAAAAATTGTCGGAGACGAAGATGATCGAAATCTTTGGGATGGACCGGAAGTTTTTAGTGGTGCAATTCATGAGCTCTATTTGCTCAATAAGACTGATCCAAAAAATCCAACGCGAACTTTTTTTCGCTGGAAAATTATTGATGATCCAAATAAAAATTCTAGCGATTCGTGCGAGATAACACGGAATTCTGATGGATATTTTACTGCTGGTGATCATTGTCTTGGTATGATTCAAATGCTCAAATTACGAGGATTGGATCGTGGCTCTAAGCATGATGGAACAGGTGCGGATGCGTACGATGGTGTGATTGATACATGGGTGTGTGAAGCTGGCTGGTCGTGTGCTGGAAAAGATATTGGCGAATGACGACTCGCGACAGGAATTGACAGCGAATGGATCAATCTTTTTCCAAATACTGTTACTGTTCGAAAATTTCACCTTGATTTGTTTCCTAAAAAAGATCCATGGCTCGCTGCCGCGTCGCCTGATTGTATAGGAAATTGTACAGGAACAAGCCCATTTATTCATCCATATATGCGGTATTCTCTGGAGCTTTGATTTTCTCATGGCTTGCGTCGTCGCATTAAAAATGAAAATCCGATTATTTCAATTTCTACCACTGCAAATCTTGACGATTTCAGATAATATTTTATAATTTTTTCTTGAATTTTGTAAAAAATCCAAAAAATCGAAAAAACTTTTGACATTTTTGATATTTTTTATACAATTCGGGAGTTATTTTTCTTTATACTATTATGCTAGGTAAACTTAAAAAACGAAAACGACTTCGTGTACACGGATTTTTGTCTCGCAAATCTACAGTAGATGGGAAAAAAGTTCTGCAGGCTCGTCGCCGCAAAGGACGTCATTCTCTTGCTGTGAGCTACCCAAATCGCTTTAAAAATGTTCGCGGAAAAAGCAAACATCACAACATTGCTGGTGGAACTGCTCGCGTGGTAACTCTCCAGGGAACAACTGAACGATTCCGTCCAAGTATTTTAAACTAATCTCCAATTCTGATGATAGCCAAAAAATATCGTCTTTCGGAGCGTGAATTAAAAAAGGTTTTTCGAGAGAAAAAGCCTTTTTTTTCGTCTATGATGGTAGCAAATGTTCGAAAAAATAATTTTTCTCATGCACGGGTGGGGATTTTGTTGTCGGGCAAAAATACGCCTGGAAGTGTGAACCGTAATGCATTTCGTCGACTTTTTTATAAATCTGCTTGGAAAATTCTCGAAAGTGAATATGATGTGGTCGTTGTTCTGAAAAAATGAACAAAATTGTCTCACAAAAATCCTCAGGATTTGGAAAATTTCCAACAAAATCTTGATTTTATTTTTCAAAAAATTCTTTCTCAATAATTTATGAATGCTCTTAAAATTATCAATATCGCGCTTTTGTCGCTATTGATTGTTCTTTTTATCAATCTTTTTCAGCCAAAACAAACAACGATTCCAACAAATGAAATTTCGATTGCTGTCACACCGAACAATGTAACGATTCCAAGTATTCCGAAAGTAACAGTTCACAACACGACGAGTGATGCTTTCGCAATCAATACTTGTAATGATATTCGCTTGACACAAAATTCTCAACCGGTAAAAATCGAAACTTTTTCAACTGATTTTTGTCGCGATGTGGAATTTGGTGCGAACTCGCACACAGAATTGGATTTGTCATCACTTCATAAATTATTTGCTTCCAAACCAGCTAATTATATTTTGTCGCTTGATACGCATACAGCGGGCGAAAGAAATATTTCGTTTCAGTTGGAGGCACCATGATTTTTCCGAAATTTTTTAAGAACGCTTATTTATAATCCGATTTATAATCTTTTTGCTGGATTGATTGCATTTATAACGGATTATTCACTTGGTTGGGCGATCGTGATTGTGACGGTGATTATCCGATTGATCCTCTTGTATCCGCAGCATCGAATGCTTGAAAATACACAAAAAATGGCGTCTTTGAGCCCAAAAATTCGTGCGATTCAAAAAGAATATGCCGATGATCGTGCGACACAAGGAATGAAAATGATGGAGCTTTACAAACAGGAAAAAGTGAGCCCAATGGGTTCATGTTTGCCATTATTGATTCAATTTCCGATTCTAATTGCTTTGTATTGGGTGATTATGGGAATTACGGATATTTCTAATATTTATCACCGATACGATTTTCTTTCAGCATTTAATCCAACCGAAATCAATACATTTTTCTTTGGACAAAATTTATTGCAGTCTGGTGGGGTTGTCGCGTTTGTACTCGCGGGAATTCTGATGCTCACGCAATTTTTGCAATCATATCTTTCTATCAAGGCTCAGCCACCACTTCCAAAAGAAGAGCCAAAAAAAGATGGTGACACCGCAATGCCAACACTTGATCCGCGCGTGATGCAAAAAATGACACTTTATGTATTTCCGTTTATGATCGGTGTTTCTGCACTCTTTTTTCCAATTGGGCTCGGACTCTATTGGTGGATTGGTTTGCTTTTCATGATTGTTCAGCAGATTTTTGTGAATACACAGGCAGAAAAACAGAAACAAAAAGACGAAATCGTTACTCGAAAATAAAATCCCCAATTGGGGATTTTATTATTTTTCTTCTGCGAGAATTTTTCGACATTCGATTTTTTCGATGACATTATGATGAACAGAAAGTACTGTAAGTGAAAGTTGTGCGTCATCATTTCCAAAAATTACTTCCACGCCTTCCGTTGGGAATGACTCTTCTTCGGCCATCACAACATAAGAAATCGTCTCACCCATATATTCGCTCGGAATTTCAAGGTCGTCCGCTCGCATTCCAAATTCTTCCAAAATATCATCAATCAAAACACTTCCAACCGCTTCAATCATCGTTTCAGATTTTTTCTTCATAAAAATTTCTTCCTGATCAACCTCATCCTTAATATCACCGAATACTTCTTCTAGAATATCTTCCATGGTAATAAGGCCCGCGGTTCCACCAAATTCATCAAATACGAGCGCCATATGACGACGTGATTTTTGAAATTTTTCAAAAAGATCGTCAAGCGTCTGAGTGAGTGGGATTTTCATGATTTTTTCCAGAGAAATTTCTGAAAGTTTTTTCGTTCCCTGACCATCATTGCGTAGCTGGAATGCTTCACGGAAAGTAAGCATAAAATCCACATCATCCGTATTTTTCCCAGCCACTGGCATACGAGAATGCGAGTGTTGAAGGAAAAATTCACAAGCTTCATCCACTGTCATTTCCATATCCAAGAAATTCACATTCACACGTGGAGTCATCACACTTTCTGCATCCATATCGCGCAATGAAAGGAGATTTTTCATCTGGCGATGCTCATCTGCCTGAACCTCACCCTCTTCGTGAGACATATCAATGAACGCCTCAACTTCTTGGTATGAAATTTTTTTCACAAAATTGTCACCACCAAAAATTTTCATAATTCCTTTCAAGAAAATTTCAATAAAAAATGAAATTGGTGTAAAAACAAACATCAAAACGCGATAAATCGGAGCTACAAAAAGTGCAATCGGAACACTATAACGCGTACAAATCGTTTTTGGTGTGATTTCACCAAAAAGCAACAAAAGAATCGTCACCACGGCCGTAGAAATTACCATTCCCTGCTCTTGATTGAGGCCACTCGCGTTCGCGAGATTGAGTGCCACTGTCGCCGCAAGCGTCGCAGACGCCGTATTTACAATATTGTTTCCGATGAGAATCGTGATGAGTAGTTTGTCGGTATTGCCTTTAATGATTTCAAGCGACCGCGCGCCAAAACGATTTTCTCGAACAAGCGATGAAACCGCGTGTTTTGAAGTTGTCATAAGCGCAATTTCTGTTCCAGAAAAAAACGCCGAAAGAAAAATAAGAATTATAAACGTGAGTATCGAAAGAGGTTCCAAAAAAAAATTTTAGAAATAAAAAGTTTTTATAATATACGCAGATTTGAAAAATAATCAAATTTTTCACGAGAAAAGCAGTATTTTTATTAAAAAACCTTGTAATGCAAAGCATATTTTGACAAAAAAATATTATTTACTATAATTTCTTAAACTTGTTTTAAAGTTGGTCTATATATTCCTATCACTTAATTTTTATTTTTTTAGCATGAATATTCGTAAACTTGTTTTTATTTTGCTGTTACTGGCCATTATTTCTGGCGGAAGTTATTATGTATATCAGCAATTTTTTGTAAATACTCCTACTGACGATATGGCAACGGTTGGTGGAACTGTTTCAACAGTGACAAAAGGTCACCTGGATGATGGCATTGATGTAACGGGAAAAGCAGAACTTGCCAATGAACAAAAACTTCGTTTTGGACAAAATGGAAAAATCGCTGAAATTTATACAAAAGTTGGCGATACTGTTGAAAAAGATCAGGTGCTGGCAAGTCTTGATAAACGAGAATTTTTCCAAGAACTCGCGCAAGCGCAGAATCGCCTTGATAAAACAAATCGTGAAATCAAGGAAGAGCGCGAAAAAGCGTATGGAACCGAGGCTCGCCGTATGGAACGAGAAATTGCCGCGATGGAGCGCAAACTCGAAGAAATGCAGGAAAATCTCGAAAAGGCAGTGCAAAATTCTCCAGGAAAATCTCAAGAAAAATTGCTGGATTTGAATGCAAAAAAACGAGATTTGGCCGCACAAAAAGAAAAATATGCAATTGATAAATCAAATTACGAAAAAGAATTTTCGAAAAAAGATGAACTTATCAAATCAAAAACAGAAGAAGGACAAAAATTGGTAGAAAGTATTATTCAAAATACTTCAACAGAAATTTCTGACATGCGACAAGCACATAAAAATATCAATAAAATTTTTGGTTTTGATTTGTCAGAACTTTCATCACAAGAGCAGCGCTATTCTCATTATATCACGCGAAATGATGGTGGTCGCAAATCACAGGTAGAAAATATTTGGAAAGAACTTCATAAAGATATTTCTGAATATGAAAATATTGTTTCAAAAATCAATCGCAATTCAAAAGACCCAAAAGATGCTCAGGGCTTGACAGAAGAAGCGTTGCGTATTTATAAAAAATTGCTTGAAGCAACAGATATCGCGCGCCGTGCAGCAGACACAACACCAACGAGCGATGAAGGTGCTTTTTCACGCGAAGATCTCAACAATGTATTAAGTGGAATCACAACACTTCGTACTATGATTACTGGAAAAATCGAAACTCACACAAAAAATCGTGATTCATTGCTTTTGGTAGATAATCCAGAAAAAATTAAAGAAAAATTTTTGACAGATTTGCAGACGAAAAAATTTGCTTTGGAAACAGCTGAAGATGCGATTCGTCGTCTAGAAATTCAGATTTCTCAAAGCGAAAAAGATATCAAAATTATTTCTGACAATGTCGTTCAGGATGATTCTTTGCGCCGTGAAATTGCTGATAAACAATCTGCCATTCAGGATCAAAAAGATAGCATTTTGACAAAAAAAGAAGATCTTGTGAAATTAAAAAGTGGAAAAAACGGTACACTCGAAAATCTTTTGACTACCAAAAAAGATCAGGAAGCAGAAATAGAAAAACTTCGAACCAAGGAAGAAACTTATGAAATTCGGGCGCCATTTGCTGGAACTATCCGCGCGATCAAATTCAAAACTGGTGATGTTCTTGGAAAATCTGACGGAAATGCTGATGCAGATAAAGTGATTTTGCTAGAAAATTCTGAAATTATCAATGTAAAAGTTGGTTTGAATCAGCTTGACATCGTCAAGGTAAAAATGAAACAAAAAGCGACAATTACATTTGAAGCGGTTCCAGATGCAAAACTTGAAGGAACGATTACAGAAATTTCTTCTACACCATCGGATTCATCAGGATCAGGACTTCCAACATATAATGTGATTATTTCGGCAGAACGCGGAAGTCATCCAATTTATTCTGGTATGAACGCAGCGGTGAATATTTCTCTTGGGTCAAGTGAAGAAACATTACTTGTGCCTTTGACAGCGGTTTCTCAGGATCCTGCAACAGGTGACAGTTATGTAAATGTTATTTCTAAAGACGGATCAAAAACAAAAACTAAGGTAACAACTGGAGAATCTGCGAAAGGACAGATTCAGATTTTGTCAGGATTAGAAGAAGGGCAAGTAGTTGAAACCATTGATTTTGCAGGAAATACTTTTGACGGCGGAAATTTTGAAATTTCTTATTTCTAATACTATGCTCGTTTTTGAAAATATTAAAAAATCATACTTTTTGGAAGATACGGAGATTCCCATTATTCAAAATGTGAATCTTCGCATCGATGAGTGAGAATTTGTAACGATTATTGGGCCTTCTGGATCAGGAAAAAGTACGCTGATGAATATTATTGGGCTTCTTGATCGGCCGACAGCGGGAAAATATTTTCTTGATGAACAAGACATGAGTCAGCTCAATGATTTGGCACAATCGGAAATTCGCGGGAAAAAAATTGGTTTTGTGTTTCAGAATTATTCTCTGATTCCGCGACTTTCTGTCATTGAACAAGTGATGTTACCACTTTCGTATCATGGCGTTGCTGGCGCCGAAAAAAAGGAACGAGCCATTAAAGCACTTGAGCGTGTAGGTCTTGGAGATCATCTCTACAAAAAACCAGAACAACTTTCTGGTGGACAAAAACAGCGTGTGGCCATCGCTCGTGCACTCGTGACTCGTCCAAAAATTATTTTGGCGGATGAACCGACCGGAGCGCTTGATTCCAAGACGAGTGATGATGTGATGGAACTTTTTACCGAACTCAATAATGATGGAGTGACGATTATTATCATTACGCACTCACCAGAAATCGCCGCCAATGCAAAGCGAATTGTATATATTAAGGATGGATTAGTTACAGGATAATTATGAATTTACTCTCTTACATCAAGGAAGCACTTTGAACACTTGTTCAAAATAAAATGCGTTCCATACTCTCACTCTTGGGAATTATGATTGGGATTGCGTCTGTGGTCGTTCTCAGAGCATTTTGAGATGGTATGAAAGCCAAAATTATTGAAGACATGGCGGCGACACAAAATATCATTACGCTTCAAACTGGACAACCAGGAAAATCTGGTGGCGGCCTAATGGCAAATCCTAATGGTGGTCCTATTTCCTCAACAGAAATGTCGGAAAAAACAGAACCATCGATTGCACAGCGAATCGCGACAGAACAGGTTTTCTCGACAGAAACTATTGAAATGATTCAAAAACTTTTTGGAGACAAAATCAAAGCAATCGTTCCAGTGATGCCATTCCGATCCAATTCTCCACCTGTGATTATGGGGAAAGAATCCAACGGATCGGTGAGAGTGGTTGAGGATGCATTTTTTAAGGCGCGTGATATAAAACTCGCACGAGGAATTTTTTTCCAAAAATCTCAAACAGAAAATTTTGAAAATGTCGTTGTGGCGGGTTCGGATTTGGAACGAGAATTTCAGGGGAAAAATCCTATTGGACAGACGATTTACATCAACAATCAGGCATTCACTGTCATTGGTCTTTTGGAAAAAACGAAAGATTACTCCACGGATAATGCGTATTATATCCCATATCAGACTGCCTCAAAACGCTTTGGAAAGCAAAAAATTGAATCTATTGAGATTTATGCGAAACGCGTTGAAGATCTAAATTTTTTGCAAAAAAACATTGGATATTACCTCATGAAATTGACAGGTGCGAGTGATCCTTCTGAGCTGAATTTTAACCTTGCGACCAATCGTCAATTCATGGATATGATAGAAAAGCAAACAGGAACGATTACGATGTTTATTTCGGGAATTGCGGGGATTTCGCTTCTCGTTGGTGGTATTGGAATTATGAATATTATGCTCGTTTCTGTGACAGAACGAACGCGAGAAATTGGTATTCGTAAGGCGATTGGTGCCAAGAGAAAAGATATTATTTTGCAATTTTTGGTGGAATCAGTGATCTTATCGTTTATTGGTGGAGTAATTGCCGTACTCGTATCATATGCGATTTCTGCCGGAGTTCACTTTTTTGCGCCATCACTATCGATGATTATCAGTATAGAAATGATTTTTATCGCGACAGGATTTTCAGTGTTGATGGGTGTGGTTTTTGGACTTTTGCCAGCTTGGCGAGCGGCCAAAATGGATGCCATCGAAGCACTTCGATTTGAATAAAAATTCCCAATTTGGGAATTTTTTGATGTGATTTCTCCAAAAATATTTTTATTTCTTTTTTTAGGAAAATTGATATAATTTGTGTATTAAAATTTTTTATGGAATCACTTTTTTCAGCATCGATTACGCCCCTCGCGTCACTTTTGCGACCAATGTTTTTGGATGATTATGTCGGGCAATCACATTTGGTGGCGCCCGGGAAGCCAATTCATACTTTTTTGAAAGCCGGAAAAATTCCGTCACTTTTGCTTTGGTGACCGCCTGGAACCGGAAAAACTTCGCTTGCACGAATTATTGCCAATTCGCTCGATGCAGAATTTTTTCATCTCTCAGGCGTGCTTTCCAAAAAAGATGATGTTATCAAAATTATTTCCAAATCGCAGACCAATTTTCAGTCTGGACGTCAGACTATTTTGTTTTTGGATGAAATTCATCGTTGGTCCAAATCTCAGCAAGACACGCTGTTGCCGTGGGTAGAAAAATGAATTATTACGCTGATTGGGGCGACGACAGAAAATCCGAGTTTTACTGTCAATAATGCACTTTTGTCGCGTTGTCGGACGTATGTTCTCCAATCACTTAAACCGCAGGACATTGAACTTTTTCTCAAAAAACATATTGAGACGATTGAAAGCCGATTTCCGAATATTTCTCTTGATGATGAGGCATTGAAACTGATTTCCGAAATTGGTGATGGTGATTTGCGTAATACGCTCAATTTGCTCGAAACAGCGTGTATTTTGCAACAGGAAGGGAAAATTTCTCGCGAAATTATTTTGGAATCGGGAAACAAAAATCTCAATTATGATAAAAATGGTGAGGAACATTACAACCTGATTTCTGCGATGCACAAAAGCTTGCGGGATTCTGATGGTGATGCGGCGATTTATTGGATTGGACGAATGCTCGCGGGTGGTGAAGATCCACGATATATTGTCCGCCGAATGATGAATTTTGCATCCGAGGATGTATTTGATCCACAAGCGATCATTTTAGCAAATTCTGTGTATGAAATTTGTGAAAAAATGGGGATGCCCGAATGTGAATTGCCGATGCTTAATCTCGCGTATTATCTCGCTGATTTACCGAAAAATAATGCGATTTATCTGGCTCAAATGGCGATGCACGAGGATTTGCAAAATTTTGGAAATCTCGCGGTGCCGATGCATCTTCGAAATGCGCCAACCAAATTAATGAAAGATATTGGATACGGGAAAAACTATGAATACGCACATGATTTAGAAAATAAGAAATCCGATCAGCAGCACTTTCCTGATGAATTGGTTGGTCGAAAATATCGAAAAACAGATAAAAAATAAAAAGCCTTTGGGGGCTTTTTTAAGTCTCAAAAGCAATTATTTCTTCTAAAAACTTAAAAATTTTATCATCATAATTTTGTTTATATTTTAAAATGAGATTTGCTAATTTTTTGCATCTTTCAATTTCAGGAATATTATTTATTTTTTTATAAAACAAAAAATTATCATAAACATCGGCTATTTTAACAATCATAGCATCAATTCCATAATCTGAACATCTTTTTACAATATCTTCTAAAACTTCTTCTTTTGCTAAAGAGAGGTTTTTAGAGTTTGCTTTAACTATTCAAAGCACTTTTTTTCAAAATAGATTTTCTATTTCTTTTTCTGAAATACTGGTATCTTCAAGTGTATCATGTAAAAGTCCAGCAATTTGTATTTCTTCAGAGTATCACTGATTCCACAAAAAAACTCAAACTCTTATAGAGTGATAAAAAAATGGTTTTCTTTGAGTTTCTTCTGGAAAATATTTTATAAATTCTAAAACAGCTTTTTCAAATAAAAATCATTCCATATCTGTAAATTAATATATAATTACTTGTAATTCAGGTGTAAATGTAGAATTAACAGCATATAAATGAAAATTTTCTATAAAATCATAATTTTGTATTTTTTCTATATTTTTTACAACAATATTTTCAATATCGTTTTTATATAATAAAAATTTTGGATAATCTTTTATTTTAAATAAAGTTGTATGCGGTATGAAATGGGAATAAGAATTATCAATAATACTATTATAATCAATAAATTTATTTTTTAGAAAATTATTTATTTTTTCTAAATTTTCAAAATCATCATAACTAATATAAGCAATTTTTTTTCAAAAATATTCAAGTTTTTTCATAGATATTTTTATTTTTTGTTGAGAAAATTTTTCAATAATATCTTTTATTTCTTTTTCTTCAATTTCAGTAGTTTTTCAAGGTAAATAATATACTGTAATATGCAGTGAAAGTGGATTTTGAAATTCTAAAATTTCTTTTTCTTTGTCTCAAAGTAATTTTTTTATTTCTATAAAAATATTTGTAAAATATTCAACTTTCAGTTTGAGTCATATAAATTGAGATGTTTTAATCATACTTGTTTTTCCATATTTTTATATTATTTCTTCAAAAAGCCTTATATAAGTATTGTATCTTTCCTTTGGAATTTGTCATAATTTTACTGCCTCTTTAATTCCACATATTTTTTCATGTGTATGTGAACAGTCTGCAAATTGACATCATGACATGAAATCAGAAAAATCACTAAAATATCAAGGCAATTCTTCTTTTGAAAATTCTAAAAAATCAAGTGAACGAATTCAAGGAGTGTCAATAATATAAGAATTCTCATCCCAAATATGCATTTTTGATGAAACTGTTGTATGCCTTCATTGTCATCATTTTTCGCTTACAGATGATGTTTTTGTAACATGATTTTGTAAAATTGTGTTAATGAGCGAAGATTTTCCTACTCAACTTTTTCCTACAAAAACAACATTTTTTCAAAAAATTTTTTCTTTTAATTCTTCTATTCATTGTCCTGTTTCTGATGAGGTGTAGACAATAGGAATCCCTAATTGTTCAGTATAATATTCTAAAATCGGATTTTTAATTATTTGTAAATCGCTTTTGCTAATACAAATTAAAATGGGAATATTACATGATTCCGCCAAAATTATATACCTTTCTATAAATCAAGGTTGAAATTTTGGATTCATGGCAGAAGCTACAATAACGACAAAATCGAGATTTGCAGCAATAGGTTGCAAAATCCTTTTGTGAAGAGAAAATCTATCAGAATCTCATTTATAACGAGCGAGCAAATTCTTTCTTTGACGAATATTTGTAATGATATTCTCATGGAATTCAACAAAATCTCAGATTGTAATTTCATTTGAAATATTTTTATTTTTCAGATTTTTTTGAGAAATTTCTCAATTAAAAAGAACATAAAAAACCTTTCCTACAATATCTTGCCGTATTTCAATAATTTGTCATATATTTTGATTTGCATTTGCTGAAAAAATAATTTCACTTTTCAGCATATCTTTTGGTTTTTGCTTTTCAGTGTATCTTTTCTTTTTTGCAAGAAATTTTTTATTTTGTGTTCTTTTCTCAAAAAGATTTATTTTTTGACCAAATTCATTGATGTTTGACATATTTTGGATATTTTGCAATATTAATATAAAAGGAATTCTTTTTTATTGAATACAAGATGTATTATAAACAAAATAACATCTTTTCAAAATCAGAATTCCTTTAAGTTTTTTTATGGTAATCACTCCAACTCATTCAAATTTTTACAAGACAATTTAGATGTTGTAAATTGCTTCATAAAAAACATTTAAATAATGTATTGATATTTTTAATATCCAAATTCTTGATAATGCTCTTGATTTTGTATAGTATCTAGTGCAATTTGCACTTGTGGAGTTATATTTTGAGGAAGATTATTCAATGGAAACCATTGCATATCTTCACATTTTTCAGGTTCTCGATTCCGAGGTTCTTCATTAATATCAACCACTTGAATAATAAAATATATTCGCTCTCATCTTTCGTCTTTGTGTTGTACGATGGATTTAAAGGCGATATTTTCGTCAGAAATAGTTAATCCTGTCTCTTCCCTCAATTCTCGTATAGCTCAATGAGTCATAGATTCACCAGCATCCAGTCTACCTCATGGAATACCCCAGTATCAATTCATCCATGGAGTATTTTTTCTTTTGAGTAACAAAATATTGTTGTTCCTTATTACAACAGACACAACGGCAATTGGTAATTGTGCATGCATAATATAATTTTTAAAAAATAAAATCTGGCTAGCACTTGTATATTTAAAAAATGCATTTCAACTAGCCAATAGAGTATTTTAAAGAAAATCACTATAAAGTAAATATCCTGGAAGAAAAAACTTTTAAGATTATATTTTCTTTTTTATTTTTACTTCAAAATAACAACCCCTCCAAATATTTTTTGGAAGGATTTTTTGAAAAACAGGCTATATATATGAAAATATAAGGATTATTCTTTTTTATATTTGAAATATTTATTTCCCTTTGGAATAGACAAGAAGACTCTTTTTATGAAGTTTTTCCTATCTCTAGGTATAATTACTTCAAAATAGAAATAATCATTTTTATAGTCAAATTTATCTTTTGGAAAAATTTGATTGAGTTGTTTATATGGTGCCCAAAGAGGGACTTGAACCCTCACACCGCATGGCAACGGCTTCTAAGACCGTCGTGTCTACCAATTCCACCATCTGGGCATTACGAGAATGTGAACGAATTATATAAATTTTTGGAAAAAGTCAAATATTTTTTGTAAATATTTTCATTTTTCTCATTATAAAAATATTTTATTTGACAAACAAATTTTTTCTCCTCCAACATATTTTTTCCGAATTTTTCCTCTTTTTCCAAAAAATAAATTTTTTTTGACTTTTTGTATTTTTTCAATATTATTTGCCAGAAATTTGCGGATTTCACATTTTTTGATACTTTCAAAATTTTTCGCATATTGATTTTATTTTTTTATTTTGAATATATGGCGATTTCAAAAAATCTCAAAAATATTCGTAACTTTGGTATTGCGGCGCATATTGATGCGGGTAAAACGACAACTTCAGAACGAATTCTTTTCTATACTGGTATCAATCACAAAATCGGTGAAACTCACGATGGTGAAGGGACAATGGACTGGATGGAGCAAGAAAAAGAACGCGGTATTACGATTACTTCTGCGGCGACTACAACTTCTTGGAAGGGTGTAGATCTTAACCTGATTGATACTCCGGGTCACGTGGACTTTACAATCGAAGTAGAACGTTCAATGCGTGTTCTTGATGGTGCGGTTGCGGTTTTCGATGCTTCTCAGGGTGTTGAACCTCAGTCAGAAACTGTGTGGAAGCAGGCTGATAAATACGGAGTTCCTCGTATTGCTTTTGCTAATAAAATGGATAAAACAGGTGCGTCTTTCAAGATGACTTATGAATCTATCCAGAAGCGTCTTGCTGGTAACAAAGTGATTCCTATTCAGATCCCTATGGGTGAAGAATCAGAATTTAAGGGTGTTATCAATCTTATCAACATGAAAGCCTACACTTTTGAAGGTGCTCATGGTGAAAAAGTAATTGAAGCGGAAATCCCAGCAGAATACCTTGATGATGCAAATATGTATCGCGAGATGTTGATTGAAAAAGCAGCGGAACAAGATGAAGAGTTGATGAATATTTTCTTTGAAAATGGAACACTTACGGAAGAACAAATTAAAGCTGGTCTTCGTAAGGGTGTAGTTGCCGATTTGGTATATCCATTGACTTGTGGCTCAGCCCTTATGAACAAAGGTGTTCAACTCGTGCTTGATGCGGTAGTTGACTTCCTTCCATCTCCACTTGATGTAAATAATGGTACAATTACTGGTACTGATCCAGATGATGCAGAAAAAGAAATCACTCTCAAACAAGATGTAAACGAATCTCTTGCGGCTATTGCCTTCAAGATTATGACTGACCCATTCGTAGGTCGTATTACTTTCGTTCGCGTATATTCTGGTATTTTGAAATCAGGTTCATATGTGAAAAACTCTGTTTCTGGCGAAAAAGAACGTATTGGTCGCCTTCTTCAAATGCACGCCAATTCTCGTACAGAAATTGATGAAATCCCAGCTGGTAACATTGGTGCGATTATTGGTTTGAAAAATACAAAAACTGGTGAAACACTTTGTGATGAATCTAAGCCTATTATTCTTGAACGCATGGTATTCCCAGAACCAGTAATCTCTGTTTCTGTAGAACCAAAAACAAAAGCGGATCAGGAAAAAATGGGTATGGCTCTTTCAAAACTTGCTGAAGAAGATCCTTCTTTCCGTGTAACTTCAAATCCAGAAACTGGTGAAACTATTATGGCGGGTATGGGTGAACTTCATCTTGATATCCTTGTTGATCGTATGCGTCGTGAATTTAAGGTGGAAGCCAATGTGGGTGCGCCTCAGGTAGCATACCGCGAAACTATCACTATGCCAGTAGCTGATGAACGTGGTGTTCACAAGAAACAATCTGGTGGTCGTGGTCAGTTCGGTGATGTTGTGATTACTTTCGAGCCTATCACTCCTGAACAGCGTGAAGCAGATCCAGAAGGTCTTGCTGCGGAAAATGTATTCGTGAATAAAATCGTGGGTGGTGTGATCCCTCGTGAATTTATCCCTGGTGTTGAAAAGGGTCTTGAAACAGCATACTCTCGTGGTATTATCGCCGGATATCCTATCGTAGACGTGAAGGCAACTTTGACATTCGGTTCATACCATGATGTGGATTCGAATGAACTTTCATTCCGTCTTGCCGCTATTAAGGCATTCCGTCAGGCTGCTAAAAAAGCAAAACCAGCACTTCTTGAACCAATTATGCTCGTGGAAGTGAATACTCCAGAAGAATATATGGGTGATGTGCTTGGTAACTTGAATTCAAAACGTGGTCAGGTAAATGAAATGACAGATCGTGGTATGGCGAAAATTATTTCTGCATACGTTCCACTTTCTGAAATGTTCGGATATGCAACAGACCTTCGTTCTATGTCTCAGGGTCGCGCGACTTATTCTATGGAATTCCACCACTATTCTCAGGTTCCTTCAAATATTACTGAAAAGATTCGTGCAGAACGCGGTGTGACATTCGAAGAAGATGAAGAATAATTTTTTCAAAAATAAAATCTCCAAGAAATTGGGGATTTTTTGTTTTTACTAAAATTTATAAATTTTTCAAAAATTTATAAAATATCGCTTTCTATTATATATCTATGAATTTTTTTAAGAATTTTTCGCTCCCGCTGGTTGGTCGCGGACATGAAGAAAAGCATCGCGCCTCGACGCCGCTGGAACTTTTTTTGATTTGATGTATGTAATCGCTATTTCAGCGATTGCACATGGATTGTATCATTTGCTCGTTGAACATCAAGTTTTTTTCGGAATTGAGTCATTTATTTTTTGTGTTTTTACTATTTAGTGGTCATGGATGAATTATACCTGATTTTCATCCGCGTACGATAATGATGATGTTATTTTTCGGATTCTGACATTTTTCCAAATTTTTTGATTGCTCGTGTTCACAGCAGGAATTGCCTCCACAATGACGGAAAATCCAAATTTTGCGCCAGGATTCATAGGGTTTATCATTATGCGTGTTGTCATGGTTTTGTAATGGATCAGAGCAGCAAAATGAGATCCAAAAAATCGCCGTATCTGTTTAATATATGCCGGCGGCTTGATTTTGGCGCTTATTGTGGGGGTGGTGATTGCGATTATTTCGGTGATTGTCGTGAAATGTGGTCTGGAATTGATTTATGCAATTTTTGTGATTCTACTCGGAATTATTATATATGTATTATCTCACACATATTAGTCAATCGTGCCCTTTGACAAAAAAATAAACCTTCTTCGGAAGGTTTTTATAATTTTAAAAATGAGGCAATCTTGATGCAAAATGGCGTAATTTTTTCAACAATTTTTTCAACAAATGGTCTAAAAATCAGCGCGCCAATAATCCCAAAAAAGAGTCCAGCCACGATATCGCCAGGATAATGTACACCGCCCAACACGCGACAACAAACCGTAATAAGGGCAAGCAAAATGGTGAGCGTAACGAAAAAATAATTTTTCGTATAAGTAAAAACCGCTACGATAAATGCACCAGAAAAAAGTGCGTGTCCAGAAGGGAAAGAATTATCCGTTGGATGAGGAATGAGTGGTGTGATATTCGCTCCATTCAGGAAAGAATGGGGATGCTCGCGCCACTGAGGAACGCAAAGATTTACAATTGTATAAATCACAAAAACTGATACAATCAAACCAAAAACCTGTAATGCTTGTTTTTTGTAATCATCATTTTTTTGAAAAGTTCCGTACAGCCACGTTCCTACCAAAAAAATTGCACACCAAACAACGATACTTTCCGCTAGAATCGTTACAATCGACGAATATTGAGCCGGAATAACGCCTTGAAGCGAAATGAGAAGATTTTTATCAAAATCAAGTAATGATTGAAAATTCATAAGGAAAAATTATAGGGGAATTATACAAAAAAAATCCAAAAATCAAGAAAAAATCCGAATTTCTCGGATTTTTATGCGGTAGGTTTTGGTTTTTTCTGAGGCTTGTGTTTTTTGTTGTTTTTGTGATTTTGAGAATTTTTTGGCTGAGAACTTTGCTCGTTTGGTGATGTATTTTGCGGATTTGGTTCGTTGGTAGAGTTTTGTGGTGCATTGATATTGATAGGATTTTGCTGTGAATATGGTGTGATGCCTTTCGCTTTGAGGCGCTCTTCCATTTTTTTGCGATTTTCTTCCGCCTTGCGTTCCTTCGCTTTTTCTGCATTTTCTGCAGCTTTTTGCTTGAATTTAATTTCTTCTTCTCGAACTTTTCCCGCGTATTCAAAAATTTTTTTCTCTACAAATTCTCGTTTTTTGGTATATTTTTCACGAGAAACTTTGAGAACCACATCGCGAGATTGTTGTTCTGGAACATCCACGCGCGACATCAGTGGTGCAAAAGTGGTCGCTGAAAATACGGGTGATGGCATCCCATCAATCAATAATTTACTATAAATATCGTATTTTCTAAGATTTGTCAAATCGTTGGGCAAAATTATATCTTCACCGCCAAACATTTCTGAAAGTACGGTCGCATCCTGTTGCCCCACCTGAAACGAAATAATCGTTCCAACATTCCCGAAAACAGCTCCCTGAACGGTGTCTGCCATTTGCGCGATATATTGATTCGCCATCGTGAGTGAGAGCTTATATTTTCGTGCTTCTGATAAAATCGTCGCAAAGGAATCTGTGGCGAAATTTTGAAATTCATCGACATACAGACCAAAATCGCGTCGATCTTTCTCGGGCATATCCGCGCGCGTCATGGCTTCAATCTGAAATTTTGTTACCATCATCGCCCCAAGAAGGGCCGAACTATCCTCGCCAATTCGTCATTTTGAAAGATTGACAATAAAAATTTTTCCATTATCCATTACCCATCGCATCGAAAATGGATTTTTTGGTTGTCCCAGAATATTTCTGAGAATGGGCGAAGAAAGAAATTGTCCTACTTTGTTGAGGATTGGATTCACTGCTTCAGAAACCATATTGGGTGCCATTTTATCAAATTCTTGCGTCCAAAATTGAGCGAGAAGTGGATCATCGAGTTTTGAGACAATTTTTTTACGATAACTTTCGTGGGTGAGAATGAGTGGAATTGAGACGAGTGTTGCTTCTGGAACGCGCAAAAGTGTCAAAATCGTATTTCGCAAAATATATTCGAGGCGAGGTCCCCAGCTATCCGCGAACATTTTTTTAAAAATTGAAACCAGTCCAGAACCCACGATGGGACGAAGTTCTGGCGAAGGGGATTCCAGCATATTGAATGCAATTGGGAATTCGGTATCCGACGGGTCAAAAAGTACGATATCGTTGGTTCGAGATTTTGGAATAGAACGAAGAATTGTTTCGGCCAGATCACCATGTGGATCAATGACGCCCACGCCACGGCCAGCCAAAATATCAGAATAAATCATATTTTCGAGCAGTGTCGATTTTCCCATACCTGTTTTTCCGATGATATAGGTATGTCGCGCGCGATCCGCTGGCTGAATCCCGAATTCTTCTTTGTAGCCACGGAAATTGGAAATTCCAATCGGTGTGTTCGGTTTTTCAGCATTTGGCAAATTGTGCGGCGGCTCAAATCGTCGCGTAACCACCCAGTTTACGCCCGGTGTTTTGACATACATGGTTGGCATATGTACGAGCCCCGCGAGTTCCGTGACACTCAAAATGCTACGATACGGTGAATAGGTTTTTTTTGTTTCGGAATACATTTTTTTTGCCACTTTGTTCGCCACAAATTTTGCGCCATTTGGCGAAGAAAAAATTGTCAAACTACTTGCGATTTCCTTGGTTCTGTGGGATTTTGTCGATGCCATCACGAGTCGTGTCGAATATCCAAATGTCGAAAATTTTTCTTCTTCAGGAAGATCTTCGGATTTTTTTTCTTCCGGATTCTCAGAATTTTTTATAAAAATTTGTTTCAGAATCCAGCCCAAAAAAATAAACGGCGCACAGATAATTTTGAGCCACCAATGATTTTCAAGACGAAAAATTTTCCAGCCTTCTGATCATTTCCCATTGGTGATAATTTCTCGAGCATATCATTCTCGAAAATTTTCATCTTCAATTGGCGAAAAATCTACACGAAAAAAAGAAATTTCATCCTTGGTGGAATGGGAAAGTACCGATGTAAGCGACGAAAGTGGATCGATCGTTTCTTTTTCGGTGCGGTCTTTTAGATTGACATAGAGCTTGATAAGATTACTCGAAATTTTGGACAAATGTCATTCTTGCGTGAAAAATTCTTGATTTTCCGCAAATGGAAGGGATGATTCTGTGATCTCAATATTATTGTAATGAGCGTAGAGTTGCGACTCGAAAAATTCGCGATATTTGGTCGGAACTTCGAAAAAAAAGCGAATCCGACCACCAATATGTACGAGAAAAAAGCGAAATTGTGGGTGTTTTCGCTTTTTGGAAAAAAAATTTTTTTCTTCAGAAAAAAGAACATCGTGGAGCGTCGAGAGCATTTCTTTGGCGACAAACACACCTTTTTCGTTCTGTCGATCTACCGCGATTTCGAGAATGATATTTTCCTGAGTATTCATTGTTCCAGTATAGCACAATTTTTCCAAAAATACAATTGCAATTTTGATGAATTTTTTTATAATCCTCAAATGGAAACGATTTTTATTCAAAATAATTCTGTCGAAATTTTGACAGACGCGCACATTGTCGATCTTGGCGAAATACCAGAAGTAAGCCTTTTTATAAAAGAAAATTGCACAATTCAATATACATTTCTTCCGAAGATATCAGCCGATTTTGTTCGACACATAAAAATCGCAGAAAATGTTAATTTCATTGGAAAAAGTGTCATTACTCAGAATGGAAAAACGAAAATTACGATTGAAGCGGTTGGCGATAATGCGAGCGGACATCTCGAATTGCTCGCCATTGCTCAGACTGATGCGAAAATTTCTGTCGAAGGTGTGGCGAAGGTGAATAGCCCATACAAAAATTTATTTTTGCGAGTTGATCAGACGAATATTTTGATTGGCGAACAATCGGTCGTTCGTGGCGTTCCTCGTCTTGAAATCGCCACTGATGATGTGGTTGGTGGCCATTCTTGTAAGATTCATCGCCTGCATGGTGACGCACTCTTTTATCTTCAGTCACACGGAATGGATGAAAAAAACTCCGAACTTTTCTTGCTCAATAGCGAGATTTTGCGCCACCTTGATACTTTGCCAGAAGATTTGCTCGAAGAAAAATGTAGTGACATTCATTGTGACTTGCTTCAAAAAAAATAATTCCTGAGGGAATTATTTTTTATTTGTCAGTTTCTTTGTCATCATATGGGTCCAAGTGAAATAAAATTGACCACTCAGAATCTTTATCTAATTTTCGAATTTCGTCTTCGATTTCATGCGAAACTCGGTGCGCATCGAGAAGGGAAATATTTTCATGAAAGACAAGATGTGCTTCAACAAATTTGACACCACCAGATTCACGCGAGCGAAAATTATGATAGCCAGAAAGTTCGTTATGATTGTCTAAAATATCTAAAATATTGACGACATGCATCTCATCAAGCGACACATCAAGCAACAATAAAAATCATTTTTTCACGATATCAAAGGCAGAAAATGCTATATAAATCGCGATTCCAATACCGATAATCGCATCGATATAATTCCATCCAAACCACGCAATCAAAATGAGTCCTACGAGAATCGCGAGATTTGAGAGTAAATCCGTTTTGTAATGGAGTGCATCAGATGCAATGACGATACTTTTTGTTTTTTTCGCGACACTTTCGAGATATCCGACAAGCCAACCTGTCACAATCACCGAAATAATCATCACTACGACACCAATCCCAATTTCTCCAACCGGTTTTTGATAAATAATGCGACTTACAGATTCGTACGCAATAAAAATCCCAGCCATCGCAATAATAATCCCTTCAAGAAATGCTGCCAGCGCCTCAATTTTTCCGCGCCCATAATTGAACTGATCATCAGGATCTTTTCAAGAATTTTTGACGGCAACAAAATTGAAAATCGAAATCCCCATATCGAGCAGTGAATCAATCGCGCTCGCGAGAATCGCAATGGATCCAGAAAAAATCCCGACACTGAGCTTGAAAATGGCGAGAAAAAATGCTGTTGTTGTCGCGATAATAGTCGCTTTTTGTTGAATTTTCATATGAGAATTCTAATGATTTTTTCTCAAAAGTAAATGAAAATTTTGAAAAATAAAAAAGCTTCGAAAAGCTTTTTGAAAAATATATTTGGAGGCACCTGCCGGAGTCGAACCGGCCTCCAAAGCTTTGCAGGCTTCTGTATAACCGCTCTACCAAGGCGCCACGCGTCTTATTATAGAGAAAAACGCAAAAAAGCAAATTTATTTGCAAGTAAAAGTTCGAAAAATATCAATATACTTGCCTGTGTCCGCATCGAGCGCTACGCTTGCGTGAAGCAAAAATACGGTGGTTCCACATACTTTTGCAGTTTGCAAAAATCGTAATTTTTGCGTTTGTGCGTTATAGCGCGCATCAAAAATATAATATTTTCCTTCATCGCTGTCACCAAAAATAATTGGCCCAGATTTGACAAGGGAATATTCGAGATATTTTTTCTGAGTTTTCAGATTATTTTGCTCGCTATATTGTTTGGAAGTTCCAATATAATCAAGTTTGCTAGAAATAACGATGATATTGTTCGAAAAATTATATTTTTTTTCTGGAGAGACGGCTGCTAGTACTACTTCACCATTGGGAAGCGACGGAAGATTATCTACGCTGCCAGATGCTGTCCATTCATTGGGGATTTGCATCGTAAAATTTGACTCAGCAAACTCTTTGGTTGGAAGGCCTTCAATTTTTGTGTTATTATCAAAACACGATGTCAAAGCAAAAAGAGTAAAAGAAAGAAGAAGAATTTTTTTCATACAAGAATATTAAGCACCCAAAAAACCAAGATGCACCGAAAGTGTAAAAATACCAAAAATCGTAAAAATTACGCCAGCAATAATAAGGACCATTTTTTTGTCAGGAAAATGCAGGCTCGCGGCGTATTCTACGATAGAATAGCCAAAAATCGCAGTCGAAATAATAAGCAGTGAATACAGATGATAGGTTATTTTGGCGAGTGTGTCAATACTAAATGGTCCAAAATAAAAACCCCCAACCGTAAAAAGATAGCACAAAAAATATAATGCTACCGTGAAAACAAAAATTTGTTTTGCGATCAGGAAGCGAATTCTGGCGTATTCCCAAGAATTTTGCGTCAATCGGGATTGAATTTCCTTGATTTTTGACATAATTTTTATAAAATATTTCTTGACTATTATATACAAAAATGACTCTGACACAAGAACAAATTGCACGACTTTCAAAACTTTCTGCACTGAATGTAGATTCTCACATACAGATTGATTCAGTGCTCGATTCTCTTCACATGCTTGCAAATACTGATACAACTGGGATTGAGCAGGATTCTCGCTCTGGTGCAAAAATTTTAGCACCTCGTGCTGATGAAATCATCGAAGATGAAAAAATTCCTGATGAACTTTTGGCTTGTTCACCGCAAAAAGTAGCAGCACATCAAATCGTGCTTTCTGGTATTATGCACGGAGAATAGTATGTTGAATCAACTCATTATTTCCTCGTTTCGTGGTATGACAAACGAGAATTTTTTGTTTTGACAAAAAACGCATATTGTGGGGAAAAATGGCTCTGGAAAAACGCATATTCTCGATGCAATTCATCTTGCGACGGGCGCCAAAAATCTCTATGGAAACACGAAACTTGACCCAGAAAATCGAATAGAAATTTTGTTTTGAGAAAACTTTCAGAACGCTTCATATATTTTTGCGTCTGATGACAAACGAGAATTTTTTTTGGTGCAAGGAAAAAAAATTTCCAAACCAAAATATCTTGAAGAATTGCCTTTTAGAACAGTCTATGTGTCCCCATTTGATATGAATATTTTGTATTTTTCGCCCGCGATGCGCCGTGAATATTTGGATGATATTTTGTCTCGTGCGTATGCTCAATTTTCCAAAATCAAACGCGATTATGAGCAAGTAATGCGCCAACGAAACGCACTTCTCAAAAAAATTCGTGAGGATGGTGTTGCGCAGGATGGACTCGATTTTTGGGATCAAAAATTTGCAGAAATTGCTGTTCAGTATGGGTTGTATCGCGAACGATATATTCGATATATTACCGAGAAAATTCCAGAATTTCCTGATTTTTTTGCTCATTATCAAATTCGCGTTAAGTATGAAGGTAATTGGATATATCAAGAAAATCCTGAAAATTTTATTAGAAATTACCTTCAAGAAAATCGACAGCGTGATATTTTTTCTGGACACACGCATATTGGTCCGCATCGAGATGATTTTTCAATTTTAATGAAAAGCGATCAAGATGAGGAACATTCTGTACAATTTTTTTTATCAAGAGGCGAAATGAAGATGATTTTACTTGGTCTCAAAGTGATTGAAGCAGATTTTATTGCAAAACAAACAGAAAAACAGCTTATTTTGTTGGTCGATGATATTTTTGCAGAATTGGATGAAAATAACATTATTCTTTTTTTAAATATTATTATACAACATCAAATAATTTTGACAAGTCAAAAAAGCCTCCCAGATGGGATAAATCACGAAAAATTCACTTGCATAAATTTAGTTAATTCGTAAAATCATACAAATTTTTTCATTTCTATGTTCAAAAAAATTCTTGCATTCTTTACAGCGGCAATAATTTCCGCTTCCGCATTTATTATTGTGCCATTTGCACACGCTCAGGCTGGCGGTGCCACCAAATTCCAGATTACCGCGCCCGCAACAGCTGTAGTTGGTGAGGCTTTTGATATCACTGTTACTGCGCTTGATAAAGATGGGAAAAAAGCAACTGGCTACCTCAATTCTATCATGATTTGGACTGATAATATTGGTGATACTTATCCAATGCCAGGACGTCTTATTCCTTTTACAGCAGAGGATGCTGGTGAAAAAAAATTCTCGAAAGGAGTGATTTTTAAAAAAGCCGGAAAACAAAAATTGTACGTTCAGGATGGGAAAGAAGATATTGCTGGCGAGGTGACTATCACGGTTGAAGAAGGTAATGGCACAACAGCAACTTCTACTGGAGAAATTCAGATTTTAACACCAACAGCAGATTCAAAAATTACTACTTCGACATTGCTTGTGAGTGGTACAGCTCGTAAAAATTCGAAAGTATCACTTGATTTGAATGGGGAAAATGTTGGAACAGTGGTTTCTGATAGTGAAGGGCTTTTTACAAAAGAAATTTCTAATATTTCTCAGGAAAATAATGTTCTCAAAGCTTCCTTGATTGACGCCAATAATTCTGTAATTGCTACTTCTTCAGAAATTCGTTTTTCAAAAATTAACGAAACCAGTTCTATATATGGTCTTTCTATTTCTCCTTCCAATAAGGTTGAGTCATCAGCAGGAATTACTCTCACGATTGATGCTATTAAAGGACTCTCTGAAGTAACTGCCATGATGGACGGAACAATTTTGAAAGCCACAGAATCTTCTGAAGGGAAATATACAATTGCGACAACTGCGCCTCAAAAAGCCGGTGAATATGCGATTGATGTGACCGCAAAAACGGTAACAAACCAAACAACCACCAAAGAAAAACTTGCAACTTTAACGGTGATAAAAAAAGAAAAAACCGAAGAAAAACCTGCTGTAAATCCTG
>ERZ773267.247-NODE-247-length-40224-cov-10.994249_pt1 | contig 40224 bp, 31 predicted proteins | sample MGYA00511959_ERZ773267 | MGnify/ENA primary metagenome ERZ773267 (study PRJEB29015, sample SAMEA2738165) | human oral metagenome | biome: human oral; feature: human-associated habitat; material: saliva | place: China | collected 2240 ...
ACCCTAAATACATTGAAGTGTGGGGAAAATTCCTGCCTCGCGGCGGCCTCTCCATCGACCCGTACTGCAACTACGGAAAAAAAGGAACTAAGTGGGAAGACGTGGCCTTTAAACGCCTGACCGAACACGACATGTATCCGGAAAAGGTGGACAATCGGTAGGTTCGTGGGGATACAGTGGGTAAATAATGTTAATATGTGAAAAGCTCTCGCCTAGTGCGAGAGCTTTTTTGATGAGTAAATGTAATGGGAAATAAATTGATATAAGCAAGCTATATGAAAATAGTGGTAATTAAATGTTACAATAATAACGAAAATAAAAATATTTTAGAACACAAAAAATGAATTTGACTTTAAAAATCTTTGCAGAAAAATAAAACGTTGAATGATGTAAGCTGATTTTAGAAGACTAGCGAATATAAAATTTGGATAAATGGAGGTATTGGTGTGAGTCAATATGTTGAGTATCAAAGTAAGATACTTATACCGGTCCAGGTTGTTGAGGTTTCATTTTGTGAGAAGAATGAAATCACTCTAAATGCATTTCAGCAATTTATCCTTGAAGCTGTAGATTCGGGAAATAGCGTAAATCAGATTGTTGATGCAACCTTATTTACGACTGATGTTGTTGAGACAGAAATAGTACAGATGGTCAATCAAAAACTTTTAATTCGTGAAGGCGATAATATAATGCTATCTGAATTATCTAAAAAAATTCGGATGATTTCTAGAAATGTAGTGAGTTTGAATAAAGAAAAGAAAAAAGTATGTATTAATCTTGTAACGGGTGATATTGAGGCTTTTGATATGAAGTCTATTGTCAGTGACAAACATGAAAAAGAATTATTTATGTCTCCTAATTTCTTAATAAAAGATTTTGATGGAATCAATTTAGAAGAGAACACTACATTTTTTGAAAAATATATGGATTCTTTTTATGGGATGTTGGCGGAAGATATAGAGACTGTTTTAAGTTCTATTTTTGTTGAACTTAAAGCTATCGGAAAAGAACAGCATATAGAAAAAGCGATTTGTAGAATCCCCTGTAAAATAGGCGGTAACATATTGCGAAGTAACGTTGAAGATTTGATTAAAGCAAAAGGTGTGATGTATCGAGTTGAGTATAAAATAGAATCTGAGCTTGTGAATAACTATGGGGCTGTTGTATCAGAACTGATGAATATTAATAGAATTGATAACGAATTACTTTCTGAAAAAGGACAGGATGTATTAGAAAAATATAAGGTTTGTGAGGAATACAATATTAAAAAAATTGTTTGTTTTTATGATGTAATTTCAGGGCAATTTCGTTTTGATAGTCAGGAAATAAAGTTATCAAAAAATGAACGATATAATTTGCAACTTCCGATATTGTATGACTTATCTAACGATGTAAAGCATAAGATCACTAAAAAAATACGGGAATGTTATGGTATTTCTGATGAGTTTATTGTAAAGGAAATAGCTTGTGAAAAAGCCAATTATATCGTAGATTGTGAAGTATCTGATTTGTGGGGAGCGGAATATGGCGAGTGTTAAATATGCAATAATATTTCCTGAATATTGGACTGTGAATCATGACCATACAATTAGTATTTTTTCAGAAAGTTCGATAAAAGAAACAACAGATACTTTTTTTGAGACTTTTGATGCTTTAGGTAGTTTAATGATATTTATTGGTCAAAAAAATCGAACGAAGGAGCTTTCTAAGCAGATAAGTGTAAAAAAAAATATACTCGATATTAGTATAGAGAACTTTGAAGAACAAAAGCGAATAAAATTTGAAGAGGATACGAAAAGATTACAAATACAATTAGAAACTGAAAAAGAGAGACTAAAACTTGCAACAGAAAAATTAATATTAGAAGCAAGTACTAGCGTAAATGACTGTGTCCGTTCTTTTGAAAAACATATGGTGAGTAGCCGGATACTATGGAATGTAATTAGTGAGCAAAGAAGATTTTTAGAGAATATTGAGAATTATATCGAAAATTTAGCGGACGAGTATGGTCAAAGAAAAGAGTATGTATGGTTTTGTGAGCTGCAAAGAAGATCATTAAATTTAATTGATCAATATATGGCAGAAATGATATAGGACTTGGGAGGTAAAGTATATGAAAAAGATAGACTTCTCGAAATTCGACGGCAGTATTGAGATTGTTCCGAAAAAACCTGTAAAAATAATAGACGAAAAGCAAAATGACTATTTTACGACTGGAAGTAGGTCCTTCGGAGACCCTATTATAAAAGGAATGAATCCAGTAGCAGCAATTGAAAGTATAGTCAGCGGAGCATTGAGCACTATCTCTAATATTGCCCAGTGCATTACTATGGTCTCTGTCGAAAAGCAGCGGACTAAACAAATCGAAGCCCAGGCACGAGTTCAAATAGGAGAATCTATTCAACAAACAGAGAGAATTAGAGTACAAGAAAGGGAAACTACAAGGAGGTTTAAGATTCAGTGTAAAGCGAGCTTAAGAAAAATGAAGCAAGAGTTAGAAATATTACGCGAAACTAATCGTTCAAGAGAGCGTGAATTGAGTAATAATCATGAAATAGATTTGAAAATATTGGATAGCTTAGATAGAATTGTTAAAACTCTTGTGGAAGAAAACAACGGAATTTGTCAATTAATCCTAGATATGAATGGTAACGATAAAGATTTTGAAAAAATATTGCATTTGTCAGGAAACAATAATAATTCACTCATCGAGATAGCAAAAAAGATAGTTAAAGTGAGAGGATATAGATAAATGGTATTACTTGAAATATTTGGCCTTGTCGCCTTTGGGGTGATAACGGCAGCAATTAAAGTTGTTTGTGATGATAAATCCGAAGAAGAAGAACGTAGACAGAAGATATTACGAGATGAGTATAATGATTATGAAAGACGGAAGAGACAAGAATATAGAAGTATCTGTAGTTATTACGAAAATATTAGAAATAATGCAGAGAATGAATACAAAATAGCAATACATGATTATCATAAAAAGCTAGTAAAAAAAAGAAAACAGGAAAACAGAGAAACATTCAATAGAATGATGAGTATATATAATGAACAATTTTCTGAAAAAAAGAAGTTGCTTAGTGAATGCAGAAGGATTGTATCTAGTTGTGAGATTAGTATTGGAAAACATCAAAATACATATATCAGGTTTAAGTCCATTAAACTGACCCTTATATCTTTAAATGAGGCGGTATACAAACTAGAAGCATATTTAAAGTATATGGAGAAATATAAACAAAGGTTTGACAATACCTTTGAAAATGATGGAAAAATAATTGAGCCTTTTTTTATGACTCTTCCAAAGGATTATCCGTACGAAGGTAAGATTCTATTTTTAAAGAAAAGTGAACTTACAAATTATGGTATTGAATTGAGTCATGGGGAGTATATTTGGGTGGATTCAATCGACCATGATGTGCTTAGTAAATATAATGAATACTCAGCCATACCTTTTATGGTAACTGTTGCAAGGAATGGTAAACAGTACTTATCGCTAACGAAAGGGTTACTCAAAAATTCAATTGGTAGCTTTATTGGTATAGATGCCGAAGTTAAAAAAATTACTGCCGAGAAAATTATCTTAAAATTTATGGGAAACCCCTACTTGCCTTTAATACTCTCAAAAAAGGATTTAATGAATCAATATCGAAAAACACCTATTGGATCAAATCTCCGGGTGTATGTGAAAGATTATGATTTCGCTTTAAAAAAGCAGCCGGTATTTGTAAGTAGTAAAATGAGTGATGGGTTAGCCATAACTCAATTTTCATACAGCATATTAGTGCTAACTGAAGGAGAACTTCAGAGATTCCATAATTACTTAGAAGAAAATGGTCTACTATATGAAGAGGACGAATGGAGAATTGGTCCTATAATTGACGATGACAAAAAATTGATTGGTATTATTATGCAAATTAAATACGGCTATGCATTTAAAGCTTATTTTGAAGAAATAGTAGATGGAAAATTAGTTTTGCGTTATGGTGGTATGCTGACTGAAGATCATTTTATATCTTTTGATGATATATTCGTCGCTACCAATATATCAATGGTTTGTGTTAGCCCAGAACAAGTTCGTAAAAACCCAGAAGAATATGAAGAGAATTTTGAAGAGTGCCAAAAATTTCGTATGTATTTAACTAATGAATTTGCAATTCAGAGTAAGATGATGATTCATTCGCCTATGAGTATTTATTTAAATCAATGGGCGGAAATTACAAATAGACTTGTTAGTTTTTTGAGTTACGGTTCACATATTAAAGTTCCTGTTGTGGAATGGAGATATTTTCATATCAAAAATATTGGAAGATATACTATTTTCTATATTGATAAATCTGAAGAAGTAGTGAAATTTGTTGAGAAGGAAAAAGAAAAAAGTAGATATAAACTCTTTGTTGAATTTTGGGGAGAAGAAAACATCAAAATTCCCTGTAAATTGATTAAAGAAGATGATGGACAATTTGTGTTACGCTTGAATTGTCATGTTGAAGAAAAACGTATTTTAAATAATAATTTCACACTTGATCTGTATTCTGTTGCAATTCCGTATGCGGAAATACAGCATGCTACTGCTTTTAGTATGTTTAAGGAAGGCAGAGTAGTAAGTGAAGAGGTTAAGATTTCGATAATAAATGTGTCTACACTCAACTATAAGGATAATGGGTATAGAATAAACGATTTATATAATCATAATATTAAAATGAATACAAAGCAGTTAGATGCTGTAATAAGAGCTTTTGGGGAAAAAAACTTTTTTTTGATACAAGGGCCTCCGGGAACAGGAAAGACTACTGTTATTAAAGAATTGCTCCTCCAGCAGCTGAGAAGAATCCCGCGATCACATGTTTTGGTGGTTTCCCAAGCAAATGTTGCCGTTGATAACGTGTTACGTGGAATAACAGAGCTTAGTAAAAAGCTAGGCTGTATTAAAGAATCACAAATCGTAAGATGTGGAACAGTGGACAAGATTGCTGATGATATAGAGGAGTTTTCTTTTGATAAGAAGTATGAACAATATCAAAAAAGACTAAGAGATGAACTACCACATGATAAAGAAACCACAGCATTGCGGAGAAAATGGTTAAATATTATAAGTGACAAGGATAACCACAGTATAGTAGGCGAATGTCTATTGAATTGTTATCAGATTGTTGGTGTGACTTGTGTTGGTCTGGAAAACCGGCATTATGGGTTGAATAATATGGAATTTGATCTAGTAATTATTGATGAAGCCGGGAAAGCCTTGCCAGGTGAATTATTGATTCCTATTAATCATGCTAGAAAAGTCATCATTATTGGTGATCACAAGCAATTACCTCCGGTAATTAACCCAGTTTTATATAAAGATGGGAAAGTTGAATATGGGGATGTTGTAGAGGATGAGCAGCAATTAGACTTTCTTAATAGAAGTTTTTTTCAAAGATTATATGAAGATTGTCCAGAAAATCAAAAATGCATGTTAAATATACAGTTTAGAATGCCGCCTGTTATCGCTGAACTTGTAAATATGTTTTATGATGGAGAACTTAAAACAGGGTTGAATTGTTTTCAAAAAAAGCCGCTGCTGTGTGGGAATCATTTAGTGTTTATCGATATGAAAAATGAGCCTGATTATTTAGAAAGTGATAGGACAGATGATGGAAGTAATTCTAGTCCCTTTAATATTAAAGAAGTTGAGGCTTCTATAAATATTGTTAAAAAGATTAGAAGATATTATTTAGGAAGAATTGTAGTAATTACTCCGTATAAGAGACAGAAGTATGAATTGATTAAAGGGTTTAATAAAGCTGAATGTGAGAATATTTGGATAAATACAATAGATGCTTTTCAAGGAGATGAAGAGGAAATAGTAATCTATTGCACTACTAGAGCTAATAAACCAACTCAATATTTTTCTGATTCGGCACGGTTAAACGTTGCATTTTCAAGAGCTAAGAATACACTAATCTTTCTTGGCTCTAGTCAATATTTAAAAAAATATCCGAAGGGGCATGTTCTTAGGAGCGTAAGTGATTATTTGTCAAAGAATGCCAGAGTAATTCAGTACAAGGAGTGGGTAGATGATAATTTTGATTTACAATTCTCGCCTATTGAACCGTGGGCACTTAATCCCTTACATGCATCTGATGGAACCGCACCTGATGTATTATCTATTTCCTCTAGTTTCTTTGATAGTATTAATAATCAGCATGTTTATAGGAAAACAATATGCCAAGCCTGTGGGGCTGAACTTGGTGATGGGGAAAATACCCTCTGCAGTAATTGCATAACGAAATATGAGAAACATAAATGTATGTGTTGTGGAGGCACAATATATCTATCTTATTTTGATAAATATATACATAAGAAGGTTGCACCTGAATTATGTACAAAATGTAGTATTGTTGAGTGCTCAGAATGTAATAGCAAATTTTATATTACTAATGAATATAAGGTAAGACTACAAGGACAGAGAAAGCCTTTGCTTTGCAATTCATGTCTAGAAAAATATCGACAAGTAGTGTATCGACATTCCTGTAATAAATGTGGAAATGAAATTTCCCTATCATATGCTGCTAAAAAGAAAATATTAGACCAAGGTGGTTCGTTACCTATAATCTGCTTAGAATGCCGTAAAAAAGGAAATGAGATAATACAAATTGGTACTTGTTGCGTATGCAGCAAACCGATTACGGCTAAAAGATATATCTTAGAAAAAAATTCTCGTACCATTGATTCTGAAATGCATAAAGAGTGCTCCCACGTAATTTATAAACCATTTACATGTGTGGAGTGCGGTTGTGCCTTCTCTATTACATATGGAGAAAAACGATTTTTCGAGGATAGAGCATTGCCGTTGCCTAAAAGATGCAGAGAATGTAGAAAAAATCGACAGTAACATGAATGTTACTAAATAGCTATTGGATATGCGGTTGAAGGCGAGGTATATTTCTACGAATGCAAAAGCGTAGTTATGAAAGTGATGAGACTCTTTGCTTAAGTATATAGTAGCATATGTAATCGAGAGCATACTATAGTGAATAATAAAATGGTAAACTGCCGATTTAATTATGATATGAATAATCAAAACAATAAGATGATTCTTTATTACCAATGTCTTGATACACTACAATGTTATGTTAAAAATATATTGAAAAAATCACATTTTCATGATAATATGTAGTAGAATTTTTAAATATATTTCTGAAAAGCAGACGAACGGATAGAGGAGGTACTTTGTGATGAAAGCTATCAAGTTGACGTGGAAGGTGAAGAAAGCTAAAAATAGTGCTCGTGTTAACCAGATGTATTGCTTCAAAAGCTGCGAAAAGAATCAAAACTGATATAGAATAGCTTAATTAGTCAGTTATAAAGCTATTTATCCCTACGTAAGTATCAAAGGTATATATTTAATATGAAGGATTACGGGCACAGAATACTGAGCAGTAGCACGACTTATGTCGTGCTATTTTTACTTTTTAGGGGGAAATATGGAACCATTATTTGAAGAAATAGAAGTTGAACTGGAAATAGATTTAGCTAAAAAATTTCAATTTCCTAAGAAGATTGCGATAAAAAGGTATGAAAATAAGAATCTTGTTATATATACAGAAGGTGTGTTGTGGCTTGTATTTAATGATTATGAATTAGATATTTATAAGGCGTTAAGTGATGGTCAAAGTATTCAAGATGTTTTGGATAGATTTGATAAAGAAGATGTTATAGAGGTGGTCTCGCAGATTGAAGCCAAACAGTTTGAAAATCCTATGGTCGTAGAGCCAAATGAAAAGAATATGTATATATATTTGACTAATAACTGTAATGAGCGGTGTAAGCATTGCTATATGTATGCGGGTGATATCAAAATAGAAGAGCTGCCAGTAGATGTGTGGAAGGAAGTGCTATCTAATTATAATGCGTGCGGAGGACAAGGAGTAACGTTTACTGGCGGTGAGGTGACTGTTTATAAAGGATATGAAGTTCTGCTTCAACATGCACATGAATTGGGATTAAATATTACTGTTCTTACTAATGGTGTATTGTGGGACGAAAATTCCATTAAAAGATATGGAAAATACATTGATGAAGTACAAATAAGCATTGATGGTTATGATAGGGATTCGTATTATAAGGTTCGCCAATTTGATGGATTTGATAAAGCAATCTCAACTTTAATGTTATTTAGTAAATCAGGGGTAAGAACATCTATGGCTGTAACGCCATTATATGACGGGATTATGGATTTCGTAAAAAATTTTGAGCCATTCGCAAGAAAAATAATTAAGGACTATCCGGAAATATATATTCGATTTAATTTGGAATTATTGGATGGAAGAGATGTTCGGATTACGCAAGATGCCAATGAGAAGTATAGGAAAGTGATAAAAAGTTTGGTTGAACGGCTGTATCCCAACTACTATCTTGAAACTTTCCCATTAAACTATGAAGGGCACATTATTCGTAAAAACTGTGGTTTTGGGGAAATTGCAATTGCTGCTAATGGAGATGTGTTCTGGTGCAATCGCATACATGAACTAAAAAGTAGGTGGAATATTAGGACATCGAGATTTGAAGATATTCTTAGGGCTTCTGAAAATATAAAAATATTAACCGATGTAAATCACTCATCTGCATGTAAGTATTGTGAAGTTAAGTATATTTGTGGTGGTAGTTGTAGGATGAATTATGAGGGTATATCTGATGTGGATTCGCATGAAGAGGAGTGGAACAATATCTGTCCTAGTGGAACAAAAGAAAATTTGTATAGAAAAATGATACAAAGTAATGAGTATTTTTATATAGATGTCGACGAGGAGATTTAAAGTGGCAGATCTAATCATTAATGTCAACCTCGATGAGAGTCGAAAGAAGCAAAGACTACTAGTTGAAGTATACGAAGGGACAATTCTTGTTTTAAAGAGTAAACAGTTTTCAGGCCCATTAAGGAGTACTAATTTATCTTCTGTTCCTAATGCAGCGAATTTAAGTTCGGAAGAATTACAGAATATTAAGAATATATTTAATAGTCCAATGAATATACAGATTAACAAGAATCAATATTTAATTTCTTTAAAGTATTTGCCTTATTTAAAAACACTAGTCGGCTATGGATGTGTTTTTTGTAAAGATAGGCGACAAGGGCCTATGTATAAGTTGGAACAATTATTGATTAATTCTAGGAATGATAAACTTGAATATATCCATGGTTTTTTTGTGCTTCAGGAGAAAACCATACTATATGTAAATTATGAAATAGGTGACGTAGAGAATGTATATAATGACATCACGCCTCTATTTTATGTAAATATTGGTGTTGAAGACTATCAAGCCCAGCTTTTTTTCGACTATGGGCGTGATTTGATTAAAGCTGATGATAAAGAACGTTTGCTGCATGGTGAGTTGAAATATCGGGATTATGGATTTGAAGAAAATATTATATCTAGACTTAGAGTGTGTCATTGGAAAAAGTCGGTCCACGGGTATTTTGTATATTTTGGGCAAGATATTACTGAAGATATGAGTAAATTGGAAGCAAATGGGATACAGGTGTTTACAAATCAGCGAAAGCGTATTAGTATTGCTGATTTTAAAAATATTCACGTCAGTTATGGGGTGGATTGGTTTGAGATTGGAGGAATGGTAGCGGTTGGTGACGGTGAAATCCCTATTGGGGAACTTATTAATTTTAGGAAAGGAAAAGAAACGTGGGTTGAATATAATGGACAGATAGTATTTTTTCCGCTAGCATTAAAGCGAATTAGGAAGAGCGTAATAGAAAAGAAAGATAAAAGTATTAGGGTTTCCCAAAAAGATATTTTTAGTGCATTGGAAGTTATAAATCTTTTAGGTGGGAAAGGGATAGAAGCTTCTAGTCAATTGTATACCTATCAGAATATACAACTGCACCTACCCAAGCCGCTTGAAATGACATTGCGTAACTATCAAAAGAATGGTGTAAAGTGGTTGCTTTCGCTGCGTAAAAATGGTTTCGGAGGTTGTTTAGCAGATGATATGGGGCTGGGGAAAACGATTCAAGTTATAGCATATTTTTCGGATAAATCTCAGTTGGGAACTAATGCACTTATTGTCGTTCCTAAAACAATAATAGAGAATTGGAATAGAGAATTTAAAAAGTTTGCTCCTGAAATAACTACTTATGTATATCATGGAAACAGTCGAAATCTGACAGATGCATTGGACTGTCGTGCAATAATTACAACATATGGGACGGTATTGAATGATATTGGGAAGTTGAGTAAATGTAAGTTCAATCATCTCATTATCGATGAGGCTCAAAATATTAAGAACTCCAGAAGCAAGGCATATAGGGCTATAAATGCAATATGTGCTGAAACACGGATTGTAATGACTGGGACTCCGCTCGAGAATAATATTCAAGAGTATTGGGGGTTAATGAACATCGCTAACCCCACGGTTTTGAAATACAAAGCACTAATAAGAGGGCTTACAGAGAATCAAATTGTAGAAAAGGTGAAGCGACTAACGAGTCCTTTTTTACTTAGACGCCTTAAAAAGAATGTTCTAGATGATCTTCCTGAGAAAGAAGAACAAACTATTTTTTGCTCTTTAGATGAAGGGCAAAGAGCGTTATATAAAAAGATGCTGGAGTCTATTAAGCATGAGGTTGAACGTAAGGCCGACAGATATGAAATGAAATCTAACTCAATAGTTTTAAACGGGCTATTGTATTTACAAGAGATTTGTTGTCATCCGAAGCTGCTTCCTAAAGAATACAATGTTGAAGGATGTAACGAGTCTGCAAAACTAGACCAGTTGTTACTGATGTTAGACGAACTTTATTCATCTGGGCATAAGGTTGTTGTCTTTAGTAGATTTACCCAGATGCTAAAAATTATCCGTAAGGAATTAGCGAAAAGACATTTCAATCAGTTTTATTTGGATGGAACGGTTAGAGAACGACAGGGTACTGTTGATGATTTCGAGCATAGTACAGAAGGCATCTTTTTAATTAGTTTAAAAGCCGGTGGTATAGGTCTTAATTTGGTTTCTGCCGATACGGTTATTATGTATGATCCATGGTGGAATCCTGCGGTTGAAAAACAGGCTGAAGATCGCATATATAGGATTGGGCAAACGAATAAAGTTACAGTGTTCAAGTTGATTGCGACAAATACGATTGAAGAAAAGGTTCAGCGCTTGCAAGAGACAAAGAAAAGATTGATTGATGATGTCGTAGAAGGGCATGATACGCCACAAAATATTACAATGGAAGACATTCGTAATTTATTATTTTAAATTCTTAGATTTTTACTAGTATTAGGTAGTAACAAATAAACTTGCTTGGAACCGGACATAGGACGTACGGTTCTGTTTTTGTGGTTTTATAGTAAATGTTGGGGTCAGCACTAAATAGGCGCCTCTTTATTGTACGCCTATTTAGTGCACAAAAGAGGCACCGAACACAACTGTGTTCGGTGCCGAGTAATACCGTTTATTTACTTACCCCTCAATGTTTGAAAAAGAGGCGACATTTATATAAATAATGAAACAATCGGGTCAAACAGTAACGCTGATACGACTATAATGACAACGAGGGAAGCTGCCGCCGCCATAAGTAATTGAACGAATACTTTAGCTTGTTGGGTAGAGGTAAAGTTTTCTACGTTTGTCCCCATTGCGGCTAAGATTAGAGCTCCGCCTGTTGACATGGGAGAAATTCCGGCTAAAGATCCTCCGGCTCCGACGGCTGCCATTAAGGCAAGCGGTTCAACTCCACCGACTTGTGCAGCTATATCGGTACACATGGGCATCATGGTAGGATATACGACTGCCAATGCAGAACTTACCAGACTGAGTAATCCTGCCGACACACCCATAAGGGGGATGGCCGTATTACTGGTCATAATGGAAGAAATTGCGGCACTCAGTAACTTTATTCCGCCAACCTTATCTACGATGGTTAATAAGACGCCGACACCTAATACCATAATAATTGTTCCCCAAGGAAGGGCTTTTAAGCATTCTCCATCGGGAGCGATGCCGAATAGGACTAAAAGGGCACTGGATATAAAGGCTGCCAGACCAATGTTGACTTTGAATACAATCATTAATACTAACATCAATAATATACCGCTTAAAGCAATCAGCTGTTTGGCAGCAAAGGGACCGGGTTTTGTTACCGTTGCATTGGTCGTTGTCAATTTATATCCTTTGAAATAAATGAATACAAGGATAGATATGACAAGGGTAATGACTGTCTGACAAGCCAGTATAGCAGGCATTACATTATCAATACCTGAAGTAGCTGCTGCACTAGTGATAACGGCGGCTTCGGGTGTAACGCTGGTCATTCGGCCCGCTATCAATCCGAATTCACCTATTAGGGCTAACATAATCGGATTGTAACCTACTTTTAAAGCTGTGGTAACGGCTATAGCCGGGATGATTGCTAAAGCGGGGATTGCACCGGGGCCTACACCTGCAACAATAAATCCGGCTATGTAGATTGCAATCGGAAGAAGCCAAACTTTTTTCCCCGTGGCTGAGATTATTTTTTCAGCCAATAAATCTAAGGCTCCTGTAGATTTTACTACGGCAAATAAGAAAGTTATGCCTACTAAGGTACAAAACATAGAACTGCTGATGCCGCTGATTAACTGTTTGTCTGTTAAACCGAATATACGGACTGCGATCGCGCCGACAGCAATTGCTAAAATACCTATATTTACTTTTCGTATAAAAGCAAGAACTATAGTAACAATGAACAATACTAATGCAAGTAAATCCATCTCCATAATCGTTTCCATAATTATACCTCCGTTGTGACTAACCTAGTTGGAGCAGGGGGTGTTGATGTGTATCTGGTGACCGCTGTAGTTACCGGATATAATTGTCGTTTCATATAGTGCCGTATCAAGCATCTTTTGGAAGTCGATGCCGGTGTGAATGTTCATAGCGTTTAACATGAATATCAAGTCCTCGGAAGCTACATTACCGGAGGCTCCGGGAGCAAACGGGCAACCACCGAGACCACCGACCGCAGCCTGAACTGAATTAATTCCGGCTTCAATTCCGGCTAATGTACTGGCAAGGCCCATCCCTCGAGTATCATGAATATGCAATTCGAAATGTTCATTAGGAAATTCTTTGAGTACGGCTTTAGCGGTATTTCGTACCATTAAAGGATCGGCTTGGCCTATTGTGTCGGCTAAACAGAATTGATGAATTCCTAAGTCAACGCCTTTACGGATGATAGACAGTACATTATCTATAGGCGTAATGCCTTCAAAAGGACAAGTAAAGGCAGTTGCTAAAGAAAGAATTATTTCCATATCAGGCAACTCTTGGCGAATAGCGGTTAATCCTTCTAAGGACTCGGAAACAGTACGATTTATATTTGCTTTATTATGAGATTCGCTTACCGAAATAACCGTATCAATTTTGGTTAGACCGCATTCTGCAGCTGCCTTTGCTCCAAATAAATTAGGGACGAGTGCAAAAAAATCAACGTCGGAAGAACCGTGCTTTTCGAGCGTTTTAATGACTACATCGTGCGAGTCTTTCATTTGGGGAATGGCCTTGGGATGCACAAAAGAGGTGAGCTCCATAGACTTAACTCCCGATTGAATCAGCATATCTATGATGTGAAGTTTTTTTTCGAGAGGAATATATTCTTTTACATTCTGAAAACCGTCTCTGGGACCAACTTCAACAAAATTTACAGATTTAATATCCATTACAGATCCTCCTAAATATAATTATTTGTTTTCAATTCTTCAATTTCGGCATCATTAAGACCCAGGAGAGCGGATAATACATCTTCTGTATCTTGTCCTAATGCCGGTGCGGGTCTGGAGATTTGCACTTTGGTATCCATTAATTTAACCGGGTTGCCGTTGACTTTCATATCTCCGATAACCGGGTGAGGTAAAGATACAAACATTTCTCGGGCTTCGGCAATATGTTCGTCTTCTGTTACACGTTTTAGACCGTTAATAGGTGCGGCAGGAACTCCGGCATCATTTAGAAGTGTAACGGCTTCGTCGATTGTAAGATGGCGGCTCCATTCTTCTATAATGGGTTTTAATTCCTGGTGGTTTTCACAGCGTTTCAAGTTTGTTTCGAATCTGGGGTCAGACAACAATTCAGGCATATTAATTACCTTGTTGCAAAATAGAGAGAATAACTTATCATTGCCGCAGCCGATAACAAATAAACCGTCGCTGGCTTGGAATGAATCATACGGGTATGCGGCGGCATAACGGTTGCCCATTAATTCAGGCTGCTTTCCCGATGCGAAGAAACGCTGTGTTCCTGTTTCTAAGCTGGAAACTACGGAGTCAACTAAAGATACGTCTACTCGTTGGCCTCTATGTATGAGTGTTCTTGCATGGAGTGCCATCAGTATGCCGATGGTTAAGTTCATGCCGCCCAGAACGTCGCCCATAGCGTTGCCGACACGAATGCCGTGTCCGCCGGGATCTCCGGTAATACTCATGAGTCCGCCGGTAGCCTGGGCAATGATATCGTATCCGGGGCGATCGGATTTAGGACCATAGCAACCGAAGCCGGAAACTGCAGCATAAATAATTTGGTCATTTACTTCTTTTAAAGTGTCATAGCCGATTCCGAGCTTATCCATAACTCCGGGACGGAAATTCTCTACAACTACATCGGCTTTTTTGACTAAATCGAGAAAGAGTTGTTTTCCTTTTTCGGATTTCAAGTTTAACGTAATGCCTTTTTTGCCTCGATTTACGTTAGCATAGTAAAGACTTTCACCGTTTTTAAAGGGGCCGAATGCACGAGTATCATCGCCTTTGTTGGGGACCTCTATTTTTATTACATTTGCACCATAGTCTGCCAACATCATCGTGCAGTAAGGACCGGCAAGTACACGTGTGAGGTCTAATACAATAATGTCTTCCAATGCTTTTTTCATTTCGTCACATCCTGTCTTTTAATCAAAATAAATAAGAACATTCTTGATGGTTATTATGTTAAAATAGAGAACAAGTAATGTATAATTGTGTTAAAAAAGGCGAAAATGAACAAAAAATGTTTCATAAACAAGCAATATAAAATAAATGAAACTAAAAAGCATATAACACGTGATGTAAGATGGCGACTTAATTTCTATGTATGAGAGAAATGAATAGGTATGAAGGGATGTGTGTTGTAAAGTTATGAATGGGTCCGTCCGGAAAGATAAGTATAAGGTTTGCATATTATGTTTTTCTTATATGTGGGAATTAGCAAAGACGGTAATCAGTGAACTGGATCATACCGACACGAATTATGATTTGTATGAAGCGGATTTATTAAATCAGGATGAAGTTGTTCAAACGGCATTAAAGGAGGGTACACAGGTTTTTGTTACAGGAGGCGGTAGTGCGGCACGCTTTAAACGAAACTACTCCTTGCCGCTGATAGAGTTTCGTGTTAGAGATATAGATTATATGGTTGCTATACAACATGCAAAACAACTGGGATATTCCAAAATCGGTGTTGTATATCATAAAGATGCTACGGTTGTCCCTCGTTTGTCCATGTATGAGCAATTGTCAGAGACTGTGGTATGTCCTATAGTATTTGACGATGTTTCGGATTTGAAAGAGTCTATTGAAAAGACTGATTGCGAAGTGGTTATAGGAGCGGCAGCGACAATAGATCTTGCAATTACATTGAATAAACCTTATGTGAGGCTGTATGCCGGTGAGGAAACAATTAGAGAAGCCTGTTTAAGGGCCAGAGATTTGGCAATTCAATTATCTGAAACAAAGCGAAATAAACAAATTTTTAAATCTGTTTTGTACACGGCTCAACTAGGGATTGTTATAACCGATAAAGACGGAAAAATTGAATTTATGAATAAGACTATGGAAAAGTATATACAAGCGTCCGCTCAGGATCTTCAGTCTATGAGCGTTGAAGAACTCTTCCCTAATTTGCCGTATAAAAAGCTTATGGAAAATGAAGCTTGTTCAAACGACAGTTATCATTTGATTGCTAACACTATGATGCGGTGCGTTATGGAGAAGATCGTCGTTTATGGGAAAAATAGCGGTGTTATTATGTCATTCCATCCTAATCCGCATAACTTAAGGCGAAAGGGGAAAAGCATAAAGAATCCTTTTCCTGTGTATAAATTGAAAAATATTACGGCATATTCTAATAGTATGAAAGGACTGGTTGATAGTTGTCATAATATAATTCCGGTAGAAGATCATACTATGATTTTAGGAGAAATCGGAACAGCCAGAGAAGAAATAGCCATGTGTCTGCATAATGCATCTCATAGAGCCGACAAAACTTGTATAACCATAGATTTAGCTCTGGTTGATGACGACAATGCTAATAAAATATTTTACGGATATATAGAAAAAGGATGTCGAATTGATGGATTGCTTGTGGATGCAAATGGGGGAAGCGTTATATTAAAAAACATAGAAATGGCCTCATTACGAGTACAAGCAATTTTGAGCAATGCAATCTATCATAAACAGATATTTTTACCGGGAATGGCATTACCGGATATTTTTGATATCGTTTTTTATACGGTAGCTCTCCCTGATGAAGAACAGAAGATTCGTCCGGATTTAAGACAAGCTCTGTCCATAAATCAATTACAAATACCTGGTTTACGGCAGCGAATTGAAGATATAGTACCTTTGTTTATGAAGTATCTTCTCAGTTTGACCAAATCTAAGAAAATCCAATCCGTGACTGAGAAAATGGAAAGACTTTTAGTCACATATACTTGGCCCGGTAATGTCACTGAACTAAGAACTGTTTCTATAAAATATGTAAAAATACTTGAACAATCCAGTTATAGAACGGCCGATTGGAGATATGAGTGTTTAATCAAATCAATCGGTGAAAAAAATATTGTAGAGGCAGTTAAATGTATGTACCCTTATTCGGATGGAGCTAAATCGGAAAATAATGCACAATTAAGAAAACGAATTGAAAAATTTAAAGAATTATTAGGATATACTAACGAAAAAATAGCCGACTTGTTAGCTGTCAGCAGGACAACTGTATGGCGAATTATGAAGAAATAATAGACATTAAATAGACCGCTGCAAGCACAGATCATACCCTAAAAGTCGGATAAAACTTTGATATACAACTTGTATGTGTAATATCTGATTTTCCCTTGCCAAGTTCCCACCCATTTGCTACACTTGACGTGAAAAGGTGTATTTCTGCCGCCGCATTCGGACGTATGGCAGGGGTTCTTACGAGCATCGCGCCCCGGCAGTAGCACCTTTTTATTTTGGAACGAAAACATGATTTTCTCTTGACGGATTCTTATGAGAGTAGTTATACTGATCTTGCCCGTGGTGTTGGGCTGAGTATCCGGCGTTGCAACACCGTCTCGGGACGTGGGTCGCGGATACTCGGACGGACTCACTAATTTTAATTCTTACCGACGTATGTATGTACGCCGGTTTTTTGTTTTCCCTTCATTGACGTTTGCCCTTATGTTTTGATACACTTAGGTCACCGGATGTGTCGGGTCTAGCGTCAGACGAAGCGACACTGGTACCGGTTGCCTGCGGGGGACGCTCCGACTGTCGGGAACTAAGCTCATTCTTGATATTATTTTGAACGTGTGTAACACATGTTCGTTATTTATATCGGGTTTGAGCGTTTTTTTATTGGCTCTTTTAGTATTACAAAGGACCGTAGAGTGAATAGCTCTACGGTCCTTTAGGGTAGACATTATACATTTGAAAGATAATAGTGAACTACAACCAGTTTTATTTATTGTATGCACATAGCAGGGGAGCTTAGTAATGCTAAACCATCTGAAAAATGATGGAAATAAGGCCGCTGTTGTCGCTCCAATATTGGTTTAACAAGTAATTTTAAGGGAAAATCAGAAAATTCCGGCCAAAGCATTGTATTTAAACATAAAAAAATCACCGAGTGGTACTCCGCAAATGGGGTGCAATTCCCCGTGTCGGGCTCGTGCCAAATCAGTGATTATTTTGACTAAAGTATAGCAGACGAAACCAATTTACGCAATGCCAAAGAAGGAAAGGGCTTAAACACCTTGCAAAATAATACAACCTTTGACTAATGCTCATAGCAAAGGCATTCACACTTAAGTAACTTTAACGCCGGACCGGTATTGGCCGAAATAAAAGGGGAACTAAGCAATTATTACGTTAGCATTGAATTTGATAAAAATGGCAAAATTTGGGTTAAATCCGGGCAAGCAACCGATAAAGGCTCCGCTCGAAATATCATAAAACAAAAAATAACGGAAGGGTCCGCCCGCCGCCTTACGCATAATACGCAGGGACGGACGGGTCGCGACGCTTCCGCTATTCATATCAATACAGTAGCAGAAAAATTAAAAAGCGTCAACAATGAAAACCGGCAAACTTTCGACCAACGGGCATGGCACGGAAGCGGTATGGACTTTAACGAGTTTAACCTGGAAAAAGCCCTTACCGGTGCCGGGGATATGGTACACGGCTGGAGTATTTACACGACTAAAAACAAAAAGACGGCCCGGGCATATAAAAAACACGCAAAAAGCAAAGGACTACCGTCATACCAGTACGAAGTAGACATTCCTTTCATTGACGGTCGTCCTTGTGTTTGATACACTTAGGTCACCGGATGTGTCGGGTCTAGCGTCAGACGAAGCGACACTGGCACCGGTTGCCTGCGGGGGACGCTCCGACTGTCGGGCTTTTAGCTCATTCTTGGTATTATTTTGAACGTGTGTAACACATGTTCACTATTTATATCGGGTTTGAGTGTTTTTTTATATTCTGATATACTTGTTTCACCGGATGTGTCGGGTTGAATATCCAACGAGGCGGCACTAGCACCGGTTGCCCGCATTGGATATTCAGATTGACGGGCTTTTGCCGACGTATGTACGTCGGCTTTTTTTCGTCTTCGTGTCGCCTGTATAGTGAAGGGACAGGAAGTATGGTATATTACCATTATGATATGCAGATGCGGAGGTAGGTATGGATTTTTTAAAAGGATTAGGGCGTAAGTTATTGCTGGTATCCGTACTTTTAGACTTGTCTTTATTTTGCAGTTTTTTCGTCGGCATCGGATTGCGATTGGGTGATGAGGGTGAATCCGTAATATCTGCTGTGGGCGGGTATTTAATTGCCTATGCCTTTACAGGACTGCCTTATATTATGGCTTTGAGTATTATTTTGAAAATAGCCGTTATCGTTTGGTATAGTCGTAAGGGCTGGGCAGGGCATCATAAGGAGCTTGCCGTCACCTTAGGGTCTTTTGTCTATCTTGTCATTTCCGGCGGTTTCATCTATTTTATTTACTTTATCGGTAAGGTTATGAGTAGTGTAGGCTAGGTTTCTTATGAAGATAGATATACGTAAGCATTTTTTATATAAGTATCTTGTATATCGGTTTAACAAAGAGTGTCGTAAGGATACGATTTGGGACCGGCTGTCGGCTGAAGACAGGGACCGATTTTGTCTGCACGTATTTCGACGTGTATGGAAGCGGGTCACGGTTATCGCTCTTATATACTTTCTTGTATTTGTGATAGGGACGGTGTCGATGATTTCCGATTCCCATCCGGGGCCCTTCCTGCGTTGGTATGAAGCACGTTTGGTCTTTGTCGGGGATTTGATCAATACGGAACATTGGAATATATACGACCCTTATGAGCGAAGTGTCTTCTACTATATCCTCATTCAGGCTTTGCCTATTGTCGTCATTGAAGGAGGCCCGCTCTTAGTCATTGTTTTTGCCGTGACGGAATATATTTTAAGACGAGAAATGAAGGGGAAAGATAGATGACGGAATATATTCATTATTTTTGGGTAGGCTTTTATTCTATGGGAAGATTTCCTCTTTTTCGGAATGCTTTCATGATTCTGTGCTGTGTCGTTCTTGTTATCGTCATTCGTCGACTTACGGCCTCGCTTCGCAGTGGCGGGAGTTTTTTTGAGGCTTATCGTATTGCCGAGGGAAATTTTTATATTCACGGGGCTATTCAGTTCGGTCCGAGGACGATTCCTTTAAAAGATATTCGCTCCATTCAGGTACATCATGTTCGGGGACGCTACGGATCGGGCAATCGATATATGGTGTATTTGGAACGTAAAAAGGGGCGAACAATTACGCTTATCGTCGGAGAGAGTGCAAGAAATTGCCGTTTAATGGAAAGTTTACGGGCCGATACGAGAAAATACGGTATTAAAGTGTACGGAGATATATCGTAAAAAAGAGGTTCGCTCATAGGACGGCGAATCTTTTTTTTGTAGCGGTCTGCAAGGCGGCGAAGTTGTTGGAAATCTTATTTCTTACAAGGTTTCTTAATGAAAGGTCAGCGCATTTCTGTTACAATAAACAAGATGTATCAGTACATGTGAATGACGGAGGAGTCAGGGCCAGTGATTAAGATTTTATTTGTATGTCACGGGAATATTTGCCGTTCTACTATGGCGGAATTTTATATGAAAGAAATCGTTCGTCGTGCCGGTCTTTCCGGTGAGATAGAAGTGGCTTCAGCGGCGACGACGAATGACGAAGCGGGTAACGATACGTATTACGCTACGAAGGATGTATTGACGGAAAAGGGGATTCCCTTTACGCCCCGTCGAGCCGTGAAGATGACGAAGGATGATTATAATACGTATGACTATATTATTGTCTTTGATGAAGAGAATATACGCGGTGTTGAACGGATTACGGGGCTTCACGATGCCGAAAAGGTGTACACGCTCCTGACCTTTGCCGGTGAAGACAGAGACATTGCCGACCCGTGGTATACGCGAGATTTTCAACAGACCTACCGGGATGTGGAAGCGGGATGCAACGAATTATTACACTGCCTTCTGGAAGCCAATCCCGATTTGGCAGATAAAGCTGCGAAAAACTAAGGGGGACTTAGGGTGAAAAAGTATTTGGAAGAGGCCCGTGTCATAGGCAACGAGGCCATTACGGAAGCTATTTACAAGTTGACCTTTGAATCGCCGCAGATTGCTCGGACGGCTCTGCCGGGACAGTTCGTCAACGTATCCGTGGAGACTGCTTTTCTGCGCCGTCCCTTCGGGATTGTGGAGGCTTGCGGGGAGACGGGAGAGGTGACGATTATTTACCGTCTTGTCGGGACGGGAACGGCAGCTATGACAAACTTGCGTGCAGGCGACACGATATCTGTTGAAGGACCCCTCGGCGAGGGAACCTTTTCAACGGCTGCGGGCAAAGTCCTTCTCGTCGGTGGCGGTGTAGGCTTGGCCCCCCTTATTTGCCTGGCCGGGCGACTTGCTGAAAAGCCGGTTGTCCTCGTCGGCGGCAAGACAAAGGAAGAAACGTTTTGGAGAGAGTTTTTTAAGGATAAGGCGGAAAAAGTATATGTGACGACCGATGACGGTTCAGCAGGGATTCAGGGGTTTGCCGTAGCGGCGTTACCGCAGATTTTTTCGGAAAATAAAATTGATCGCATTGCCGTCTGCGGACCGACGGTGATGATGAAGACCATTGCTGAAAAGGCTCAAGAAGCGGGTATTTCTTGCGAAGTATCTATGGAAAAACGCATGGCTTGCGGTATCGGTGTCTGTCTGGGCTGTACGTTTGAGAGTAAGAAGGACAAAAAGCGCTATAAGGTCTGCTCCGACGGCCCCGTATTTGACAGTAAGGAGGTATTCTGATGAAATTTGACAGATTGGAAAGCGAGTTTCTCGGCTTTCAGATGAATACGCCTCTTACCGGCGCATCGGGGACCTTCGGCTTCGGCTCGGAATATGAAGATTTTCTTTCTATGGAAGCGGTGGGGGCCGTCATTTCCAAGGGCATTACTCCCTTACCCAGAGCGGGCAATGAAGGCGTGCGTATTGCCGAAACGCCCGGCGGTATGCTCAACTGTATCGGCTTGGAAAATCCGGGGGTGGATGTGTTCCTGAGGGATATTTTGCCGCAGGCTCGCCGCTTGAAGACTCGGTTTATTGTCAATATGTCGGCCGGATCTACGGAAGACTACGGTGAGTTGGCGGCTCGCCTTGACGTAGCCGGAATCGATGCGGTGGAAGTCAATATTTCCTGTCCCAATGTTAAAGAAGGGGGCATTGTCTTCGGAACGGATCCGAAGGCGGCGGCAGCCGTAACGGAAAGTGTCCGCAAGCATACGAAAAAGCCGGTTATTGTAAAGCTGTCGCCGAATGTAACGGATATTACGGTTATGGCAAAGGCCGTTGAGGCAGCCGGAGCCGATGCGGTGTCTCTTATCAATACGTTGACGGGTATGGCCGTCGACATCGATGCCCGCCGTCCTTTACTGGGCAATATTACGGGCGGGTTGTCGGGTCCTGCCGTAAAGCCCGTAGCTTTGCGCATGGTGTGGCAGACGGCTAAAGCCGTATCTATTCCCGTTCTCGGTTTGGGCGGGATCAGTAGCTGGAAGGATGCTGTTGAATTCATGCTCGTCGGTGCCAGGATTGTTTCCGTAGGCGCTTATAACTTTGTTGATCCCCGTGCCATCGAAAAGATGGCTGTCGGCATGCAGAACTGGTGCGAAAAAGAAGGGGTCCGCAATATTCAGGATATTGTAGGCACTTTAAAGAATTGATATAAAAATGATAGGTTTATAAAGGAATAAATAGGCCAATAAAGAGCATATTGTCGGGTGAAAGCTCGACAATATGCTCTTTTTGTATGTCATTTTAAAAATAAGAATTACTGAAAGAAGAGAATATAAATGAATACATTACATTTGGTCATACCTAACAGGGGTAAAATGATAAAAATATATCAAAATAATATTTAGAAAATGAAAAATATATTGCATTTTAAAAGAGCGGAAGACTATAATTGGTTTATGAGAAGTAGTCTTACAGTTGATTGCACGAAAGGCGGTACGAACTAATGTGTATGACCATGGATTCGCAGAATCAGGAAGTATGGATCGGTGTCGACGTCGGTACGACAGGCGTCCGGGCTATTGCTTATACGGCCGAAGGGGTCAGCGTTTCTTCTTCCGAAGCGTTTTATCCTCTTTTGACTCCCCATCCGGATTGGGCGGAAGAAAGTGCTTTGCAAATATACGAAGCCGTTGAAGAAGTGGTAAAGAAGACGGCGGCTCAGCTTCGTTATAAAAACAAGGAATTATCCGGTATTGCGTTGAGTACGGTTATGCACAGCTTTGCCGGTCTTGATGAAAATAAAGAACCGTTGATGGACATGCAGACTTGGGCGGATAGCCGCAGTGCCGGTATTGTACGGGACATGAAGAAGGACCCGGACTTATGCCGCAAGTTCTACGAACGGACCGGCTGCCCCATTCATGCATCCTATCCGTTAGCCAAGATTATTTGGTTGAAAACGTATCAGCCCGACTTATTCGGACAAATGAAGTATGTAGGTTCACTGAAGGACTACATTTTCTACAATTTGACGGGCGAGTGGGTTATTGATAAATCTACGGCTTCAACAAGCGGTATGTACAATGAAAGAACCTTGTCATGGGATGATGAAATTCTTGCATATGCGGGTATCTCCAAGGAATATATGCCGCCTGTCGTATCGACGACATACAGCCACGCTTTGAGTGATGTAGCGGCGGCGAAACTCGGTTTACCGAAAGGCCTTCCCGTCGTTATCGGTGCTACGGACGGCGTTCTCGTCAACGTCGGTATCGGTGCCGTCAACCCGGGACAGTTGAGTTGTACCATCGGCACGAGCGGCGCCTTGCGCATGCTTACGAAGGAACCTAAGACGGATTCGAAAATGCGTACATGGTGCTACAATCTTGTTGACGATGTATGGGTAGCCGGCGGGGCTATCAATAACGGCGGTATGATTTTACGTTGGGTTCGCGACAAGATTTGCCATTACGGCGGCAGTACTCTTGAATCTCTCGATATCGATCCGTACGATTTGATGACCATGAAGGCTGAACACGTAGAAGCCGGCGCGGACGGGCTTATTTGTTTGCCCCACTTTACGGGTGAACGGGCTCCGTACTGGAATTCCGAATTACGCGGTATGTTCTTCGGTTTCTCGTTGAACCATAGCCGATCTCATATGATTCGTGCCGTTATGGAAGGGATTTGCTATTGCTTAAACAGCGTTATGGTAGCTCTCAAAGAGTTCGGTCCTGTCGAAGATATTCGCGTCAGCGGCAGCTTTACGAAATCTCAGCTGTGGCTGCAGATTTTGTCGGATGTACTGAATGAGCCTATTACCTTGCCGGACAACAGCGAAGGGGCAGCCTTCGGGGCAGCCGTACTGGGCTTTATTTCCAGCGGTAAGTTGAAGAGTATTGCCGATACGGCGGAACTCGTTCATGCCAAGAAGGTTTATACGCCTCAGGCCGGAAACGCGGAAACATATAAAGAGCTGTACAGTATTTTTGAACAACTTTATGATAATTTATTGCCGCAGTTCACAGCGATTACGGCATACCAGAAGAAATTATAAGTCAGGGGGAGACACCTATATGGCAAAGGATATCGGCGTTGTCGGCATGGCCGTCATGGGCAGTAATTTGGCTTTAAACATGGCCGACCACGGGTTTGACGTGGCTGTATATAATTACACGCCCGATTTGACGGAAAAGTTTGTTGCCGAACGGCCGCATGAAAAAATTACGCCTTATTATGATTTGAAAGAGTTTGTACAGTCTTTGAAACGTCCGCGTAAAATCATGCTCATGATCATGGCAGGCGCACCTGTAGACAGCATGCTTGCATCTCTGGACGGACTGTTGGAAGAAGGGGATATCGTCATTGACGGCGGCAACTCTTTCTTTGAAGATACGCGCCGTCGTTACGATGCTTGCAAGGCTAAGGGCATCCATTTTTACGGTATGGGTATTTCGGGCGGTGAAACAGGCGCTCGTCGCGGTCCGGCTATTATGCCCGGCGGCCATAAGGAAAGTTATGCGGAAATAAAGGACGTGTACGAAGCTATTGCGGCAAAAGCCGATGACGGCAAACCGTGCTGCACTTATATCGGTGAAGACGGGGCCGGTCATTTTGTAAAGATGGTACATAACGGTATTGAATATGCGGATATGCAGCTGATTGCCGAAGCGTACCTGCTTATGAAATACGTAGGCAAGTTTACGAATCGGGAAATTTCCGAAACCTTCCATCGATGGAATCAGGGGGAACTGAAGAGTTTCCTCATCGGCATTGCAGCCGATATTTTTGCGGAAGAAGACGATTTGGCGGACGGCGACATTATCGATAAAATCGTTGATGCGGCCGGTCAAAAGGGTACGGGGCGTTGGACGAGCCTGGAAGCCTTGAAGCTGGGCGTCAATATTTCCATGATTACGGCGGCTTGCAATACGCGCGTATCTTCCAACGATACGGGACGTAAGGCGGCTCAAGAGGTCATTGCGGCACCTTCCGTCGCCGCTGTCGACAAAGAGAAATTTGCCGAAGATTTGCGCACAGCCTTGTATACGGCGAAGATTATGGCCTATGCTCAAGGGTTCTCCTTGTATCGCAAGGCATCGGAAGAATACGGCTGGGATCTCAACTACGGGGCTATTGCCTCTATTTTCAGAGCCGGCTGCATTATTCAGGCCGTATTCCTCAATAAGATTACGGAAGCCTATGAAAAAAATCCGTCTATGGAAAATCTGGTCTTTGATGAATTTTTCCTGTCACGCATTAACAGCGGCCTCGGCAGTCTGCGTAAGATTATTTCCTTAGCCGTTTTGAGCGGTATTCCCGTGCCGGCCTTTGTGAACGGCTTGGAATATATCGATTTGTTGAGAAGTCCGTCCGTCGGTGCCAACCTGATCCAAGGGTTGCGCGATTATTTCGGCGCACATACGTTCAAACGTATTGATAAAGAAGGCAGTTTCCACCACGACTGGAAACAGCATTATTAAGGTGTTAACCGTTTAGCGGTCACGATATTATTATTTTATTTCGGGAGGTGTACAAAGTGCCTTTAGTGATTCTTGCCATCGGCATACTTGTCCTGTTTTTCCTCATTGTTCGCGTGAAACTCAACAGCTTTCTCGCACTCTTACTCGTTGCGGGCTTTGTCGGCATAGCCGAAGGATTGCCCGTTGCCAAGCTCATTCCGACCATTGAAAAAGGGTTGGGCGGAACCTTGGGCGGCTTGGCCATTGTTGTTTGCTTCGGTGCCATCTTGGGTAAATTGATGGCCGAAAGCGGCGGTGCTCAACGTATTGCGACGACGCTTATCAATGTCTTCGGTCGTAAAAATGTTAAGTGGGCCGTTTGCTTGACGGGCTTTATCGTCGGTATCGCCCTGTTTTACGAAATCGGTTTCGTATTGTTGATTCCCCTCGTATTTACCATTGCGGCGGAAGCGAAGATTCCCCTCTTGGAAGTCGGCATCCCCATGGCTGCGGCCTTGTCCGTAACGCACGGGTTCTTACCGCCTCATCCGGGCCCTACGGCTATTGCCATTATTTATAATGCCGATATCGGCGTAACCCTCGTATACGGTGCTATTATAGCTATTCCTACGGCTATTGTGGCAGGTCCCGTATTCTATAACTTTACCAAAGGGATTAACCCGGAAATACCCAAGGGCTTATACAACCCCAAGATTTTTGAAGACCATGAAATGCCCGGTTTCGGCGTATCCGTATTTACGGCTCTCGTACCGGTTGTCCTCATGGCGGCTTCGGCTATTGCCAAACTCGCTTTGGACCAGTCTTCGCCTGTAGCGGTGGCTCTTGAATTCCTCGGTCAACCGGATATGGCACTGACCATTTCCGTAGCCATTGCTGTTTATACTTTCGGCTTGGCGCGCGGCAAGAAGATGGACGAAATCATGAATACCGTTAAGGATGCTATCCTTGCTATCGCCATGATTCTTCTCATCGTCGGTGCCGGCGGTGCTCTCAAACAGATCCTCATCGACAGCGGTGTAGGTACGTATATCGGAACTCTTGTTGCCGATGCCAGCCTGTCGCCTTTAGTATTGGCCTGGCTTGTGGCTGCCGTTATTCGTACGGCTTGCGGCTCCGCAACGGTTGCAGCTTTGACGGCCGGCGGCATTGCAGCTCCTATCTGCGCGGCAACAGGCGCCAATCCGGAATTGATGGTTTTGGCGACCGGTGCCGGTTCGCTCATTTTCAGCCCGCCTAATGACCCCGGTTTCTGGCTCTTTAAAGAATTCTTCGGCCTGACCGTTAAAGAAACGGTACGGACCTGGTGCGCATTAGAAACCATCATTGCCATTATGGGTCTTATCGGTGTATTGGTATTGAACACCGTAGTAGCGTAATTTCTGATAAAGAGAGGTATTCGGACGTGTCTTACGATGACGTAGAAAAAATACCCTTTCTTCGCGGCACCTATGAGGGGATGACGAAGTCGGAGCGGCGTATAGCGGAATACATTGCCGCCGATCCGGAACGGCTTATGAAGCTGACCATCCCCCATATTGCGGCGGAAACGGACAGTTCGGAAATCACGGTATCCCGTTTTTGCAAGAAACTGGGGTATAAGGGTTTGCAAGAACTGAAGCAGGCCTTGACTGCCTATCTGTCCATGAATGAGTTGAAAAACTATCATGACATTAAGGCGGAAGATACGTGCAATGCCGTTACGTCCAAGATTTTTCAAAATATTGCGGACGGGCTTTTGGATACGCTGCAACTTCTTGATTATGAGGCAATCGATCGGGCTGCCGCCGTCTTGCGGCAAGCCCGGCGTATTGCCGTATATGGTTTCGGAAACTCGGCTACGGTCTGTCGCGATTTGACGACACGGTACTTGCGGTTGGGTTTGGGTATTCAGGATTATGCGGACTCTCATATGCAGGTCACGTCGGCAGCTCTTTTAGATGAGAACGATGCCGTTCTGGCCGTCTCGCACAGCGGTTTATCCAAGGATTTGATTCACTCCGTCGAAACGGCGAAGGAACGGGGGGCGACGATTATCGTCATTACGAGCCATATTCATTCGCCTTTGGCGAAATTGGCCGACATCTGTCTGCACGGCATGGGTAGAGAAGTAAATTACTCGACCGAAGCCGGTGCGTCCAGACTGATTCACATGGCTATCGGCGATGTCTTATATACGCGCATTGCTATGGCCGATCCTGCTTTATTTGAATCCAATATGACGCGTATGCGTCATGAAATCAGTAAAAAAAGACTTCCTTAGGGAAGTCTTTTTTGTCGTATCGCTTGTTGCCTTGTAAGTATGATATACTGTTATTGTCTTCTTTTTCGGGAAGACGAATTACTTATATGGAGGACCGTATGTTTGATTTTGATTTGTTGGGCCTTGTCGCCGGTATTCCCGGCCTCATTATTGCTCTGGCTATACACGAATATTCGCATGCCCGCATGGCTGTTGCCATGGGTGACGACACGCCGAAGTATACGGGACGTCTGACGCTGAACCCGATTGCACATATTGACCCTATCGGGCTCATTATGCTTTTTGTAGCACGCTTCGGTTGGGCTAAGCCGGTTATGATTAATTCGGACAATTTCCGCAACCGTCGCCAAGGAGAGGTCTTGACGGCGTTGGCCGGTCCTGCGGCCAATTTCGTGACGGCCTTCGTCTTTTTATTTTTGACGGCCCTTGTTTTGCGATTGGGGTTACCTGTTTCACAAGGCCTCATTATCGTTTTTCAACTCATTGTTATTTACAATGTGAACTTCGGAATTTTTAATTTGATCCCCATTCCGCCCTTAGACGGGTCGCGTGTTATTACGGCCTTTTTACCGACTGAGTGGGAATATAAGTTGGCAGGATATGAACGTTATTCGTTCCTCATTTTTGTGCTTCTTTTTATGAGCGGCGCCTTTGGGTATATTTTGCTGCCCGTACAGCGTTTGATTATGCATGGTTACGGGGTCATTCTTTCAGCTCTGGGCCTTATGTAACGCAGGATAAAAGAAGGGTCGTATCTTCGGATACGACCCTTTCTCTATAAACAGTCTGTTTACAAAGCTTTTTTGTATAATTCGTTCACTACGTCCCAATTGACGACATTCCAAAAAGCGGAAATGTAGTCGACACGGGCATTTTTGTACTTCAAGTAGTACGCGTGTTCCCAGACGTCGAGAGCGAGAATCGGTGTTTTACCTTCGCTCAAGGGAGAGTCCTGGTTGGCAGTAGACATGATTTCCAGTTCTTTATTATGGACGACGAGCCAGGCCCAGCCGGAGCCGAAACGGGTAGCTGCCGCCTGTGCAAAAAGTTTTTTAAAGTCTTCTTCGCTGCCGAAGGTCTTTATGACGGCCTCTTGTACGGGTCCGTTCAGGTGGCCGCCGTCAGGCCCCATGATTTGCCAAAAGAGGCTGTGGTTGGCATGACCGCCGCCGTTGTTTCTGACGGCGCCGCGAATGTCTTCGGGAATAGCCGCCAAGTCCGTAATGAGTTCTTCCGCCGATTTGTTGAGAGTTCCGGGTGCTTTTCAACGGCACCGTTCAGATTGTTGACGTAGGTTTGATGGTGCTTGTCGTGGTGATAGTGCATCGTTTCTTCGTCAATGTACGGCTCAAGAGCGTTGTAAGCATAGGGTAAGTCGGGTAATGTATAAGCCATGAGATACCTCCGTAACTTAAAAAAGATGAATAAGATAGGTACAGTATACAAAGAAAGACTGAAAAGGTATAGATTACAAATATGTTAGTATTCGGGTGACGAATACAAAGCGGTCTATTATGTATTTTCTTGACACGGTTCCGGAAAGTTCGTATACTTTAAAACAAGTAATAAATGAAACGCAAAGAGGGAGAAGCAAATCGGATACCTTCTCAGAGAGCCGACGGTCGGTGCAAGTCGGCAAGGTTACGAGGCGTTCCGCTCCGGAGCGGCAGATGATGAATTTGACGGGTTCGCCCGATACAGCGACCGAAGATGGCCGAAAGGCAAGCTGGGTGGCAACGCGGGAATATACTCTCGTCCCTATGAGGGACGGGAGTTTTTTGTTTTTTCTCACAGGTCTTCGGAGAACAATGCCTACAGTGTTATTACACTGTAGGCAGGAAAGATTCGCACATAGGAGGACATGATGGGAAACAGAGTTTATAACTTTAATGCCGGTCCGTCGGCCATGCCGTTACCGGTTCTGGAAGAAATACAACAAGAGTTTCTGGATTTTAACCATACGGGCATGAGCATTGTGGAAATCAGTCATCGCAGTGATGCCTATCAGAAGATGCAGGACGAAACGATAGCTTTGTTGCGTAAGCTTTTGAATATTCCCGACGAATACGGTATTACGTTTATGCAAGGCGGCGGCAGTATGCAGTTTTTAATGCACGGAGCCAATTTTTTAAAACATCGCGGCGGTTATATTAATACGGGCGTATGGTCGAAAAAGGCTAAAGAAGGAGCCGCTTTTTACGGTGACGTATATGACGTAGCCACCAGTGAAGGCGAAGGCTTCCGAAGAATTCCCGGGCCTGAAGAGTTTGACCTGTTGCCGGACACGGATTACGTATATCTGACATCGAATAATACGATTCACGGTACGCAGTGGCAAGCGTTTCCTCACTTTGACTTGCCCCTGATTTGCGATATGTCCAGCGATTTTCTGTCCCGGCCCATAGATGTGAAGAATTTTGATTTCATCTATGCGGGCATTCAAAAGAATGTGGGCCCTGCCGGAGCGGTTATCGGTATTGCCAAGCATTCGTACTTGGAAACGGCACGACAGGATTTGCCGATTATGCTTCAATATAAGACGTTCTTTGATCACGATTCGACGTATAATACGCCGCCCGTATTTTGTATTTACTTCGTCAATAAGGTGTTGCACTGGTTGGATGAACGGGGCGGACTTAAAGAAACGGAGCGGATTAATAAGGAAAAGGCGGCCTTCGTTTATGATGCCATTGACGCAAGCGACGGATTTTATCGACCTCATGCGGCAAAAGACTCGCGCAGTTTAATGAATATTACGTTTAATTTGGATACACCTGAACTTGAAAAAGAATTTGTTTCCCGAGCGGCTGAAGAAAAGCTCATAGGCCTTAAGGGACATCGCTCTATAGGCGGCTGTCGGGCCTCTACCTATAATGCGGTAACAAAGGAAGCTTGCGAACGGTTGGCTGATTTTATGAACCGTTTCCGCAAGGCACACTAAGGGAGGTAAGACAGATGGAAGAAGTCATGAAGATTTTAGTCAGCGACGACGTGTCGGAAAAGGGCGTCGAACTGCTTAGACAAAACGGATATACGGTAGATGTGGAAACCAATTTGGACGAAGATCAATTGGCTGAACGCATCGGAGAGTATGACGGGTTAATTACCCGTTCTATGACACATGTTACGGCAAAAGTTATTGAAAAGGCGAAGAAACTTAAAATCGTCGGTCGTGCCGGCGTCGGTATTGACAGTATCGACTTAAAGGCTGCAACGGCCCGCGGTATCATTGTCGTTAATGCCCCTACGTCCAATACGATTGCGGCGACGGAACACACGTGTGCCATGATTTTGGCCGTTACGAGACATATTCCTCAGGCCCATGATTCGTTAATGAGCGGCGAGTGGAATCGGGAAAAATTTACGGGTATTCAGTTGAAAGATAAGACGATGGGGATTATCGGTGTCGGTCGTATCGGATCGCGCATTGCCAAACGGATGCAGGCTATGGAAATGCGGACCATCGGTTATGACCCGTACATTCCTGAAGAACGGGGCAAGCAGCTTAACTGTGAACTCGTCGACTTGGATACGCTTTTACGCGAATCGGATTACATTACGTTGCATACACCTCTTACGAAGGAAACACGCGGCATGATCGGAGCAGAAGAAATTGCCAAAATGAAAGACGGCGTTCGGGTTATTAACGTATCGCGCGGTGCCGTTTTAGACATTCACGCTCTGGCGGAAGCCTTAAAGATCGGTAAGGTAGCCGGTGCGGCGGTAGACGTATTCCCGGAAGAACCCTTGACGTCGGATATTAATCCCTTCAAGGGTATGGACAATGTGGTCATTACTCCGCATTTGGGTGCTTCGACAATAGAAGCCCAGGAAGGCGTATCCCTCGATGTGGCACGCAGCATTATGGCCGGACTTAAAGGCGAACCGGTGCCGACAGCGGTAAATATGGCACCCATTGCTCCCGGCGTGTACTCGACCATTCGTCCCTATTTCGACTTAATGGAACGAATGGGCATCATGGGTGTCTATTTGGCGGAAGCTCCTATGAAAGAAATTACGGTCGAATATTCGGGCAAGTTGGCTGAAACGGAAACGGCCCTGTTGACGACGGCTGTTTTGAAAGGTGCTTTAAACCCCATCTTGCAGGATGCGGTCAACTTCGTAAACGCTCCGGATCTTGCCAAGCAGAGACATATTTCCGTAAAAGAAGTAAAGACAAGCGATCACGGAAACTTCGTCGATGCCGTTACGGTTCGCATTGTGACGGCCAAGGGTGAACACAAGGTCGTAGGCAGCCTCTTTAATCAGACGGAAGCCAAAATTGTTCAGATTGATGAATATCGCGTCGACTTCAAGCCGGAAAACTATCTGTTGTTGGCACCTCATATCGACCAGCCCAATATGATCGGTCAAATCGCGACCGTTTTAGGGGAAGCAAAGATCAATATTACGGGCATGCAGGTCGGCAATATGACACAAAAGGGAACGAATATTATGGCCGTTGCCGTAGAGGACGATATTCCTAATGACGTAATGGTAAAACTCCGCTCCATTAACGGTATTTTGGATATGAAACTCATTCATTGCGAACCGAACCAACAGGAGGCGTAAATGGTACGAATTATTCTGGTCCGTCATGGCGAAACAAAATGGAATATAGAAGGTCGTTATCAGGGACAGGAAGATACGGAGTTAAGTGAAAGAGGCTTGGAACAGGGGCGTCTGTTGGCACAGGGACTGAAGGACGTGCCTATTGACGTATTCGTGTCCAGTCCGTTGAAACGCTCCTTTATGACAGCTTCTTTTTGTGCCGAGTTGCACGGAAACACCGTAGCCAAAGATGAACGTCTGACGGAAATCAACCACGGTTTATGGGAAGGCAGGCTGGCTGGGGACATCGAGGCCGAGTATCCCGACGAGTTTGCCGCCTGGCACACGCAGCCCCATACGGTGCAAATGCCCGGAGAAGGCGGAGAATCGCTGGAAGACGTGAGAGTGAGAGTGCGTGCGGCCTTTGACGACTATACGCAAAAGTATGCGGAAAAGACGGTTCTCGTAGCAGCTCACGATGCGGTGAACAAGGCGGTTATCTGTGACCTTTTGGGTTTATCGCAAGCGGCTTTTTGGCAAATAAAACAGGATAATACATGTATTAATGTTCTGGAAGAACAGGACGGCCGTTGGCGGCTGGTGTTATTGAATTCAACTACTCATTTGGGATATTTGTTCAGCGGAATCGAACAAAAAGGGTTGTAATCGTATAAAAAAGGAGCGGTATTATGTTAGACATTAAATTTATTCGCGAACATACGGAAGAAGTAAGACAGAATTTGAAAAATCGTCATGCACAAGTCGATTTGGATGCCCTGTTGGAAGCCGACGCTCGCCGTCGTGAACTTTTGGGCCAGGTTGAGGCCATGAAAAATCGTCGCAACGACGTAACTAAAGAAATCAGCGTTTTAAAGAGAAATAAGGAAAATGCGGACGAAAAGATTGCGGCTATGAAAGAATTGGGTGACGAAATCGCCGTTTTAGACGGTAAGGTTAAGGAAGCGGAAGAACAGATGTTGGCCGTTCAGCTCATGATTCCCAACATGTGCCACCCGTCCGTTCCCGTAGGCAATGATGACAGCGACAACCCGGAAGTTCGTAAGTGGGGCGACATGACGACCTTTGACTTTGAAGCGAAGAATCATTGGGAAATCGGCGAACATTTGGGTATCCTTGATGCGGAAAGAGCCGGTAAGGTAGCAGGGTCGCGTTTTTATTTCTACCTCGGTGCCGGTGCTCGTTTGGAACGGGCCGTATACAACTTCATGCTCGATATGCACACGGAAGTGGACGGATATACGGAAGTCATTCCTCCGTATATCGTCAACCGTGATTCCATGTTGGGAACCGGTCAGTTGCCGAAATTCTATGAAGATATGTTCCGCATTGAAGGACAGGAAATGTTCATGATTCCTACAGCGGAAGTGCCGTTGACCAACTACTATCGCGGAGAAATTATTGACGGTAATAAGTTGCCCGTATATTTGACGGCCATGACTCCCTGCTTCCGTGCCGAAGCGGGTTCGGCCGGTCGCGATACGCGCGGCCTTATTCGTCAGCACCAGTTCCACAAGGTAGAAATGGTAAAATACGTAGCTCCTGAAACGAGTTATGATGAATTGGACAAGTTGACGAACAACGCCGAAGCTATTTTGCAGGCTCTGAAACTTCCTTATCACGTTGTTTGCCTGTGCACGGGTGATATCGGCTTCTCGGCAGCCAAGACTTTCGATGTGGAAGTATGGTTCCCGGCGCAAGGTAAGTACAGAGAAATCTCTTCGTGCTCCAATACGGAAGACTTCCAGGCACGTCGTGCCAATATCCGCTTCCGTCGCGATGCCAAATCGAAGCCGGAATACGTACATACGTTGAACGGGTCGGGATTGGCAGTAGGACGTACGGTAGCGGCTATTTTGGAAAACTATCAGCAAGCTGACGGCTCCGTTATCGTGCCGGAAGTATTGCGGCCGTATATGAAGTGTGACGTCATTAAACCGGCTGAATAAGTCATTTACAGAGTTTCAAGGTCATAACGGTCGAATCCTTTAGAAACGGCCTTATGACCTTGATTTTTTTGTGCGTTTTGATATACTGTAACCAAGAGAAACCCTACTGTGTGCGTAAAAAGTTCTCGATGTTTTGAACCAACACTTTTACATCGGGAGTCCGGGCTCTATGGCGGCAAAACAATGCCTACACGGGACTGTTAAGCGTTATAGGAGGACACCCACCTGCTCAGGCAGGCTCAAAACTCGGCTAAGACGGCATGGTGGGGCTCTTTTTTTGAATTATAATCATTGATTATTCGGCCGCTAAGTTAGCTTGGCGGCTTTCTATATGGATTTGAAACCAAACAAATGAACGGTTTTGATGAAATGTGTGTGTGCAATGGAAGGTGAAGAACGTTGGCCGAACGAAAAAGGCGAAGTACTACAGGAACGACGGGAAGTAAAACAAAAGGAACGGCAAGAAGCAAGACCAAGCGGACGACATCCAAAACGGGGACAAGCCGTAAAAAAAGCGGCACCATGTCGTGGATGAAGTATGAGTTGTGGGGACTGGTTCTGGTTGTTATCGGCGCTCTCGTAGCGGCCGGTACGGCCGGTATAGATACGGGCAATATCGGTCTGTCATTGGATGATATTTTTGCATATGCCTTCGGTACGGGTCGGATGCTTGTAGCTTTAATGCTTGTAGCGGCCGGATTGCAGTACATCGTGAAAAGAAAGGCCCTGCCTTTTACGCGAAACTGGCTCATGGGAGCTGTCGTTTTCGAGTTATTGCTCAGCCTGTGGCATGTTATCTTTACCAATCCCGGTGAAGAATTCGTTCCCCCGGCATTGCGTGCCGGTGGCGGTCTTTTCGGAGCCGTGTCGGCAGCTTTTCTGCGCAGTTGGTTCGGCGGTTTCGGAGCCGTTTTGGCCCTCATCGTCGTCCTCATCGGTACGGTTATGATTTGGAAGAAAGTTTCTCTTTCCAAACCCGTCGCGTTTGCTCAGGAAGTGACGGCTGAAGGAGTATCGCATGTTTCCGAAAAAGCGGTAGCCGGGGTCCGGACAGCGTCGCATTCCGTGCAGGAATCGTGGCAACGTCACAAGGAGCGGAAAATTTTTGACGTTGAACGGGAAAAAGACGCTTTAGGTGAAGGCATTGTAGGGGCGGCAGCAGCCGTGACTGACGCAGGGGCGGCTGAAGATAACGGGGCGGGCATAGAAACGCCGTCTGCAAGTCCTTCGTCATACGTCGAGTCGGAACGTACGGACCAAGTCAGTGCCGAAGATAATGACTCCTTCGAGGATGAATACGGAACACCTTGTGATGAAGAGGAGTCGCAAGGAGACGTACCCGTGCCGGACGATGAAGACGTACCCGCACCTGAAGACGATGAAATCATGTCCAATGCACCCGGCAACGGCATCGTAGAGCATAAAATTATTACGACGGACGCACCCGGTGCGTATACTTCCGTGCCTTCTCGAGATCCGTCATTGCCGCCTGTAGCGGATATAAAACCTATGGAGTCGGAACTGACGGCCGGGACGGTTGAAGTGGGCACCAAGGGACAGACGGCCGTACCGACGGCTGTAGGTGAAAAGACGTATCGATTGCCGTCCGTGTCTATTCTGCACCGCGGCAATCCGCCTGAAGAGGGTCTTAGTGATGAAGTGCGTCAAAATGCACAGATTTTGCAAGATACGTTGAAGAGTTTCAACATTGATGCCAAGATGTTGACGGCCAGCAGGGGTCCGGCCGTTACGCGTTACGAATTGGAACCGGCGGCGGGTGTAAAGGTAAGTAAAATCGTACACCTGGCCGACGATCTGGCCTTGAAGTTGGCGGCGACGGATATTCGTATAGAAGCGCCCATTCCCGGTAAGGCCGCCGTGGGCATTGAAGTGCCGAATAAGAAGGTTACGCCTGTGTGCCTGCGCGATGTCCTCGATACGGATGTTTTTAAAAACTCCGTAGGCGGTGTGCCCGTAGCCTTAGGCAAGGATATTGCCGGTACGCCTATTGTGGCCGACTTGACGAAGATGCCCCATATGCTCGTTGCCGGGTCTACAGGGTCAGGCAAGAGTGTGTGCATTAATACCCTTATATCCAGTATTCTCTTTAAGCAACGGCCGGAAGACGTAAAGTTGATTCTCGTCGATCCGAAAGTTGTCGAATTATCCAACTATAACGGGATTCCTCATTTGATGACACCTGTCGTTACGGATCCGAAGAAGGCCGCCAATGTTTTGCGTTGGGCCGTAAAGGAAATGGATGATCGATATAAGCGCTTTGCCTTGACGAAGACGCGCGATATTAAGCGATATAATGAACTCAATCCGGAAGAAGCCATGCCGTATGTAGTCATTATTATCGACGAATTGGCGGATCTCATGATGGCTGCCGCCGGTGATGTGGAAGATTCTATTTGCCGTTTGGCACAGAAGGCTCGTGCCTGCGGTATGCATCTGGTATTAGCTACGCAGCGACCGTCCGTGGATGTCATTACCGGTCTTATTAAGGCCAATGTACCCAGTCGTATTGCCTTTGCCGTATCGAGTCAAATTGATTCGCGTACCATTTTGGATATGGCCGGAGCGGAAAAACTCATCGGTAAAGGAGATATGCTTTTTTATCCCATGGGCGCTTCCAAACCTGTGCGCGTACAGGGTGCTTTTGTCTCGGACGGAGAAATCGACGAGTTGGTAGAATATATTAAAGAGCAACGCCGTCCTCAGTACAATGAAGCGGTTGAAGCGGCTCAGCAGGAGGCAGCCCACGACGGCGGTAAAGACGACTTCTTTGAAGACGAGCTTATGGACAAGGCTATTATGATGGTTATGGAAACTCAGCAAGCTTCCGTATCCTTGTTGCAACGCCGTTTTCGTATCGGTTTTTCGCGGGCGGCACGAATGATTGATACGATGGAAGCCATGCATATTGTCGGGCCGTCCAACGGCAGTAAGGCCAGAGATATATTGATGACGCCTGAAGAGGTACAGGAAAAGTATTTTTCGCATTCATAGGCGCCAAGGAAATAACGGAGGATAAGCAAGTTGTCTTCAATCGGTAATATATTGCGGACCGAGAGGGAAACTCAAGGTCGTACGTTGACGGAAGTATCCAAGGCCGTCTATATTAAAACGAAGTATTTATCCGCCCTGGAAGAGGAAAATTTCGCCGTCATTCCCGGAGAGGTATATGTCAAGGGCTTTATCCGTGCCTATGCCTCCTATTTGGGCATGGACGGGGAAGAACTCGTGGCTCAATACGACGGACCGAGTGAACCGGTTCTTTTGCAAAAAGCGGCTCCTACCGCCGTGGAAAGCGGAAAAGGACGGCGTAGGCGTCGTCGCAAGACTGTAAGTTGGCCGGAGATTACGATTATTGTAGGAGTAATTTTGTTTATTCTCCTCATAGTATGGTTGATTGTTTAGAGGTAGACGATGAGTACGGAATTTTTGGTAACAAGTCGTAAAGATATGGAAGAACGCGGCTGGGATCAGCTTGACTTCGTATATGTCAACGGGGATGCCTATGTGGATCACCCCGGCTTTGCAGCGGCTCTGATCGGACGCATGCTGGAAGCCCGCGGTTATCGTGTAGGCCTTATTTCTCAACCGGATTGGCACGATGTCGAGGCGTTTAAGGTTCTCGGCAAGCCGCGGCTGGGTATTCTGATTACGGCGGGAAACCTCGATTCTATGCTCAGTGAAAAAACGGCTGCCAAGAAAATTCGTAATACGGACAGTTATTCGCCGGGCGGGAAGGCCGGTCGGCGTCCCGAACGGGCGACGATTGTATACGCCAACCGCATGCGCGAAGCCTATAAAGACGTGCCCATCATTATCGGCGGTATTGAAGCGAGTCTCAGACGCTTTGCTCATTACGATTATTGGTCCGATAAGGTGCGGCATTCCATGCTGCTGGACAGTAAGGCCGATATTCTGAGCTACGGTATGGGTGAACATTCGGTAGCTCAAATAGCAGATGCGCTGGCGGAAGGCAAGACGACGGCGGAAATGTACAATATTCGCGGCATTTGTTATGTGACGAGCAAGATGCCGAATATTAAGGATTCCGTTTTCTGCCCTTCTTATGAAGAGGTTAAGGCGGATAAGCATAAATTTGCCGAAGCTTTTAAAATTCAATATGAAGAGCAAGACCCTTTTTACGGAAAGACGATTATTCAACCGTCTGAAAATCGGTTTGTCGTGCAGACTCCGCCGGCAGAGCCGTTGACTACGGCGGAAATGGATGCTATTTACGAATTACCGTTTACGCGTCGTTGGCATCCCGATTACGATGAAGACGGCGGCGTGCCGGCTCTGCAGGAGGTTCAGTTCAGCCTGACGAGCCAACGCGGCTGCTTCGGTCATTGCCATTTTTGTGCCATCGCCAGCCATCAGGGACGAATTATTCAGCACCGCAGTCATGAGTCCCTCATTCGCGAAGCGGAGCACATGACGACGCTGGAAGGGTTTAAAGGATATATTCATGACGTAGGCGGGCCGACGGCTAACTTCAGACACGTAGCCTGTCGCAAACAATTGACGGCCGGAGCTTGTCGCAATAAGCATTGTATCGGCAGTGAAACGTGTATGCGATTGGACCCGTCTCATGCCGATTATTTATCTTTGTTGCGTAAAATTCGCAAGGTTAAGAAGGTCAAAAAGGTATTTGTTCGCTCGGGTTTGCGTTATGATTATTTGTTGGAAGACCCGAATAACCGTGAGTTTATTAAAGAATTATGCGAGTTTCACGTAAGCGGTCAGCTGAAGGTGGCACCGGAACATGCGGCTAAACACGTGACGGATATGATGGGTAAGGCCGGTATCGACACGTTTTATAAGTTCAAAGCCGTTTTTGACGACGTCAATCGGGAATTGGGTAAAAAACAGTATCTCGTACCGTATTTCATGTCCAGTCATCCCGGTTGTACTTTACAAGATGCCGTCACCTTAGCCGAATTTTTACGAGATATGCATATGCAACCCGAACAGGTGCAGGATTTTATTCCTACGCCGGGCAGCTTGTCGACGGCTATGTACTATACGGGAATGAATCCCTTGACGGGTGAGAAAGTTTACGTGGCACGGCGCCAGGAAGAAAAGGCTATGCAGCGGGCACTTATGCAGTATAAGAACCCGGCTAATTACGATACGGTTCATAAAGCGTTGTGCCTTGCCGGAAGAAGAGACCTCATCGGCTTCGGACCGAAATGTCTTATTGCGCCGCGTCGCAAGGCGGAGGCGAAAGATAGACGGGAGTATAAGGGTGCTCGCAAGCCTCGTACCTCTCGAGGGCAGGCCGTGCATAAAAGCGAAGGCAAACAGTCGGAAAGGACGAATTCCGTCAAGGGAATAAAGCGGCAAGGCGGTCGGTTCTCACAAAATGGGAAAACAGCAAGGAGATAATCAGATGAAGCGATATTTCACTTTCATAGGCATGATTGTGTTCGTAGGACTGTTTTTGGCAGTAGGCGTATATATACAGCAAGAACGGCAACAACAGTTGGCTACTCAGGAAATGTATGCTAAAGAGAGGCATCTTGTCGTGTATTCGGACATGCCTACAGCCGTAAATAGAGATTTGGCCGAAGCCTTTTACAAGTCCAAGCATTTGCGGGTACAAATGGTGT
>ERZ773267.248-NODE-248-length-39591-cov-7.692989_pt1 | contig 39591 bp, 38 predicted proteins | sample MGYA00511959_ERZ773267 | MGnify/ENA primary metagenome ERZ773267 (study PRJEB29015, sample SAMEA2738165) | human oral metagenome | biome: human oral; feature: human-associated habitat; material: saliva | place: China | collected 2240 ...
TTAAAATGTTTATAGAGGAGAAAAAAGTTTTTGCTATTGTTCTAAAAGAAAATCAGAAAGTTATAGGTTCTATTGGTATAGAAGAACTTAGTGAAGAATTAGATAAAGATTTAGATAATCTAGTTGGAAGAGAATTAGGCTATGTCTTAAATAAAGATTATTGGAACAAAGGAATAATGAAAGAAGCTATTTCAAAAGTTGTTGACTATTGCTTTAATACATTAAAATTAAATTTCCTGATGGCCTCATACTTCAATCATAATATTGCATCAAAAAAGGTTCTGGAAAACTTAAATTTCAAATTCTATAAAGATATTATTATAGAAACAGGATATAACAATATCAAAGAAAAATCTACTTTAATGCTTTTAAAAAATAATTAGGAGTTTAAAATAAAAGTGAATAATCAAAAAATGTTAAATAAAAAAAAATTTATAGCAACTTTTTCTGTTGTTTATTTTATAAAAAATTTAAATACAGGAGGATAAGTAATGAAGATGGAAGATTTTGAAGAAGAGTTTGATTTTAAAAAGAAAAAGAGGGACTTTAATAAGGATTTTGAATTTAAGAAGAAAAGAAGTTCTGATACTTTATTTATAGTTAAAATTGTTTCTATTGGACTTATAACATTTTCTTTTCTATTTTCTTTCTTGATAATGAGAAAAATAGGAAGTTCAGATTATGAAATAGAAGAAAAGGGCTATAAATATGGGAGAAGCCAGTTTATAAAATATCAGGGGAAAATTTCAGTTCCTGTTCCCAGTGGAGGAAGATATTTTTTAGAAAATGTTGATATTAGTTCATTTAGTGAAGTAGATTCAGGAGATGTATCGGATAGAAGTACATTAGTGGTTGGAATGGATAAAAATCATGTCTACTGTGGAAATATTTCTCTTCCTGACCTGAATCCAAATAAGCTTGAAATAATAGGAAATGGATATTATACAGACGGAGCAAATACTTATTTCTGCTCGCCATTTTCTGAGAGAAATGAAAAATTATCTGTTCCAATGGAGCTGTTTCAGTATTTTATGTATGCTTTTTCAAAGACTAAAAAGCCACAAAGGTACATTTATCCCTATATAAAAATAAAAACTGACAAAAAGTTGGAACCAGTCAAAATTTACCAATATTTTGCAACTGATGGAGAGAATGTCTATTATAAGGGAGAAATCCTGGAAAATGCTGATTTAAATACATTAAAAAGTGTTGATGGCAACAATGAATATTTTACTGATAAAGAAAATGTCTACTATAAGTCAAAACTTCTGCCAATTAAAAACAGCGGAAAGTTAAAGATTGTTTCAACTGAACAGGGGAATGAATTTCTTTATGATGAGGTAAATGGATATGTTTTTATGGGAACTTATTCTTTTGATAGAGGAAAAGCACCTTATAAAGTTCTTGGAAATGAAGGAGATCATTTAAATAGTTTAGTTTTTGTAAATAATGAGGGTGTTTACTATTATGACACAAAATCAAAGAAACAGAAAAGGGCGGGAGATAATATCTTTATTGGGAATGTTGAAGAAATAAGTCCCAATATTTTTACCGATGACGAGAATATATATTATTTTCATGCTTATAGCATATGGAGTAAACGTAAAGGTGGAGGAGGAGGTTTAGCTTCAAGAAATACAGAGATATATTATTTAGATAAAAAAGAAAGCTGGAAAAAAATTTCAGATGTAGGAAGTGGAGTTTATGGAAGCGTCTGGCAGAAAGGTGATAAATATTATTACTTTGATAATTTAGGAATTTCTCAATTAATAGACAATGCCATTTATGAAATAACTGATATGGGAACATTGGAAGAACTTCGTTCTTCTCAAAATGATAGAGTAATAAAAGAACTTATTGAAAATGAAAAATTGATAAAAGTTGAAGGAGAGAAAAAAATAAAAATAGTAGAAAAATATAAAGGAAACTGGGATTATTTTATGATATTTTTTATACTGTGTATTTTTATTGTTCCTACTATTTTTAATGCATGTAAAAAGATTATATCTAGGAGGATAGATAATGAAGCCGGAAGATTTTGATGAAGACTTTAATTTTAAGAGGAAAAGAACATCAGATATTTTATTTATACTTAAAATTATCGGAATTATGCTTATAGTCTTTATAATTTTTTCATTTTCGCTTTCTATTAAGAAATTGGGAGGATCAGATTCAGAAATAGAGGAAAAAGGTGAAAAATATGGAAAAAGCTGGTTTATAAAATATCAGGGAAAAATTTCTGTTCCTATACCTAGTGGTGGAAGATATTTTTTAGAAAATGTTGATATTAATTCATTTAGGGCATTGGATTCTCAAGATAGAAGTACGCTAATGGTTGGAATGGATAAAAATCATGTTTACTGTGGAAATATTTCTCTTCCTGACCTGAATCCAGATAAACTTGAAATAATAGGAAATGGCTATTATACAGATGGTACAAATACTTATTTCTGTTCACCTAATCCTGAAAGAAATGAAAAGTTACCGGGTATAATGGAATTTTTACAGTCTCTCGTGTATTCCTATTCAAAGACTAAAAAACCGCAGAGTTATATTTATCCTTACATAAAAATTGAAACTGGGAAAAAATTGAAACCGGTTAAAGATTTATATCTTGCTGCAACAGATGGAGAAAAAGTCTATTATAAAGGAAAAGTTTTAGAAAATGCAGATTTAAAGACTTTAAAAAGTGTTGATATGTATACAGAATATTTGGCAGATAAGGAAAATGTATACTATAAGTCCAAGCTGCTACCAATTAAAAATAATGGAAGGCTTAAGGTCGTTTCCCTTGAACAGGGAGAAAAATTTCTTTATGATGAAATAAATGGATATGTATTTAAGGAAGATTATTTTTTTGATAGGGAGAAGTCGCCTTATAAGGTATTAGGAAATAAAGGGAACCACATGTATAACATGATTTTTGTTAATAATGAAGGTATATATTATTATGATAATGAGGAAAAGAAAGAGAAAAGAGCAGGAGATAATATTTTTATTGGGAATCTTGAAGAAGTGAGTCCTAATATTTTTACGGATGATGAGAATATATATTACTTTCATGGTTATGAAGTACGGGAAAGATATAAAAAAACTTCAAGAAATACGGAAATTTATTATTTAGATAAAAAAGTTAACTGGAAAAAAGTTGCAGACATAGAAAATGGAGTTTATGGAAGTGTCTGGCAGAAAGGTGACAAATATTATTATTTTGATAATTTAGGAATTGATTCAACAATACAGGATACCATTTATAAAATAGCTGATAAGGAGACATTGGAATATCTGCTAAATAATTCTGGAAACACGGATAAGATAAAAGAATTTATTGAAAATGGTAAATTAATACAAACTGCCGGAGAGAAAAAAGTCGAAATAGCAGTAGAAGATAAAAAAATACCGGATAATGAGAAATGGTGGTTTTTAGGAGCTCTTGCAGTAGTTTTTGTAGTGGTAGTTATTTTAAGGATTAAAGAAAACCAATGAAAGAGGATGAAAAATGAAAAGAAATGATGAGGATTTTTTCCAATTTGAAAAGAAAAAAAATGGAACAAGACTCTTAAAAAAAGTAACAATAACATTTATTGTAATATTTCTAATTTTTAATTTTCTTGCTTTCATTTCCATATTTACAATGAAATCATATTATGATTTTAGCAAAGAAGTTTTTAATAATGGTCAAAAATATGAAAAAAGCATATACATTAAATATAAAAATAAAATATATGCCAATATATATGGAGAGGCCTATCAGCTAAAGAATGTTGATATAGAAAGTTTTAAAGTGATTGATTCGACAGATTATTCTGACAGTTATATAGCGGCAGATAAAAATTCTGTATATTTTGGAAATATTCCAGCTCCAGATTTAAACCCGGAAAAATTTGAAGTTATAGGAAATGGCTATTATACAGATGGAAAAAATAACTATTTTTGTCAAAGGTATTCTGAAAAAAATGAAAATTTAAGTAAATTTGAGTATATAAAATATTTTCTTTTAATGGGAGATAGGCCACAGCGATATATTTATCCTTTTAAAAAAGTAGAAATGAATAGAAGTTTACAAGGAATTAAAGATATAGATTTTTTTACAACTGATGGGAAAAAAGTGTACTATAAGGGAGAAATTTTAGAAAATGCAGATATAAATACTTTCGGAGTTGTAGACAGTAATAGTGAATATTTTTTTGATAAGGAAAATGTATATTACAAGACAAAAATACTGCCAGTTAAAAATAGTGGAAATCTGGAAATTGTTTCTATTGACCAGGGACATAATTTTCTTTATGATAGAAAGAATGGATATGTATTTCTGGAGGATTATCCGTTTGATATGGAAAAGGCACCTTATAGGGTACTGGGAAATAAAGGGAATCATATATATGACCTGCTTTTTGTAAATAATGAAGGTGTGTATTTTTATGATGACCAGGCAAAAAAGCAGAAAAGGGCAGGGGATAATATTTTTGCCGGAAAGATTGAAGAAGTGAACCCTAATGTTTTTACTGATGATAAGAATATTTATTATCTTCAGTCTTATGATGTAAAAAAAAGAAAGAAAAATAAAGGCAGTTATGCAGATATTTTAGTTTCAAAAAATATAGGAGTTTTTTATCTTGGTGAAAAGAAAAACTGGGAAAAAATAAAAGATATTGATTCAGGAATAATAGGCCAAGTTTGGAAGGAAAATAATAAATATTATTATTTTGATAACTTAGGAGAGCATCAAATTGTAGATAATGTTATTTATGAAATAAGTGATGAAGGAACTCTTCAGGAACTGTTGAATTCAGAAAATATAAGTTCAGATAAAATAAGAGAAATTATTAATACTAAAAAATTATTACCTATTAGAGGAAAAGAAGTTCTTACTGCTGCTGTAAAATATAAGAGAAGTTATAAGGCGGAGATATTTTTAGCAGTTTTTCTTACAATTTTTTTTGTAGGTAAACATTTTGTTTTGAAAAAGTTTAAGAAATTAGAAAATATGAAAGAAGAAACAGATTATTACGAATTATAGTATTATTTATTTTTTCCATAAATATTAAAATTTTTAAAGAATCAAACCTGAAAAATAGTATTAACTTAGAAAATGCTTTTCTTAAGGTTTGATTTTTTGACATATAATAAAATTGTGGTATAATTACTTTGATATTCAACATATTAAGATAATTATAAGAATAATTAAATATGTAATCATATAAATCGCTATACAGTATAGAGGTGAGGAAAATAGTCACAGAAAAACTTAAGCCGGCAAGTGCAAAAAAGGAGAATATATATTTAGGAATAACGGTTATATTTTTAATTTTGACTGCTTTTCTGCTAATTAAAATGAGGAAACCGAAAATAACGGAACAGAAAATAGAATCAGGCCAGATAAGTTCCTATACAGAATTTTCAAGTATTGAAGCGGGAATTTATTCGGATTTGATAAATTTTGTAAGTGAAATAAAAATGAAGGGAAATGAAGAGAAACTTCCAACGATAAAACAGCTGGAAGATGAACTTATTCCTCCATTTACAAAGGATATTACGTGGGAGGAAAGAGGGAGAATCACATGGGAAAGAATTGACAGGGAAAAAACCACATATTATGTCGGACTATGTGAAAATGTCATGACAAGTGGAAATTTTATTGTAATAGTAGATAATGCAAACAGGGAAAATATAAAAATATTATTTATAAAAACCCATTTACACAAAGATGAAGTAGAATTTGCCATTGATGAGAATTTTCCTGGATGGCAGGAAATAGTACCATATACTGGAGAAAATGAAAAACAGAAAATTGAAGGGAAAGGTGATACAGAGTGAAAAAATTTTTTTTAATTGTTTCAATGATACTGATAAACATAATTTCTTTTGGGAAATTGAGGGTTGGAGTAACACTGCAGCCATATTACAGTTTTGTAGCGAATATTGTTGGAGATAAAATGGAAGTTGTTCCTGCAATAAGAGGTGATATTTATGATGTTCATAATTATACGGCAAAACCGGAAGATATAAAAAAGATGTCTACATTAAATATTCTTGTTGTAAATGGAATAGGTCATGACCAGTTTATATACGGAATAATAAAATCTGCAAAAATGGATGGAAAAATAAAAATAATCAATGCAAATAAAGGAGTTTCCCTAATGCCTGTTTCAGGAATGAGAACAAATACCAGAATAATGAATCCGCATTCATTTATATCGGTAACTTCTTCGATTCAGCAGGTATATACTATTGCAAGGGAACTTGGTGAAATAGATCCGGCGAATAAAGCTTATTATAGTAAAAATGCTCAGGCGTATGCACAGAAATTGAGAAATATGAAGGCGGCAGCCATAAATAAGGTAAATCACCTGAAAAATCTAAATATGAAAGTGGCAACAGCACATGCAGGATACGATTATCTCCTATCTGAATTTGGATTAAGAGTAAAGGCTGTAATAGAACCTGCCCATGGAATTGAGCCAAGCGCTTCAGATATAAAGGCAATGATAGACATTATAAAAAGGGATAAGATAGATGTGTTTTTTGTGGATGCACAAACTTCCAACAAATATGCGGCAACTATTCAGAAAGCTACAGGTGTAAGAGTGAGAACGCTTTCACACATGAGTAGGGGAGCTTATACAAAAGATAGTTTTGAAAAGTTCATGAAATACAATCTGGATTCCTTGACAAATGCAATGCTGGAAGTTGGAAAATCAAGAGGAAAATAGTATGCCAGGTATATTAATTGAAATAAAAGATTTAGAATTAACATTATCAAATACAAAAATACTGGATAAAATAAATATGACAATAGAGCCTGGAAAAATACACTGTCTTATAGGGCCTAACGGTGGGGGAAAGACTTCTTTGCTTAGATGTATACTAGGGCAGGTTCCTTATGAGGGAGAAATATTTATTTCATATGATAATACTAAAACAATTGGATATGTGCCACAATCACTGGATTTTGACAAAACATTGCCGATAACGGTGGAAGATTTTCTTTCAATTGTTTATCAGAAAAAACCTTGCTTTTTAGGAGTTTCAGGGAAATATAGAAAAGTACTGGAAGATTTACTGAAAAGAATGGGAATGTATGAAAAAAGAAAAAGACTAATAGGGAATTTATCCGGTGGGGAAAAACAGAGGCTTCTTCTGGCTCAGGCAATATATCCGGAACCTGATTTGCTTATACTTGATGAACCATTTACAGGAATTGACAAGTTAGGTGAAGATTATTTTAAAAGTATAATAAGAAATTTGAAAAATAAAGGGGTAACAATTTTGTGGGTGCATCATAATTTGAAACAGGTAATAGAAATGGCGGACACTGTAACATGTATAAAAAAGGAAATTCAATTTTCGGGTGATCCTAAAAAAATTCTGGATGAAGAAAAAATTCTGACTGCATTTTCATAGTTTTGTTTATGTTTTTACTTACAGAATATTTTATTTATATTCAAAAATGGAGGAAATTGTAATAATGCTCGAAATTATTAGAAGTTTTTTTACAGAAATGGTAAACAGACAGATGCTGCCTGAGTATTTTAAATATGCCTTTGTAATAAATTCACTTATATGTACCTTATTTATAGGAACAATTTTAGGTGGAATAGGTACAATGGTTGTAACTAAAAGAATGGCATTCTTTTCAGAAGCTGTAGGTCATGCGGCACTTACAGGAATTGCATTTGGAGTAATGGCAGGAGAGCCTATTAATGCTCCATATGTTATGCTGTTTACATACTGTATAATATTTGGCCTGCTTATAAATTATACAAGGAACAGGACAAAAATGTCCACAGATACCCTTATAGGTATATTTTTATCAATATCAATAGCACTCGGTGGATCTCTGCTTATTTTTGTTTCTGCAAAGGCAAATTCCCACATGATAGAAAATGTTATGTTTGGGTCAATTCTGACTGTAAGTGATTCTGATATATTAATTCTTGTAATAACAATTACAGTTTTAGGAATAATTCTCATACCGTTATTTAACAGGATGCTTCTTTCAAGTTTTAATGCAAATATGGCAACAGTTAAAGGTGTAAATGTAAAACTTATGGAATATATATTTACAGTAACTGTTACCCTTGTAACAGTAGTTTCTGTAAAAATAATAGGTGCGGCATTGGTGGAGGCATTGCTCTTAATTCCGGCTGCGTCAGCTAAAAATTTATCAAAATCAATAAGAGGTTTTTTCTTTTACAGTATATTTTTTTCGCTGTTAAGCTGTATTTTGGGAGTTATTTTACCTATCCACTTTAATATATCAATTCCTTCTGGAGGAGCGATAATTTTAATATCCTCATTTATATTTTTTATAACGGTGATAATAAAAAACATAAATGGAAAGTTTAATGGAAGTGAATAGTTTTATGGAATGGAGGAAATCAGAGTTGAAAAAGATAATATTCATGTTAATGGTTTTAATAGTGGGAACAGTACATGGAGAAAATATTACATATAAAAAAAATAAAAAGATTTTGACGTCAATCCAGGCGGTCTACTCAATCGCAAAAAGTTTGACAAAGGATACTGATATTGAGGTTTATTCAATATTTGATTCTGATGTTTCAATGGATTATGGAAAATCAGCCTTTGATAACAAGGATTTGGACTTGTCTTCGGCTAAAGATGCAGTGGCTGTTGTTGATGTTGCTAAAGTATGGCATAACGATTATCTTTATGAATATGCCCGTAGAAAAAATATAAGAATTGTTGAAATTGATGCAAGCTATTCTTTCTCAGGAAATGACTATTTATCACTGTCTCTTTTAAACTATAAAAATGGAGACAGAAATCCATATGTGTGGATGAGTTTTCAAAATGTTATAAAAATGGCAAACATAGTGTCTGATGATTTATCAGAGCTTTTTCCTGAAGACGGCAAAAAAATAGAAGATAATCTTGAAAAGTTTTCTCAGGAAATAAAGAAGATAGAAAATGAATATCTTGAAAAAACTTTAGCTTTGAGTTCGTTATCGGTAATTACTCTTACAGAAAATCTTGACTATCTGTTTAATGATTTGAATATTTTCTTTAATTATGTTGATTCAAATGAAGTAACTGTGGAAAAAATTTCTGAAGTTATGAAAAGGAATAATTCTAAAATATTTGTATCAGACAGATGGCTAAAAAAGGAAATTATCAATGAAATAGAGAAAAAAGGTGGGAAATTTCTAGTTTTGGATAACTTTAACATTCCAAGGGAATTGAATGAGAAAATGGATCCCGACGGTTATCTGAAGGGAATGAAGGAAAATATGGAAAAATTAGTGGAAGCAATGAAAATTATGGATAAAAAATAATAACTTTATGAAATGAGGGATAAACTATGAAAAAATTAATAACGATGTGCTTTCTTTTTATTTCGGCTGCAGTTTTTGCACATGCACCGCTTTTGTCGGTAGATGACAATAATGACGGAACCATATATATTGAAGCAGGATTTTCAAATGGTGAAAAAGCAGAGGGAATGGAATTTATTATAGTAAAAGATAAGCCATATAATGGTCCGGAAGACACTTATGAAGGGAAAATGATAATATTTAAGGGAAAATTTGACAAGAAAAGCTCAGCGGTTATTTTGAAGCCTTTAACTCCTAAATATGAAGTAATTTTCAATGGAGGAGAAGCACATATTATTACAAAAAAAGGACCTAAACTGGAAGAAAATGAAATTCCGGATTGGAAGGAAAAAGTTGAAAAGGCTGATTATCTGAATGAATGGAAGGAAAAAATGATTCAAAAATAATGGGGAATAGAGTGTTATCAATTTTTTGATATATTATAATACAGAATACGGAGGTAATTTTTTATGAAAAAAATTTTAGGAATTTTAGCTGTATTAACTGCAGTAAATTTAAGTGCCCACAATCAGTTTATTTACACTGATACTTTAAATGTGACAGGGAAAACATCAGTTCCCTTCAAGGTTATGTTTGGTCATCCGGATGACGGTGGAGAAGAAGCTCCTATACCTGTTGGAAAGGTAAAAAATGAAACTCACCTGGCAGAGAAAGTATTTGCTATACACAATGGTGAAAAAATAGATTTAACTGGAAAAGTAAAGGAAGGAAAAATAACTACAGATAAAGCTTCGGGAAGAACTTTGGACTTTACACTGGACACTGAGCTAAAAGGTGGAGGAGACTGGGTAATTATTGCTGTTCCTGGCCAGACTTTTGATGATGGAAGCTCTTATCTGTTTAACGGAATTGTAAAAACAGTTATAACAAAGGACGGAAGCAAGGGAAGTGACTGGAAAAAAAGAGTTGCTGACGGTTATTATGAAATAATTCCTTTTACAAATCCATCTCAAGTAAATGTAAATTCAGTATTTAAAGGACTTCTTGTAGATAAAAATGGTAATCCTATGAAGGATACTGATGTTGCGATTGATTATATAAATGGAAAAGTAAACATGAAAAAAGGAACATTTACAGGAAAACTTCAGAAGGAAAAGGTTGCGTTGAGAACTTATACAGACAGCAACGGTTACTTTGTAGTTTCTTTCCCACATAAAGGACTATGGTCTATAAGAGGAAGAGCAATGATAGACAGAGAAAAGAAATATGTGGAAGATACAACTTTACTGATTGAAGTAAAATAAAAATAGATATGTAAATATCTGAAACTTATACTTAAGGGATTTTGATTAAAATTCATAACAATAAAATTTACTTGAAAATTGTACCAATAAACTTGCCAATGAAAATTGAAAAGTTTGGAGGTACATATTTTTTATGAGAAAGTAAAGAAAAAGTTGAAAAAAAACCTCATATATAGTAAAATCTTTAAGTAGGAGGAGAAATGAAAATTACTGATTTTATTAATGCCGATACAATTGAAAAAATGAGAGAAGAGATAAGTGAAGCGAATGGGAATGAAGTCTTTTTCAGAGGTGTTCCGGATGAAGCGGGAGTAGTCTCTGAAGTTGAGGTTATTGCAAGGGGGAATGAATATTCCGTAGCGGCATTACTGAATATGATGAAGAAAAATGAAGTAATAATACATAATCATCCTTCGGGAGTTTTACTTCCTTCAAATGCAGATATATCTGTTTCCAGTGGGTATGGAAACAGCGGAGGAGCATCCTACATTGTAAATAACAGTGTAGATGATATTTATGTCATAGTACCCTTAAAAAAACAGGAAAAAATAAATATAGATGAATATTTCGGAGAGAATGGAAGAATTCATAAGAAAATTGGCAAGTTTGAAACTCGTAAGGAACAGTACGAGATGTCAAAGAATATTGAAAAATGTATGAATGATAACAGAAAACTTATAGTTGAAGCTGGTACAGGTACAGGAAAGACAATAGCATACCTGCTGCCTACTTTGCTATATGCACTTGAAAATAATCTAAAACTTATTATTTCAACAAATACTATAAATCTTCAGGAACAGCTTATAAGCAAGGATATTCCTTTAATTGAAAAGATAATCGAAAGAGAATTTCAATATGAAATAGTGAAGGGAAGGGGAAATTATCTCAGTAAAAGAAAACTGCATAATATGAATACTATCATAACTGAAAAGGATACAGAAGAGGAAAAGCAGGAAAAAAGAATAATTAAAAATCTTATTGAATGGGATAATGTTACTGCCACAGGTGACAGGGGTGAACTGAAGTATGATGTTCCTTACAAAATATGGGAACAGATAAAAAGTGAAACTGATACATGTATGGGAGTAAAATGTCAATTTTATTCAAACTGTCATTTTTTTAAGGCTAGAAAAAATATTTCTGATGCAAATATGCTGATTTTAAACCATCATATGTTTTTTGCAGATTTGTCAATAAGAAATGAAATTGGCTTCAATACAGACTATTCCATATTGCCTAATTATGATATTGTAGTATTTGATGAAGCACATAATCTTGAAGATACTGCAAGAAATTACTTTACTTATGAGATTTCAAGATATTCTTTTGGAAGGCTTATGGGAAGTATACACAACACAAGGGCAACAGGGAAAAATAATGCGGGGGCATTAACGAGACTTCTTGGATATCTGAACGAAAATCTTTCCCAGGGGGATTATATCAGGATAGATGATATGAAGGAAGAAATTATAAACATTTTAAACAGTTTTTATAATAAAGGAAATGAAATTTTTGACAAGATAATGTATCCTTTTGCTCAGGAACTTTCAAATGCTGAAATAAAGGAAAGAATAGATAGACCTAAAATAAAAAATACTAAATTCTGGAAGGAAATAATTGACAGAAATATTGAACTGAAGGAAATGTATGGTGAACTTATACGTAAAATAAATAAGTTTTTAAATAATATAGAAAATTTTGACCTTGAAGATGAGGATGGAATAATTTTTGATTTTACAAAATATTATAACAGGTTGAAGGAATACTATAAAAATTTTGAGTTTATTATAGAATCAAATGATAAGGATTACGTATACTGGCTAAATTTTATTCCTTCAAAAGCCAATATAGAACTTCATGCCACACCTTTTGATATATCAGAAGATCTGAATGACAGCCTGTTCAGTAAAATGGAAAGGATGGTATTTACTTCAGCTACATTGGCTGTGGACAATAAATTTAATTACTTCAGGGAAAGCCTTGGATTGAAAAATAATAAAGGGAAAAAAATTGAAGAAAAAATAATAGATTCACCTTTTGATTATGAGAAACAGACAGAAGTATATATTCCTGAAGATACACTCGATCCCAATAATATAGAATTTTTAGATGATTTAATAGGATTTGTGGAAAAAATAATAAAAAAGACAGAAGGTCACTGTTTTCTTCTGTTTACTTCCTACAGTTCCATGAATTATCTGTATAATAAGATAAAAGTGTATTTCAGTAAAAATGATTACACACTGATAAAACAGAATGACTATCCTAGACATGAAATGATAGAGATATTTAAAAATTCCAGAAATCCTGTATTGTTTGGGACAGACAGTTTCTGGGAAGGAGTAGATGTGCAGGGGGAACAGCTGCAATCTGTAATTATAGTGAAACTTCCGTTTAAAGTACCAAATGATCCTGTAACGGAGGCAATTATAGAAAATATAAAGGAAAAAGGGAAAAATCCTTTTAATGACTATCAGGTACCACAGGCAGTCATAAAGTTTAAGCAGGGAATAGGACGGCTTATAAGGAGTAAGGAAGATAAAGGAATTATAACAATTTTAGATAACAGGGTAATAAAGAAAAGTTATGGAAAGAAATTTTTAAGGGCATTACCTAAAAACATAACGATAAAAAGCAAAAAAGAAATTTTAGAAATGGAAGATACAGAGTAATTGGAGGATGAAATGGTAATTAATATATTCGGGCGTGAAATTGTTCTGGAAATAAAGGAAAAAAGAAAGCAGAGCAGCAGTAATGTAAAGAAGCGGAAAAAATTCCTATTCCGTTTTGGACTTGCTATTCTTGTATTTCTAATTTTTGGTACAATTATAGAAATTTCAAGATTACAGCGGGATTATAAAATAGGTTCCGTTGCTCAATCTGACATAATTGCCTATAAGAATGTCACATATTATATGGATATTCTGGATGATAATATTCAGGATAAGATAATAAAAACTACAACTCCGGAATATGATGAAATTCCGGAAGTGAAAAAAGAAACGATAGATTCAATTAATTCATTCTTTCAGGATATGAAAGGAATTGATGTTTCCAATGATGAAACAATAAAAAATTATATAAAGGATCATAAGTATAATCTTACTGTTGAAGATTACAAGCAGCTGGCAATGAGAAATGATGTTGGCTACATAGTTAATCTTATAACTACAGCTACAGAAGCTTATGGTATAGGAGTAGTAAAGGCAGAAGATTTTCCCAAAATACTTGGAAAAAAAGATATTAAAATAGATGGTCTGGATGCAAAACTGTTAAAGAATTTTATTAAGCCAAATTTGAAAATAAACGATGATGCAACAGCAAAAAAAATTGAAGAGAATCTCCGTTCGCTTCAGGATAAGGAAGTGAAAATATATAAAGGGGATATCATTGTAAAAAAAGGCGATACTATTGACAGTGATGCATATACGAAACTTGAAAAACTGAATATGATAAGAAAAGATGACAAAGTAAGAAAAACAGCTGGACTTGCTGTGACATTCATAATGATAGCTGCTTTATTTTATTTCATATTAAAGAAATATTCTGAAAAGGAAGTGGAATCAAACGCATTTTATCCGTCAATAATAACAATAATTATAACTAACGGATTATACATTATATTTTTCCACAGTGAATACAGTATATATCTTTTACCTTTTGCAATGATACCGATTATACTGACTGTACTGGGAAATAAAATATATGCACTGACCTTTACTTTTTTCAATATGATGATTCTGTCAAGGGATGAATCATGGTTTCTGGTAACCCTTGCAGTGTCAGTAGTTGCTATTTACAAGGCTGATAAACTGACAAATAGAACAAACATAGTAAAATTAGGAATGTTTTTAGGAGTATTTCAGGCGCTACTTTCATTAAGCTATGGACTTGTAAATCAGCTGGAATTTATATCATTGATGTTTATGATTATATTTTCTGTATTTTCAGGAATATTTACAGGAATGCTTTCACTGGCATTATTGCCTTACCTGGAAAATACATTTGATATACTGACGGATATTAAGCTGCTTGAATTAAGTGACTTTTCGCATACGTTATTAAAACAGCTGCTGCTTATAGCTCCGGGAACATTCCACCACAGTATAATGGTAGGGGCACTTGCAGAAAGTGGAGCGGAGGCGGTTGGAGCAAATGCAACCTTTGCAAGAATTGCTTCCTACTATCATGATATCGGTAAAATGAAATTACCTACATTCTTTGTGGAAAACCAGAAAGGTGGAGAAAATCCTCATGATAAGATAAAGGCTTCATTAAGTGCACTGATAATAACTTCCCATACAAAGGACGGGTATATTTTAGGAAAACAGAATAAGCTTCCTAGGGAAATACTTGATGTAATACTTGAACATCATGGAACTACATTAGTTCAGTATTTTTATTACAAGGCACTTGAAAATGGTGAAAATGTCCTGGAATCAGATTTCAGATACAGCGGTCCGAAGCCGAGAACAAAAGAGTCAGCTATTATATTACTTGCAGATACGATAGAAGCTGCAGTAAGATCTTCTGAAGATAAAAGTAGGGAAGGACTGGAAAATCTTATAAGATATCTTATAAGATATAAAATTGATGATAACCAGTTAAGTGATGCAGATTTAACTTTAGGTGAAATAGAAAAAGTTACTCAGGCATTCCTTAATACTTTACAAGGTGCTTATCATGAAAGAATAAAATATCCTAAACTTGATGAAAAAGTTAGAAAGAGGTAGTTAAAAATGCTTGAATGCGACATAACATATGAAATAGAAGAGCTTGAGGAATATCTCGATGAAGAGAAAATAAAGGACTTTGGAAGTTTTATATTAAAAAGTGAATATAATGAAGAATATGAAAAAAATGACTATTATCTTTCACTGCTTATAACTACAAATGATGTTATTCAGACAATAAATAGAGATTATAGGGATAAGGATGCTGTAACAGACGTAATTTCATTTGCCTATAATGAAACAGAAAATATAGGGCCTATGAATATACTTGGAGATATTGTAATTTCTCTGGACAGGGTAAAGGAGCAGGCAAAAGAATATGGTCATTCTGATGAAAGGGAATTTTACTATGTTTTTTGCCATGGACTGCTGCATCTACTTGGATACGACCATATAATTGAAGAAGAAAAGGCTGTAATGAGAAAACGTGAGGAAGAAATACTTTCACAGTTTAATTATACAAGAGATTAAATGAATGGGGAGATGTGAATGAGTGAACAGAATCAGGAGAAAAAGTCTAAAAAAGGTTTCTTTATGTTTGGGAAAAAACCTGAAAATTATGACTGGGATATAAAAAAGGAGAGGGAAAGGGACCGTAGAATTATCGACAGCTTTAATTTTGCAATAGAAGGACTGACGGCTTCATTAAGAAATGAAAAACATATGAAGTTTCATATACTGCTGGCAATAATAGTCGTAATTCTTGCGATACTTACAAATGCCACAAAGGTGGAAATATTAATAATTTCTTTATCAGTTTCATTTGTTATAATAACTGAAATGATAAATACTTCGGTTGAAGCACTTGTGGATCTTATATCTCCAAATAGACACCCTCTGGCAAAACTTGCCAAGGATGTGGCTGCAGGTGCGGTACTTGTATCAGCTATAAATGCACTTTGTGTAGGTTATCTTCTGTTTTATGACAAACTTCTTGATATATTTGACAGTAAGAATGATTTGCATATTATGGCTGCAAGGAAAGGAAATGTTGCAGTGCTTATATTGGTTCTGACTGCAATCATAGTAGTTGTAATTAAAACCTTTTATAAACATGGAACACCGCTTGAAGGAGGAATGCCGAGCGGACACAGTGCTATAGGATTTGCCACTTTTGGTATAATAATGTTTATGACAAGTGATATAAGAATACAGGCATTAGGATTGTTCATGGCACTTCTGGTAGCTCAGAGCAGGGTTAAAGCAGGAATACACAGCTTCAAGGAAGTTCTTGCAGGTGGAATACTAGGATTTATGATAGCTTTTATAATTATGTTTACACTTGTGCAGTTCAGGATATTGTATAACTAAGATGTCTCTACCGTCAATTGAGGAGTTGAGCTAATGAAAAAAATATTGGAAAATATTGAAAAAAACGAATTATTAGAATATTACCGTTCATCCAGTGGAAAATTTGCAGTTGGAAATTTTGTAGGAATTAATAATGACTTTGCTATTTTTACTTCCATAAGTCCTTTTGGGAGATTTGAAGGATATAGGTTTATAAAAATTGAAGATTTAAAAAATATAGGCAAAAAAAAGCTCTATTTAGAATTTATGAAAAAAAGAATAGAAGAAAGAAAGTCTAAGGATCGTAAAAGTATTATTCTAAAAAAAGATAGATTCTTTAAGGAACTTTTTAAATATTTTATAAAAAACAAGATAGAATTGCGTATAAATCTTGAAAGTGATATTATTTCATATGGTTATTTAATAAAAAACTCAAAAAACTTTTTTCATATAAAATGGTATGATGAAAATAATGAAAATTCTGAAGAAATTTTAAAAATCAGCCAGATTAAGAGTATAGAGATTGGGAAGAATGCTATTAAAAATATTTCTGTTGAAGATGGAAAAGTAGAAAAAAATAAAATAATAGAAGCTTCCGGAAGCCCTCATGGAAATGTTATTTTTCAAGATGATGATTATACTCTAATTTATGAAAATGATTTATTTTACGGAGATGAAAATTTTCTAATACTGAAAACTTCAGATATATGGGAAATAACAGAAAAAGTTACCTTAATAGAAACAGAAGATACATTTTTAGAGAAAATTTTTCCTAATATTGAAAAAATGAATATGAAGGAAATTTTAAAAAAATGTTTTGAAAATAAATTACTCGTACATTTTGAATATGAGAAATCCTATTATGAAAAATATGGTATAATAGAAAAATACGATAAAGATAAAATAATTTTAAAAGAAATAGGAAAAAATTCAGGAGTTTTTATTGCAACTTCTGAAATCAAAATAGATGAAATAACTTTTTTAAACTTAAGAAACACAAAAATTAAATAAAACACAATTAAAATTTAAGGAGGACAAACATGTCAATATTAGTTTTTGGACACAAAAATCCGGATACGGATACAATCTGTTCAGCAATAGCATATGCTGAATTAAAGGGAAAATTGGGGAAAGATGTAAAAGCTGTAAGATTAGGAGAAATAAACGAAGAAACAAAATTTGTGTTAGATTATTTTAAGGTTGAAAAGCCTGAATTGATAGAAAGCGTTTCAGGAAAAGAAATAATGCTTGTGGATCACAACGAAAGAACTCAGACAGCTGATGGATTTGAAGAAGCAAAAGTTCTGGAACTTGTAGATCATCACAGAATATCAAATTTTAATGTGGATGAACCTTTATATGTGAGAATGGAGCCGGTAGGATGTACAGCTACAATAATACTTAAACTTTTTAAGGAAAATAATCTTCTTCCTTCGCCAACAACAGCAGGACTGATGTTAAGTGCAATTGTTTCAGATACTTTGCTGTTTAAATCACCTACTTGTACTGAATGTGATGTGAAGGCAGGAAAGGAACTGGCTGAAATAGCGGGAGTAAATGTTGAAGAGTATGGGCTTGAAATGCTGAAGGCAGGAACAGCTTTAGGTGGAAAATCAGAATCAGAATTAATAAATATGGATATGAAAATATTTGAAGTGGATGGTTCAAAAATTGGAGTGGCACAGGTAAATACTGTAAATGAAGCAGAACTTCTTGAAAGAAAGGAAAAACTGCTGGTAGAAATAGATAATATTATAAACAAAGAAGGATTAAAATTCTTTATATTTGCAATAACTAATATATTATCAAATGATTCGATAGGAATAGTTGCAGGAGACGGAAATGCAGTTATTGAAAAAGCCTTCAATGAAAAAATTGATAATAACTTAATAGCATTAAAAGGAGTAGTTTCAAGAAAGAAACAGATTATACCACCTTTAACAAAAGCTATTCAGGAAGCATAATATAGGAATTTTCAGAAAATAGACAGTATTTAGATGCCTCTTCGTACAGAGAGGAGTGGCAATGTTGCAGAAAACTGGAAATGAAATAATAAAATGTGAAAATTTAAATTACTGGTATGAAACTTATGAAAAAAAATCAGGAATAAAAGGTACATTACAGGATTTATGGAAAAGAAACCATAAAAGAGTAATAGCGATAAAAAATATAAATATATCAATAAATAAAGGGGAAATAGTCGGATTGCTCGGGCCTAACGGAGCAGGGAAGACAACCTTGATAAAATTGCTGACAGGAATTCTCGAAGTCAAGTCGGGAGAAATACTTTGTCTTAATAAAACACCTTATAAAAAAGAAAAGAATTATCTTAAAAATATAGGGGTGGTAATGGGACAGAAAAGTCAGCTTATTTGGGATTTGCCGGCTATGGAAACTTTAAGGATGTTAAAGGAAATTTATGAAATAGACAGAAAGGAATTTGAGGAAAGGCTTGAAAAACTTCTGAGATTACTTAATCTGAAGGAAAAAGTCAGTACACCTGTCAGAAAGCTTTCGCTTGGAGAAAGAATAAAATTTGAGCTGACATGTTCGTTAATCCATAAACCTCAAATTCTATTTCTGGATGAACCGACTATAGGGCTTGATATAACAAGCCAGTATGCAGTATATGATTTTTTAAGGGAAGTAAATAGAACAGAAAATACTACAATAATCTTAACAAGTCATTATATGAAGGACATTGAAAATTTATGTGAAAGAGTAGTTATTATTTTAAAGGGTGAAAAGCATTTTGACTTACCGCTTGAAGAATTAAAAGAAGAATTTATAACAAGAAAGACATATATTGTGGAAAGTAAAAGGGATGAATTGCCTTTTTCAGGAGATAACTTTACTGTAAAAAAACTGGAAAAAAATACTTTTGAAATTTATCCTGAAAATGGAGAATTTGAAATAGGTAACCTAAATTTAAAGGACATTGTTTCAATAAAGGAAAATACACCTGAACTGGAAGAAATTATATTTAAACTTTTCAGTAGCAAGGATTCTGACAGTGAAGTGAATATGCCGAAAGAAGCTGGCCAGAAAGAAGGCAGTGAATGAAAAAGTATATTATAATTGTACTCAATCAGGCTACAGTAAATTTACAGTATAAGTTTAATACGGCAATTACCCTTATTTCACGAACAATACCAATATTTATGTTTTATTTTCTATGGACTAGTATATATAAGTCAATGGATGGAAGTAAAGTAGGAAACTATACAAAAAGCCAAATGATTACATATATTATTCTTATAAGTTTAGTGGACTTTCTTTTCAATTTTAGTCATATGAGGGAACTTGGAAAACAGATTCAGGAAGGAACATTGACAACTTTACTGTTAAGACCTGTAAGTATACTGAATCAAAGTCTTGCAACTTTTATAGGAAAGAAATTTTTTATGATAATTATATATGCGACAGGAATTCTTACGTATGGGTTTCTAGGATATTTTAAGGATAATCTTTATTTTGTAGAAGTTGTTGTATTTATGATTCTATGTTTCATGATGTTTTTTTACCTGTTATCCTTTCTTTCAACAGTAGGATTCTGGCTGATAGAAGTGTGGCCGATACAGGTAATAATGCTGGGAGTTTACTCTCTTTTTTCAGGAGCATTTTTTCCTTTGGATTTGCTTCCTGAAGGAGTGTACAATATATTGAAGTATAACCCTTTCTCCTTGATTGGATTTATTTCAGTCCGAACTATTCAGGGAATGTTTTCTCATAGGGAAATGGCAGTCTATATTCTTGTTACTGTATTGTGGATGGTAATTTTAAGGATAGCATACGAGAAGGCGTTTAGAAAAGGTCTGAAAAGATATGAAGGGGTAGGTGCATAGTTTATGAATTTGAAAATATATAAAGCGATGCTTTCAAATAGTATACAGAGGGTTCTGATTTATAGAACTACATCTATTCTAATTGTGGTATTTAGTTTATTTTTCTATTTTGTAGAAATGTTTTCGGGAATGGTTTATTTCAGCTATACAGACAATATACTAGGTTGGACAAAATGGGATTATTTTAGCCTTATAACAACAGCGGCAATTATTCAGAATAGTTATAGTTTCTTTTTTGTATGGGGAACAAGTGATTTATCTATTAATATAATTCAGGGAAAACTCGACTATACACTATTACGTCCATTAAACTCCTTCTGGTACTATGCATTATATATGGCAGATTTTCCAAGCCTTATAAACGTAATACTTGGAATTATAGTTCAGGGATGGATTATTTTTAAGTATCATATAGGATTTTTTCATATAATAATGTATATTCTATTTGTAATTATAGGAATATGGTTTCAGTTTTTAGTGTGTAATTTTTCAAATATGATTACCTTCTGGGTAGACAAGGCTGATCAGATTTTATGGATTCCTGAAACATTGGAAGAAATTTCTTCAAGACCGGCATCCATTTATCCAAAGTGGGTAAGAGGAATTCTTATGTGGCTTTTTCCATTACTGACAGCAATTAATTTGCCGGTGGATATTATAAGAGGCCGGATTAATGTGGTGAATATGCTATGGTATATAGGATTTGTAGTTTTCTTTACGGTAATTAACTATAAAGTATGGTATGCCGGACTGAAAAAATACCAGTCAAGCAACTGATGCTTTAAAAACTTGAAAGATAATCTTAACTTAATTGAAATTGAAAAATAATACTCTGTATGATATAATCATGGTAAGTATAGAAAAATTAAAGGATTAAGAAGGAAAAGTATGGCGGTAATAAAATTTAAGAAAAGAGAAGAAATTAAAATTCTTTTTGGGATAAAATTACCTTCGATAATAACGGAGTTTTATAAGGAGATTAAGAATAAGAAACGTGCCTATGAAATAATGAGGGATACGCTTAATATTTCAGACGGAAGACTTATAAATGTAGTCGATGTAATCGATGGTGCGGGAAATCCTGCTTCTGTTCTGGTGATTTACAGTAACTTTGTTTCTGAAAAGGAAAGATTGAAGCTGGATCTGGAAATAGAAGTTTTTGATTTCCATATTTTTGAACTTGATTATAATAATAACGTTGATATTGAAGATATAATAAAAAGAATAAAAAAATAATAATAAGGAGAGATTGATACAATGAAAAAGTTTACATTATTATTAGGAATTTTGATGCTTACATTCTTTAGTATCGGAAATGCTAAAACAACAAAAGAAGAAAGAAAATTTAAAAAAGCTATGAAAAGTTTTGAAATGGAAGCGGTAATAAAAACAACAAAAGGAGACATATCAGTGTATCTGTATCCTGAAGCCGCACCGAAAAATGTTGCGAACTTTGTATTTTTAGCTAAAAACAATTTCTACAATGGACTTACATTTCACAGAGTTATCCAGAATGTTCTTATACAGGGAGGAGATCCCCTTGGAAATGGAACAGGAGGAACAGGATATACAGTTGATGATGAAATTTCAGACTGGTTGAGTTTTGAAAATGCAGGAATGCTTGCAATGGCAAATAGTGGTCAAAATACAAACAGCAGTCAGTTTTTTATAACAATATCTCCTCTTACACAATTAGACGGGAAACATACAATTATAGGAGAAACAAAATCTAGACAGGATTTAAGTGTTGTAAGAGTAATAAGACCTGAAGATAAAATATTAAGTATTGAAATTAAAGGGAAAAAAATAGATGATTTCTTAAATTATTTTGCTTATGAAACAACTCAATGGGAAGCAATTTTGAAAGGTTCTCAGCAGCAGTAATAATAACAATATAACTGAATAACTTCTAATGGAGGATTTTATAAAATCATGAATAATCAGGATTAAAAAAATACTTGTTAGAAGTTTTTTTTAGAAAAGTGGATTTATATCAAACACTTTTAATATAGAAAAAATTTATAAAAGACTTGCAAAAAATTAAAAAATGTATTATTATATAGTTAGCAGTCGGAGCAAGTGAGTGCTAAAAAGTAAAAAGTCATAAAATAAAATTACAGTAAATATAGGAGGATAAAATGATAATTAAACCTTTAGGAAAAAGAGTATTGATTAAACAGGTAGAACAGGAAGAAGTTACAAAAAGCGGAATAGTTCTTCCGGGAACAGCATCAAAGGAAAAACCTATTACAGGAGAAGTTCTTGCAGTAGGAAAAGATGTGGAAGATGTAAAGGCAGGAGATAAGGTAATATTTGAAAAATATACAGGAACAGAAGTAAAAGACGGAGACGATTCGTTTCTTATACTTGATATAGAAAATGTACTGGCTATTACAGAATAGTGGTTAGTAAAGTTTATATAATTAACGGAATTTAACAGGAGGAGAATATAGATGGCAAAAGTAATTAAATTTAATGAAGAAGCAAGAAAAGCACTGGAAGTGGGAGTAGATACACTGGCAGATGCAGTAAAGATAACATTGGGACCTAAAGGAAGAAATGTTGTATTGGATAAAGGATATGGAATCCCTACTATTACAAATGACGGGGTTACAATAGCAAAGGAAATTGAACTTAAAGATCCTATTGAAAATCTTGGGGCACAGATAGTAAAAGAAGTTGCAACAAAGTCAAATGATGTAGCAGGAGACGGAACAACTACAGCGACAGTTCTGGCTCAGGCATTAATAAAAGAAGGACTTAAAATGGTTGCTTCTGGGGCAAATCCAGTATTTATAAGAAAAGGAATGGAAAAAGCTTCTAAAAAAGTAATTGAAGAATTAGTTAAAAGAGCTAAAAAAATAGAATCTAACGAAGAAATAGCACAAGTTGGAGCAATTTCAGCAAGTGACAGGGAAATAGGGGAATTAATAGCACAGGCTATGGCAAAAGTAGGAGAATCAGGTGTAATTACAGTAGAAGAAGCAAAATCACTTGATACAACACTGGAAGTTGTGGAAGGAATGCAGTTTGACAATGGATATTTATCACCTTACATGGTTTCAGATTCAGAAAGAATGGTTGTAGAACTTGACAGTCCATTTGTTCTTATTACAGATAAGAAAATATCAAGCATGAAGGAATTATTGCCTATACTTGAAAAAACAGTTGAAATGGGAAGACCGATGCTTATAATTGCTGAGGATGTTGAAGGGGAAGCACTTGCAACATTAGTAGTAAATAAATTAAGAGGAACATTGAATATAGCTGCAGTTAAAGCGCCTGCATTTGGAGACAGAAGAAAGGCTATGCTGCAGGATATAGCAATACTTACAGGTGGAGAAGTAATTTCAGAAGAAAAAGGAATTAAGCTGGAAACAGCAGATATTAACTTCCTTGGTCAAGCTAAAAAAGTAAGAATTACAAAGGATAACACAGTAATTGTGGATGGACTGGGAGCTAAGGAAGATATAGCTGCAAGAGTAGGCCAAATTAAAAATGCAATTGAAGAAACAACATCTGACTATGACAGGGAAAAATTGCAGGAAAGACTGGCTAAACTTTCAGGAGGAGTTGCAGTTATAAAAGTTGGTGCGGCTACAGAAACTGAAATGAAGGAAAAGAAATTAAGAATAGAAGATGCTTTAAATGCCACTAAGGCGGCAGTTGAAGAAGGAATAGTTCCTGGTGGAGGAACAATACTTGTTCAAATAGCTAAAGCAATAGAAGACTTTAAACTGGAAGGTGAAGAAGGTCTTGGTGTGGATATTGTTAAAAAGGCACTTTATGCTCCAATGAGACAGATAGCATTAAATGCAGGACTGGATGCGGGAGTTGTAATTGAAAAAGTTAAAAGCTCTGAAGAAGGAATTGGGTTTGATGCTGCCAAGGAAGAATATGTTGATATGGTAAAAACAGGAATAATAGACCCTACAAAAGTAACAAGATCAGCTATTCAGAATGCAATATCAGTATCGTCTGTGCTGTTAACTACAGAAGTGGCAGTTGCAAATGAAAAGGAAGAATCTCCAATGGGAGGAATGCCTGGTGGAATGGGAATGCCAGGAATGATGTAATTAAGTAATTATAAGTTATAAATAATTGCTAAAATATAATTGATGGAAATAAAAACTAAGAAAAAGTAATTTTTTCCATGATTTATCAATCTCTTAAAATCAGCCTTTTATTTTATAAATTTGTAAAATCTATCTCTAAATCTAACAACCATTAAAGATTTTCAAGTTATAGAATTTTAGGCTGATTTTTATATAACAAAATAGACTGTTTCAAAACAGTCTATTTGTTATATAAAAATTATTTACTAATAAATTCAAGAAAATCTTTAACTTGTCTGTTTATTATTTCCTTATGTTCATCAGTTAGAGTCAGAATTCCTGTCTGCCAAGCTTCCATAGGTAATATTATCCCTATTCCATTTCCTGGCATAGGATTCATACGTATATAACTAAACAGTGTTGATAAGTTTTCCCTGACAAATTTTCCTTCAGTAAATCCTGCAGCTGCACTTACTGTAACAGGTTTTCCTGCAATAACTGTAGGAGTTTCCCTGTCAAAAGGCTTTTCAGGACGTGAAAGCCAATCAAGAAGATTTTTCAATAGGGCAGGGTATGAACCGTTGTATTCAGGTGAAACTACCCACAATGCATCAGAATTTCTCACTTGATTACGTACATTAATTACTTGTTCCAGAGTAGGATATTCGGTATCCTGTTCCAATATTGGTAAATTTTTATAATCTAGAAATTCTACATTTGCCTTCTCTTTTAATGTTTCTGCAATATAATCTGCAAGAGTCTGGTTAAAGGAATTCTTTCTGAATGAACCTACAACCAGTAATATATTTTTTTTATCCATTTCTATTTCCTCCATTTTATTCTATATTTTTAAATTTCTTAAGAATTTCAATCAGTTTTTCCTTTTCCTCCGAAGTCAAGATGCTGTATACATTTTCTATCTCAGCTCTATGCTGAGGCAGTAAATCTTCAAATAATTTTTTTCCTTCTTCAGTCAGTCCAACAAGAAATGCACGCTTATCTTCTGGAGATACTGTTTTATAAAGCCAACCTTTATTTTCCATATTTTTAATAACAACAGTGATGTTTCCTGAAGTAGAAAGTACTTTTTCAATCAGCTCACATATCCTCATTTCTCCTTTAGTATAAAGGACATCAAGTACACTGAACTGAGAAGAGGTTATCCCTTTTTCCTTAAAGTCTTTTCCAATTTTACTGTTTATAGTTTTGACGGCTCTTTGTAACACTATCTGCAAATGAACAGATGAATTTCTTTCCCAATTTGTATTCATAAAAAATTCCCTCCTAATAAATCACTAACTAGTGATAAAATTACAATATCACTAATTAGTAATATTGTCAAGAAAAAATAATAGAATATATAAAAAAATTATATTTATAAATTATTTAGAATTTCATAATGCAAAACAGGAAATGAATTAAAAAAAAAAGTCAATAACCTAATTTTTTAGGTGAATTTTGACTTTTTCTTTATGAATGACTGTTTTATATAAGTGAAATTTTAGTAAATGATTAAATATAGTTTTCATGATTTTTTCTAAATTTTGAGACAGCCTCATTTAATTTTTTATATTCCAAATACATATTTTATTATATCCTCAGCACACTTTTTCTCATCTGCATTGTAAAATGTTCTTTCAAAAGTATGGCTTTTTGTCTTGTATGCATTATCATAGTAGTTTTCCATCAAATCTTTTATGACTTTGTCAAACTCTTTATTTTTCAGCTCTTCAATATATTCATTTTTTCTTTTTTCACCAATATATCTACCAAGTTTTTCAAGTGCTTCAAAAATTTCATTTTCATCATAGCTTTCCTTCAGATATTCCTTTCTAATTATTTCAACTCTCTTATCCATATCTGTTTCTATGAAAAATTTTCTTGCATTAAAAACTTCTTCAAATAAATAGTTTGGCATAACAACACTACCTATCCGCTTACTTTCCCCTTCTGTAAATATTATATCTGACTTGGATTTTAATATACTGGCCATTACATAAGCTTCGAAATTTTTCTGGGTTGCATCTCCACCAAGACCTATTCCTCCCAGTAGTGATCCCCTATGATTTGCACATTTTTCCAAATCCAGTACATCATAACCCTTCTGTTTTATTTCCTGCAGTATATTTGTTTTTCCGGAGCCGGTTTTTCCGTATAGGGCAATCAGTTCCTTTTCTTTAAGCATCTTGGGAAGATTCTCATTTAAATACTGCCTGTATCCTTTATAACCATTTTCCAGCTTTATAACAGGTAATGAAAATTCCTTAAACAGGGAAGTAACTGTTGAGGAACGCATACCGCCCCTTGCACAGTAAACTATCAGTTCCCTGTCCTTTTCAACATATTTTTCAAATTCGATGTAAATATCCTGTACTTTTTTTCCTACAATTCCTACAGCTTCCCTTATTGCATTCTTTTTCCCTTCAACTTTATAAAGAGTTCCTATATATTCCCTTTCCTTATCTGAAAATACAGGAATATTTACCGCTCCTGGTATTCTTGCCTCTCTATATTCTGAGGGACTTCTTACATCAATAAACAAAAGGTTTTTTCCTTTTTTTATTTTTTCCGTTATTTTTTCGTAACTTTGCATTATTATCATACATTTCCCCTAACAGGCCAAAATTTATTTAAACTTTTTAATATAATAAAAATATACCTTAAATTATTATAATCCATAATAACTAAGGCATATTTTTCAATTTTAATTATAATAATTTACTTCCGTCTTTTTCTTCTTCCAATGAAGTATCGATATCTTCGTATCCAACTCCATTCGGAATAGATGTAAGAACTTTATCTGTAACTTTTGAAAGATGTGCATCCATTGCATAAGCCGCTCCACTAACAAAATCTATTACTCTCTGTCCTACTTCAAATTCTAAAAACTCTAAACTGAATGTTACAACTTTCTTTTCTTTTATTGAGTCTGCTATTAATCTGGAATCTTCAAAGACTTTCGGTCTAATTATTGAGACATAGCTTACTTTCATCTTTCCTATTTCCTCCTTCTTTCCTCCGCCAAAAATATTCATACCTTTCTTTTCCTTTTCTTCAGGATGATCAAACTCCACATGACTGTAAGTCTTAACCTGCTGTTTTGATTGTTGTGTCACTTCAACTTCTTCTTCAACTTTTTTATTTTCCACTACTTCATCGTCTTCATCAACTTCGCCGAAAAATTCCAAAAATTTCTGTTTTAATCCCAAAGCTCTAACCTCCTATTACCAGTATAATTTGCTTCCTATTCTAAGTATAGTGGCACCGTTTTTCAATGCTTCTATATAGTCATTCGACATTCCCATAGAAAGCTCACTACAATAATTATATTTTTTTTCGTACTCTTTTTTTAAATTGTACATCTTGGAAAAATATCCATCTATTTCTTCAATTTCTGCATCTAAAGGTGCCATTGTCATAAACCCTTTAATTTTAACATTGCTCATAGAAAAATATTTTTCTGATTCCTTCTGAAAATCTTCTATATAAATTCCTGTTTTGGATTCTTCCTTTGAAACATTAATTTGTATTAGACCATTAACAACTCTGTTATTTTCAATTGCTTTTTTATTAATTTCCGATAATAAGTCGAAAGAATCTATTGAATGTATCAAATTTACATTTGTTATTATATACTTTATTTTGTTTTTTTGCAACCTTCCAATAAAATCCCAAACTAAATTCTCATATTTTTCACCGGAAAATCTTTCCAATTTGTCTCTGTAAACTTGTGCCCTGTTTTCTCCGAAATAGTTGTACCCCATATTTATCAAGGCTTCCTGTTCTTCAATCCCCAGATACTTACTTACAAATAATATTTTTACCTTTTCAGGATAAGGTGAATATTTTTTTATATCCTGAAGAATACCTTCATAATTCTGAGATATTTTTCCACTGTTAAGTTCCATAATTTCTCCTTGCTTTAAATCTTTTATATATTATACCTGTTTTTTTAAATAAATTCAACAAATACATCATTTGCAAGAAGGATTCCCTTTTTAGTCAGTCTCATTCTTTTACCACCGTCAAATCTTTCAAGCAGTCCATTATTTAAAAGTTTTTTTACTTCTTCAGCTTCAAAATATTCTGTTCCTTCTTCTGTAAGTCTTAATCCGAGCATATTTTTGAGTTTTTTCTCTTCTTCTTTGTCAACTATTTCTATGCTTTTATCATCTACAGGAAAAATATTTTCCTCAATACATTTGTAATATCTACTGAAAGATCTCACATTACTGTATCTTTTTCCTTTATAATATGTGGCCGCACTTAACCCTGCTCCTATAAATTCCTTATTTCTCCAGTATTTCAGGTTATGCACTCCACCCATTCCTTTTTTTGAAAAATTGGATATTTCATAATGGACATATCCATTTTTTTTCAGGAAATCAATTATTTCTTCATACATTTCAGCTTCCAGATCCTGATCCATTTCAGATAAAATCCCTTTCTGAAGCTTACTCCAGAAGACTGTCCCTTCCTCCCAGATAAGTGAATATATTGACACATTTTCAGGAGAAAGCTGAATTATTGTTTCCAAATCTTTTTTCAAGTCTTCAAGGCTCTGGTTGGGAATACCGAACATCAGATCAATGGAAATATTTTCAAATCCTGCATTTCTGGCATCCCTGAAAACCCTTATGGCATCCTCGCCGCTATGCAGTCTTCCTAAAAATTTTAGTACATGATCCTGAAAACTCTGTATTCCTATACTGAGCCTATTTATCCCTAATTTTCTTAATTTTATGAGCTTTTCGGGAGACATATCATTTGGATTAAGTTCCAATGTTATTTCTCCCTCTTTTTTATATTTTATATTTTCCATTATATATGAGAGCAGTTCAATAGGCAGAAGAGACGGAGTCCCTCCTCCAAAATATACCGTATCATATTCATATTCAGGATACATTTTGAGTTCCTTCACCAGTGCTTCCGTATATTTCTCATATTCACGGCTCATATTTATAAATGTGCAGAAATCACAATATTCACATTTCTTTTCACAAAAAGGAATATGTACATAAAGCGCATCTACATTTTTTTCTATTTTCCTGTTTCCTGTGTCTTTCATCTACCTTACTTTTACCCTCTTCATATAATTTTTTGTTTTATTTTATAAATTCAGGAATTTTTCAAATTCTTCCATTGTTTTTGCAAGTTTTTCTTTAACATTTTCATTTGAATCTGAATTTACACTGAAGTAGAATTTAATCTTAGGTTCAGTTCCTGAAGGTCTTGCTGTTATAAATGTATTATCTTCAAGAACAAACTGAAGTACGTTTTCCTTTGGAAGATGTATTTCTTTTTCTTCCCCAGTTTCAAGATTATATTCCTTATGCGAATCAAAATCTCTCTTTATTTTTATTTTCTTACCTATCAGTGTATCCTTTACATTTTCCCTTAGACCAGCCATTAATTCTGCCATTTTTTCAATTCCATCTTTTCCTTTTAATGTAACAGATTTTATTCCTTCAAGATAGAATCCAAATTCCTTGTAAAGTTTTTGAAGTTCTTTGTAAATTGAGCTTCCGATAGAATTATAGTATGATGCCATTTCTGCTATAACCATTGAAGTTACAAGGGCATCCTTATCTCTTGCATGAGTTCCTATAAGATATCCGTAGCTTTCTTCAAATCCAAATAAATAGCTTCCGTCAAGTTCTTTATTTTCAAACTGTCTTATTTTTTCTCCAATATATTTAAATCCTGTAAGAGTTTTCATAACCCCTACATTTTTTGCAGGTGCTATTACATCTATCATAGGTGTTGAAACTATTGTAGTTATCACCTGTGCATTTGCAGGGATATCCTTCTTGTTGTTTAGAAGATACTGTAATAATAGCAGTCCTACCTGGTTTCCGTTAGGATAGTACCATTCATCATTGTCATCCTTTACAGCTATTCCTATTCTGTCTGCATCCGGATCGTTTGCCATAACGATTTTTGCTCCAGTTTCATCAGCTAAAGCAGTTCCAAGCTTAAATGCGGCAACTTCTTCAGGATTTGCATAAACTACCGTAGGGAAGTTTCCGTCAGGCTCTATCTGTTCCTTTACAACTTCAAAATTGTATCCAAAATCAGACAGTATTCTCTTCATAGGTCTTCCACCTGTCCCATGAAGCGGAGTATATACTATCTTGAAGTTTTCCTTTCCAGGAATGTCTGTTTTTAATGTCTGTTTCTTTATTTCTGCAATATAGTCATCATCAATCTGACTGTCAAGCTCGATTATAAGTCCTGCTTTTCTTCCTTCTTCTTCTGATATAACTTTTATTTCTTCAAGTGTTGCAATATTATTTACTTCAGCAACTATTGAAGGTGCATGTGGATCTACAACTTGCGCCCCGTCTTCCCAATAAACTTTATATCCGTTATATTCCACAGGATTGTGGCTCGCAGTTACAACTATTCCTGCAAGACATCCTTTATATCTTACACCAAACGACAATTCAGGAGTAGATCTCAAATCAGGATAAATATACGCCTTTATTCCATTTGCAGCCATTACTCTCGCTGTATTAAGGGCATATTCCCTTGATCCTATTCTACAGTCGTGAGCAATTATTATTCCTCTTTCCTTTGCTTCTTTTTCATTGTACTTAAGCATATAGTTAGCAAGCCCTTGAGTTGCTTTTCTTATTACATATTTATTAATTCTGTTTGTTCCTATTCCTCTTACCCCTCTTATTCCCCCAGTACCAAAGCTCAGATCTTTAAAAAATCTGTCTTCGATTTCTTTCAAATTATCTTTTAGGCCTCTCAATTCTTCCTTATCCTTTTCATCAATTGAATCAGAATTCAGCCAGTACTCATATTTTTTCATAAAATCCATAACGATATCCTCCCAATTTTTTGTCTACTATTAATTTTACCACATTTATTCAATTATACAAATTTTTTTTAACGTTTCCTTTAAATTTATTCATAGTTTATCCGTCTGAAGAGAATTTTCCATTTATATTTTCTATATTTTAAGTGTATTTTACTATATGGAATAGAAAAATAAATTTTTTTTTGAAAAAGTATTGACATATAAATTTAATTGTGGTATATTGTTGTTAGCACTCAAGGAGATAGAGTGCTAACAGATAGAAAAGCTAGTAAATAAAAGGCTTTTTATCATACATATAGTAAAAAGGAGAATGATACATATGGAAAACAACTTTACGCAGAAAAGTATGGAAGCTATTTCGGAAGCCCATAACTTTGCGATTAGATATAAACATTCCGATATGAAGGTTGAGCATCTGCTTCTTGCATTGGTAGGACAGATGAACGGACTTATCCCCAATCTTCTGAAGAAAATGGGGATAGATACAGTTGACCTCATGAAAAAACTGGAAGAAAAACTGGACCGGATGCCGAAAATCGAAGGCGGTGTCTCAGATCCGAGGCCAAATGCCGAAATGAACAGAGTTATAGTAGGTGCAGAAGATTATGCTAAAAAAATGGAAGATGCATATATAAGTACAGAACATCTGTTTCTGGCGAGTTATGACAATAACAGTTTTCTTAAGGAAAATGGTGTTGTAAAAAAACAATTTGAAAATGCTCTGGAAGGAGTAAGAGGAGGTAAGAAAATTATGACAGACAACCCTGAAAATACATATGAAGCTCTTGATAAATATGGGAAAGATCTTGTTGAGCTGGCAAGAAAAGGTAAAATTGACCCGATAATAGGAAGGGACAATGAAATAAGACGTGCCATTCAGATTTTATCAAGAAGAAATAAAAACAATCCTATACTGATAGGGGAACCTGGAGTTGGTAAAACTGCCATTGCAGAAGGAATCGCACAGAGAATACTTAATGGTGACGTTCCTGAAAATCTAAAGGATAAAACAATATTCTCGCTTGATATGGGAGCCCTTATATCAGGTGCAAAATACAGGGGAGAATTTGAAGAAAGACTTAAAGCAGTACTTGATGAGCTTGAAAACAGTGATGGAAGAATAATATTATTCATAGATGAAATTCACAACATTGTAGGTGCTGGAAAAACTGAAGGTTCAATGGATGCAGGAAACCTTTTAAAACCAATGCTTGCACGTGGGGAAATCAAAGTAATCGGTGCTACGACTATTGATGAATACAGAAAATATATAGAAAAGGATGCCGCCCTTGAAAGAAGATTCCAACCAATACTTGTAAATGAACCTTCTGTGGAAGATACAATTTCAATACTTCGTGGACTGAAGGAAAAATTTGAAATATTCCATGGAATAAGAATTACAGACAATGCCCTTGTTACTGCCGCAACAATGAGTGACAGATATATAAATGACAGATTCCTACCTGACAAGGCTATTGACCTTATTGATGAAGCTGCCGCAAAGGTAAAAACTGAAATTAATTCAATGCCGACAGAACTTGATGAAGTTACAAGACGTGTAATGCAGCTGGAAATTGAAAAAGTTGCCCTTGAAAAGGAAAAAGATCAGGCTTCAAAAGACAGACTTGAAAATCTTGAAAAGGAACTGGCTGAACTGAGTGAAAAGAAGGCTGCATTCCAGTCACAATGGGAAAATGAAAAACAGGAAGTTGAAAAAATTAAGAAACTTAATGAAGAAATTGAAAAAGTTAGACTTGAAATTGAAGCTGCACAGAGAAAGAATGACTATAATAAACTTGCAGAATTACAATACGGAGTATTACCTCAGCTTGAAAAGGACAGAACAGAATTACAGGAAAAAGCTAAGGAACATGATAACAATAAACTTTTAAAACAGGAAATAGACAGTGAGGAAATTGCTGAAATTGTAGGAAAATGGACTGGAATTCCTGTATCAAAACTGATGCAGGGAGAAAAAGAAAAAATATTGAATCTGGCTAAATATATGAAGGAACGTGTTATAGGCCAAGATGACGCTATCGAAACAATCAGCGACACTATTATAAGATCACGTGCAGGACTGAAGGATCCAAACAGACCTATAGGTTCATTCATATTCCTAGGTCCTACTGGAGTAGGTAAGACTTACCTGACAAAAACTCTTTCTCTTAACCTGTTTGATGATGAAAACAATATAGTGAGAATTGATATGAGTGAGTACATGGATAAATTCAGCGTCACTAGACTTATAGGAGCGCCTCCTGGGTATGTAGGATATGAAGAAGGTGGACAGCTTACTGAAGCAGTAAGAAGAAAACCTTATTCAGTAATCCTGTTTGATGAAATTGAAAAAGCACACCCGGATGTATTCAATGTACTGTTACAGCTGCTTGATGACGGACGTCTTACTGACGGAAAAGGAAAAGTTGTAGACTTTAAGAATACTATCGTTATAATGACTTCAAATATTGGAAGTGAAATAATACTTGAAGATCCTCAGCTTTCAGATACTACGAAGGAAGCGGTACTTGATGAAATGAAACATAGATTCAAGCCTGAATTCCTGAACAGAATAGATGATATTATTATATTCAAATCACTTGGAAAAGACAGCGTTAAAAATATTATCAAACTTATTCTGGAAGACATCAACCATAAGCTTAAGGAACAGTTCATAAAAGTGGAATTCACTGACAATGCTCTTGATTTCATTGTAAATGAAGCCTATGATCCTGCTTACGGAGCAAGACCGCTGAAAAGGTTTGTACAGAAGGATATAGAAACTAACTTATCAAAAATGATACTGTCTAATGAAATACCTGAAAATAGTACAATACTAATAGACAGCGACGGAGAAAAGTTGACATATACTGTGAAAAAGCAGTAAACGCATAAGCAATATAATATCGCATAAAATAATGTAATCTGATATAATGAATTTACCTTAAGGTAGACCCCGTAAAGGGTAACTTGATAATAAATTAAATTTTGTGACAAATTAGGCTGGAATTTACCAGCCTTTTTTGTTATAATTGGCTCTTTTTTCATCCCCATCACTTATAAAGAGCTTTTAAAAATATCATCTAAAAAGCCCATATAACATCCATATAGCTCAAAAAATCAATTTTTGGTATAAAAAACATACCTTAAATAAAAATTTTGGGTTGTAGGGGTTATATGGGCAAATTTGGTATAATTAAAATTTTTAAAATTCAAATTCTAACTATTTGTAATTTTTAAAATAAACTATGGGAAGTATAATTTCTAAAAAAAATATAATATGGTAAAAAAAATTATCTATTATTATTTCATAAAAAATAATATTTAGAATTTGTAAATAATCTAGAATTTCAAACGTATAACGATATATTATTACACCAAAAATATTTAAATAAACAGGTAATAACAACGAAATACTAGTCATTATATATAAAAAATATATCCATATACTGTATTTTTTTTTCATAATAATATCTAAAAATAAAATATTAACTACTATACAAAGTGTTAAGTAAATTTTATAAAAAATATATCCGTCTACTTTTGTAAAAATTAACATATTATAGAAAAAAATACTTTTTTCAAATGTATTAAAAATACTATACATTAGATTATTTGTTGTCATAATATAGTCATAATAGTAATAAGGTAATATTCGTAAAAATAAAGCAAAAGTAAAAAATATTATATTACTAATTATCGTTGTAATTAAGCAAAATCTCATAGTTTTACTTACCATAATTATCAATCCCTTTTTCCCTTATATTTTGTAATTCTTCATAAGAAAAATTTTCTTTTTTCATTCTAGTTGCCAATGTCTGTAATTTATCAAATTCTCTTGTAAAAATTTACCAAATGATAAATCTCCAACTTTAGTTCTCATCTCTATTGTAGTTTTATCTGTAGATCCTGTCCCATATTTTCTCCACAATTCTATGTCTTTTAGGTGATCCAAGGCATCAAGACTGATAACATTGTCATATGTATAAAAATTATATGTTCCTGTTATTGCCGGATTATAAACAGGTTTATTATTTTTATCAAGAATTAATTCATATCCGTCAACTTGTACATATTTTTTATACCTATCATCAAAATAAAAATATGCTGTTCCGTTTTTATATTCCATGTTATGATATATAGATTGATTAGCTGGAATTTTTTTTAATACCATTTTTTCCCCATTATTTTGTGTTATTGTTACATAACTTTCTTCAACCTTATCAACAGATTTCACTCTTAATGAGTATCTTGCTTGAAAATAATAATAATTTACCTGTTCTTATACTGAACCTCTAATCTTGTGTCCAAGTTTTTGGGGTCAGTACATTTCATCCAAAATATATTTTTCTATATAAAAGTTAGAAATATGAGAAGAAAAACCTTTTATTTTTTGATATTCCTTTATTTTTTTTTGAGCTTCTGATTTTGATAAACAAACAGATAAAATCCTATGTTTTTCTTTTTTTTCATAACCAATATAGAAAAAATGAGACAATAAATATAAAGTTTTCTCTTTTGATTTAGGTTCCTCTTTTATTTCATCATATAATTTAAAATAAGTAGTATAACCACCTTCCCAACCTAAATCTTTATCAAGTTCATATTTTTCTAACCAAAAACCATCTAAATGAGAAGAAAAACCTTTTATTTTTTGATATTTTGACAGTGCTTTCAGGGCTTCTCTTTTGGTATAATATGCTCCTAAAACCCGACTTTCTTCGTTCCATTTATATTTATCAAAAATATCACCATAATCATATCCATGTGATAAAATAAATACTTCCATTTATTAACTCCTTATAAAAAATATCATTATTTTATAATTTTTATTTCAAACATTTGGATTTAAAACCTTTAGTGTAATAATCTTTGCCAATAATCATTGTCTTTATCTTAAAACCTTCAGGAAAATCATTAAATCCTTTATCTTTTTTTCTATTATTCATAATTTCAACAGCTTTTTGTTTTGTTGAAAAAAAACCAATTAATTTATTATCTCCTGTTTCGCTTCTGTGATATAACATATATATTTTTTTTATTTTACTGAGTTCCATGCTTTGTGTCCTCCTCTTGTAACAGCTTTTAAAATTTTATTATATTCACTATCTGCTTCCTTTTTCCAATTTCCTTTCCCATATTTTTCATCTAATATTCTAGATACATATTTTTTAGGATTATTTTTTTCATCCTTTCTTGGAGGTTCAAAATTAGACTAACTTGGATAATCGTTCGCACTTTCTTTTCCACTTTTCTTAGATTGTTTTTTGCAAAAATTCTTCCACCTTGTTCAACTACCTTTATATTATTTTAAAATAACTGTTTTCTAGCCCTTCTTTAAACAGATAATAGAATTTGAAAAAACTGTTTATTTCTTTATTTTCTTCTTTTTATTAAATCTAAAATAATAAATATATCTTTATTTTCTTTCTTATTTTCAATAATATATTTTCTATAAGTTTAATAAGCATTAGACTACTTTAATCTTGGACTATCGTAAACTATTATGACATCTGTTTTGCTTCCTTTGAATTTCTTTTCTCTTATCATTTCCAGCTCTGTTGCAGCATCTCTAAAGGAATACCAGTCATAACCGTATAAATTTTTATAATCATACACAATGTCTATTTCATTCATAATCGCTGTCTTTTACAATAACGATTATTTAAAAATTTTCTGATTATAAATATAGATAAACAATTTTAGTTTTCATGATCATACGTCTTATAAAAAGATTCAACATGTTGTCTTAAATCAGATTCTGGATATTCATTTTTTTGATTTTTATTAAATTCACGGAATTCTTTAAAAGTTTTCAATAAATCATCAATATTCTCATCCGGCGTCATTCCTTTGTAATCCCAGTTATCTCTTAATCTTTTTACAAGCATTTCCATTTCATGTTCATTTTTAGTTTCTATGCTATAGTCTTTTAATAATATTCTAGTTTTCTTTCCATTGAATCTCAAATAATAATCAGCATCATTTTCTTTATGCACAGTCATATCAAGTATAACAATATTTTTTTCCTGTAGATTTTTAATACTGTTATTTGAAACAGAGTTAATCTTTTCGATGGTTATTTTATTTTTATTTTTAAATTCGTTCTCTATTTTTTCAAAAATATTTTTATTACTTGAAATATAATATAAATTAAGAATTTCATCGTAAATTTTATAAATCATACTATTTTTACTTTCTAAATTCTGATTATTTAATTTTAATTTTTCAATATCTTTTTTTAAATTTTGTATTATTTTTTCATCCAGAATCATTTCTTTTTTTTCTACATCAAATTGATTAGAAAAAGCGGTTTTATTATAACTAATTCTTTCTATTTTATTTTCATCAGTTATTTTATAAGAAATATAACCATTATTGGAATTATTTAATAATTTTACTTTTTCTATCTCAATATTTAAAGATTTTTCATCTATATTTTTTGATTCTTTTTTTATTTCTTTTCGTGAAAACAAAGGAAAACTAATTAAATCAATTAAAATTCTAATTTCTTTATTAGTATACTCACTTTTATCATCAATTATATAAAAACACTTATTTTTATATATTACCTCATATAATTTTACATTATTTTTAGGAATTTCTAAAATATCATTTGAAAAGTTATAAACTTTTCTGTAATTTATTATTTTATTTTTCCCATTAAACAATATTTCTCCTTCATTTCTTCCAAAAAATTTTCCAACATAATCAAATGATATTTTTCCTTTATATAAATCAAATTTTTATCAGTTATAAGAAAATTTTCAACATAAATATTACTATTCCATTCGTCAAAAAAAATATCTTCTATCTCTCCATTTTTAGAAAAATAAATTTTCCTTCTTTCCCCACCATTTAAACTAATTTCTCGTACTTCTAATATAATATTTTCCCCTAGTTTCTCTGAATTAAAATTATTACTTTCAACTGGAAAAACAAATATACAATTTATAAAAAATAAAAAAAATATTTTATTCAACATTTTCATTTATCACTTCCTTTAATTTTTCAAAAAGTTGATCTATATCAGGATTTTCACCATTATATTTAATTGTCTTAGCATTCTTTCTATCATCTTCATTGTAATATAATCTTTCTGGCTTTCCTTGTTTTTTATAAATTTCATTTTCCATCCATATTGCTACAACCTCATCCTTATTTAAAGGATAAAATGTTACCTCTTTTGTATTTTTATTATCTAAATAATGATTTGAAGTGTATACTTCCTGTTTATTTTCAATAACTCCTACACCACTATTTTTCAATTTTTTATAAAATTCTTCTCTATCTAATAATCTATCTATAAAATGTCCCGTTTCATGTGCTACTTTTGATGGATTATTTCCTTTTATTTCATTTACAAAACTTTCTCCATTCTCATTCTTTGATACAACATTTATTGTAGCATCATGTTTTGGAATTATAGTTATCATTGAAAAATTTAAATTCCATGGTAAATGAGAATTAACATACAAACTTTCCCAAAGAGTTTTATAATTATTTAAAAATATTTTTCTTTTAGTTTCAGAAACATTACTATCTTTTATTAATTTTTTAAATTCTTCAAAAAATTCTTCTTCCTCTTTGCTAATATCATTATCAATAATTTTTATAATTACTTTTTTTTCTGAATCAATTGCTTTTTTGAATCCCCAAGTAAGAAGATCTGTTTCATCTGCATTAGATATTGTAATCTCACCTGTTTCATTAATATTTAAGTCTACTTTTACATAATCTTTCCAAAGTTCTAAAATAGCATTTTTCCCTTTTTCCATTTCTTTTCCTGTCATTATTTTATAAACATCTTTATCATTGTTTATTTCCCTCAATAAAATATTATTTTCAACAAGTTTTAATAACTTTTCATTTACTTCATTCAATAAATTCTGATCAGCTCCTAAGCCCTTTTTTACATCTATAAGAAATTTTTGAGATAATAAATTTTTCCATTCGATGTAATCCTTATTATTTTCAAATTTATCAACTATGTATTTATCCCCCACATTCTCCCCAAAATCAACATTGGAATAATTCTTCCCATCTGACTGAATACTGATAGCTGGATTGTCATCCTTGTATTTTTCAGAAAAGTACTCATTTGAAGCCCTTCCTGTGCTTTCAAGCCCTTTTTCATCTGTTCCTGTCTTTCTCTGTCTGCCTTCAACTTTTCCTATTACATGGCTTCCTTCTTCAACTATTGTTCCAATAAGTCCAGCCTTTGTTGCATTCTTCG
>ERZ773267.250-NODE-250-length-39180-cov-34.704256_pt1 | contig 39180 bp, 50 predicted proteins | sample MGYA00511959_ERZ773267 | MGnify/ENA primary metagenome ERZ773267 (study PRJEB29015, sample SAMEA2738165) | human oral metagenome | biome: human oral; feature: human-associated habitat; material: saliva | place: China | collected 2240 ...
GCTGCCTTGATAGACGCCAGAGCAGCCGGCGTGATCTTCGGGTTGAACTCGGCGTGTTCGGCCCAGTACGGGCCTCGCTTATCGTAGGGCTCCATGCCAGGCTCGTCAGCGCTACCCTCGACCTTGATGCGCATGACGTAGTCGTCACCCGCGTCAATAGTAACGTTACTACCCTCACCCATGCGCCCATCCTTGATGAATGTGATAGACTTCACAGACCACATCCAGACCTCAACAGACGGATCGTCAGTGTGGAGAACGGTCTTGTTGACCTGCTCGCCACCAATCTCGCCCTGGATCTCGATCGAGAAGCCGGTGTAATCCCCATTGATCGGGATGAAGCCGTTCTTGATGTTGACAATCGCCGTGAAGTTATCGTTGTCGAACTTCGGGTTCATGGGGTCGGACAGGACGCTGTTCAGATACCCAACGATATCCAGAGCGTCCTTCGACGAGATCTTCTCATTGGTCGGGTTAATAACCGACCAAGTTCGATCGTCAGGGACGATCGTTTCGAACCAGTTACTCATAGTAACTCAGCTCTCCTTCCTTCTGTAGGCGGTCCCAGATGGTGTCATCCAGACGCCGCCTAGTTCTGTTGATGTCCGCCCTCGAACCCAAGAACAGGTTATCGAGAGCGTTGTTCCTTACGTCGCCATCCACGTGGCAGACGAAGGAATCGTGGGGCCACCGCTTGTAGAAGGCAGCCCACACAACCGAGGCGAGTGTCCTTTCGGACGCCACCCCGGAAGACTTGTAAAGCCTAACATACAGTGTCTGACCGCGTCGAGTGAACGGTCGGAGATTAACACCAGTGTCGACTTTCCGAATATCCCCCAGTCGGTTTACCTCGTATCTGGGGAAGTTTGGGACTCGTGCCCAGTTATCAGCGTCATCAAGCATCGTATAAGCCCCTTCCTGACGACTGGGGGCAGGCCACACACAAACCTACCCCCAGCCAGGAATATCAGACGTCCAGATCCGCGTACTTCGACGCGAAGGTAGACGTCTCGTCGTCGACGACGACGTACAGCTCCTTAAGGTACGCGCTGATACCCTTGTTGCCGTTGAAGTCGTAGACGTGAGGGCTGATGACAACATCAGCAGTCTTGATTGTGACCGAGTCCAGCGAGCCGACAGTCTCCTCAGACAGGAGGACCTTCTTACCGCCAGTGATCATCCAGACGGCCGGCGGACGAATACCGAAGCGGATCTTGACAGTCAGGTACGGACGCTCGGGATCCGGATTGCGGTCCTTGTCCTTACCGTACTTGACGTTCCAACCGTCCGTTTCAAGATCCCCCACGAGATCCAGAGGGATCGCGACGGAGAACTCTCGGCGACCATCCTTGTTGAAACGCGTAGGGGTTCCGGCAAAGTTCGTGAAGAACAACTTTGCGTCTTCGATTGCGATGTCCGATGCCATGGTGATTTCCTTTCTATGCGACGAATTCGTCGAAGTTGATGAATTGTTCGATGGCTGCTCGCGCCTCATCGGCGAGAGATTCTGAGTAAGACGTGTCTACGTCTTGCTCCAGGTGTAGGTACTTGACTACCTCTGCTTCCTTCCAGAGATATCCCTTAGTACCCACGACGGCGTCTTTAATCTCGCCGTCCTTGTTCTCCCGAAGGAGTTCGCCTCCGCCCCTGTCTGGCTTGATCGGCACAAATGCACCGACCCTACCGACAAAGTGAGGATCCTCATTGGGGAATCGCAGGTACATTGCCGTCTGCACCTGCTTGGTCTGGACATAGTCCTCGAATTCAATTGGCTCTCCGGTGAAGAGCTTCTTGAATACGTATGGCTCCTGGAATTGTTTTCCAGTGGCCGTCCATTCCCCCTCGTGAGGGAAGGAATATTTGGCGATGTAGACTGCCTTGTTCACGAGCACCATCTTGGCGTAGGTGGCCTCGTGTTCGAATGTATACCCGTACCGCTTCCCGAACTCCATCACCTTCTGAATATCATCAGGTGTGGCATTCGGGATTTTAATTGAGTCTGTCTTGATATGCGCCACCATCAGACCGAGTTCCTCTTGCACATAGTGTTTGAGGTCGATCATAAATAGCGCGCCACGCTTAGCCACGATGTTATCAATGTTCCGCGGGTCATACGCCGGGTTGTCGAACTTTGCGCTCGTCAATCCATACATCGAGTTAATCGGCAGCTTAAGAGCCTTGCCCAGGTTGTCCAGGTCATACTGCTCGGCGATAGACAGAAGCTTACCGTCGAACAGCTTCCCCAATGACTCCATGTCCTTATGCTTAATGGCGATGCGGGCCTGCTTAAGCTCGCTGTACGCCTTAGTGTAAGGACCGAAGAGATTGAGCTCCTCAATAGACGTCGGGTGCATCGACGCAACGTCTAGGAGGGCTACGTTTTCATAGTAGCCCGGCTCGGAGTAGACGTATCCACCTTCACCCGGATCCTCCCCACGGTATGACGATCCCTTGAACTTGTCAAAGGTGTAACCTGGAAATATAGTGGAGAGATCCGTGTAGACGAATTTGCTCTTGTCCGGCCTGCGGTCCGGCCCGAAGACCAACGCGCAGGTGTGCTGGTTCGTCGTGTCATTGACCGATAGTCCTGACAGCTTTGCAAGAATTTGTCGGGCGCCCCAGTCGTCTGCGAGATGGTTGAATACAACCTCAGTCGCAACGACATCGTTGATGCAGTATTCGGCAACCGTATCCCAGAGCTCCTCAGGTACAGGCTTGTCCCATGGGAGGCCGAGCTCTTGGTGATGAATACCAAGCTCGATCTCCCACTTCTTGAGGCTCTGCTTTTTTGTGGAGAAGTCGTAAATATCCGTATAGGATAGAGAGTACGCTTCTCGGAACGTGGCGTTCGGCTGATTCTCGATGATTCGCTGAGATTGGTTGAACAGTTCCTCATTGGAATATCCGAGCATCGCAGCGTACAAGATGTGGTTATCGTACTTCCGGTTATTAAACCCAATGAGGCGAAGACGCGTGAGCTTCTTAATGTCTTCGGCGGAGGGGTTAACAAGCCGGCGAGTTTCGCTACCCGGGTACTTGTAACAGACAACGAAGAGGTTCGGGAAAACCTCAACGTCGAAGAACGCAATCGGTCCGTCGCCGTCCTCCTGCACCTCCATCTTGTCTTCCGACATGAAGTGCATAGTCTGGACGACCTTCAGACACCGCTCAGCCTGGTGAGTAGACTTGGCTGCGAATGAGGTAACAGCGTTCCGAGCGTCGGTCACATCGTACGTGACCCCAGACGAATATGCGTCGTCCAGGATCTGCTTGATGAAGTCGACGTTCGGCGCAGTTGCAGCATGGACCTCTTTGCGAAGCGCCTTGGCGATGAGAGCACGAAGGTGGTTCTCATCCTGTACGTGCTTCCAGTTGATCACTTTAGTTGCCTTTTGTGGCAGCTGCTGCACGTATTCTGAGACGGGCAGGTCGTTAGCGAGGGACAACCTCCGTCGGAGGGACGCCTTGCCTTTGAATCGCTTGATCTCGACCCCTGGTGAATACTCGGCAGTGGGATCACCACCACCAGAGTACTTGTAGACGAGGTGTAGTCCTCCACCACTTCGCGACACCTCCGCAAACGTCGGAGGCCAAGTGCTAGCAGCCCGAAGGTTAGCACCCAAATCTTTTTCATTGTTCGCTCCTTTTAGATCGAAGTCGATGACAACATACTCATCAGGAAGCCTGACGTAGTGCTGTTTCGACGGATCGATGTCTTTGAGTATTGTTGTGACTGCATCCCAGGGCTTTTGAGGAGTGCCCTGTTCAGATGCGTATTGTGCTGGCTTGTTTGCGAAAATATCGTCGAACGTGGTGCGCTTCATAGGCTTCAGATCAAGCCATGAATTCTCTTCGACCGGCGTAGCGACAAGTTCGCCCTGTTCGAACAATTCGGTTCTAAACCCGACATACACATTATTCGGTCGAGTTCCATCAACTCGGTACCGCTCGTGGAACTCTTTGAAGTAATGCTTAAGTTCGGTTCGAAACCTATGCCTTGGCATGACCCAAGCTAGGCCAGCTGCTTCGGCATAACTCTTGTAGTCTGCATACGCGGATGCAAGAGTGACGAATTCCCGAGATGAAAAATCATCATACATCTCCAGCACGAAGTTGTAAACCGGGTTCGTCTCGCCCATCATGACCTGTGTCCTGTAGTCCTTGTAGTAGTCAGGGCCCAGACTACGATACACGGAGATACAGTGGTTGGCGATAGCTCCGAGTTCCTCGGATACCCCCGCCATGATCTTTCGATACTCACCAATCGGAATACGTCTATTCGAAGGGTAAATATCGATCAGTCGACGCAAGATACCCGAATGGGAATCGGTGATCTTGACAGGCTCATTCGATGCCATGACGAGCATCGTGGTGATCCGCAACGGCCGAGGCTTTTTGAACTTCTCGTTGACCAATTGGACTTCATGCGAGATGATGGAGTTAAGACGAGTATTGGTCTCAATCTTACTAAGGTCTCCATCGTGCTCGATTGCGACCAACGGGTCATTTGCAAATGCGGCAAGTGCAAACGAGTTGCTTCGCTGCGCGAGAGTCTCCGAATCGAATACCGTCGAGTAATCTCCAAACAGCATTTGCATGATGTTGAGAATCGTCGATTTACCCGAACCGGGTTCGCCGTAGAAGACAAGAAACTTGTCAATCTTACGGCTATCCCCAGATAGGATCGCTCCGATTCCCCATTCGATCTTCTCGCGCTCCTCTGGGTTATACAGAGTATCGACAAGCTTGAACCAATTCACAGGCACCCCGTCAGTCAGGGAATACGGCAGCCGGAATGACGCGTAATCATCCTGTCTGATCGGGGTATCTGCAAATATAGGTTTTCGGTCAAGCGGGCAATCAGTATCGACCATGTTCTTGGTCCATAGGCGATACTTCTTCCACACACCGTCATCGTCCCTACGACAGAGACGAGGTAGAAGGTTGAGGTTACGCTTCGCAGCGTCTTCGACATAAGCCATGGTGTCGGAGTCGATAAGATCAACAATCTTATGCTCCTTGAGACACCACAGCTGATCTCTCGGATCCCAGAAGGCAACGAACTCGCCGTTACGAATCATGATGTCCCGGGAGTATCCATTGATGAAACCCGGAGACGCAGCCATCATGCCGGCCTGCCCACGAATAGGCATAGTTTCGATGCTGTAGAAATCCATACAACCTCCTTCCTTAGTGGTATGGATCGTAGTGATTCGCCCAGATGATCATCTGGTCTCTGAGGGGAACCTCAAGCAGATTGGCACCAGGGACCGTGAAGAGACCCCCCGCACCATTTGGCTGATACGTTCGATACATCACCGTCTCTGCGCTATCGAGGGCACGAGCATACGAGTCAGCACCCAAGAGCATCGAGTCGGTTGCATCCGAGACGCCCAGGCTCATAAGGATAGACCTCGTGAAGTCTGGGCGGTCTTGGTATACCATTGCGGTCAGAGTGTCCGTCAGGGAGACGAACAGCTCCAGGAACGTAACCGGGCCCTGCCTCGGGATGTCGCAATCGAATTCGTATGCGTATTCATCCCGGACACGGAGGGCCTGCTCGGCCTTATCCCCATCTTCAGGAATATACCATACGAAGTCGAGCTCATCCCATACGGAGGCAAGGCCACGGTATTCAGTGAGGCACCCCCGCTTAATTAGCCAGGGGAGATATTTCATGTCAGATCTTATCCCAGACCATGCCATCGACATTAAAATCGAGAACAACATTCGAATGGATAGCCTTGCGCTCCGCGTCAGGAACACGATAGACCATACTCTCGAAATCACCGAAGGAGACGTAACCGTCACCATCACCCTTGGCGAGCCAGCCGACCAGAGCGCCCTCCTTGGTGCGGGAGAGACCCAGCTGGTCAAACACCTCGTTCAAGAAAAGGTGTCCCTTCTTGTGGAGTCGGCGATTCGCCCAATCCTGGATACTGTTGAGGTTCATCAGCGTGTAATCCTCAGAGGGATCCCACGCGGACGAAGAGGTCTCAGAGATGATCCGAGCGTACGGCGACGAGCAATTGTCGACCATCGAGAGCACGGCGTCGAGGACATCGCTGGCGTCAGACGCATTGTCCATCTCCAGGATCTCCTCAGCGCTCATACCGACGTTAGGCAGCTTCGGAGCAACGATCTTGTCGACCGTCTCCTTGCCCAGGGTATCCACCATCCGCTCCTTGTACGAGTCGAATGCCTTCTGCAAGGTGAAATATGCAGCAGACAGTGCTGCCATCCGCTTACGAGAGATGCTGTTAGAGAAGTAGATCAGCGCGATGGTCGAGGCTCCGACAATCACAGTCGGGGCGATATGACGAGCAGTATCGAGCATGAAGAGGGCTCGGTTCTTGCGCTCGATCTTGGGCACGTCCTCGTCGGGGATCTCGTCTGCATGCTTCTGGCAGTTGCGAACACGCTCGTAGTTACGGTACTCAGGCCCGTCCTCGAATGTGCGTCCCGCGCGCCAGGCGAGCGCCGACGTAGCGACCACGCCAATCGAGGCACCGACGGAGAGGATGGTGGGGGCATGCTTGGACACACGCGCCATGGATGTGTAGAAGAGAGTGCTGATAGACATCAGAGATGGCTCCTTTCAAAAATATAAATCACTTGATCGGTTCGGGGGGCTCCGAAACGATGATCCAGCCGTCACGGGAGGATCGAAGTTCAAACGCATCGAGGGTTGTCCAACCCCAGCGCTCGTCGGTGTACTTCGGCTGAATACCAACCGAGGCGTACAGGGAGGCCACGGAGACCTGTCCATACTTCTCGATCTGCTCGGCCAAATATTCAATGACCTCAACAGCATCGGGCTTCGTGTCGAAAATAAGATTATCGACTCGAAGAGTATTCTGACGCTGTGCCCGGTAAGGCTCCGAATATCGGACGCCGTTGGGTGCTCCTCGGTTGTACATTGCACGAGAGGAAGACCCATACGATGTGTAGGTGCCAGGACGCCCACGATTGACGTCCACAGCACCGTAAAGAAGCTGCTGGATGCCCTGAGTCACCATGTCGGTGATGGCATTCTTAGCAGCTGGGATGGCGACATCAATAACCAGGTGGTTAGCGATGTCGGGGAGATCATTCACGAAGAATGTCTTCAGAGCCTCCTTGATGGGGCTCGTCTTACTACGCTTCGCCTTTGCGATAACCTTCGTCTCACCCTTTTCAGGGGTGGCCCCCTCCCTGGACTTGTCAGAGTTTCCAGGGAGAGAGCCGGGCTTCGAAGGTTCGATAGGAACCACGTCAGCCATTCTGAGCCTCGGCGATCGCACGGAGCTCAGCAGGGGACTTGCCGGGGTTCTCCTCGACAAGCTTGGTGGCCTTCTCCATGATGTCCTTGGGGAAAAGACCAGCCAGGAAGTTGTAGGCGAACTTGTCGTCCGCCAGCAGCTTATCGAGGAGGGCGTCATACGCCGGGGAGGTCAGGAAGGACTCCGTCTCCCGAATGTCCTTGATGAAGCGGGTACCGTCCTCGCTGCGCTTGCCGTAAGCAGCCGCGATGAACTCACGCATGAGATCGTACGCATCAGCTCCGGTAGCGTTCCCCGAAGTGACCTTAGCCAGCTTCAGGGAAAGCGGGTACTTCTTGAGCTCCATCTCAGTGAGCTCACCCTTGCCCAGGTGGAAGTAGAGGTTTTCGTCGACGGTCTCACCGTCGAAATTCTCATACGTAACCAGGATCGTCTGCATGTCAGTTGTTCTCCTTTCGAGAGAGGATGAGGATGAGGATGCCGGACAGTGCCAGCAGGGCGACCAGAATGCCAGATGCGATAACCGACGTTCCGGTCTTAGCGAGCTTGTGGGTCTCGCTAGGCTTGTTTGCGGTAACCTGAGGAGTAGTCTGCTTGGGCGCGGGCTTCGGCTCAGGCTTCGGAGCGGGAGTAGTATTAGGAGTGGGCTTCGGAGCAGGCGTAGTCACGCTAGGCTTGGGGGTAGGGGTAGTAGGAACAGGAGTAGGCTTCTCGGAAGGCTTAGGAGCCGGGGTGGGCTCAGAAGGCTTGGGAGAAGGAGTCGGTGCAGGGGCGGTAGGATTCGGCGAAGGAGTAGGCTCGGGCGTGGGGGCCGGAGTAGGCTTCGGCTTATTGGAGCCGTCACCATCGGTACCGCCATTGGACTTGAGAGTAGTGGTAGCCTCCAGCTTGAGACCATTCACCTCAGCGTGGTTAGTAACCGAAGACTGGCCCTCTGGCACCTTCATCTGTTCCGGAGGGAACGTAATGCACACTTTGGAATCCGCGGGAGCCGTGAACTTAATCGTATTCGCATCCACTCGCGTGGCCGCGATGATTTCAGTCGTAGCGGGATCCCACTCGCCACTCTTCGCGCACTTCACCAGAGTTCCGAGAGGCGTGTCGAAGTCCTTCACCACATACTCGGTACCGGGCGTGGCGATCCACTTAATCGCCCACCCAACGGTGCCGTTATCGTTTGTCCACCCGAATTTCAGATTCTCCGGGCGGGCATACTCATAGTGAGCCGCATTGTCACAGTCGTTCGTGCAGGTACCCGTACCCTGGGTATCGCCCCACACGAGCTTCTTGACCACTTCGCCATTCAGAACGATGGGAGCCTCTTCGGTGCCAATGGCACCTTCCTGAAGACGGGCTCTGGCCCACCAAGACCCCTTAACATCGATCTTATCGGCGTAGGCCGGCGGGACCTCATTGACCTTGCAGGTCAGATTCTCCTGGTCAGCGGTGCATTCGCCGACCTTAGTCCCGTCATCCAACACAAACGGGAATGATGCATTCCACTTAAAGGGAACGCCCCCATTCGTGGGTGTGGTAGAGACCGTGAAAGACTGGCCGACCGCCAGCTTTTCGACGGTCCAGGTACCGCTGACGTTGATCTCGGACGAGACCTGTCGCGATGCGCTGGTGGCCTTAGTGACTTCGGCATGGATCTGCGGAGTGTCTTCCGCGATAGCCGGAGAGATCATACCTCCGACAACAGCGGCCCCAAGGCCGATCGAGGCGATGATTCGCTTCATTGTTCTGAGTTCCTTTCAGGAGTGTGTGAAAGCCTATACTCCATGTAGGAGTATAGGTTTGAGATCTAGTCTCGGTTCTTGGCTTTCATGTGTTGCTTCTTGCGAAGACGGTTGGGATCCAGGGCAGAGCACATGCCGAAGAAACCAAGCATGAGGCCGAAAGCAAACATAGCGGGGTCCTTTCTTGAGGGGTTAGTTCTCATTATAGGACTCGTTTTTTGTGTTCGGCCACTCTTTCGGAGGTTCTGTGTACTCTATAGGCTCGTCTGTGAAGGTCACAGTGCCCATTGAGCCATCACCCCTTCAACCGATCTTGAACCAGTTAGGCTGAGGAGCGGGAGTAATCGCGACCTCAATGGCCGGCGATCCGCTCTCCAGAATAACAGGCCTAAACTGCGGCTCGATGGTCTTTCCTCCTTCCCACCCGAGCTCATCGCCGACGCCGACCTGACTCAGGTTAATTTGAGAGTAGAAATCGTTCAACGGGCAGGCGCCGTAATTGAGAAGGTCCTCGGAGATGTTGTTGCAGTACTTTCGGAGGAGCTCAGGGGTGGAGCGGAAGGTACGCCCCGTGATCGCATCCTTGCAAAGCATCTGCTCATCCCCGAAAATAACCATGGTTGTGTCAGGAAGCGTCTTCGCGACCGTTTCCTTGTTCTCACCCGACTGGATCACCTTCACCTGTTCCACGAACTTGGAGCGAAGCTCGGCCAGATCGAGCTGGGAGACAGAATATGCCGCAGCGAGAGCCTGGTATTTCTTATTAGTGGCTCCGTGGAGCGCGACGATCGAGAAAATGGTCGTGCTAAGGCTGATAGCCGCCGGGACGTAGCACTTCCAATTCCGCTTAGCGAAATCAAGAAGGTTGTCGGACTTTCCGGCGTCAGCCTCGATGGCCTTAGCGTGGCACTTAGCCGAAGTGACGGCAGTGACCACAGAGCTGGCGATGCCGAGGCCGGTGATGAAGATCTGGGGGTTTGCCTTGCACCAGTTGAGGATGCCCTTGGCGAGAGTCTTGAGGTTCATGGTTATGCTTCCTTTCAAAAGTTGTGTGTCACTTGTTCTGGTTGTTGCGGTTGCGGTATTCCTCGATGTACTTCTCAAGCTTCGGGCCGAAGGTCTTGAGAAGGAGGAAGCCGATAAAGCCGGTAGCGGCGATCTTACCAGTACCGCCGCCGAGGATCTTGGTGATCGCGTTGATGACCGTCATGAAGGCGAAGAAGGCGAGGATGATGATGAGCATGATGATGGTGCCGAAGGTTTCCATTGTAGTGATTCCTTTCAGAGGTTGTTGAGAGCGAAACGGAGGTTATCTTCGATGAGGGATTCTGCTCGAATCGGGATGAATCGAGGATTTGCGCCAACGTTGACGGAGTTGGCGGGGATATACATGGGTGCACCCTCGGGCTTGCTGACGATGACGAAGTTCTTCGCGAACGAAGCTCCGTCAATAGAGTTAGCCACCCTGTAGGGGATCACAGCGAACGAAGCAGAGGGATCGTCCGCGTCATCACGTCGGATGACGACCAGATCACCGGACGAACCGAGATAGAAGACGTCCTCATAGTTCTTGGTGTACTTCGTGACCATCCGAACCTGCCTGCCCTGAATATACTTCTCGGTGAAGATACCCAGAGCGAGCATCTCAATCGGGTTGAGAGCGGTAGGGTGCGCGTGGTACGGCGAGATAGAGACGATGTCTCCGGGGTTGACAGTGAGGTCGTCCTTATCGAGGTCGTAGATGTTGAAGACCTTACGCTTGATCACTTCTCGATCTCCTTACGTTCGATGAGCTTGTTGAAGGTATCCGGGTCGGTTTCTTTGAGCCAATGGAGCTGGAGTCTGAGAAGGGTGTTCTCAACCCTGAAAATATCCAGCTCAGCGTGCATACCCTTCATGATGAATGACATAGACAGGCAGATCACACACATGATGAGAAGAAGAACGATGAGAATGTAGTCCATGATGATGCTCCTTTTGTGAAAGCCTATACTCCATGTAGGAGTATAGGTGAGAAATATAGGTCAGTCGTTCTGACCCGCGGCGGATTCCCTCACAGACTTGAGGGCTTCACCCCAGATGTCAACACCATTGAAGGGAATCGATTCCGCGGTCAGCGAAGCTTTGACTTCCTTGGCAACAGCGTCGAAACGCTCGTTGGAAATCTTTGCTTGCCGTTCCGCTTCGAGATTCTCTCGGTGCTGCTGAATCATCTGGTAGGCGATGCAGCCAACAGAGGCAATGAGGAGGGGGATTCCGGATGCACGGTTGAACATAACGAGTCCTTTCATAGGGGTTGGTTCTCATTATATACCGTGTAAAATATAACGCGTCAAAGCCTATAACCCGTGTTAGGGGTTATAGGTTGAGAGGGTTCTCAGAGGATGATGTCACTCATCCGAGTCGGAGTCCGAATCGCCCTTGTGCATGAACGACAGGACAGTGAGTCCGCCGAGGAAGAGCGCGACCGAACCAAGGGCAGAAGCCTTGGCGATCGGAACAGTCTTCTCAGCGAAATCGCTGATGCGGTTCAGGAGAGGGGCCTTTTCGGGGGTCTCTTCGATTTCGGTAGACTTGGACATGGTGGTTCCTTTCTTGAGGGGTTGGTTCTCATTATACTCCATGTAAAAAGTGTTCAAAGCCTATACTCCATGTAGGAGTATAGGTGTGAGAGATCAGTCGTCCTCGGGGATGGGATCAAACTTGACCCGGAGATCCTCGAAGATGATGCGGTTAGCGAGCTTCCGCGCCATCTCGTTCTTGGAGGTGAAGGAGAGCTTGAAGAGGTTCTTGTAGAACTTCTTCTGGATCTTCTTACCGTAGTTGACGGAGAAGGCAGAGACAGCGATCGCTCCCGCAACAGCAACGGGGAGGGAGATCTGGGTAGCCATGATGGTTCCTTTCTTGAGGGGTTGGTTCTCATTATATACCGTGTAAATATAACGCGTCAAAGCCTATAACCCGTGTTAGGGGTTATAGGTGAGATGTTAGAGGGGGCGGTCAACGAGGTCGCGAATAGCCTTCAACTGGTCGTCCGACATCTCGCTGTTCTCACAGATGAACCGAATCTGGGAGAGGCGGGCGCGGAAGGAAGATGCAGTAGACTTGTTTGCCTTCTGAATTCCAGCCACGAGGCCAGCCAGATACAGCCACCTGTAGAACAGTGCGATAGATGCGGTCGTAGTTGCGACGAGGGCAATATCACGGGCGTTGTTAGACATGAGATGCTCCTTTCTAGTGAATATATCTCATTATACAACAAGTAATTTTAAAGCCTATATACCATGTAAGGTATATAGGTCGAGAGTTGTCTAAAGGGTGTATGTCCTTTAGACCCTTCGAGGTTGAAGGTTCGTTTCAGCTGAAGAGGCGTGCGAAGTAGAGCACGCTGGAGGCAGCGAAGAAAGCGATACCGATGACGGCGAAGAGGGTCATGACGAACATGGTGGTTCCTTTCAGAGGGTATTGGTTCTCATTATACCCACTGTAATTTTTGCGCATAAAGCCTATAACCCGTGTTTGGGTTATAGGTGAGATGTCAGTCATGAAGGCATTCGTTCAGAGTAGCCATCAGCGATTCCATCGTGTAATGATATCCCTTACCTTCGACCAGGTAGCGATTAACGGTGTGGTAGGAGTAATGGATCCGATCGAGACGGGTCTTGTATCCATGAGCCTTAATCGCACTGTAGAGGGCGAGGATTAGGGAGACGATTGCAACGATGAAGCAGATGTCGGTGAACATGGTGGTTCCTTTCAAAGTAGTTAGTTCTCATTATATGCCCTGCAGATTTTGTGTGAAAAACCTATAACCCGTGTTTGGGTTATAGGTGAGAGATCAGTCGTAGATGGCGTGCCAGATGTCTCGCATCAGTTCGTCGAGCTGCTCCTGTGAGGTTTCGCCGAGTTTGCGGTCATGGGCGGCCATAGCAGACTTCTGGATCTTTTCGATCTTTTCAGCCTTTGAGGCGCCCCAGTACAGCGAGGCGGCGAGGCACAGGAGGAGGACGACGATGATGTTGATGAGCATGATGGGGTCCTTTCTTAGGGGTGATGGTTCTCGTTATACGTCATGTAGATTTTGCGTTTTTGCGAAAAAACCTATAACCCCAGGTTTTTCTAGGGTTATAGGTCTTTGTGGAAGTGAGTTCTAGCGGCGGAACTTCAGCATTCCGAAAGCCTTAGACGCGAGGACGTGAGTCTGTTCGTAACTGAGCACGGCGAGGAGCCCCAGCAAATAAACAGCTCCGTTGGCAATCACCTCGGAAGAGGGGATCAGCTTCTGCTTAAGGTCAGAGTCCTTAGCGAGCCGATGCAACTTTTCGAGGTTGTTGACAGCGGTAGTGTATTCATTCGTGGAGGGGTTTTCCCCGCCGAGCCAGTTAAGAACCTCGTTTTCGAGGTCCTCGTGTTCGTAGAGGCGATCGACGTTGGGCATAATTGCTCCTTTCTAGTGAGTACTTCTCACTATGACCCACGTTTTTCTTACGACTCAGTAGGCTTAGTGACCCTCATAGTGATCGTGTCGCCATCGGTGAATCTCGAAGGCTCAGACGGGAAGTCGGCGTAGACCTCGTCGTGCTTGGTCACGACAAGATTCCCGTCGATCGGGGGTGTGTAGTTGTTGGAGCTGACCTTGAGACCGGCACCGATCAGGACGCCGAGCGCGGTGATTGTTGCAGTGACCTCATTGGTGTAGGGGATTCCCCACACCATACCAACCGTGTTGATGAACGTTGCCAGCGCGGGAATCCACAGCAAAGCAATGTTCTTGAGTGCGTCGTAGTGATGATCCTTCATCGTTGTCATACCTTCCTTCCATCGCTACCTTTCGGCAGCATTGGTAGGTCTTCGACCTCTTCGAAGACCTTCTTAGCTAGTCCATTACCTCCAGCGTTCGTATACGGCTTATATAAATAGTTATACAAGTCGTCGTATTCATCGATAAGGATGTAACCTCTCTCGATGTAAAACCGCCCGAGGGCGATAATTTGGGAGCGGGCCACTCCGATGAGTAGATCGGCTGCAGCGTCGTGTTTGATGTTCTTAGCTTGGAGCCAAGCCCACAAACCTGTGCTACCAAATATCGATACCGCTAAAGGCAGGACGATTTCAGCGATTCGTCCTACATCCAATCCGCCGTCACATCCCTCCCTTTTTCGTAGAAGTGATCCGGTTGAACTTTGATCGAGTATGTCGTGATTTGACCTCCACTAATCTTTCGGCTCAGCACGTACCCGGTTACATATAGGCCGAATGTATTAAACGATACCGCTCGACCGACTGTGAGATCTTTGAAGGCACTATCTGTTAGCTCTTCGACTTCAACCACCGATGTCTTTAGGGGTTTGGTCTTCATGCCGACCGTGATAACCCCCCAGTTCTTTTCGGGATCTCCTTCGATACCTGATTCGTTCCTATTGACCCCGTCATAGCTGTGGTCGTCATACAGCCAGACGCGATCTTGGGCCCATGTTCGGATCTTACCTCTGGATGAGATCTTATTAGGGCCGGAATCCTTTGTTTTGCCAATCATCCAATGTGTTGTAGACTCTGGAAGCTGACGCGTGACTGATGTTTTTACGGAACCTATATAGTACATTTGAACGGCCGGATTGTATTCGTCCAGATTTATGACGTTGAGCGTCACTGACGCTGCGTTTGTACTAACATTATGGCTATCGATAGTCGAAGACAGTCCAGCGTTTTTTCCCGCGATAGCGTCACAAACTAGATCGTAGATGGACGCCGACGGCTCTAGCTCAACGGAATTGTAACTAATGTACGGTGCTCGAAGCGACATATTGAAGTCCAGGCGTCGACTCTGGTCACCGTTCATAGTTTCGATCATACGCCTAAGTCTATCCATGTCGAACACGGCTCCAGTATTACCATAGTAACCCTGGTATGTTCTACGCTTAAGGTATTCCCAGACCGAGATGCAATTTACCTCGACTATACCCTGATGGTCGAGTCTCACCGACTCAACGACAAAACCAAGGCTTGTCGATGGTAGAACGCCGATAAGGTCGCCTGGTTTTGGCGGGGGTATCGCCGCGGAGCGAAATTTGAGTGAGGCATCCCTCATTTTCTGCTCCAATAGGAAGTCGAACACCGGGTACGAGTACGAGTTCTTACTATACTTCCGATATAGTTGAACAGTTGTTGGCATGACTCACAGCCCCCTCTTAGTTAAGAAAAACTTGACATACGCGTGAGCCTGTCCAAGGCCGGTGGAAATCTTATGGGTGCGAGACGACCTGTTGATGATAAAACTCAAAAGGCTACTCGGCAAAATTCTTGGGTATGCTTCCGATACATAGCCATACGAAGCCGGCCTATTAAGACTCCCTCCAAACGTAATTGACTTTCGATCATCAGACAGTGTTTGGATATGTACTTCACCACCGGTAGTTCCTCCACCATACACTGCATGAGCGAAGTATGGAATATTAGACTCGATAATATCAACATAGTAATCTTTGGTGCCAGTGTTGATAGCCATGGTCATATCTTTTATGTCGACACGAGCATTGAGTGCACTAAGTTTATCGGTTATGGCTTTGAGATCCCTATAGCTATCGTTGAAAGACGTATTCTGAAGTCCGAGGTAGAAATCCAGTTCACCTCCCTTTAGATATGGTTTTAGCGTGCTGATGGTGAACTCAATGGTTGCCGGGGCCTCTGAGTAATTGTATTTGATGTCTCGCACAACACACGTTTGAGACCACACAGACCCGGACGATAATTCGACGAGGGTTGAGGTATAGACTCCGTTCTTTGGGATATTATCGACAGTCAACCTAGGGAAATCATCGTCGGTGATCTCGACGACGAACTCAGGGCTTCCTCCGCCCAAGAAATTCAGCACCTCTTCGGGGGTACGCTCGGTGAGTACCATAGCTGGAGTCATACGAACGTTGATATCAATGGTTGCTGATTCAACGGCCGTAAGAACTCCATCGGTGAAGCTATATGAATTGGTGTTACCGAACGTACCCCCAAGGATCTGGGATACCCATCCCTTTTGAATGACGTTCAAATCAAGAACTAGGCCTTGGTCAGACAAATTCTTTTTGATTGCGATCCGTGAGATGGGCATAGAGATCAGATCCTTTGCATTCGTTCGAGCTGACGCTCAGTCTGACGATAGAGATCGTTCAGATCGAGTGCCTTTGGTGAGGTATTGTACTGGTTGAACACAGTCTGAGACTGGTGTTTGCTCAAGTCATCGCGGAGGGCGCGCAACTCTTGCTGGATTGGACTACCATTTTGAGCTGAAACGCTGACCATTGACGCGTTAACGCCGTTCAGGTCAATGTCCTTGAGATTCTGGATCTCAGATGTATCCACTGTCGGCTTGATCACGGGGTCGTAGTCCATGTTGAGGTCCATGGCATCAACGATCTTGTTGGAAATATCCTTGAGATCGTCGTAGATCATATCCTCATGATCGCCGAGACCCTTATCAAGTCCCAGCATCATGAACTTACCCACTTCGGCGAACTTCCTAGAAGGAGATTTGATGCCGAGGTAGGACTTCACCGTATCGATGGCTGAATTCGCGATGTTCTTCATCGTATCGATGACCTTGTTCTTCGCATTATTGATGCCTTTCTTGATACCCTCGATGATGTTTGTACCGATGGACGCGGCCTTAGTACCGATCGAGGTTGCGACGTTGGTGACATCTCCGAAGATGAAGTTCTTGATCGACGTCACCAGTTTACTTACGGCTGCCTTTAGCTCGGGACCACGTTTATCAATTGCATCTGAGAAGCCGTTGATAAATGTGATAAGAGCATTAAATGCCGCATCAATGATCGCAACTGAGCCACTTGCAATGCCGTTAAGCAGAGCCGTGATGAGGTTAACGCCAGCCTGGATGAGCGGGGCAACGTTATCCGCAAGCGTGTTAACAATTGCCGTAACCAGCTCGATAGCGAAGGACACGAAATCAGGAACCATCGTCAGCAAGAAGTCGAGAAGTGCATTGATCCACGTCTCGAGATGTTCAAGAACGACCGGTAGCAGCTCGTCCACTCCATCAAGGTACTCCTGCAAGATGGTACCCAGACTCTCCATGATGGTCGGCATGTTCTCAGCCAGTTGCTTCAGGAATGTCGTCAAGAGGTTAAGCATGGCCTCGATCATCGGAGGTCCGTTTTCCTCAATGTTTTCGATGAGGGACGCGGCAAGCTGCTTAAGCGCCACTCCCAACCATGCAATCAACTCGACGAGGGCGGGACCAAGTGCCTTCACGATTTCTGTGAGCGCATCTCCCATAGCAGGAGCTGCATTCTTGACCGCGTTGGCAACACCAATCAGAGCTGCCTCAATAGCAGGAGCTGCAGCAGCGATGATGGTCGCACCAGCTGCGATACCAGAAGCAATCGCCACGATACCCGCCCCGATTGCGGGGCCGGCCAAGGAGACCACAGCGATGAACGCTGTGAACATCATCACCAGAAATGCGATACTGGCGATGATCCCAATCACGGCGATACTGACAGTCTCGATAGCAAAGCCGAGGGCTACCAGTCCCGGGGATACAAACTGTGCGACTGCGGCTGCGGCAAGCAGGATAAACAGACCGCCAGCAAGCGCAATTAGCGACTTACCGATCTCCTGAAGACTCAGTCCTCCGAGGAGGGAAAGAGCCCCCGCCAGGAGTATACACACCCCAGCGAGCATTGCGAGCTCAGCGATACCGGTTGTGTTCACCTCAGCTTGTTTAGCAGCGAAGATGAGACCCGCAATCACGACCCCCAGCCTGACTACACCCGCGAAGAAGCTCGCCCACGGCATGGCAGCGATGATCGCAATGGCTGTAGCTGCGACAAGCATAGCCCCAGTCAAGACAATCAAGCTGTATACGCCAGTGAGAGATTCCACCTGGATGCCGTTTGCACAAGACACCAGCAAAATCATCACTGCGGCCATTCCAACGATACCTTGAGCCAGGGATTTCGTTGACATACCGCCGAAAAGGGCCACGATACCTGCCAGGACCACAATAGCCCCAGTGAGCTGGTTCAACACGAGCACGGCGCCTGCCATCTGAGCGAAGGAATTCTTGTTTTCGTCTATCATTTTGACGAAACCTGCGAACGCTGCCATCAGAAGGCCGACTGCGATCATGCCTTGGAACAGAACCCCGATTGGGAGTAGGCCGAGAAGCGCGATCGGAGCCACCAGCAGGTTGATGGCCACGGCTAGTGCCATCAGCGACGCGATGCCAGAGACCATCTTCTTCTCATCCGCGGCGAGCTGCTTAGCCACCATGGACATACCTCCAACAAGGAGACCGATAGCAATGAGACCCTGTCCAAGAGACTTGATGTCCATGGATCCCAGGATAGCAACCGCGATCGCCATCACTAGAAGCGCATTAGACAACAGGAAAAGAGCACCAAAGATGATTCCCAATTTCTTGAGGTTCACCTTGATGGAGAACAGGTGATCCATGGCTACCATGAGAATCTTAGCAAGAACGCCGATGGCTACGGCGCCACTAATGATCCTATCTGTGGGTAGCATCGCCAGGATGAACAGCGCGCCGACCAGAATTGCAATCGAGACGGCGATGTCACGGAGTGACTTAGCCTTGACTGCTTCGGTTAGTGTACTGAGAGAGGTTTTAAGCTCTCCAAATACACCACTAATCTTCCCCATGAGTCCGTTAGCACTATCGGTGAGGCTTTGGACGCTACCAAGCATGTTCTGGAGAGTCTTGAACGCCATGCCAAGTCCTCCACCGAGTAGAAGGCCACTAAACAGGTCGGTCATGGACATGTTCTGCAGACTTCCGCCAAGACCTTTCCAGAAATCCTGGATCATCTTGCCGGCGTTACCGAGGGCTTTACCGATGTTGTTCTTGAACGAATTAAACGCCTCCGAATTAGCCGCGAAGTCTTTAATCGCGGCGGTTCCAGACGTCAAACCACTCACCAGCTGACCGAGTACGTTCCCAATAGCTGACGCTACATTTGTGAAAGCCGTGGTCAGGGTGACCAAGACACCACCAAGAGCACCGAACGAGTCGAAAGCACTCTTCACAGTGCTGCCGAAGCTGCCGAATACCTTGTTGAGTGCACCTCCCGAATTAGCTGCGTCCCCGAAGATCTTACCCCCGAGGTCTGATAGGACCTTACCGAGCTTGCCGAATGCGTCGATCACCATGTTGATGAGTTGACCCAGAGGGCCGAACGAATTCAGCATAGTCCGGAAGCCGTCAGACAGGCCGGAGAAGCTATCACCGAAGCTCAGGCCATCGCCGATCTTCTTGAAGCTGTCTCCGAGTGTCTTGCCGAACGTCTTGACAGCTTCGATCTGCGGAGCGAAGAACTTACCAAGGATGTCGCCAGCCTTGTGGATTCCGTCTCCGAGAGCCTTGAACGAATCTGCTACCATTTTGACGGAAGCGTGGAAAGCGTTCAGAAGCCCGGGCTTTGCATTCGCCCAGAAACCGCTGAGACTCTTAACGACTGCCTTGGTAGCCCCGCCGAGACCCTTACCAATAGCCTCGGAGATCGGCTTGATGGCTTCTCCGAACTTCTTAACGTTGGCGGACCACTTTGGACCGATTTCCTTAGCGATCCCGTCCATTGTCTGGAAGAAGTTGATGCCCCACTTAGTCACCACATCGGTGAGAAAACCGAACGGAGAAGACGAGTCGTTCACGAAGTCCTTGAAGGACCCGCCGAGACCCTTGAGCGCGTCGCCCACCGGTCCGAAGACACTCTTGACGGCGTCCTTGAGGACTCCGAAGAATTCTCCGATCACTGGAAGCACAGCCTCGATGACTACTCGGATACCGTTGAAGAAGGGGTAGATCGCGAGGCTCGTCAGCTGGGTAAACCAGTCAGCAAGAACTTGCACCCAGCCCACCAGCGTGTCGAGTCCCTTGGAGAGAGCGCCAAGCGGATCCAGACCGCCAAACATCTCGCTAAACCACTTAGCGAAGACGTCGACGATCTCGGAGATCTTCGAGCCGATCTGTAGAACCGGCTTAAGAAGCGCACCAACGAGGATCAGACCGATCTTGACGGCGGCCACGACAACTTGACCAATAGCAGCGCCGAGACCAACCAGAGCCTTGATGACCGGCCAGACGATCTGTGCTACCATTTTGAAAGTCTTGCCGAGATCGAAAGCCATGCTGTTGGTCATGACGAGCCAGCTGGCGATCTGATCATGGAAGAACTTCGAGAAGTCGGCCAGGGCCTTACCGGCATCGCCAGTGAGGACTTTTGATACCTCGGTACCGATGTAGGCAAGCGGCTTAGAGATGGCGGTCCACAGTTCTCCGAGACCATACCACCAGTCGTACCACCCACCAAGCTCGTCCCATCGATTCAGGATACCCTGGAGCACATCGAAGAACGTACCCACGCCGCCGTTGATGACGTCGCTGACTCCGGTCCACAAAGTGCGGGCGCGTTCGAAGTCGCCGAAGAACGTTCGGAACAGGGACGCCCAACCCGAGCCAACAGACTCGGCAACGGTATCCATCAGCTGTGAGAACGTCTTAACCTTCGTAGCGGCATCGTTCGCAGTGTCAGCCAGCTGCATGATAGCGTCGGCTTGTTCTTCGGTGTAGCCGGCGTTCAGGAGCTGCTCACGAGACAGATCGCCCGTGTACTGAGCCAGCGTCTCGATCATGATCTCAGAGGTGAGCCAGCCTTCCTTCAACGAGTTCCTGAAGGAGCCGGCTTCCTCGATCATGTCGTCGACAGCCACGCCGTACGTTCTGGCGGTTCGCTTCAAAGACTCCTGGAACTGCTCGCCGCCCATGCCGGCGTTCACGATACTATTCCAGTCTTGAAGCTTGACTACGCCCGTCGAGAGCGCCTGTGAAAGCTGGTACATCGCGGTAGCCGCCTGAGCCGAGGAGGCACCAGACATAGCTGCGACGTTCGACAAGCCCTTGATAGAGGCGACCGATTCCTTCAGACCAACACCGGCAGATGTGAACATGCCGATGTTCTTGGTCATCTCAGAGAAGGAGTAAATTGTTCGGTCTGCATATTGGTTTAGCTCGTCAAGGGCTGCGTTAATGGTCGAGACCGTTTCGCCCTTGCTGAAGGTGTTGGCCTGAATGGTCTGAACGGCGTTCAGCTGATTCTCGTACTCCCGGAAACCATCCAGGATTGGGCCAAAGGTAAACGAGCCAAGGACTGTGCTACCAGCCACAATAGCCTTCGAGGCGATACTGCCCAGGGCCACGGCGGCTGCATTGCCAAGGATGTCGAACTTGGTCTCGGTCTGTTTAGCGACGGCTCCAACATTCGCGGTAGCCGAAACAGCAGCGCTAGAGCCGTTCTTGACTGTGGTGTTGATGTTTTTAACGCTATTTGTCAGCGAATCTACACCCTTAGCCGCGTTTTGGGCCGCCGGAGTGATACCGTCAAGACCGGTAGTTGCAGCCTTGAAGTTCATCCCCGTCTTGAGCTTTTCGGTGTTCTTGAGAACGCCATCAATTCGGGAAGTGAACTTAGAGTCGTCGAGTTCAAGACTGACAACTTTGTTCTCAATGCTCTTCGCCATTACTCTAGCGCCTTTCTCACCATCTCATCGATCTCGTTAAAGATCGGCTTCATAGCGGGATTGATGTAGTCCTGTCCCTGGACATACCCACCCTGTCGTGTACCGTGACCATACTGAAGGATGATGGCAATCGGCACACCGTTGTTGATGTTGGTGTTATACCAGACGATTTTAATACCTCGCCTGGTATGCACCGTTTTGTAATCCCATGAGTCGGCTGTTTTGCCGGTACCCACGGGGGTAGCCTTCTGGAGGGCCGCCAGACCGCGAGAGCCCGCAGAGCTAAGGACGCTGCGAAGCTTCTCATCCTTGACTCTTTGCAACCATTTTGAAGTTTCAAAGTCACCCTTGAAGCTCATCTCGATCATGGCGGTCCTCCTTTCGGTCAGTTGTTGATCACTCGGGTGAGTGCGTTTGTGGTATCGGGACCAACGATGCCGTCAACCTCGACATGCAGTAGCTGCTGAATCTTGGCGACTGTATCATCGTGAGCTGCCTCGGAGTTATCGCCCCAGATGCCATCGACATCCGTACCAACGACCTGCTGAGCGAAGTCAACGTCGAACGGGAAGTTGTTGCCACCCCAGTTCGACGCACTGATCAGCGCCAGAGCACGGCGGTTGAGGTCTGCCGGGTCCGAAGTGCCGTGGAGGATCGTCGCGAGTTCTTCACGAAGATCTGCGTAGGTCACGGTCTGAAGGGGTGCGGGCGACGGAGGAGCAACCGGATCGACCGCATTGCCGGCGAGATGATTGTACATCTGCTTGGCCCAGGCCATGTAGGTGTCGATGTAACGATCGCGGAGCTGGAACGGACATGCCGTCGAGGAGAATCGCGAGTGGGGGAACACATTGACACCCCATTCAGGCTCGCCAACGTCATATCCGTAGCAGAGAGCACCGAGGAGCTTTCCGCCATACTCGATCGTTGCGTCCGAGATGTCCCAAGGAACGTCTGCATTGGGTCCCGTGATGTTGGCGTGTTCAATGCCGATCGAGCGCAGGTTGGTATTCCAGTCGCCTGCGTGGTATGCGGTGTCTCGGTCGTGGACGAGCTGACCGACAGTGCCGTCAGCCTCAACCTGGTAATGGGCGGATGTTCCCGACCCTTCCCAGAAGTTGCCGACTTCCTCGGTAGACTGTCGGACACCCGCATTGTGGTGGAGGACGAAGAAGTCGATGTCGTGACCCTCACGGCCAGCAGTGTGGGAATTGGAGATGAAGTACTGCTTGTCCGCAATAAGGTTGCGGTAATCCATGGATTATCCTTTCGAATTGTATCGGGCCCGTCTGGCTTGGTTGAGTGCTGCTCGTTGGGCCGCTGAAGCTCGTGGATCAATTTTCCCGCCCCCCTGTTTAGCGGCACTGAGCTTGATTAGTGCGAGCAACCTATTTAGATTCCATTCCTCACAGTCATAAGGGATGTTGAACTGCGACATGTACCAGTAAATCAATTCGCTGGTCATGGAATCACGGGGTCCCCCCGCCGAAGGTCGATCGAGTAGGTGGGTGGCTGATGCGGAGTCGGAGATGTACTCTGCTATTTTGACTTGAATGGAACGATCAAGTCGACGCGAGAAGTCCCGGGGGAGGGGTGTCTCCGACATGCATTGAATGTAACACAAGGTTTCTTCGGGAGTGTTAGGAGGGTTGTCTAGGAATGATCGTTTGTAGATCGATTCCCATTCACTCACCGCTCGCAACGAATGTGTTAGTTTTAGTGTGCATGGAGGCATCGATACGAATGTGGACGTAGCCTCATCGAATCGCTCCTCCCCCGGGAGTTCAAGCTCTAGCGAGATCACGGCGTGGTCAGAAGCGTCTTAATCTCGTCAGGCATAACAAGCGTCGGCTGTCCGGAGACGCCATACAGCTTGTCCGTCACCCTCTTGAACTTGGTCTTCTCGATCTTGGTGCTGTCCAGCGTGATCAGAGAGGTGGGCTGGAATCCCGTGACGTTCACGGGGGTGGTCGAGCACTCCCAGCTGAAGGAAATAGCTTCAGGGGAGTCCGAGATGGTGTTGTACGCCTTTTCAGACGGGGCCGCCATAGCACCGTAGATAATGTGCAGGAGCTCGCCCAGCTGATCGCCCTTGGTGTCGTTACCGATCTTCGTAACGTACGAGAAACCGAATCGGACACGAGGCTGCTGGCCGATGTTTGCACCCGGGACGAGCGACGCGGTGCCATCGCACACTGCGAACTCGTCCGGGAACGTATAAGCCTCAATTGTAAACTTGAGGCTCTCGGCGGAAATCAGCGAAAGGTACTTGATATTGTCGGCATAAATATCCGACGATTCAGCACCTTCCGGGCTCTCGGAAACAGTCTTCAGACCGTTCCAAGCAACACCATTGCCGTAGCGGTTTTGGGTGAGGTCAAAGGGGTACAGAACACCCTTAGAGACACCCGTCTGATAGACGTGTGCTCCTTCAGCATCCCAAACGATTGCTGCCATGGTTCTCTCCTTAGTTAGAGATAGATTGTGAAGACGAAATGGTTCATACCGTTAGACACATACGTCGTCTCCAACGTAGAGTAAGGTATGTCTAAAATCGCGTCGAGCGCGTCTGGCTGAGGATCCTCGGTAATGAGAGTAACGCTATACTCTTGGTTGTCCTTGAACCGTCCATCAGACGCGTGCGTCGTTTTGTTGCGGGATAGATGGAAGATCACGGCAGGATAATCCATCCGGAGGTTCTCAGGGGGCTGGAAGTAAACCCGATTGTGGGCTACGGCCTTCCTGAGAAGGTGTAGGAGGTCTTTATACGTGCGCATAAGGGCCTCCTAGGTAGATCGTGACTCGTGGCGGATCGACAACGACAGACTGCACCTGCCATTTTGAACCTTTCCATACAACGTACTTGAGGTCCATTAGGTTGTTGTGCAGCCAGGGAGTCGCGATGACGCTGATCTCGTTGGAGAGACGGATGTCGGTGTTTACCGTCTGTGAGTTGTTGTTCCGGTTTGTGACCCTGCGTAGGAATCCCTTAACCGGTTTCTCTTCTCGCTGGTCGAGGTAAACACCTTCATCCGTCTCAACGCTGTGCACAAAGCCTAGCTTGCCGCTAAACTTTGCCATTGTATCACGCCTTCTTACGGGAAATCGTAAGGGCGCTGTACGGAGCGGTGAGCGAACCCGACAGGCGGGTTTCGGTCAAATACTTGAACTGGTTGAAGTCCAAGTCGAAGGCCTCGGCCATGCCGAGTTCCGCCCCCGCATTCGAACCGATCGTGTAGTCGCGCAGGTCGACCACGATGGCAAGGAGTTCGGTGTTGACGCCCTTGACCTGATGTTCGAAGTCCCGCATCTGCGGAACGGTGACGATCTTCGAGACACCCATGGCAGCAGCCAGAGAAGACTCGGTCTCGTAGATACGACGGCCGTTCTTATCCTTCTGCAGGAGCAGCTGAACCTTGCGCTTCTTGTCGATGAACAGGGTGGGCGAACCGCTGCCTTCCAGATCCGCGGAGGCCAGGACGATGTCATCGACGAGCGTTTCGTCGGTCGTCGTAGACTCCAGAACCTTGTGGATCGCGTAGAGTTCGTTCTCCTTGACGATCGGACGGATGGCCTCTTCGTTGACCTTATCCGGATCCGATTCGGTGCGGCCGTCGCCCAGGAGGATCGCTCGCGCGATTTCCTCGTTGAGCTTTCCGACCATTTCCTTCTTAAGCCAAGCGACGACGTTGAAGTCCGTGATATCGACGATGTCGTCGCGGTCGAGTCGCTGCTTCTTATAAATCGTGGTCGGCGAAGTCGTACGCATGAGGAGCTTGATTACCTCATCCGTCTTCTTCATCGCCTTCTTCGCGTAACCCTTCGCCCTTGCCTTGTCCTCCCTGATATCAGAGAAGACAGACTTAATGCGGCTGAACGGAGAGTGCTTGGTACCCTGCATGACGACAGAAACCCAGCTCTGGTCGCGGTCGAGGGTGATCGGCTCGTCCGTGATGCTCTTGGCATCAGGGAACAAATAGCCAATATTCTCGATTCCGTAGTCCGCGTGCTTCAGCTCCTCGGAGAGCGTGGTGTGGTTCGTCTTCGCGCGCTCGACAAGATCAGCGAAGTCCGAGTGGGACAGTGTATTCTGAGGGGTGTCGTTGGATCCCTCGAAGATATTGTGCTTCATAAGCGGTTCTTCTTCCTCTTCGTCGGTTTCTTCGGAATCCTCGTCAGAGTCCTCTTCGGATTCCATGTCAATGGCGGCGGCGATAAGATAGTTTACCGCCTCCTTCTGCTCATCGGTGAGAGTCGCAAGGATCTCACCGATCGTGCGATCCCCCTCGGGAGAGGAATCATCTTCGGTGGTGGTTTCATCACCCTCGAAGTCTTCATGCGTCGCGTCGTCTTCCGCGATACGGATGATCGCAGAGTAGCCGGACTCATCACCGTGAGCCACCGTGACATTCTCGATTGTCGCGCCGGGATTGGCGCCTCGGAGAACGAGAGACACCTCGACGATGTTTCCGTGCTTGACAGTCGCACCACTCTGCTGGAGCTGGTTGGCAAAGATCGACATAGCGTTGATGTCGCCATGCTCAATCAGCTCACGGGCATGATTGGCTTGCTGGCTTCCATTAAAGAAGCCGTAGGCGTAAACACCCTTGCCCTTATTCTCAAGCATCGCGTGCCCGAGAACATTTGTAACGTCTCCGTGACCATGCTGCCAGACCAGAGGTACGACAGCTCCATCATTCTGCGCAAAAGCGTCATGCGCAATGATTCGGCCATCGCTGCACTTGACCCCAGCGACAGTAGCCCATCCGGAGAAATCGGCATTCTCGACGTTAAGATCCGTCGTCACTGCCATTTTGAACCTCCTTCTTCGATTCCGCATTCGCGGAGCTTGTGTACGGGTTCGCCAGCTGATCTGCCTTGGGATCAGTTGCCTGCGGCAAACCGATGATTGATCTGATCTCATTCGGCGTCATCACGAGGTTTGTGATGAAGGTCTGGGCCATCGATGCGACGGAATCCAGAGATGCCGATGAGAACGGATCGCGGACGTAGATGATCCTCTGGCCCTGAGTTCGAGCAGTACGCGTGAGAAAAGCCATAGTTGCCGTCTTGGTGATGGCATCTAGGATCGGTCGAACCGTCCTGTTGTAGTAGGACAGATTCGTTTCCGCGTCTGCGGTTCCGTTGAACACACTCTCGGTGAATCCGAGGGCGTTATACAGCTGCTCAGTCAGGTACTTGACCTGTTCGAGAAGATTGTTTTCAACGGGACGGTTGAGCTGAGTAATCTTCTCAGCTCCGTCGACGTACGCGACGCCGATCTCAGAGTTTCGAAGCTGAGACTCGATCGCCTCTCGGCGAGACTCAGCCTGTTGCTGCCTAAGTTCTCCACGAACTGAGTAAGGTAGCTGAATGATGAGATCCAGCTTCTTACCCAGGGCACTGTTGTCGATAGCATCCAGTGCATCTAATTTTCGTGCAAGACGCTGAGCCAGCGAGCCGTTGGTTGCGGTAACGTCATACAGTGGTGAATGGACCACGCACACCGAATTCTTGGAGACCGTGATGGTTTCTCGGTTACCGGTGCGGTCATTGTAGAGGTCCACGTCAACCGAGTCTGTATACCAGCCTACCACTCGACCCACGCGCAGAGAAAGAACGTCGAATGAACCTTCCTCGTTGAGCTTGACGTCTGTGTCGACTGGGACTAGCACTGCCGATCCGAATTCAAGCATCGTATAGACCAGTTCATAGATCAGACTGTTAGACGTCTGGTCGATGTTCGCCATAAGTGACAGACACTCATTGAGCTTGGATGGTTGCTCGCTGTCGTATCTGCCATTTTGATCTACTCGGACGTGTCGAATCGGTGTGTTGGACACATCAAGTGCGATCTTGTTGTATAGCGTCTGGACAAGATTGACACTTGCGACCGAACGATATCGCGGCCGGTAGTCGCTGGTTGTATACCGAGGCGGAGTGCGGTCTTTGTTCAGGAAGACATTCCACGCGTTGTTCAACCGTGATCGGATACCCATATGACCTCCTTTCTTCCTACGCGAAATCATCCAATTGGTTTTTATAGGCAACCCAAGCGTCCATCAGTGCCGCGACGCTGTCGATCTTCAAGTCCATTCGCTTCTTGAGAATCTTACGGTTGCCGTTGGTGTCCTCGATGGTTATGGTGTTACCCATCGCCCATGACATGAGCTCTTGGTCGAAGAGTAGATGCCTATCCGAAGACAGTTTCTTGAGTTCGCCCAGCGGAACGGACTCAGTTCTCGCACCCTGGATGACCTTGTGGATCCCGTAGGGACCGTTCTCGGTCGCCCACCTCTCGACGAACTCCCTAGCATTGTAGGGGTCGTAGCCGAATGCTCTAACGTCATACTCAGATCGGAGAATATAATTGTCCAGATCCTCATATACGCTGATCATGTCGAGAATAGTTCCATCCATCACTTGGAGGGAACCTTCTCGAACGAAAGATTCGTACTTGACACGCCCAGCTGCCGGCAATTTGTCGAAAGTTCGGGTGGTGATGTATGCGCGAGTCTTTACCCCGAATGTCCCATCCCCCAGTGGGAATAGGAAGGTAAAGGCACAGAAGTCGTCACCTTGTGACAGGTCGGCTCCTAGAGCACAGGGCATTTGCCAGTACTCACGCTGATGGTGAGGGATAGTTTCTTCATATGTGAAGAAATACGTGTATCCCTCCATCGGAATACCAAACCTCTTTGCGAGGATGTCGTTGCGAGCTGACGGCACGTTTTCAGCTCTGGCAACGTCTCGCTGGTATGTATCATACGATACGGTCTTGCCAAGGTTCGGCTGCGCCTTCACCCACATGTTGGGATTCGCCACTTCCTGCACATCATCCAACCTGTAATACCAGATAGATGTGTGGGGGTCATAGTAGTCACCCTTGAGGATAGAAAGTAATTCCATTTTGATGGAATCACCGACGCCGTTTCGCACAGTGCCTTCTGAACTCACGGCTAGGATCACCCAGTCGTTGAGTTTAGATGCACCTTGCTCCAATGCTGAGATCACGTCCTGCCTGACGTCACCGGAGAGCCACTCATCGACTGTGTTCACCTTGGTTCGGAGCCCCTGAAGTTTGTCGACATTCATGGGTCGAACCTCAAGAAGCGATCGAGTAGAGAAGTTCTCGATCCCTCGCTTCGTTGGTGTCAGCAGAGCCTTGTTCCGGTTCCCACCAGTCGTGGAATGAACGCTGCCGGCGGTAAGAAACTTGAACAGGGGTCCTCTCGATCTGGTAATCGCAGTCTTGAACGGGCTGAGAGTCTCCTCAGCCTGTGGCATCGTCGGTGCCGTGGCTACCTGATGAGTGGTGGCAGTGTCGATCGTGAGAAAGTAGGCATGAATGAACGCCATATACATGGACTTAGCAGCGCCTCGTGCGACAATGAGGTACTGCTTGTTCACCAGCCTACGTTTCTCATCGATCTGCACGTATCGGCCTCCGTGCCCATGCTCGTCAGGCACGAATTTAGTAACTCTTTCGAAGTAGAACCACGACAGAAGGCTTTCTGCCCATAGCTTGAAGCTATCAAGCAGGACGAGATCGGTGCCATCGGTAAGTGTCATCTCATTGTTACAGAATGCGATGAAGCCCTCGATGGCTGTATCGTCGTAGTAGTATCTCGGGTTCGAGATAAGACTATCGATACGGTTCATCTCCATCTCAATTGTCCGAGAGACTGGAATTTCTCCAGCGAGCACTTTGTCTCGGAACATGCCGTAGTATTTCGGTGTCGCCGTATTCGACAGCGTCACTTCTTGTCTTTCTTCTTGATGATATCGGAAAGACCAGTGGCTCGATCCGCCTCGCTAGCCAGGTCCTTGATGTTCCCGACCGAGAGCTTCGAGTCGACAGCACCGATCAGAAGGTCCGTGGCCTTCTTCGCCGCATACTTAGTGAGAGTGTTACCAGCCTCACTCATGAAAGTGTCTGCCATTTTGGCAAACTGCGACCTGTTGGCCTTCTCGTACTCGGCGAGCTTAGCCTTCAGCTCAGAATTGGTCTTCTCAAGCTGCAACCTCTTGTTCTGTTCAATGAGGTCGGTGGTAGTCAGGTTTCGTGGCTTGGCGTTACGCTGTTCTCGCGTGAGACCGCCGTGAGGAATCTGGTTCTTCTTCTCGATCCGCTCTTGCTCTTTGCGCTTCTTCTCGGCTTCGCGTTCGGCCTTCTTCTTATTGGCCTCAGCCTTCTTGGCTGCGCGTTCGAGATCTCGCTTCCGCTTGTTCTCGGCACGTTCTGCTTTTCGGGCTTCGCTGAGTTTCTGACGCTCAAGCTTCTTGCGAGCTGCTTCCGCCTTCTTCTGGGCACGTTCGGCGGATCGGTCACTAGAAGACTTTTTACCGCCTCCACCACCCTTCTTTCCGCCCCCGCCACCGCCAGACTTCTTACCACCACTGGAGGACTTCTTGGCGGCTCGTTCGGCGTCCTTAGCAGCCTTCTTGGCCGACTTAGCTGCCGCCTTGCGGTCGAGCTTGGCCTGTTCGGCAGCTGCTCGGTCAGCAACGATCTGCTTCTTCTCATCAGAAGTCTTAACAGCGCTGCCAGTGCCCCGCTCAGGTTCCTTACGGACACCCCACTTCATGCCGAGCACACCATAATGTGCTAGTTCCTTTGGATCGTGAGTCGCCATTCAACTTCACTCCTTAAACGCTCGATGGCATTGATGGCGAAGGACGTCTGCGGCGGGTCGAAGGCCAGCCTAACTGAGTAGTTGACGTACTGTCGAAGCATCCTGCCGAGTACAGTTGTTGGATAGTGGTCTGACGCATTTTGAGGAATCGTCGAATCTTCAGTCAGTTGCACTGCTGAAGCAAGCGCGTTCTCGATTGCATCTGTGATCTCAAGGTCGAAGTCCGTATCCTCGGGTTCGACGTTGAGATAGCGTTTCGTTTCTTGTAGAATAGTCACGGGAGCCTCCTCCCCATAATGTTGTGTCGCCAGGTCTCCTTGGATCGAAGTCAACCAGAGCTAGGGGTTCGGTTCCGTAGTGAATACTGTTGTGAGTGTCCCTCGATACACAGACAAGATTATTCAGATCCCACATACATGGGTCTGCGTCCTCACATTGCCGCGGCGTTAGAGGGTTTATGTGGTGAACTAGGATCTGGTCATAGATCTCATGCCCTTCAAGGCCTAGATCACATCCAAGATCTCGCGCGATAGCCTCGTTTCGGGCCTTTCGCCAGACCTCGGACTGGTAGAAATCCTGATTCAGCCATCTATGCCCTCCGAACGTCGGTTCGAAGAACTCTCCTTTGAGTGAAAGGTATTCCAGACGCTCTTCGAAGGTGTCGAACCGGGCCATCTCCTCATAGCTGCGCATCTGAATCACCCGAATATAGTCGGAAGGCGTCGAGAGCCTCCGAAACGAGCTCCTCAGTCCTTGCGGCTGACTCCAAAGCGGCCACTTTAGCTTGTGCGAGCTTAGTGTCCGACTCGATGCGAGCCTGTTCGAGCTTTTCGCGACTCGAACCCAGCTTTAGGAAGTGTAGAATCACACTATTGGACGCTGTACCGTCCAGAATCTGCTGGGCGGCAAGATCCATCGCGGCTGAGATGGCTAATCGCTCGGCTTCTTCTGGTGTACTCGGGGGTTTACCCCGCTTTTTAGTCACGTGTGCTCCTATTCAATTGCTTTCGAGACGAGTTTTAACCTACACAGCCGCCGGTGAAAGGAGCATTAAAAGACCGGCATGAGCGGAGGAGAACCTGGCTGTGTAGGCTAAAACCCATCTCGAAATATCCCTCCGGGTAAAAGACGAAGGGGGGCGCGATTTGGGCCGGGGGTGGTCAATGCGCGACCGTCCCCCGGGGGTCAAAGGATGGGCACCAGCACCATGCCGGCTTTGCATTCCAGTTCTTCGTTCATCGTTCGACGAACGTTCGACGACCAGTTAGATCGTGAAGAATGATCCAATCGATTGCTTCGTTCACATCATCTGCAATCAGAGCATCACTTAGTTGAGAGCTAGTCTTACAGACTCTGTCCAGGAGGGCGCATGAGTTGTAACCATTGTTCACATCGAATGCGAACCACATGTCGAACTCAGTCTTTGGATCGTACGGATTATCAATCGTGGTCAGGTATCGTGTTGCCATGATTCATCAACCTCGAACTGCTTCAAGAACGGACGATGTCGAGATACCAAGCATCTCAGCAATCTCAGACGTGGTCGCACCGTTTCTTGCCATGGCACGAGCACGAGCAATCACGCCAGTGGAAAGCACAGGCTTTTCTTTTGGCATGGAGAGCTCGTTCAGCCTAGCAGGATCCGCATAGCGAGCAATAGACTCCATCATGGCGTTACTCACAGCACCATCCATGATAGCTTTCCATTCACGGTCAGTGATGTCGAACTGTACCTCCTTGCGGGAAGCATTCGTTCGAGCACGTGCGGCCTTGAGGGCCTGTGCTTCGATGCGGGTCCGCTCTTTCTTCTTCATGTCAGGATTCTCCTCGACCTTCAGCCGCACGACACCCCCGGCAATCAGTTGGGCTTGGCGTTCCCGGGGTGCATTAGTGAGGGCCGTACGGACCTTCTCTTTGAGCGATGCCACTTCGGAAGCGTACTCCTTAGCCATACTGGGGTCTCGTTTCAGGGTGGGGGTATCAAGAATCTCCCGGCGAGCCCTATTTGCAAGGGCCTTCATGTTATTGGAATATGAGGCGTACAGTTCTTCCATCGGCGTACCGGATGAAAGCTTCCTGGCGTCATCAACCAATTCCATGCGGGCGACCTTTTGGGTACGCGTGATAATATCAACGCGAGGCGCCTTGGTTTTGAACTCCTTGGTGATGGAATATGTCTCACCGGTCTCTTCAAATATCTTTCGACCCGTGACAGGATCGATTGACCCACCTCTTGCGGCGGAACGAGGCTTCCGTTTGGGAATACGGACGTCCGCATTCGAACGAGAAATAAGAGTCGCGACGCTGTCGTCACCCTGGTACTTCTTCTTGAGACCCTGAATATCATTGTCGACCTCAGAGGTCCGGTAGTCCAGCTTGTGCTTAACCGCGTCGATAACCACCATCGAGTGACGGACGGCTCGGGCAAGCTCCGCTTCAGTAGCGCCCTTGATTGTCATATCCGTAATAAGATTTGACACCTTGCCCATCTCGCGCTGTTTCGTGACCTCGGCCATGACCTTCATCCCAGGATATCCAGGATATGCGGCAGAGGGGTCGAAACCTTCGAGACCCTTGAGCGGGGATGTCGAGCGAATACGACTCTTCGAGGTGACCGGAATAACCATGACAGTGTCACCATCGAAATCCGCACCCGACAGTCGTTGAGCGACCTTGGGGTGAATACCGATGGCGTCCGCAGCCATTTCGCCGACAGTCTTCCGAGCGTCCTTGTGGCCGTTATTCACGGTCAATATCGGGATCTCGAACGTGCCACCATGAGGATATCGCACGAGAGCGACAGTCGACCCGTTCTTGAAGTTCGGGGCGTACACTTCCGTAGACTTCAGCTTCGGCACAGGCAAAATAACCTGGAAGGCCTGACCGGGAACAGCAGCAGCTTTAAGGCTGACTGCGTCCGCGTCACAGGAATCCGAGAACTCCTGGAGGGCCTTCTTGCGGAGGACGGGGTTCGTCAAAGACATAATATCCGCGAACTGCTTCTGTTTTTGCTCGGTCGCAATATCCAGCTGCTGCTTCGCGAAGGAGAGGTTCTGCTTCGAAAGGAACTGGGCCGACAATGTCTTAGACCAGTCACCCCAAGAGCCCTCCTCGTTCACGAGATTGACAGGGGATAGCTTCTTCTTGCCGTCCTTGTCAATATACTCCATCTGTCTCCGAATAGTCGCACCAAACGGATTATCCGGGTCCGACTTCATCGGCTTCAAGACAGAATCCCCGTCAGAAATCATGGGGACCTTCTTGGACTTGTTTGTGTTGAACCGAATATCCTTCCCGGCCGGAAGGTCGTCAGAATATACGGCCATACCCTTTAAGTAATGGGTCCCATCCACACTAATACGTACCTGGGCGTAGTTCGACTTACCGAGGTTGAGGTCCCTGAGTCCTCGCCGGATTTCGATGACCCCATCCATGTTGGTGCCCCCATCCTCCGCATATCGGATGGTGACCCGCTTCGAATCGAGCGGAGCCGGCGGCTTGAGGGCCAGTTTAGTACCGGAGGGGTCTGTTCGGACGCCAACGACGTGGATCTTGTCAAGATTCGTCATCACCTCACGTCGTTCGGTACCCGGGGCCACAAGAACACGGGTGCTTGTGTAATTATCGGTCCCGAGCTGTCGAATTTTGACGTCTTCGACCTTGTATCCCTGGGCTTCGAGAGTAGAGGCCGCAAGCTTCAAAGATGTGGCTGTGGTACCAAGCGTCACCTCGGTGCCCAAACCAATATCAATATACTTGTGCTTGTCTACCTCCCGCTTGAGAATATCGGCCGTGTCCTGGATCTTCGAAGCCGTACGGCCTGCATCTTCCTTGAGGTAGTTGCGGACGGTACTTGCAGAAATACCAAGACGCTCGGCCACAGCAGCCTGGGACATGCCCTTCGCATCCAGCTTCCGGACCATTGCGATCTCCACCGCCTGGCGTTCACGCTTAGCAATAGACTTCGTCGCGCGGAGTTCGGTCGTCGTCATACCAAGACCCCGGGCAATCTCAGCCTCAGTCATACCCTTGGATTCCAGCCCCTTAATGAGGCCCTGGAAATCCCGGGAGCGCTGGTACGGGTCTTTGCCCGATCCCCAAGGATAACGACCGGACTTTCTCAGGATGCCGTAGTGCTCAAGTGTATCCCCCGACTCTTCGAACGTGGTTGGGGTATTCAGAGTCAACATTGATCCTCCAAGTTCAGAATATCGGAGAAGTGGACGATCCGCTTCATGATGTCCCGAATATCATCAGCATCGGGGACATGTGTGCGGACATCAGAATTCTGGTAGATTCGGAGTTGCATTTGGATGGTGGGCTGGATGTTGTACTCAAGGCAGAATAGTGCTGCGTAAATATCCAGCTGATCGAACTTCACTGGACCACGCCCAGTTTTGAGGTCGTGGACTCGAAGGAGTTCGTGCTCTTCGTCAAACACGATCGCGTCCGCCGTGCCAAAAGCATAGGGGCTGTAATACAGCACCTGCTCCGGCGACATGTTATACCGGATCGCATCATTGACAAACATCCCAACCGTCTCAGTGGTCTCCCCGAATGGCAGACCCATACGAATATGCTCCGCCGCGATCTCGTGAAGTTTTGTTCCGATCGCAGCCGCCCGGGCATTTCGGTATGTCTGCACGACCTTATTATCGTCGTACCGGAGCCACGAGCTCTTACTGGCCCCGAGGAATGCGTGCTTACCTTCGAGGTTGGGGTGATTAATGAACCGAAGCATCATCAAACCCAAAGTAGTTAACAAGCTCGCGCAGAGTATCGGTCTCGTTCTCAGGATAGATGAAACGCGCGAATCCCATCCGGGTAAGGGTATTAACGTAATACTCCTGGTTCGGTTGAACCTTGGCGTACCTGGATGCCTTGACTTCGAGCATCGCCCACATGTCTCCATGAAGCACGATGAGATCCGGAATACCTTGCAGGTAGTTTGGATCATTTTTAAGAACGATAGAGCCGGGTACGTACCGTTGGATCTTCTTAATGAGATCCCTCTGGAACTTGCTCTCCTTCGCCATGCTTGCTCCTTTCGCGAAGGTAAAGAAATGGTAAAGCCCCCTGGGGGCGATAGAGGATGGACCACGTAATGGGGCCCGTTCTATCCATTATATGAAAAGTTTTTGCCCGGGCTCATCACCCACTAAGAATTCGGAGTCTTCGAGACATCTCGAACACCCCCTCAAACCACGTTTTTAAGGGTGTGGACCAATGGACCAATTTTTTGGTCCTTGTATTATATATATATTTAATTTCAATTTAATTTAATAAAAAAAAACTGGTCCATTGGTCCAACAGGGACTTTTCGTTGATATTCCGCGGAAAACATCACCCACTGCAACTGGTCCAAAACTGGTCCAAAACTGGTCCAAATTGGTCCACCCCCGGTTTTTGGGCAAAAAAAAGATAATCCAGGTAGTATTTGCAGGGCAGTGGACCAAAAAAACTGGTCCACCACCCCACAAATATCACTCACCCTTCTCCGCAATCTTACTAGTGCCGATGCGAACATCGTAGCTATCACACCGCGAGGTCATGGTCTCATCGGCGAAGAAGTAGGACAGGTACTCATGAAGGCTACGAATACCTTCGAACAGCTGAGTCACCTCCAGTGTCAGATGGTTCTCCTTATACCCGTGAACCTCCAGATGCCAGTACCCTCCATACTTAGCGGTTTCGATATCCATTGTCAGGAGCACCCCTTCACGCAAGAGTTAATGAGCCGCCCGCCATCATTGTCCTTCCAGACTCGGATGACGGCATTGTCCGCATTCACCCCATCGCGAATGACATCCGAAACCTCCCTCAAGCACTCAATAGCAAATGAGTAGGCTTCGGCCATAGTTTCAAACCCCTCGCAGGATTCGGTATGAGCGTACGCGCCAATTCCGTACTCGACCTGAATAGTATACATCAAATATCTCCCTTCTCAGTAGATCCGGAGCGCGTCGATGTTCTCAACACACTCCACCTTCGTCATGCGAATAACAACATTCTTCTCGTGCATCAGCATCACGATACCCTTGACATAGGTATCAGCTCGGGCACGATCTTCGAAGAACGCGTAATAGTCGTAGCGCTTCTTGGTTTCGCTATCGACCGTGGTGATGTGGACCATCCACTCGTAGTCCATGTCCTCACCGAAAATATAGGTCTCGTTGTTCATCAGTTCCTCCGCAGGTTAATAGGGTTCTTGGGGCAGTTGTTGGTGTGGTCCTTCGGATAGACCCGGCCGTTCTTGGTGCGCCAGTACTCCTGGTGATCGTCCGGGTGCTCCTGGAACCATTCCCGACTCTGGCATTCGCACTTCACAGGAGGCCGGATTTCCGTATTCAAAAGATCATTGATCATCCGACCAAGTGAAGCCGAGAGTACTGCGTAGAACAGTTCCCGGCTCGAATAGTACCCAGCGTCAATGATCTGCCGATTGTAAACATGGAAAGGGGCATCTTTGTTATTGTCTGCGAAGCAGCCCATCTTGATATGGATAGAACCCCCCGACTCGAAAATATCGACAGAGAAGTCCGACAGCTCGTAGCCGTTGTTAGTCCTCATCGCCACCCCCCTCATCAATGTCGCTGATCTCAGCCCTTGAGAGAATATCCTCGACAGTCCGCATCATCAACACGGTCGCCAGTTCGATCTCGTTCGCGATGTAATTGTATTCGAACAGGGAGACTGTGGTGTTAGGCTCGTCGGCGTGTGCCTCCTTATGAGCCTCCTCGGTACTATGAGCATCCTCATAGGTATTATGGAACGACATGAATCGACGGACCGTATCGTCGGACATGCGAGACTCGACGAGAACGCACCAGTGGTTCTTCGAGGGATCGAAAACCACGCAACCGGGCTTCATGGACATGTTATGCTCCTTTACAGGTTGTGAGCGAAAATACGCTCATTGAAGACGCCCTTCTCTTGGACGGCCTTCTGGATGGCAGAGTCTATTCCAGACTCCGAGATGAAATAGAAGTAGTGGAGATCCGTGAACGGCGTATTGATTCGGTCAATGCGACCCTCCGCCTGCTCTAGGATCTTCCACGAGTAATTGAGGGAGTAGAACACAATCGTGTCTGTCTCGACACAGTTCCACCCCTCGGCGCCCGCGGTATACTGTACCAAATATACCCATGAGTCAGTCGTTGGTATGGGTTGATGATTGTGTCCGTTCCACTCGGCTACGTTGAATTCATCCTGCAACTCAAGCAGGATATCTCGCTCGTAGTCAAAATTGTAGAACACGATCAGCTTCTTACGCCGGCGCGCCACAAGACGAATATGATCTACACGAGATCGATTCGAATTGACGCATCGGCGCAGCCCGTAACAAACGCCGGCAGCATTCTTATAGGGCTTTCTGTTCCACGGATCTACACGCTTCTTAGAGATTAGATCATACGTCTCCTTATCGTAATCCATTGGAATATAAGACCGGTTACGCCTGGTATGGCGTTCCGCCGGCATCGGGACCAGTATCTTTCTACGACGAGCCTCAAGCAGACCCGTATCGAGATACCGCTTCACTTTTGGATACTTTGCGAACCTGTCCCAAACTACATGTCGTTCGGCGAACTCGGTTCGGTTTTTGTAGTATCCGTTGGCAATGAAGAGGGGTACGTAGTCGAGCCAGGTGTCCCCCGGCGTTGCGCTGAGTAGGATCCACGAGTTATGTTTCGCGATCTTGAGAAATGACCGTACCCAGGCCCCGTTTCCGACGATTCGCTGCTCATCAAATATATATACCATCCCGCTATTACTATCATAGCGAGAAATATTATTCCAACTCTCAATTGTTACCTTCTCGAAGTCTGCACCGAGCGCAGCAAACTCACCCTCCCATTCGAGAGAGTCCCGCTTACGCGCAGTGGTAATCACGATGATTTTACTCTCATCCGCCTGAGAGAGAGCCCAAGAGGCTCCTGCGCGTGACTTACCCGAGCCGACACCGCCGACTAGGACCTTGCCACTACGTAGGAGCCCCAGGGCCTCTTCTTGGTGCGAATATAACTTCGCTACCAACTAGAAGAACTCCTTTCCCAAGAGCTTGAGGAGGATCTTCGCCGGCTCCTTCGGGATGAAGGGGTTAATCTCGATCTCGACGGGGTGACCGAAGAGGGAGTAATGGACCTTTGCGATCCACTGCCACGAGAGTGGGTTCGTGCCATTGAAGACACATTTGCCCCCGGACGAGAAGACCTCGACCCACTTGATGACCTTCGTATACTTATCCACAGGGATGACCGTGACCTCCCCGAGGACGAGCCGCTTCCCTTTCAGGACAGCCGGCCTGAAATCCGGAGGAGTCTTCTCGTGAGGCGGGACAGTGAACTCAGTCTTGACGTTGTCGAATCCGAGGATACGATTAGCATTAAACATCGGGACATCTTTCGTCTAGTGTAGTTCAAATATGAGTGGGGCTCACATCATCTCAGGAACCTTAAACCCTCGGAGAAGGGCGTCTCGCATAAGCTTGCGCTCCTCAGGATCGTCGAAATCCGAGTTGATGAACGCATCAACGACTGCACCGTTCACCATCTTGATCCGAGCGACCCAGGAGTCGCCATTGGTGATGGAGGGCATGTAATCCACCTGGAGCTCCCCGAGCTCGTAGTACGTCGTGTTCTGGCCAGTACCCAGGGAGAACTCAGTCGTCTCGCTACGTCCATCGAGCACCTGGATGGAGAATCGAGGATCGAACGACTCGCCGACAATTCGACCGTTCTGGAAGTTGATCCGGAAGGTGTAGGGCTGGTCGTCAGCAATCTTGTTGCCGACCGCCTTCTTCGCGATACCGACGATACCAGGATTGATTTCACGTCGATTCATTACCTGATGCGTGAACTTGAATAAGTTACCGCCGTTCAGGATCGCTGTCTTGGTTTCTGCGGGGATCTTAGCCATCAGAGGGCTCCCATTCCTTGCTTGCGGTTGAGTGCTGCCTTGATAGACGCCAGAGCAGCCGGCGTGATCTTCGGGTTG
>ERZ773267.251-NODE-251-length-38923-cov-18.483766_pt1 | contig 38923 bp, 51 predicted proteins | sample MGYA00511959_ERZ773267 | MGnify/ENA primary metagenome ERZ773267 (study PRJEB29015, sample SAMEA2738165) | human oral metagenome | biome: human oral; feature: human-associated habitat; material: saliva | place: China | collected 2240 ...
CATGATTGTTGTATCCCTTCGGTGGGTTGAAAAGCTTGCTAGGGTTCGGGTTTCTGTCACCTTGATTGCCCTATATCTATAGTCTATCACAGATTTAAAACCGTATACAAGCTAAATTTGAGTGAGGTGCGCCGCATTTACCTACACCCAAAAGAGAGTGTGGGCAAATATCTAAGGTGCGGCTTGGCAACTAAGGCATTAAGGCAGGCAACCTTGGTGCTATCACTTAGATTACTGACGATACTCCATTAGCTGTAGCAAGCATGGTTATTCAGGAAAAGGTTGTCCCGCGCCAGGCTTTCAGGGTGGGAGTTTACTTGTAGCCGAGGGCGGCAAGGATTTCGGTAAGCATTTTCCACGCATTAGTTGGTTCAGTATCCGCTAGGGCGGGGCATGTGCCGCCGTGTTCACATTCACCGGCGCAGTACTGAATATACTCGTCCTCGAAGACGTTCACGGAACGGTACGGGTCTTTACGCTCACCTTTAAGGGATAGAACCTGCTCAAACTCATACGCTGTAATATGGAACCACTCGCCGTCAATGCCGACTGCAATATAAGTGGGGTCTATTTCAGCCACTTCATCTACGGGGACAATACTCTCGTCCGGGATGAGGTGATTACTTTCAATGGTACTGATACTTTTCGCAATAACGGGCATTGAGTGATTTTCAGGGAAAGCATATTCGGCACTATAGGGAGACACTGATTTATCCTTTCATGGCGTGAACAGGTGGGCTTATAATACCCTCCCTGCTATGCATCCAATCCTTGCGGTTGAACACACATTGGTACTATGTGGATGGAGCGGCTACCCCATTTTACGGAACGTCAGGCGAAAGAACTTCTTCGACTTGTCTGCCTTAACTTCATATGAGTCAATGATGCTACTCATCATGCCTGCACATGCTATGGCGTGCATCAGCCCCGCGTCATCCGCCTCAATGCGACAGATGATATGCTTTCCATCCTGTTTAGCGAAGGCGACATCAGCAACCGGCTCCACGGCATACTTCTTATCTGCCTGGTGCCAGCCTGAGTCATCCGTTTCGTATGCAACAAACTCGCCATTTAGCACCAGCACCGGCTTCTCGTCTTTAAGGTGCTTGATGAGGTCTGCGTAGCGCGTCGTCGGTACGTTGTCGTGCGTGTGAACCTTGATGGTTACGTCGTTGTTGAAGCTGAACGTGTTGTCTACCATGATTGGAGCCTTTCGACTGGTTTACTGGTTGGTGTTTTAGGGTTTTTCAACCCCTCCTGTTATATCCAGTGTACCACAGATTTAAAAACTTACACAAGCTAAGTATGGGTGAGGTGTACCGCAGGGAGAAAAAGTGAGGGCATTAAGTGATGCTGTGGCAGGTTTGCCAGTTCTACTTAATGCCCTCACTTCATAATGAGGCTAGGCAGTGGAGGTGTGGCAAAGCTTTAGCCCTCCACCAATAGGCATAGGTGCAGTTCAAAGACCCATAACTCTGTTAGCGCTTAATGAGTCCCAGGAACGTTCCCTCTGATGTGTGCTGACAGCTTCCTACCTTGAAAGAATCATTTTCCGAAAGCTCGGTATCAATCTGGGCACTATACTCCTCCTTGAGCTCAAGTTCCATGTCATCGAAGAGGATAGAGGTTTGAGCACACTCAAGGATGATTTTGTCAAAGATGATGGTTGCTTCGCCGTCTATCTTGGTGAAGCGAAGAATCGGCTCAGTATTAGCGGCAACGCCCTGAAAGCGTGACTCGATAGCGTCAAAGATAGCCTCCATAAAGGTATCTTTCTCTGCTTTTGAGCCAATCAGATTAACCGTGATGGTATCAGACATGAGGTATCCCTTCTAGTAAGTAGTTGGCAGTTCAAGAGCTACCCATTCAACTCTCAATACTTATAGTGTATCACAGATTTTAGTATGGGCGCAATACGTGGTAGCCAAAACCCCTAGGAAGTAAGACTTTGCAACCCTTCTAGATATGTGGTACACTTAATTTATTGAAACTTGCGAGGCGAACCCGCTCTCGCATAAGCCCAACAGAAAGGCAAAACATCATGGGTTCCTTCTCCTGGATGTACGCAACCCCCAACCCCACCAAGTCCTCGCCTCTGAACATCATGCCTGGTGACAAGGTAAAGCTCCTTATCCCTGAAGCTCTGGGAGGCGGCGCTATCGTGGGTACCTACCGCGACTACGGTGATATTGAAACCGCTGACGGCACTCTGCATGATGTATATGAGCTGGTAGCACTGTGGAACTCTCCCACGCTCCGCAATATCCTCAAGGAATATAACCCTGAGCTTACGGATGCAGACATTGCCCGCAAGAGCTATGACAAGGATGCTGATGAGGAGACGAATGACCTTATCCGTTGTATCGGTATCAGCTGGAACTACGGCACCCACGGTGACCGTCTCTTCTACGGCTTGAAGTTCGCCCGCCTCAAGGACAAGGTTACCTACGAGACTTGCGACTACTTCTCCTCTAATGACCCGTGGCAGGGCTTCCGCCGCGCCTCTTTCGCCTCCTCTCGATACCGCGACTGGGATGAAGATGCTTGGGCGCGCCGCGTTGAAGCCAAGGTAGATTGGAACCTAGACGAGGATTTCGAGGAGCCGCAGGTTCACAACCTGAACGACCTTACCCGCCTGCGCTCAATCCTTGAGGGCAAGTAAGGTGTCGGGCACACAAGAAGCCCCGCTAAGCACCTATAATGCTTGGCGGGGCTTCTTGTGTGGTTTCTGAAGTGGCTATTCGCTGGTCATGACAACCATCTTATCCATGCTACCAGCAGGGATGTGGATGATAGTGCGCGACTTGCTGAACTCTGCCTTAGTCTTACCTTCACCACATTCAGGGAGCGCGTGGAAGAATTTATTGTATCCGTATACGTCATTGACGGCACACACTTCCTTCCCGGCGGCTACCTCTGCACCCTTCACTTTATACTCTACGATGCGTTCTACGCGAGCTTCAGTGCTGGTGGCGGGCAGGTCGTCCTTAAGGGTAACCTCGAACAGGTTGCCGTCACCCCTATTTACACTAACGGGCACTAGGGTACCGTCCCCTTTACGCTCTAGCCAGCTGTAGGTATTTCCGCTATTGCTGGTTCGTAGGTTGCTAATAGGGGAGGTGTTAGGTTCCCCCTCTAGCTTATTATTGTTGCTGTCTAGGTGGTAGGCGACAACCTGATTGTATTGCGCGTCTTCTGCTTCTTGCGTCGCGTTATCAGCGTTGATGAGGAGCGCTACCAAGCCCGTAATTACCGCAAAGGCTAGAAGCAGAAGGACATCTCGCTCGTTTGACTCATACCGCTGACGCGCATCCATCTTGGCAATTTCCTCAGTCGCAGAGAAGAGGTAGATGATGTAGGAAAGGTACGTCCAGCCGAAACCGAAGATGACGAAAAGAATCAGTCCGGGATTACCTATGATGATACCTGCAACCAATACGACGGCAAGCCATACTAGCTGAGCATAGTAGAACCGTGCTCGGGCGCGCCTATACGCCTTTTCCTGCTCATCTACCGGCATCTTACTGATACGTGAAGGGATAACCCGCCCATACACAATGAGGGTGGCAATAACGGAAAGGACAGCGAAGCTAATCCAGATGATTGCAAAATCCATAAGGTTCCTTACTGAGTTGGAGACGGTCACTAGCCACACACGCACGGTAGCATAGCTCTTTAAGGGTATCACATATGGTCTTTCAGGTGCCTATGTGTGGCAACTTCGCATAAGTATGTTTCGTACTCCTCCAGGATGGCGCTTGCTGTGGTGAGCGAAACCCCACTAAGTGTCTGTCAATCCTTAGTGGGGTTTCGCTCTATGTAATACGCGGCTATTCACTGGTTACGGTAACCATCTTGTCCATGCTACCGGCGGGGATATGGATAACCGTTCGGGTCTTTACGAAGCGTGCCGCCGCCGCACCCTTATCACATACCGGGAGGATGCCCAGGTCACCGCGACTAGACTTCTCGACACACGCCTCCTTACCGGCAGATGCGTCATCGACCTTAACCCTGTACTCGACAGAACGTTCTACTCGCGGTTCCGTGTCAGTCGCAGGCAAGTCATCCTTGACGGTGACCTCATATCGCTCATCAGACACCTTCTCCACAGTTCGCGTATCGAGGGTTCCATCCTCGGCGCGTTCCGCCCAGCTATAGCTAGTACCTTCGCGGTTAGTTCGCACGCTAGTTACTGGGTAGGTGTGCGTGTCACCTTCCAGCTTTTGATTAGTGGCACCTATGTAGTAGGTTACGGTTTGGTTATACTTAGCGTCTTCTGCCGCCTGTTCAGCCTGAAGCTTCTCAGCATAGCCCGGAAAGCTCAGTACAAGTCCTAGCGCAATAAAGATGCCAACCCCACTAGTAACAACTTTAAAGTACACCGATAGGTCATCGTCACAGCTTTCATCTACCCAGAGAAAACAGCACATTATCCCGACGACGGAAACACATCCTAACAGGAAGAACATGCCGTCACGAACAATTAGCGTGAGTGCAAAGAGGGTGATAGTGCAGATACCCAGGAAGCTTAGTGCCGCCAATGCCGCCCAGCCCAAGAAGTCAGGGCAATCAATCCGTTTACCTGTCTTCCGGTATCGCACTACATAAGCTATCGCAATTGCTGGAATTATGACCGCAAAAACAGCAAAGAAGATGCCGCCCGTGGTAATGATTACGTTCAGCCATGCATTATATTTCTCCAAATGAACTATCCTTACGTGTCAGAGTAAGCCCAGGAATGGGCATATGGTTGAGTGGACGGCTTATCTTCATTACGAGGTGATGCCCTCGTTTAATCGGTGAGTCTTGCCCGTTTGTCGTGGGCTAGGTTTCTTCGGTAATGGTATCACCTAGCGTAGCCGCCTGCAATTATGTGGGTACCCATCACCAGTGAGCTTTTCTGCATCAGCCTCATGCCTAGATGTGCCGCGAAGCAGTACCAATATGCTTCCAAACGCGGTGTTTAGGCACATATTGGTACTACTTCCTTGGTGTTATTCGATAGAGTCACGCTCTTCCTGCAAGCGTGCTTCGTACTCGCTTAGAATGGCGCTTGCATTAGACAGAACGTCGTACTGCTTAGCAATGGTTTCGAGTTCACCCTCAAACTCTCGCTGTAGCGCTTTCTTCCCAACTTCACAGAGGGCAGTTACAGTTCGGGGCACATGCCAGGGCTTTTCCAGCCAGCGATGGATTTCCCATTCTGCGCCGATGTAGAAGTTGAACTTGAACACCTGCTCGCCAACGGGGAAGCCTAGGCGGAACGTCTTAAACACGGCTTCCTGCCACTCTACAAGCTTCCCCCATTCCTGAACTTTGTCTACAGCTCCGGCGGGGATGACACCAAACTTTTCTACGGCGCTTTCAATGTCTCCGTTACTGTTTACGTATTCGATTTCAATTCGGCGGCTAACCCCGTCGCAGTCGTCTGCGTCGTGGAAGTCATTCTCGGCTTCGTATCCTTCACAGATTTCACAAGCGTACTCACGAACTACGGCGGTAAAGGTGCCTACCTGGTTGCCGCCCGTGTCTGCGAGGGTGAGGTTGCCGTTTTCTTCGCCGGTGATGATTCCGGCGCGGCGGGTACCCTTATCGTTGGTGAGTGTGAACTCTACGCCTTCACCGATAAAGAATCCAATGTCGAGCCGGTCGCTTGTCTCCTGGTACTCTGCGGGAGATTTGAGCATCACGAACTCCCCCAACTTCGTATCACTAGTGAAAGCGGCGAGCTTGGACTGTTCGGCTTGAATGTAGCTATCCGCAATTTCATTGAGGATGCTGTATTCGCGCTCTAGGGTGTCCTGCTCGTCCTGCCGGGAGTCACGCACACCCTTCAAGAGGGTGAGACGCTGGGCGCGGGTAAGCTCCTCAGGTGCGATGAATAGCTGAGTTTCGCTAAGCTCCTTGAACTGGTTGAGTGCCCAAGTGTGCTCTTTAGCGGCGCGCTCTTCGTCTCCAAGGAAATGTGCCACCACGTTCATGCGTTCGTCCCGTGCGAAGCCTGCGCCGTTGCTACGGGTGTCGCGGGTAGCGGCTTCAACTGCGACGTATTCGTCAGCTTCCGTGTCGTTGATGAGTACAGCGCGGGTAGGGTATCCGCTCATAGCGGTGTAGTAAATGCGGTCGATTACTACGCTGTTGCCGCCGTGTGCGGCTAGTACGCGAACGGTTTCGTATGAGCCGCGTTCGCGTGTGGTGTTCATGATGAGATAGTCGCCGGTGGCGATTTTAGAGAAGTCAATGTCAGGCATGGTGCTTCCTTCTTGCTGGTAATGACAGTATACAGTCCCCCTAAGCAATGTTCTAGGGGGACTGTATATGATTGGGACTAGTTGGTTACCTTGACCTTTTCGACCTTCAGAACCTTGTCCCACACGCCGCCTTCTGCGCTAATTGCGAAGCCTTCAATTACGCCGCGCTTCTTCGCCATGCCCGCCCAGAAGTCATAGTTTTCGTCGTCATTATTGACGATTACGTAGACCGCCTTGCTCTTATCGGCATTGTAGAACCAGATGTAGACCATATCGTCGGCGTACTCGCCTTCGTCGTCGTTATACATTTCAACGAACTCCATCTCACAAGCGACGGCTTCATTGTTGATGAAATCGACGGTTTCCTCGGTGGTCATGGTCTTATTGTATGCCTCAACCTTGACGTTTGCGTAACCGTCTTCAAAATTTACTTCGTAGTTCATGATTGGGAGCCTTTCGGTAGATGATTAGCGTTTCGTTGTTTCGGGTTTCTATAACCCGCTTGCCTTATGCCTATAGTCTATCACAGATTTAAAACTCTTCGCAAGTCGCATGTTTGTGGTGTGCATCACCATCTCGGCTCTTGCACACCATCCATGCCGCTCTTTCTACCTAGAAAGGAGGGTTACCGTAGCGTCGATGGTAAGCTTTCCATCCTCACCAACCCCTACGCGGTCGAACGTATTGCCGTAGGCGTGTTTCTGGTAGAACTTCTTAGAGAAGCGTTCACCCACCTTTCGAACAAACTCAGTATCCCCATCCACCTTCGCCACCAGGCACACAGATGCAATAGCGCCATCAAAGTTGATACTGTACTTAATTTCGCCTTTTTCAGCGTGAATGTCGAAGTAGCCAGAGTAGTAAGAACGCTCCTGCCAGTCTTCAATGCCGCCTTGACGGTGAGTTTCCACGAAGTGAAGGTTTACGGTTTCCATTTCGTTCGCCCGTTCCACTTCTAGTGGGTTACCCTGTACAAGCTCATTGAACTTAATGACTGCAATGCTGGACACCTCATCTACTTCTACGGTGTAGTCCTTGACGTAGAGGTCAGCATAAGCGCCGGTAACCAGCAGGTACTTTAGGGCAGTGGTGGTTTCGTGGGCTGTCCTTGTCTTGTAGATGGAGTTATCTTCCACATCTACGAACTTGATGTGCGATTTGATGCCTACAGCATCATCACCCTCAGCCCAGGTATCACCTGCAAGCTTGATAGGAAGTTTGCCACTCAGGATAAGCGCCTTCGCCTCCTCATTGTCGCCAAGGGAGAAATTGACAGCGAGAGACATTTTATCGGGAAATACTACGAATGGTTTCGCCATGATTGGTTACCTTTCAGGATTATGAGCACGCCCCCTAACTCGCATTGAGCTAAGGGGCGTGTGTGGGCGTCTTACATGAGGTCGGTAGAGTTATCTACAAGAACTAGGGTGCCCTCGTGGTAGTCTACGTCTGCAATGCCGCGTTCATCGTTGATGCCGAAGAGCTTGAGCATGTAGAACCAGATGAAGCCGTCTGCGTGAAGCTCAGTTTCGAAGATTTCGCCGCCCGCCTCAATGCTCATAGTAGCACCGTAGTCGTCTTCGCGTTCAGCGCGAACATCAATGCCTACAATGCGAGGTTCGTGACCCTCGCCAACCGGGGTGCTCATTTCGCCGGGGGTTTCGAAGCTGAACGCGAGGCTGGAGAAGCTGATGGTGGGGGTGTCGAGTGCAATAGCCATGATTGGTGACCTTTCGGTAGTTGATTGATAATTTGTGGACTAGCGGGCTTTCTGCACTCCGCTTGCCTAACACATATAGTTTACCACAGATTTAAGTAAGCCTGCAACCCTCCAGTATGCGCAAAGGTGGGATGCCCAGATGTTTACCATCCAAGCATCCCACCTTAAGTTATCTACTTATGTAAGCGCCTAACTACTCGCCATCGCCCGTTCGCCCCATTAGCACACACCACCATCCAATGGGGTACTTCAATAACGCATCAAGCACGCGCCACAGAACAGCAACTAGAGCAGTTAGTCCGGTAGTAATAAAGCACAGCGCAAGAGACATAACCGGCGCAACCCACAACATCGCCCACAACTCAGACACAGAACTTCTATTAGGAACCACATTATCCGGGGCAAAGATATGAATACAGACCGCAATACCCGCAAACAGCAACCCGGTAAGGAAGGTCACCTTCGCCAAATTGAAATACTGCCGCCTACCAAATGGCCCATCGTCCATATCCATTAGCTTTAACAACTGTATGACAACTCCGGGAAAGAGAGTGAAAAAGCTACCAAACATCGCAAAAAGCAACAAGTGGTCGATAGCGACAGAACTAAAAAGCATGATAAGTACACTCCTATAGAAAACAGTAATTAGTGTCTAGGATACATGTGAAAGGGTGGCGCGGTCAATCAATACATGTCCACAAATCGTTACGAATACCACCTTCTGACCCAGCGGGAATTGTGTCAGCGTTCTCTAACTAAGCGGAAACACCATCTGTACGCCAAAGCAGAACATGCTCACTCCGATAACGCCAATAGTAACGCCTAGAACAGCTTCCATTACGTTATCAAGCTTGGACGAGGTAATCGCGACAGCCAGCATAAGCAACAACACGCCGACACCTGCAAGCAGTAAGAAAAACACCGTATGAAATACGGAACCAATACTAGCGCCCACGATAGCTAACTGCCAATGCAATGTGTAGGATAGACACGTCACAAGCCGCTAACACTGCCGCCGCCGCTATTGGTACTCACTGAACTACTATCCCCCGTGCTGGCGGGAAGTATGCCTGCATTCGGGTTGGGCGGAAAGGCATTCCATAGACCGAAGAAAAACGTGAAGATGCCAGCGATACCTGCAATGAACCCAGCAAAAGCCTGGAGCTTATTCTTGGCTTGCCAGATAAGCACGACCCCTTGGTATGCCATCATTGCGCCCACGCCTGCAAATGCCAAGAAAATTGCCGAATGAATGACGGCATCGAAATTGATGGTTGCGATAGTCATATTGACTCCTAGTAGAAGAATAATTAGTGAGCAGTGGTAACGATATGGCGGCGCATCCCAGAGAAGCCCCTTGTCCCACCTTCGCGAGACACCCGATAGTTACCTACGTTGCAAGGAATAGGTCCAACACATGGTGTAGGTGTCCAGCATCAATTTTAGCACCTATGGGGGGGTGTCATCCTTATAAGGCGCGCCATACCGAATATTTCCTATTGCTAGAGTCACTGCCACTAGTAGCTTCGCAAAAAGAGGGGTGGGTGCAGTACCGGCTGTTTCGCCAGTATTGCACCCACCCCTAATGTTAGAGTTCTTAACCCTTTACAAGCTCAAGAGTCATGCCGCCACCCAGGGTGAAGCCCTCAACAAGGTAGTCATCCTTGAAGGAAAGCTCTGCGTCGGTGGTGATAGTAAACTTATCCTTGAGGGACACCAGGGTAATGCCGTCAATGAGTGCCTTCTCAAGAATGATGGTGCCTACACCGTCAATCTTTGCGAAGCGAACGCGAGCACGAATATCCATAATGGTGGAGGCATCAAAGATGGACTGTACAGCGTCAGTGAAGATGTAGTTTTCCTTGTTGGAGGAGGTGGACTTGATGGTGATGACGTTAGACATGTTGGTGATTCCTTCCTGAGAATCAATGCTTGATTTGGAGGGGCTTTTCGGTATCCCCTCGCCTTATACCTACAGTCTATCATAGATTTAAAACTGTATGCAAGTTGAATTTAAGTGAGGTGTGCCATGTTAGGCGGGCGACTCAATCGTTACCCTGAGTCGCCCGCCTATAGCTTTATGCCACTTTGGCAGACGCTTTCTTGCTAGAAGGTGTATGCGCCCGTACTTGCATTAAACTCTACAGGGAAGCGTCCATAGCGCGAGTCATCACCCCACAACTCATCACTCTCTTCCTCGGTAAGATGGAAGATTGGGCATACAAGATACCTTGCGTCTCGAATACTCATCGACCAAGAGGCGGAGTTATATTCAGAGCCAGGCTCAGCGGCAACGAAAAGCTCACCCACACAGAGAACAGGTTCCTTCCAGCTCTCCTCCTCAATGTCAATTTCTTTAAGGGGGAGGGTGGCAATTTCCTTCTCGATAAGGACTCGCTCATCGTCAGTAAAGGTAACCTCAACCTTTGGGGTAAAGTTTTCGTCTACCGCAATATGCCCCTCTCCATCCAATAGGTATCCCCTATATGAGGCGGGTCGGTATGTGTGCTTATTGCGCTTCATGGCGCATCTCCTTTCGTTTAGATTATGATTCCTGCGACTTCACTTTATTACCGCCGCCTACTTGTAGCAGTTTCCAGACCTTGCTCGTGAAGTACTTTGGGTTCTAGTGTAGTACCGCTACTTGCGGCGCTTGGCATCTCCCGCAACATTTGCAAGGGCATCAGTGAGGCGCTGGTTTAAGTGTCTGGCGCTAGAACGTGCAAGAATAATCTCGAAGCGATAGTCAGCGCCTTCTCCCATGTGTCGAAATTCGGTAAAGGAGCCATCCCCGCGTCTTCGGCTCCCCGGTGCGGTTAGATGGGTCAGGGATTCTCCCTGGCGGTAACCCTCCAGCCAACCCCCAAAAGGTTAGCCTTCCTGGTCTTGACACCGCCACCGCCCGGCTAGGCATTGGCGATGTCCGTTTAGTTTATCCACCTCTCCCAGTCTCTCACAGGCGAGGTGCTAGTTATAGAACATACAGTTCTACGCGGGCTTTTCTCAAGCCAGAGGTGGGTGTGGCTATCTGACGTTTTGGAGACATATTGGCACTGTTTCTATCCTGCGGCTGTCTCCTAGCTATCCTCTGCGTCGTGGTTGCTTGAGTCTGCCAGTTCATCGGTAAGCTTTGCGAGTAGCTTCGTACTGAGCTTTGTAGCAAGTGCCTGCGCTCCAAATACAGCCAACTTCTCCTCGTGGGTGAGCTTGCTGATGTCGATTCGGTGTAGGTCGTCCCGTCGATTCTGCAAGTATTCAAAGGTGATGTCCAGAAGTTCATAGTCATCACGCCAATACTCAAAGTCATCATCACCGTAACCGTCATATGGCGAAATACTCATGAGGAACTGCCTATCTCTTGCTCTGTAGTCCTCAATGGCATAGTACCCCACCCGTTCAGGGTCGTTCCACAGCTGTCGCTCTAGGATGTCGCGGCTCTCCTTATGCTCTGCCGATTCGCACAGCTGTGCAAGAGCTTCGAACGCATCTCGCGGTAGGAAGTTCTCGTACTCGCGCGATTCGAGGTTCAGCATGTCTAGGACGTGACTCACGTTGCTTGCGGTGTCTCCTCCAGGGCGGTTAAGGTAACCGTCAAAGTCGTCCTCATAGAAGCTCTTGAGTAGCTTTAGCTCTTTGTCAGTGAAGCTGAAAGCGTTCACCTCTGGGATATAGGATACGCCGTCTGCGTAGATGTGGCTAATCTCCACAACCTTCATGTCTCGCTCACTGTAAGGGGCGTACAGGAACCTGTCATCATAGCCCGGCTCCTCCGACTGTACACGCGCGCCAATATGGGCGGCTGAGCAGAACCGTAGGTTTTCGGGTTCCTGTAACATTAGCCCGTCGTCTACGTAAGTGCCGGTAATAATGTCCGCTGAGGTGGTGTTGTGGCTCACCTTCGAGGCGGTAAACTTTGCATAGTCGCGCCAGTCAGCAATCTTGGTGACCTCGTATAGCTCTACCTCGTCACTAAATAGCGGGCGGGTGCTATCAGATGGCTTACGCACTCCTTCCGTGTTCTTAGGGATGTAGAGTAGGATTCCGTCGCCTACGTTGAGTTCTGGAACGATATAGGTTCGCTTTGCGTACATTGGGTGTCCTTTCTAAAGCCCTCTCTTGGTGTACGTGAGAGGGCTTCCCGTGTGATGGTATGAAGTCCAGCCGAACAGTCCTGCGGGGGCGGTTCGGCTAGACTAGTGGATTCACTGAGAGGTGGGTACTTAGTCGCCTACCATGAGGTTGAGGCTACGGAGGGCTCCCATTGCCTGAACAGCGGTCGAGTACTTTTCGCGGACAACGCTCCATGCCTTGTCGCCACCCTTATTGTCGAGGCTACCTGCTTCATCAATCGCTTCATTCATGACCTGAGTAATCAATCCAGGCTTGCCGTAGAAGCTCGTCTCGTACAGCTTTGCCATGCGTAGATGCTCTGCCATCTGAGCCATGAAGGATGCCTTATCCTCCGGCGCGCCTGCCTGCTCGTTGATGTGCTCAAATTTCGCCATGATTGCTATCCCTTTCGATAGGTGTAGAAGTGCTTTAGCTTCGGGGTATCCCCTCCAGCAAGTCTTACACCTATAGTGTATCACAGATTATCACTGGGTGCGAGATTTTAGACAAGACAGCCCCATGCACACCATGACGGCTTAGCAATAAATAGCAGGTAAACATCAGGGGCCAAGATGCCTAAACAATAACATCTTAGCCCCTGAATTTCACTTCACGTTGCCAGTAATTTCCTGTGCGACTTCCGCGTTATACAGCTCGGACTCTCTCAAGCTACGGTGAAGCGCCTCTAGCCGTTCTCGGATGCCCGCCAGTTCCCGTTCAGCTTCCACTGCCGCCTTGAGTGTCATCTCTGCGAGCGTCGCCAATGCGGTAACATGTATCTGCTTGGTAGACACGTGTGGAAGTTCCGCCTCAAGGATAGTGGTACTGGCAAAGCCACCGTGACAGATGCCTGGAATATGATTCAGCTCCAGGGCATCCAGTCCATAGCTGAGGGTGTTGATGGGGTGGCTTGGGAGGTTCTTTGTGAATTGGGTAAGTGCCTCGCCGGTGGTTGCGTCACAGGCGACAGTATCACCCCAGGAGCCAGTATGCCCATACTTCGTCCAGAAGCTACTTTTCACATCGCTAACCGTTTCGAGGATATTGGCGCTAATACCCCCATCAATAAGCAAGTACGGCTCACTGTTGGTCTGCGTAGCAATAACGCCCGCCTTAAACACGTGGGATGCAGTGAGGGGGTTCTTACCTCCGGGTGTGAACATGGTGTCGCCGGGTAGAATTTCATGCCATGCAGGGTCACTCTCTGAATACACGGGGTTACCCAGATAGCAGGCATAGGCAGGGATTTCAGTTTCGCCGGTAAGCGTATGCGTACCTGACGTGTGGGTTGCGCGGGTGCCCGGCTCCAAAGGTGCCCCTGTAAGGGCTTCCAGGCTACCCGTAACGGCAAAAGTGTTACCCTCCTGGTTTCCGGGCACACCGACGGTTAGCATAGCTGTAAAAGCGCCTGTAACCCCGTTGAAGGTTTCAATAGTGCCCATCGCCAGAGCGTAGTGTCCTTTGCGCCAGTCGGTAAGCGTAGGGGTTCCGCCTACAGTAGCGATATTGCGGTCTTTGAGGAGTAGGGCAATTCCATGCCCAACTAGCGTTTTAGGTGTTTTGTGCGACATTACGCCTCCATAAGTGAGAAACTGGCACCAATTGGGCTTGATACCAGTTTATTAGAGCGGCAGGTTAGCCGCTACCTGCCACTAACAGTCACAGGGGTATCTAAGGTAATTTCCCCGTCTACAATGCTTACACACTCAAACTTTCCACCTCTGCTACTAGGTGTGTGGATTAGCCGCGCACACTGAGAAGGTTCTTACCCATGAGCCACCCATTTAGGTGGGTCAAGGATTCTCCCTGACGGTAACCCTCCAGCCAACCCAAGGGTTAGCCTTCCTGGTCTTGACGCCACCCGAAGGCAATGCCCGTTTAGATTATCCACCTCTCCCAGTCTCTCACAGGCGAGGTGCTAGTTGGATTATACCATCTCAAAAGCTGACGGCGCGCGATTTAAAGCCACACACCGTCAGCTTTTGAGGCTATTTGAAGGGCTTGTGGCGTGCAACTTACTACCTGTTGCTAACAGTTACCTGAACATCTAAGGTAATTTCCCCATCCACAATGCTTACACACTCAAACTTCCCGCCATTTCGGGGTTGGTGGTCGTAACAGAATCCGTCTAGGAAGCTCTTAAGAACCTTTTCGCCAAACTCTTCGTCGCCCTCAACCTTTGCTAATAGGCGGGCATAGGTGCCATATAGCCCATCATGAGGCTTGCCCAAGTCAATACCGTAAACAATGACACCTTTTTCAATGTAGCCTTCGCCATTGGAGTAGAAGGCACCCCTGGAATAGTAAGGGTAGCGCCTCCAGTCTCCCAGGTGATTGATTCGGCTAAGCTCTTCATCTACTACGAAGTGAAGGTTTACGGTGGTCGTATCGCGCTCACTCTCACCCGTGAGCGGGTTACCCTCGACTACCTCCTCAAACTCGATGGTAGCCGTATGGGATTCGTGGTCTACGTCAATAGCATAGTCCTGAATGTAAATATTGGCGTGCTCTCCCAGCGCGAGAATGTGCTTCATCTCTTCGGCGGTTTCAGGTACGCCCGTGGTGGGATAGGTAACCGCATCACCTACATCTTCCACAAACTCAACATTTGGTTCGATAACGACGTAGGGGAGGTGGTAGTGTCCATCCCATTTCTCGTCTACGTAGGTTTCGCCGTTGAGCTTGATGGGTGGGTGCTTGGTTAGGATTTCTTGCTCCGTGTAGGAGTCGGGGTTGAAGTGGGCAGTCAGGGTCTTCTTCTTCGGGAAAATGATGTATGGGGTCGCCATAAGGTGTCACTCTTTCTGCATCTGCGGGTGGTGGGCGGCTATGAAGTGTTCTTACTCCGTAGCCGCCCACCATCTATAAATCGTACCCGCTCTTATGCCTTCGGGACAGTGAGGGAAACGTCAATAGTAATAGTGTCACCCTCAACGTTCGCGTATTGTGCGCTTTCGCGTGCCTTTGCGTAGAAGTCTAGCTCGAAGCGGCGGGCTACTCGCTTGACTCGTTCCGGGTCGCCGTCTACCTTTGCTACCATGCGTGCTCCCTTGCCGTAGGTTTCGTGTCCACCGTCGAGGCTGATAATGTACACGATTTCGCCTTCTTCGGCGTAGCTGGCGAGGCTTGCGGAGCTGTAGGGGTACTTCTTCCACAGTTCCATGTCGCCCAGTGAGCTGTAGTGCGTATTGGGGGTGAAGTGGAGGTTTACTTCCTCTACGTCGTTCGGGTCGATTTCGAGGGGGTTACCCTGGTGGAGTTCGTGGAACTTTAGGGTAGCGGTCTTTGCTTCTTCGTCTACATCCAGGGTGTAGTCCTTGATGTAGAGGTTTCCCTTGGTGCCTGCAACAATGAAATACTGCAAGGCTTCGGGGGTTTCGCTGTCTACATTGAGGTGTACTAGCTTGTTGTCGAAAGCGTCTACGAAGGCAAGTTCAGGGTATGCCACTACTTCGTAAGAGTCATAGTAGCCGTCGTAGTCCTTTTCAGCACTAACATACCCATCCAGCTTGATAGCCAGCTTATTGCTGTTGAGGTCTACCTTCTCCACCCCGTGCATATAGGAGTAGGAGATGTTGAGGGTAATTCCCTGCGGGAAAACACAAATGGGCTGGGACATGATTAGTGCCTTTCGATAGATGTTTGCCTAGCTTTTCGCTACACCTAAAGTGTACCACAGATTCGCTTAACTATGCAAGACATCTGCTGTGGGCTGTACCACTAGGGCGCGTGTGGGGCGCTAGGGTTAAGAAATACCACCACATACGCCCATAGGTGATGGTCTATGCGCAAAAAGGAACAGTGCTCCACCACCCACCTACGGGGCGTGAGACACTGTTCCTTTTCAGGCATTAGTCGGCGTAGCGAGTCAGAAGTTTGCGGACTGCAAATCCGACAGAGCCGGTAGTGTCGCCGTATCGGTGTGCTCCACAGCAGGCGGGGCAGTCATCCTCATCGAAAGGCTCTTCCTCTGCGTCGTACTCTTCCTCGTTGTAGGTGCAGTCTTCGTCATCATCGAAACCGGCAAAGGTTACTTCGCGGGATTCGTCATCGAGACGGTAGATGGAGAATCGTTCGCCACCGTCGAGTTCAAACTCAATGAGTCGAGGTGCGTTAGCGGTGTCCATTTTGTAGCAACACAGCGATTCCTCTGCTTCGATTGCCTGAGCGAGAGTTTCGAGCTCAACGCCTTCGTGGAGAGTGAAGCCAAATTCGGGAGAAGCCATGATTGTTACCCTTTCGGTAGCTGGTTAATGATTTACGGCTTAGGGGTTTTTTCGTATCCCCTTGCCTTATATCTATAGTCTACCACAGATTTAGAACTACACACAAATTGGTTTTGCGTGGTTTAGCTCACACTCTAGGCGGGTAAAGCGCCCCTCCAATATATACATGCTCACATCCTCACCACACCGCTACATGAGCCCATCCTCTGCAACCCACCCCTCTACTGCACCCGCATGTTCATCCCAGTATGGGCTGTCTTTAAAGTTGCCGCTCATGTAAGCGTTCATATGCGCCGTATCATCCGCCCAGCCTTTACATTGAGAGTAGGCGAATGAAAGGGCTTGTTGATGCTCCTTGCCTAGCTTCACGTATTCCACCGGCGATACGTACCCAAGGGTGACATGCGGTGTAAACAGCTTCACCCAGGAATCACTACCAGCGACTTCATTAGGTACCCACCGCATGAGCTCTGCTACATGCAAAATAATTCGCCCCTCTGCATTGAACTGCCTTGCCGGGTATCGTCTACCTTTTGGCGTTACCACGGACAGTATGCCACCCCCGGCATTCCGGTCATATTCTTCTTCTAGCTGACGTTTAGTAACCTTCAGGGATTCTGCCACTGCTTCACTCGTTAGCATTTCTCCCGCTAGGGATTCAGAGATAATGCTGGACGACCCTCGGTCACCACTAAGTGCCTGCGTGTACTTGTATCGGGCGACTAGGGTTGCCACGGGCGGCAAACCGGCAATACTGCCTAGTACGGCAATGTTTTCGCTTCCACCTTGCAGACTGCCTCCAATGCTTGCCGAAGGTAAGGCGGTGGTATTGATGAGGTCAAGAATTGGGCGCACCTGCTCAGCGTCTTGCGGCTCAGGATGCCCTTTATGGGTGAAGTACTGGAAGTACTCATCGAATAGGTGGACGAGGCTGTCTGGGGTGGTTACCGTGTCGAAGGTTGCAGTGATGTATGTTAGCGGCATATTGACTGCCATGTCGTGCAATGTCGTCAAAGGTGGTCGCCCCTCCTGTTTTATAGGTATAGGAAACGCCCCTCTAAAACCTGGGAAGTAGTCAGGCTCTAGAGGGGCGCACCTTGTGCATCTTGCGACGCACTATTTGCAATGAAGATGCTACCAGTTTAGCAGTGTCACGACTAGTATGCAAGCCATCCAGCGAGTGACCTTAAACACGTCCATATTTCTTCTTAGTTAGAGGGAGCCTGCGATAGCGTCTGCCTGCTTGAACTTCTTGCCTCGAAGCGTGAAGTAGGTAGCGGCTCGGTCAATAAATGCCTGGTCGCCCTTATTGCGTGAATCTAGCACCTCTCCAAGCTCTAGCAGGTGTACGTCATAGTGAGCTTCAACGCTAACATATTCGTGCTTGAGTGCTTCGAAGTCGCAATTGTGACTTGCCAGCTTTTGGGCGAAGTAGCGGCGAGCGTTAGTCAGGTTGTGCTCCACATCTGACATGACTTCATCAATAGCCCATACCACATCCCACACACTCCGGGGTTCGGGGTTTTTGACACCATTAACATGCGGGGTCAGCTTCTTCTCAGCTCGTTTATCGCTATTCAGAGCGTCCACCATATTGTCCACTCGGACATAGAGTCTATCCATCTGGTCGTAGAGGCTCTTAAGCCTATCCTTGATGCGCTCCGGGGTCAGGTGGCTGTATAGTATGTGGTCATGATAAACGCCCTTTCGGTAAGAGAATGATTTCCGCCTTTCCGGTATCCCCGGCGGCTTATATGAATATCATACCACAGAATTACCCCTCTATGCAAGCCAGTTTTGCATGTGCTGGCTCACATAGAGGGGGGTAACGGGTATGGTTCACTACGGGAGCGGCGACTCTACACGGTAAGGGAAGCGGGCAACTTCTACAGTGATAGATTCGCCGTCGGTTGAGATAGATTCAACCTCACCGACTGCATCGAAGTTTCGCATTGCCCAAAATGCGACGTGCTGTTCGCTCTCCACGTCATACACGCTATCGTCAAGCTTTCCGTAGAGCATATCATCGTCGCCCTCTACAGGCTCGACAGCTGAGCCGTCGCCCATATAGAAGTAGAGTTCCAGGTTCTCAGTTCCGGGGAAACTGGGTTCAATGTAGAGCTCTTCGTATTCGATGCGCTCTACAAGCTCTTCCAGGTCTACGCCTTCAAGGTTAGGGGTGACGGTAAACGCAATGCTTTCACCGGGGGTAAAGGGTGAGGGCTTAAGTCCATACATTCTTAGGTGCTCCTTTCGGGGGTTGGCAATTATTGCTTGGTGTTGCCAGTGGTGGGATAGGTTGCCGCGCGTCTAGGGGCGGGTTTCTCTCAGTGTGAGAGTTCACCCTCACCCCGTCAAAACACCGGCGGGGTGAGGGGGTGGGTAAGGGTGTTAGTTCATCTGTCCGCGCTTTGCCTCCATACCCTCGTTGAAAATCTTAATTTCGCTTGCTACCGCATCCTGCCAGTACTTGATGTTCACATCGCGCTTGATGAGTTCTTCATCTGCGATACCTTCTTCCTTCTGCCAATCGCGGGACTCTTCGCGGTACTCGATGCAGTCGGTTTCGTTGTATGCGAAGTTTTCGTATGCCTTATCCAGTGTGACTTCCTGCTCATTGGTCATGGAGTGCTGGTTCTTCTTGAGATACTTGAAGACTTCGCTCTTTTCCTTCTGGGCGGCTTCGAGAATGGTCTTGAATGCCTTACGGATAGCGCCGTGGGCCTTAAGGTCTGCAACATTGATAGTGGAGACGGTCTGCATGATTGACAACCTTTCGGTAGATGATTTACTGTAGCGTTCCTTGGCTACATTTATAGTATGCCACAGATTCTATCATGCGTGCAAGTCGATACGGCATGAGGTGCGTCACATGCTTAATTGGGGGAACATCTTTCATGGCATTTACCTATGAGGTCGCATAAAAGCCACCTATCCCGCCGTGCTGTATTTGCGCAGGGTAGGGTAGGTGGCTTTCTTGATGCAGGCGCAGGCGGCAACGTAGGCAACCGTCAAAGGCACTACAGGTTGCCACCATGCCACATGCTACTTCTTAGGAATGCGCACGCCATTCTTAATCTCATACAGAACGAACTGAGCCTCTTTGTCTGCCGGGTCACTAAGGGTTAGTTTCCAGTCGGTTGCGTAGCCATCTCGCCATGAAGCGCCTTCGAATAGGTGGCGGTTGCCGTCACCGGGGTTGAGGAACTTAATTCTGCCGACCTTCTCACCCGTCTCAGAGTAGATGGTTAGACCGCATTCAGTAGTCCATTCCTCGCTGGTGTATTCATAGCCGGAGTATGGGGCAGTATGTTCAGTTTTCTTAATCCAGTCGTCACTGTAGACCTTGGCGTACTTGCCTTTGCGGTTGATGCGCCCTACAGCTTGAGCGAGGGTCTTCTCGCCCTTATGCAGGGGCACTTCAACTTTGAGGTCAAGCCCATCGTTACCGAATCTAATTGACAGGTTTTCCGTCATTATTCCTTCACCTTTCCTTTAAGGCGCGCTTAGGTTTCATGGGTTAAAAGGTCACCTCGTCGCGCGCGTTTAAAACAAGTAGCCCTAAGGGGCTTCCAGGGGCACAATCCCTCCAGAGGCCCCTTAGGGCTATTGTACAGCTTATTCAGCGTTGATGATGAGCTTTCCAGCCTCCCAATCGACAGAGTGAACCATTTCGTCCACCTCAACGCCTTCAACGATACCATTACCGAGGCGGCGCATTACAGCGTCTTCATCGGCGGTCTCGACTTCAAGGTTTACAGTAACAGGTGCTACGTAGGTGTCGATAGATACGTCCATGACGACCATTTTCTCTAGCGCGCGATAGATGGTGGTGATGATAACCTCAGTACCTTCTTCGACAGCTTCGAGAATTTCAGTGTTGGGGTCGAAGGTGAGTTCTACGTGTGCCATGATGTGAACCTTTCGGTCGAGAGTGGGTATCTTTATAGCCTTCAGGGAGTTCCCCTCGCTACATTTCCAGTATGCCACAGATTAAGCCCACTACACAACTCAGACTTGTGTTAAGTGAGTCACACAATAGAGCGCAAGTATAGCGCCCTAGCACAGGGCCTATTTCTCAACCTTCTTGAAAGATGCTCTAACCGCGTACATGAGAGCCACCATAAAGCAGGAAGCAATGGAGTTCAAGACGAGTGAAGCAATTACTGCAATAACGATAGGGAACCCGCCGTTAATGCCAGCCCTAGTGCAAACGTCTGTGGTAAGACTGCCCAGGAAGCATAGCCAGAAAACATAGGTGAATAAGGTTATGATACTAGCCGCAGGTGCGTCATCATCATCTTCAAAGAACGCAATGAGGCAGTACAAGGCAAGCAGGATAGCGCCCGCAATAATGCCAGGGACGAAGAACAGCAGGAAGAGCGGAGCTTCGGCAAAGAACTTATACGGGTCGAGGGAATTGAAGAAATCAACAAGCATATATGCTTCCTTTTACTAGTATTGAATCGGTGGCTTGCGTAGCTACTTACTCTCGCGGCTACCGCCTACCGCCTCTTGTACTTGGCTACTTGGAAACAGGAAGCCACCAAAGCTAAACACTGCACGTGCCGCAATGAGTGCCGTAACCACATTGGAGATTGTGCCTACGGCAACCGCTAGAACCAGCGGGTATCCGTCCATGACACCTGCACGCAAAAACACCTCAGTTAGAGTGCTTAGCATCCAAATGGTTCCACCAATGGTAGATAGAACGCCAAGCGCGAGTGTTAGCCCCTCAGCCGCCCCACTGCGACCAAGAACCACTCTAAGCAAAGCGTAGATGGCAGATAGGGTGATAATGTAGGTAATTCCAGGGGCAACGAATGACACCCACAGGGGCGCATCAATGAGGAACCTTACGGGGTCGAAGGCGTTAAACAAATCAATGAGCAACGAGGTTTTTCCTTTCGGCAGTTAGTTATCCGTGGCGACTTCTACTCTACGTAGAAGCTTTGGGATGTTGGTGAAGGTGATGGCGACTGTAAAGAATGTGAGAGGTAGGGCGGCAATATTGGTGACAACAGATAGTAGATGCGGGAATACCCATGCTCCGTCAATGAGACCCTTAGATTGAAACACAGGAGGGAGATTGCAAAGTGTCGCAGTGAGGGCAACGAAAATACCAATGGCTGTGAGTGCTTGCGCCCCACTATCTTTAAAGTTATTGCTTTCGTTTGCGCCAGCAAATACGGCGCAAATAGCACAGAGCAGAATGCCTGCAACTACTCCAGGCGCGACAAACAACACCCAGAGAGGCGCGTCAGCGAATACCTGCTGGAGCATATCGGCAATACTTGCGGTGAAGAGCACGTTAGGGGTTTCCTTTCTGTGGGTGGCTACTTATCGCTAGTAGCATCTACTTTGTGTAGTAGCTGGATGATGTGAGGGGCGGTCATCTCAAGTAGGGCGAATAGGGGGAGTGAAAGAACTAGGCTTGCAACGAGTACGCCCAGACTCATGTTTAGAACTTCTGTCCCCTCGAATCCCTTTTTCTCAAACACGCTAGGGGCAATTATGAGAACTGCCGCGATGCCTGGGATAAAGGCAAGTAGGCAAGCCACCTCCTCATCCATGACATTAGAAAGCCTGTAGCCAATTGAGATTAGGGCGGCGAACATGAACCCAGGGGCGATGAATACCATCCATGTAGGTGCGGTAACTAGCACCTGCGGAACTGCAATTGTTGCGACCGTGAGCATTGGGGAATCCTTTCCTAGAGAGCGGCTATAGTGAAGTGCATACTGGACGCGCTCTTTTTAGGGGCTTATCGCCCTATAGCCATAATCCCTATTATACCCCATAATCCGTTCTGGCAGTGGGTGGCAAGCTCGAAGACTTCCTCTTACATTGTCTTGTGGTACACCTCACGCAAATTCAACTTGCATACAGCTTTAAATCTGTGATAGACTATAGGTATAAGGCGAGGGAATGAAGCCCTAGCCACCAAACCACAAGCTACCGAAAGGTCTATCAATCATGGGTCACATGCCTAACGGAATTGCTCTCGCCCTCCCTGACGAAGAGCCTATTGTTTTCGAGTTCACCCCTGACGCAATTGAGGGTGTTACCTTCGAGGAAATCCTCAAGGAAATTCAGGAAACCACCACTGAGGTAGTCATCGACACCCGAACCGGCAGTAATGAACTGTTCCTCATGCCGCGAACCAGCGACGGTCCTGTGGTACTGGGTGGCAAGTTCACTATTGGTAAGGTAGCCCTCCCCAATGAGGATAATGACTCCATCCTCCAGTTTGCCGCTAACTACATGGTATATGGCTTCTGCCCTGACATTGAGGAAAGCTCCAACATTCCAGGTAGCCTGCTTATCTCTGTAGACGCTCTCCAGTGGGCAATGTAACTGTAGACAATAAAGAGCCGCCCCTCACATTAACTGCAATGTGAGGGGCGGCTCCTTCGTTGCGCCGTATTGAGCCAAGCGGCATAGTATATGTAACCTACACCTCGCCTGTGAGGGACGGAAAAGGCAAACGGACATCGCTAACACCGATGGGGTGGCGGCGGTGTCAAGACCAGTGAAGGTTGGTATCTGCTGGCTAGAGGGGTGCCGTCAAGGTTACTCCTTGACCTATCCAGGCGTGCAGGAAATGCCTTCACTGGATGACTCTATTCAGGGATTACCACTGCTGGTACCAAGTATTACCAGACCTTACTTTGCAGTAGGCGTGGTATTCTTCGTACCGCCAGATAGAGACCTCGCTCATGTGATACCGCATCTCAGCCGCCCCTTTACACAAGATGTAACCCGAATCGTCAATAGGAGGGTACTTGTCGAACCTGTAGACGTGTTCCCCGTGGTCGTCCTTGGGTTCACCGTTTACCGTCACAACGTACCCAAGGGCGGTACCGGGGGCGGCGCAAATCTTGGGGAGAATCGTCAGGTGGGCGATGTTGAAAATGCCGCCTCCACTACCCAATGCGCCACTAGGCGCTTTGAGGGTGAGCGAGCCGTTTATTGCGGCTAGTTCTCCTTCTTCACCGTTGATGAAGCATACGCGGATGCGGTCGGGTGAGGTGGAAGCCGCGCTGATTGTAACGTCTACATCAGTTACGGGTGCGTTCTTGAGAGTAAGGTGCACACGTTCGCCTTCGTGGAACCCCAGCAGTAGGTTGCCGTTGTCGGGATTGCAGAGCTTAACGAAGGCTCGATGTTCGCGCGCCTCCACGACCCTCTCTCCTACTGAGTAGCCAAGCCCAAACAATGTGTACTGCCACGCGCTCACGTTTTCCAGTAGTCCGATGGCTCCTTCAGGGAGCTTATGGGAGCCCAGCATCTCTTGGAGAGTTTCTGTGATGGCGCGGAACTGGTCTACAGTCAAAACGTGAGGAGAGTGCTTAGCGACACGATAGAGCGCAGAAGTGGCAATGTCTTCGGTGGGTGCCTCAATAATCTCTAGCATCTGCATGAGGTTGTTGAGGATTTCCGCTGAATTGTATCCAGATTTGAGAAGTGGAACCCACGTGTTGAGTGCCACTTCCCATTGGAATGGCTTAGCCCCCTCACTGAGAGTGTCGCCTGCAATTTCTGTAGGGTATTCCCACGCTGAGGCGCTATCAAGTTCCCAGGTGATGCGCCTGCCGCCTACTGAGGCTGTAGTGATGTATTCGCTGTCCACTAGTGCGTCGCGATACTCTACGTGATGGAACTCGTAGGTTCGTGAGTTTTCACGCCGGGCGACGAAAGGGTCTCCGCCTAAGGTAGTGCCAGTAGTCGCATACAGTAGGTCTACATCTAGCTTGAGGGTCATAGTGTCATCTTTCTTGATGGTAAACGAAAGTAGTTACTGTAACTATACCACATAATGACAGGGGAGCGGGTAGGTTCCTGCTTTGCGGCATAGAATAAGCCCTCGCCATTACAGGAAATATACTTCCTGCGTTGGCGAGGGCTTACATCCTCAAATGACAACAAAATCAATTATACCCATAACCGCGCCAGATTGCAACCCAGCTACCGGGTAGCTTGTTGCTGGTCTGGCTTCCTTTTCGTTCGTGCTGGGCTATTGGGTGTGTGGTTATTGGCGGTTGATGTGTAGCACCGGCTCTTCCCTGTCTGTCCAAATGAAGTACCTGGGTTCGTTGGTCATTGCTGGGTATTTCAGCTCTACAATGCCCCAGGCATTCGATTTCCTGTATTCGTCCTTGGATAGCCCGTGGAGCTTATGCATGTGGTGTTCTGCCGTGCCTCGTTTGGTGAACTTTTCGCCTGCAACCATGTCCGCATACTCTAGTAGGGAGGTGTCGCCTTCAGGGATGGTTAGGATGAGCGGGACACCAGGGTTCTGTTTGTTGATGTATGCTAGTCCTTCGCCGTTTATTGTCGCTGACTCTTCAGATGGGGTGATGGTGAGGTCGCCTATGAGGGTGGAGCCGCCGCCTACCTGAATGTCACCGGCGATAGTTACGTTGCCCTCCAGGACTGACAGTTCGCCTATTTGAGCGCCTGCGGCGACGTGGCAGGTGCCTGTGATGGTTGAGAAGCCGGAAATGATGGTGTCACTGTTGCCGCCGCCAGTGACTCGCGCTGAGTCGGTTACCGCCGCCGATTCAATTAGCACGCGCCCGCCCTGTGAATCGTGGGTTAGCGGGTCGCCTACACGCGCCATGCCGCTTACAGCAGAGCACCCGCTCACAATGGCGGTTTCATCCACGAAAGCACCATCACGCACCTGTGCATCATCGGTTACCTTGCCTAGTACTACGGCATCGCCTTCAACCCAGCAGTCGCCGTCTTGGGATAGGCATTGTTCGCTTGAGATGTATCCGCCAAGCGCTCCTGGCTGGACGACGGGGAAGTGAAGCCCTCTGTAGATTGGGCGGAGTGCTTGGATGCGGTATACCGTGTACCCGCCTGGGTATGTGCGAGTATGCGCCGCATCGCGTAGGACGCGGTATTTCTTCTTCCCTGCCAGCATGTTTGCGGCAACGACTGGAACGGTGGAAATGGGGGTTGCAGAACTCATGCGGGGTTCCTTTCAAGAGTGTGAGCGGTACCCAGCAATGATGCGTGGGCGCTCTGATGCTCATATGACTCCATTTTAGCATGTGGTGAGTTGCATGTCTCCTGCTGACCGCTGACAAGGTTTGTGCTTTGGGTGGGTGATGCCTGCGGGAATGCGAGCGCCCCGCCAGGCTTTAGGTGCTCTGGCGGGGCGCTTCAGGGGCTTTAGGCGGTTACAGTGAAGGTGACCGAGTTTTCTACCTCATCGTACTTCATATTCTCAACCTTGAGGAACTTGTCCTCTGCCTTGGTGAGGAAGCTCTTCTCTTCTTCATCGTTGGTGATGCCGGAGAACATTGCCGCCCATTCGGGGGTGATGCGCTTTCCAGCGGGGTAGAAGACAGCATCCCAAGCCAGGTCGCCATCTACTTCCTCAGTGTGGATGTAAACGCTCTTATCAGAAAGCGTCTCGAAGCCGTTCGGGACTGCGTTGATTGCCTTGAAGCCGTGGATGTTGCCTGCGAGGTTGCCGGTGAACTCGAACTTTGCCATGATTGATAACCTTTCGGTTGATGGGAAACTGTGGCTTATAGCTTTGCGGAAGCTTTCCTCTTCCTCGCTACATTTATAGTCTAACACATATTTCAAGCCGTATGCAAGTCGATTTGTGGTGAGGTGTGTCACATTGCCCGCAGCCCTTCTTCCCTGCCTGCATGGTACCAATAGCGTAGGCGTGGCAAACCCCCGCCTGCTACATCATGAGGCGGAGGTTCACTGCAATTAGCAAAGATGTCTACCCGTTCCTTTTACGAAGCCACCTCAAAGGAACATTAGCGCCACTGTCTAGGTTGGTAGATGTGTATGCCCCTCGCATAGTGGTAATGGGTCACTGCGTGAGGGGCATACACATGGTTATCACCCGGTTATGGGGCTCTTTATTTATTCACCTTCAAATTGGCGGAGGTTGGAGGCGTAGCGGTATTCCTGCTCCGCTTCGTTAATGAGGGTGTTTAGCTCGACGTTATCATTAGGGGGCAGACCCAGACCCGGAAAGGCTCCTGAGTGTCTAGCGACACCACGAAGGGGGAATTTATCCCCCTCTACCTCTTCCAGGTAGTCCACTAGCGAGGTGCACCCGTCAGGGAGGTTCAGGGTGAGGGGGATGTGGTGGTGTTCTTTGTTCCAGTATGACACAGCTTCGTTATGTACCTTTGATACCCCGTCGGTGCATGTGATGGACAAGTCGCCTTCTAGCACTGTGCCGCCGTCAATCTCGATGTCGCCTGCAACTTTCACCCTGCCAATGAGGGATGACAAGCCGTGCACCCTAACGCCAGCAGAGATTTCACATGCACCAGATAGTGTAGAGAAACCTGAGACCACGGTTTCAACACCCCTTCCGCCAAGCACCTTAGCAGAATCAAAAACGCCGGATGAATGGATGCGGACACGCCCAGAGCCCAGGCTTCCATCATTCACCTCAGAGCCGCCAATGTAAGCCATGCCGCTAACGATAGAATAACCCTGGACGACAGCACAACTTCCAATATATGCACTGCCGCTCACATACGCCTCGCCACCAACGTACCCGGTCACGATAGCATCGTCAGCAATCCAGCAGGAACCATCCTGTGAGAGACAGCCCTCATGCAGTACGTACCCGCCCAGGTCGCCGGGCATAATGTCGGGGAGCTCGCCGGGGCGCTCAATGCGCTTTAGCGCCTGAATGCGGTGCACTACTCGACTGTCCACGGTAGTCCGGGCATACTTCTCATCCTTGAGTACGCGGAACTTCTTGTCGTCGCCCTTGAGCTTGTTCGCAACAATGGCAGGCGCGGCGGCAATACTGGTGATAGCGGGAGCCTCGGAAATAAACGGCATGAATACAGCCCTTTCGGTTAGGTAAAGCTTGAGGGGCGGCAAGACAGCCGCCCCTCAAGGGATTCAATGTATGCAGGTGAGGCGCTTATGCGGGGAGCCACAACCTACATATTCACTATATCACGCCGCTTAGCAGGTGTTCAATCAACCCGTAGCGGCTATCGTCAGCAATCTTTACTCTTCCGGGTGTTCAGCAAACCAAGCCGCCCGTTCATCATACTGAATGCTATCCCTAGTCTCTCGCTCCTCTATGAGGGCTTCACGCAGAGTTTCGGCTCTATCACTCAATTTACGCCGATACTCTACCTTCTCTTCTTCGGAAGCAGGCTCCAGGTACTCAATATCGGTTGTCGGGGAGACATGTACCTTACGTGGTGCGTCAATGCTCTTATCGAAAGAGCCAGCCCACGTACCATTACCCGTATCATGGAACTCCAGTTCCTTGATACCGTAAATCTTAGCTATCTCTCTAGGAGTCCTCGCGCAACGCGAATAATCCCCACCAAAGTAAGGCAACACAGCGCCACGGTCAATGTCGCCAAGCGCCTGCAAGGTCTTAACGTCACCATCGCCCTCACGGATGACAATACCCTTCGGGTAACCCCACATATTCATAGGCTCATCTATAAACTCACCACGAATAAGCACCATATCGCATTCGCTTGTAAGTACAACCCCTGCGACACTTGCGCCATTCGTCAAAAAGATGGGGCCAGCCACAACAGACGAACCTTTAACGGAGCTAAACCTATGCACATAAGCCCCGTCAGAAACGCGGGCACGACCCGAAACCCACGAATGATTATCCACCTGTGTCTGCTCGCCAAGAAGTTCAAGTGAAGGCTCTTCAAGGTCTAGCCCCTCAAAATTACGACCAATCACCTGCGCGAAACCAGTAACCAATGATTCGTTCACATTAGCACCATCAATCACCTGCGCATAATCCGCTACAAGAGACTTGCCTGTAACCTTAGATGGGTAACCCACATGGGCGTTACCCACTACCTGACTATCGCCTGAAATAAAGCCAGACACAAACGCATCGTCAGCAATCCAGCAATCGCCTTCGTTAGATAGGCATTCCCAGTCCCCAAATTGGGTATCATCCTTACGGTATGTTGCAACGTATCCACCTAGGTCGCCAGGCTTAACCGGCGGCAACCCAAATGGACGTTCAATCCTACGCAAAGCACGGATACGCTGATAGACAGTACCAGCAATAACGACGCGGTGCTTCTTGTCGTTTAGAATCTCGTACTTGGCGTTATACCACTTAGCAGAAGCAGGCGTGAATCGCTTGTAAACCCCCGTAACCGGGTGACACACGTTAGAACGCACACCAGCGGTTGCACGGGCAATCATACTTTTAATGGTCATGTTGTAACCTTGTCTGTAATGCGCCATAAGCATAGGGGTGCCCTAACTGAATAAGAGAGGGTCACCCATATGTGGCGCTAAACTTCCTCGAATGTGTACACAGTCGAAAAAACCATGCACACATTCCATATATCTAACGCGGTGTAGGCGTAAAACAGCCGCAAAATACCGCTAACACTGAACAATTCCTGCACATTCCTATGAACGAACCCTGCACATTTCTATGAATAATTTATGAATAATTCTACGCACAATTACAGGGGCAAACTATGGGGTTGAACCTACTGGAACTAAGCGCATCAATCGGCAATAAAGCCCAGCAATTATTAGGGCGGCATAGAAGCGCATGTAGCAAAGATTTTGCATCCTTCCTACGGGCGCTTCTTAGGGTGGTCGCTGTCCCCTGAGGCTCAGCTTGCAAGGATAGGGGGCTATTAAAAGCCCCTGGAGGCGATTCTAGGGCTTCTATGTTACCCTATGTGGAATTTATCGACTATTGGGCGCTTATCGCCCCTGCGGGGCGCTCAGTGGCTTTCAGGGGTATTAGAGCCCGCCTTACTGAGTGTAGACGCAAGGAAGCCCCCTACAGGGGTTCTGTAGGGGGCTTCCGCAACTAAGGGCTAGATGCCTTCAAAGTATTCAATAAGCTCTCGAACTTCGTCGGTTGCTACCACGTCGAGGGTGAGGTCTTCCTCCGGGTCATAAGCGGAAATCTCTACGAAGTCCTTACCGAGAGTGATAGATGCTTCAATGCCGCCATCAAGCTCGACATACATGATGTCATCCTGAATATCCTTCGGGCGGGTAACGATGGAGCCGTCTGCCGCGCGGTGGTAGTTGTGGATAAGGTTAGTCAGTTCCTCCATGTCCTTAATGGAATCCTTGGTGACCTCAACCTTTGCGGAGGTGGTCACGTAGTATTCGGTGGTGTAGGTGGTCTGCATGATTAGCGCCTTTCGACTGATGAGGTAACTGTTTATAGCTTCTTTCAGGGGTGTACCCCCTCGCTACATCTATAGTGTAGCACATATTCTACACCATTCACAAGTCATAGCTACTCGCTATAGCTGGAAACGCCCTGCCTAACCGTAGAAAACGTTGAACCTTCCGGCACATGAGGCGAAAGCGCCAAAAAGATACCCAGAAGAGTTGCAATGAACCCGCCGACCATAAGCAAGTATCCAAGCACCTTAGCCACACTACCCGAAAAACGCACAACTAAAACATACCCTGCAAAACCAATGAGAAAGCCACTAATCGCAAGTGACAGAGAGTTCATAATACCCATCGCAACATAGGAGGCATAGGGAGTCATCAAACATTCCTAACGAAACTAAGGCTAATACACGGAGGGGCACGGCTTCCATCGCTTCAATGCCGCAGTGACACTGCCACCGCTATTGCGGCAACGACTAGAGCAATGTCAATGGCTGTAAGCACTACTAGAGCCAGCTTACGCTTACCAGGTGAAAGGTCTATCATAATAAACTTTGCCACGTAGCAAGCTAGGGCGATAGTGGCGGCAAAGCCTAGAAGGAAGAGGATGGTATGCATTGCAAGTGCAACCACAGCCAGAACAACTAGGAATAAATTTTCTAGCTCAGCAAAATAAAAATCCATATCAGCACCATAAACCAGACATTGCGTTGCCCCTCAGCCTAAACGTATGACTGAAGGGTAACGCCATGCCACTAGATAGAAAGCTTATCCACTACTTCCCAGCAGGCGGGGTCGAACTCGCGCCCCAGCTCATCATAGAAGGTGTTGAGCTCACTATGCGCCCACTGCACATAGTTAATGCTCTTGTCAATGTCGAACGTCATTTCGAGGGTGACCTCCATCAGTCGAGCGGCGCACTCTTCATAGGTCTTACCGTAAATGTTATATTCCTCAGCAGGAGAGGGGAGGCAGAGGGGCTTACCTTTCTCGAAGCTGAACATTTCGGCGTAGACCATACCCAGCACTACACTCAGAGGCTTATCAGGCGCTTCTGCCTGATAGTCAGCATAACGCTCGGCAAAAGCGTCTAGGCATTCGTGACGCTTTTCCAGCACCCAGCCCCGCGCCTGAGTAAGAGCGTCCTTAGCGTCAAGCAGGAGGCTGGACAAGGTGTTGGCGGGATTACGGTCGGTTAGCGACAAGCTTAGGTGGTGTCGAGGAATGTCGCTACGTTGGCGATAGTGATAGTATGCCGCCGCTTCATATTCAGCAGTGGCAAAGATAGCGTGGTCAAGCTGGCGAAGACGATATTCACGGTCGAACCACTTTCGCACATCATGTTCAGACGCTTCTTCTTGCAGTACGACGAGTTCATCTTCCCGCATGGGGTAGTCTTCGTAGTATTCACCGTCGGGGAAGATGCCGGACACGGAGAGAGATTCGCCATTTAGGGTCTTTTCTGACTTTACAACGTGAACGTAGAAGGGGGAGTTGATGCTAATGATGTCGCGGGGTGAGACGGGCATGTCTAGAACCTTTCGGTAGGTAGTCATTGCGGGTATGGTATTTACTAAACATTTACAGTGTATCACATATTTCTAGAGGGCGCCAGGCTCTCTGTTTGGAATACGCCCAGCCCACGCTAACGCATAGCTCTTCTAGCTAGTTGGTGTGACCATAGGTGAACGCCCTGCGGTAGACCTTGTGTGCCTTACCGCAGGGCGTTCAAGCTTTCACCGTACATCACCCCAGCATGGGCGCGCGGGACTTACAGCTCTGCTTCGTCGTAAATCGCCGCCAATCGAGAGCGCAACTCACGAACCGCAGTGACCTCGCCCCTAATGCCTACGATAACGTCATCCACGAGTCGCAACGTCTTATTGCGTCGGAAAGCATAGTTATCACGCTCATAGATAGGCACGTCACCCACACCCTTCAGTAGCGACTTGAGGCAATCAGAGCCGTCACGGAAAGAGCCAGTAAACACATTCCTAAAGATACCCTCTAGCGAATTGCCTAGGCGGTCGTAGTACCGGGTTAGCTTGAGGTAGTCGTCAATATCTTTAAGGGAGCCGATAGGTAGAAGCTTTACGGAGGTGGCAAGGATACGGAAAGTATCGTCGCCGGACACTAGCAACAAGTGGTTAGGGTTATTAGAGGTGGAGGAAATTACGCCACGGCGTACATCATTCCCACCAATACGGAAGTTCACCCTAGCTTTCCCATCCACAGTTCCTAGAACCTTCATGTAACCATCCTGATTACCTTCATAGTAACCAGCGGAGGTCATTTCATAAATACCGCCGCCACGGAGCAATACACCCGGTAGTGCAACACAGTCGCTAGTGAACTCAGGGGCAGACACGACAATCTGCTGTCGTGCCTGGTAGCCAGCGTGACACTCTTCAAACGCCTTCAAACATTCGATGCGCTTACCCTCAAACCATTCACTTTCATGCAAGAGGATACGCTCTGCTTCATTCAGGAAGTCAAAGGCGGCTTTGGCGGAGTCGCGACTCACCACGGACACCCCTAGCGGGCGCATCCGCGAATCCCCATACCTGGAGTTATTTACGAACGATAGCATCCGGCTAAACAAGGCGCACATCTCACCAATAATGAGGTTTAGGTGGCTTTCACGGTCGAACCACTCCTGAGCCTCGCCCCTGGACACGTTCACTGCAACCTTCTTAACCTCATCACCCTCATGCAGGGTGCAGGTCACCATCTGGTCGGTAGCGCGTACCCCCTCAATGGTCACATTGCCGAACTTGTCGGGATTAGAGATGGAGCGCACATACATCAAGCCGCCGCCTACGTGTACAACGTCGCGCGGGGAAATATTCATGGGTAAGACCTTTCGGTAGATTTGAAGCTTGGATGAGTGGCAGGCGTGCTATGCGCACCACCCATGTTTCACACATAGTGTAGCACATATTTACTGGTTGCATATGGATTTACGGCTTTCACTGGAATAAGCATTAGAACGGCAGACCGCAATATTTGGCGAGTGCAGACATAGAGATAGCCCCTTACTGAGAAGAAGTGTGAACCTCATTCCGTAAGGGGCTACCACCTGAAAGAAGAATATGGAAAGTATTATACCTGCACCTTGACAGGAAAGCAACTCACCCCTAATTCGTGGCGGTAATGCTTGGTGGTCGCCGCCTGCATATTGCTGTAGATGCATCGGGTATGAGCTGTAAACAGTAGAGCCGCCCACATGTCATCCTGTACATGCAAGCGGCTCAATAGCGTTAGATGCTAGGTCTAGATTCCAAGCTGGTTGGGTACAGCATACTCGATAGAAACGTCAATAAAGTTGATGCCCTGGAAGATGGATACCTCTTCACCCAGCAGACCCAACGCTCCCATGAGCTGTAGGATAAGCTTGTCGGTGTAGTTGAGGCGACTCAGGTCTACGGTTGCGGTAATGTCGGAGACGGCGTTACCTTCTTCGTCTTCAGCCTCAACGGAGCGCTGGTCTTCATCGAAGAAGTAGAGGGTTGCCTCCGTGTCACCTTCACCGCAGGCAATGGAGATGGTGCGCGCCTTCTCATTAAGGGTTTCTGCGAGGCTGTCGGTGGTGAAGCCGTCGATAGGGTTAATGTATGCGGTGAAGCTCTGGGTTTCGCCCTGGAAGTTGAGAATGGATTCGGGGTACATGCTAGACAGCCTTTCGGTAAGCGGTAGATGGTCTGTAGCTTTTCTCTGGAAGCTCTCTTCCTCGCTACACTTACAGTCTAACACATATTTCAGACAGTACGCAAGCCGAATATGTGTTAAGTGGGACACAAAGACGAAAGCCCCTTAGCTGATGTGTTTCAGCTAAGGGGCTTCCCTGTAAGTATACGCGGGCGCTCGCTAAGTGTCACCCATACACTCATACTGTTAGCAGTGAGGTACTTACCGAGCTACCTGCAACAACCTATTGCTCATTGAGTTCTGCCACCGCTTCGAGAGCTTCACGCATCTCATTTAGGTACTTATTGCCTTCGTATCGGGCGTTTCCAACCCTGATGCCCACAATCCGCATTACGGTGTCCTTGAGGTACTGTAAACGCAGGACGCTACGGCTCTTCTTAGCGTCGAGCGTCATAGAGCTGAGTTCTTCCAACAGTTCAAGCCAGCGGGGAGTCTTTCGATTTGCAGGCTTTGCCTTCTCTACCTCAATTTCATCCTCAAGAAGGCTAATAAACCTGTTGAGGGGTTCCTCCTGTGCTTCGTAGAGCGCATGAATCTCACTCACCGCGTCAGGGTTTCGAGTAGGCAGAACAGCAAAGCTATTCACGTACACAGGCTCCACAGAGCCGCCCGCCTTCACTAGATGTAGAGCCAGGTCATACTTCACCTCTTCGTCATCGTACCAGTCTTCAACGTGGACAGCCTTAACGCGAAGGGTACCCACTTCATTGGCAGTAAGGTTCTGCACCTGAAGCTCAGAGTCAGAGCCGCCGGTCACCTGCAAGTACTGCACGCCCGAAGCAGTCTCGACAGTCACAATGTCTCCAACGAAGCAACCAATGACAGAGCCGCCGCCCAGCGCGGCACTCCTTAGCTGAATAAACTTTGCCTCGCTGAGGTCTACTCCTTCAGCCGCGCCGTCCGCGTACTTCTGAACAGCTTCACGCTCATCACGGCTCAACAGACAAATAGCACTAGCCACCGACTCACTATGCATATCGAGTGAAGTAACCCAGTGGTGATGTTCACCAGTAATGTAAAGATAGATGCGCTCAGCGTCGCCTAGGCGAATGACATGCGGGTTATTTCGACCTTCATTTAGGGGTGCAACATCGCACCAATCGCTGAAAGCAGACACACCCTTAGGTAGAGCCAAAGACTTACGAGCACGCACAAGCGCCGCGAAATAATCCTTCGTCTCATACACAGCGCCATCCGGGAAAGCACGCACAATCTCAACAACCGCCTCAGGTTTGAAAGACTCACCATCCCTCTCACACGGCGACAGCTCTCCCCAGGTAATGACCTGGCTAAGCGTGAAGCGCGGCGCGCCCTCTTCACCCTCGCAGGCAGTCAGTACACAGCGGGCGCGTGAAAAACCGGCAGGCTTCAAGATTGCGATACCAGCGCCATCATCCATAGAAAGTACCGTGTACAGACCATACTCACCGCCTTCAACCTCGGTAGTGATGATGACATCGCGAACCTTGAGGTCAGCAATAGTGATAGTCATAATGGGGGTACACCCTTTTCTGGAAATCATAGTAGTAAATAATAGGTCTAGTGTACCACATTATCGGCGGCAGGCAGACCTAGCCACACACCATTAGGCGGCAGGCAGGGGCACCCCTAGCCAGCAAGCGCGAACAAGGCGACCTAAGGAGTGATAGCGAGCAATGGCAGGTGGTAAGCATACAGCAACAGCTCACCGCCTATCAGCGCTCACATACTCTCAGCAGTGAGTAGTAGGTGTGCATCATGCAGTGAGAGTCCCATTAGGCGGCGGCTCAGCGCGGCAACAGTCGCCTAGACTCTAAGGCGACAGCAGGAAGCTACCGCCGCATCCCTGGCAGGGGTGGCATGAGGCGACCGACTGGCAGGCAACCAGGGGTTAGGGGTAGGGCGAGGCTAACCCCTCCCATTGCAGGCGGTCTAGACCTTTTAAGACACAAGAAAGAAAGCCCCTGCTACATACAGGGGCTTTCTTTCTTGTGCGGCTACATGTTATGCGGCAACCAGGTCGAGGTGCTTAGCCAGTTCCTTGCTAAGCTGGATAGTTTCGGCAATTAGCTCTTCATTGCTGAATACATACTCAATCTCCCAACGAGCAATCTCAAAACCGTACTCAAGGGGCTTCAAGGTGTCGGACAGAAGCGCTTGAACCGTCATGCCGTAGTAGATGTGGAAGGACTTCAAGCGAAGAGCCGGGTGCTTTGAAGCATCCTTAGCGTAACCAGCCTCTACCGGAATATTTGATGCCTTAGCTTCCTTGACGTAAGCCTCGCTCTCCATTACGGAGTTAAGCTCCTTGAGGTAGTTCTGAATCTTTGCGACTGCTTCGTCGTAGTTCTTCTTGGTGAAGTCCATGATGGTAACCTTTCGGTCTAAGGGGAAACGGTCTGTAGCTTTTCTCTGGAATCTCCTCCTCGCTACATTTATAGTCTAACACATATTTCGAACCGTATGCAAGTCGAATAGTGGTGAGGTGGGACACATTAGCGGATTACCAATGCGGGGGGGGGTGACTCTAGCGATGCGCTCGCAATAAGCAAACAGGCATCTGTTATAGAGGGAGAAAGCCCGCCCCTAGCTTTCAATGGTTAGGGGCGGGCTTTCTGGAAGCTTAAGCGTTAATGTTCACCTCAAAAAGCTGGGAGAGGTGCTTTACATTTGCAGTCCAACGCTCGTGTGCGTCGATAAACTTTGCCTTCTCTTCCTGGGTGAAGGTTGCAAGCTTTGCAACGCTGGCTTCATCACTCAGGGTGTATGCATCGTGAATGTCAGCATTCAAGAGTTTCAGGTCAAGCTCAAAGCGTGCAACTTTCTGTGCCTCATCCTCAAGGAATCGCTTACCCAGGAACTTGAAATCCTCAAGCTCCTTACCCTCAATCTTGGAGCCGGAAACCAGGGCGACGAACTGCTTCGCGTGAATCTCATGACCCTTAGCCATTGCATCAACCAGGAACTTGAAGTCCTTAACAGCGGTTACATTAGCCATGATGAGCACTCCTTATGTGCTAGGGGAAACGGTCTGTAGCTTTTCTCTGGAATCTCTTCCTCACTACATTTACAGTCTAACACATATTTCGGAACGTGTGCAAGTCGAACAGGGGTGAGGTGTGATACACTTACCCCAGCAGGAAGGAAAAGAAGATGAGCGCCGCAAACCACATGAGGTAATCCTCCGTACTCATCTTCGAATACAGAGAATACAGACTTAGAGCGATAGAGCTAATAAAGAAGAACATGTGACCTACTAGGTATTGCTAGGGGGGAATGAGATGTAAGGCTTTGAGCGCGCTATGGCAACTACTGCATTGTTTTAACCCACTGGCTAGTTAGAGTAGCGAGTATGTCGCTCACAATAGGGCGTGTGGGTGCTTAGATGCGGTCATGCACCCCAAAGCCAGGGAGTTACCTTGACTATGCAGTGTTACACACCCAGGGCATACTGAAAGCCCCTCAGTTTGTCACTAAGGAGCTTTCAGTATGCCGCTAGATAGTGAGGGTGCCTTCCCAGTCGTCGTACTCCTCCACGTAGGTTGAGTAGGAGTACTCACTCTCAATCATGTTTCGGAACTTATCGGCAACCTCACCGTCTGCCTGCACAGTAGCGAAGAGAAGGTATTCCTTGCCACCAAGGAACCGACTCGATTCATTGATAGTTGCAACCAGGGGTACATAGTCCACAAAGCGACCCATCCAGCCGCCAATCTCTCGCGTCTCTAGAGCCAGCAAGAAGGTGCCATCTTCGTTTTCCTCAATCGCCTCAACCTTGGCAATTCCATTCTCGCTAAGTGCATCGAGGGTTGCCTGGCGGTCAAGCTCAGTCATCTCACCAAGCTTGAAGCGACCTTCTTCGACCTCCTCAAGAAGCTGGCGACCCATGAAGTTGATGATGTTGATGACCTGTGCCATGATGCGTAACCTTTCGGTAGGTTTAGAAACTTGCCAGGCTTTCGGGTTTCTTTCCCGCTTGCCTTATATCTATAGTCTATCACAGATTTAAAACTGTATGCAAGTCGAATATGTGTGAAGTGGGACACATTGAGGGTTGTAGCGCCTCCGGCAATGGGTAAGCCCCCGTCAATCCCTTAAGGATAGCAAGTTGCCCTTCCATGCATAGATAAGCAACTTACTATCGCTCACAAGAAACAATCAATGGGGATATGGTCGGTGGGATAGAGAAAGGGGTGACATCTAGGGGTATATAGATACCGCCCCCGTAGAATACCGCTAGGGGTTAGCGCATTTTACGGAACGTTAGGTGTGCAAACGTCTTTGAATCGTTACCCGATACTTCGTATGAGTCGATAATGGCGGACTTATATCCGGCAAATACCACAGCCAGAAGCGTCTCCTTATCCCTTGACCTAACATCTGCGACCACCATTTCACCAGCATCATCACGGAACCGGATAGTCACTACTGGCTCAATATTGAGCTGGGTATATCCTACAATGCGAGAGTTTAGGCGTGACCATTCGGTTTCCTCCGCCTCAACCTTACCCGTGACTGTTAGCGTCGGGTTAGCCTGCGACAGGTAATCAATGACGTTATAGTAATCCTTTTTGAAGACGTTACGAAAGTGAATCTCTACGGTGACATTTTCGTAAAAGTTAATGCTGTGCTGAATCATCTCAGGCTTCCCTTCAAAGTTGGTGGCTTCGTTACAAGTATACCCCCTCTAGGGGCTTCCTAGGGGGGAGGATGGGTGATTATGGCTTAGATGTTGATTAGAACCTCTCCATCTTCGGGGTCGAGGCTGTAGACAGCCTTGTCGAGACGGTACCCGGTAATTTCGTCTCCCTCGTAGCGAGAGGTAAGCGCCTCGAAGTCCTCAGTAGACTCAGGGGTAGCGTCTACCTCACGTGCCCCGTGGTCATTTCCTAGAGTAAGGGTGATGGTGTTGTCGTAGTCGTTAATGTCGATGTGGTCTACCTTGACTTCACAGCAGTTGGAGTACTCGTAGTTTGCGTGGGGTGCAAGCTCTGCAAGTTCCTCAGCGGAAATCTCAAAGTTAAAAGTTGCGACGGACATGATTGTCACCCTTCGGTAGTTGGTTGATGCTTCGGTGGCTTTCGGGTTTCTTTCCCGTTTGCCTTACATCTATAGTCTACCACAGATTTAAAACTGAATACAAGTTGAATATTCGTGATGTGGGACACATTAGGGGTTCGGTATGGTCACTACACTAATAACCCCACCTACCCAAGTAGACCTACGCCGCAACTTCAGGACTGATGCGCCAGCCCTCCCAGCCCCAGGAATGCAGAGAACCCCACCTGGTGGGGTTCTCATTTTTACAGACCGTATCGGCTCTTGAACAGTTCGGTTACTTCCTTTAGAGCCGCTTCACTTTCGCGGGTAACCTTGTCAATGTCTACCGCGAGGATAGCTTCCTGGTTATCCTTAGCGAAAACGCGGAAGTGGCGGTACTGGTCAGACAAGCTCAAAAGCTTCTCCTTAACCTTGGCGGCAGGTTCAGCTACACCTTCAACCTCGTAGTGATTAGCAAGGTTTTCAATGCCCCATGCAACGTTACCCATGCGATAGAGCTTGTCGCTAAAGTTGTACAGCTCTTCTGCCTTTGCTTCGTATGCCTCTGCCATGATTAACAACCCTTTCAGTAGGTTTAAAGTTTCGGTGGCTTTCGGGTTTCTTTCCCGCTTGCCTTATATCTATAGTCTATCACAGATTTAAAACCACATGCAAGCCAAATATGGGTGAAGTGCGACACATCCCATCAACGCACCCCACCCATTCCACTAAAG